>Ga0209068_10001798_pt1 | contig 10653 bp, 9 predicted proteins | sample ColStrG_CSR_2012_FD_187200 | JGI IMG/M metagenome (GOLD analysis project Ga0209068, IMG submission 187200) | Freshwater sediment microbial communities in response to fracking from Pennsylvania, USA - Cold Stream Run_MetaG_CSR_2012 (SPAdes)... | ecosystem: Environmental > Aquatic > Freshwater >...
TTCGGAATGCGCGCCAGTTGGGTTAGCATCACGCGCGCGGCGGCGTCGTACATGGCGCGGCCGGTTTCGTCGGACGTAACTAAGCCTAGCTCTTTGAGCTTTGGATCGAAAACATTCCAGAGCGCCACAAGATCCGCGCGCGCTTCTTCCAGCGTCGAATAGTATTCCTTCAAATACGATCCGGCGTCTTGCGTCAACTTGGGGCTGAGTTTGCCGGAGCCGTGCCCGATCACTTCATGCATGGCCGTCAGCAAGTCTTCCGCGCCGGCGCCATATTTTGCGGCGCGGGCGATCTCTTCGGCGGAAGCGGCGAACTCTTCAACCACCTTGTTCCCCACGGCTTCATCAAAGGCGCGCGAGGCGCTCGAAAACAGAAAGTTCTTGGTGCCGTATTTCTGATGCACTTCGTTCTCGTTCGGCAGATTGTCGCCGATGGTGCTCACATGAAAATCGCCCGTCTCGACAAGGGTCTCAACCGCCTTGGCCACGGGCGGGCGCGCATTCTCCTTTTTATAGCGGGCATCCCACGGCGCGCGGCCTTCAAAATAACTGGCGCTCTCCGCAATCTTCAGCATGGAAGCGGAGAGCTTCCGATCGGTGACGCACACAAAGCTCTGCGAACTCCCCTTGGCAGACCGGGCATCACGATAAGTCTCAATGAAGCCGTTGGCAAAATCGACCGGCGGATTGTTTTGCACCCAGGCCATGCCAAAACTCAGCCAATCGGCATATTCGCCGGTCTCATAAAAACGAATGAGGGCGGCGATCACGGCGGCTTGGGCGGGCTCGGCATAGTCGCGCGCCTGATTCAGATAGTCGATGGCTTTGCGCAGATATTCGGCATAGAGGCCAGGCTTGACGCGGCCGTCCGGCGTACCCGCGCGATAGACCTCTTCGCTGAACTTGCCGCCCTGCTTCACCAAGCGCGAATTCAGCCGGTAACGCTCTGCCACAGCTTTCAAATCGGCCAGCTTGACTCCCGAGTAAAAATTGTTGGAACTGGCCTCGATGATGTCTTTGCCGCCCTCGGGGTTCTTGGCCGTAAGCATTGGTTCGAAGCCCGGATCGAAGAGCGACTTCTCCAAGGTGTCGGCGCGCACGGCCAAGTCCTTGTGTCCCGCGGCCAACAGCGCAGCTTTCAAACTGGCGGCAGTGAATTGCGGCAGCAGCTTTTGGCCCGTTTGCTCGTGATGGTTGCCTTTGTTGGCCCAGAACAGTTTGGTAAAGGCAAGCACCTGCGAGTAAGTCTGAGGATCGACCTTATCTTTCGCCGAGACTACCGCTTCCAGAGTTTCCTTTTGCCGGAGACCGAAGCGCGAAAGTTGATCGTAGATAATCGGGTCGATCGCGATGGAGGCTTGCGCAAGCCAGTAGCCTAAAGCCTGCTGCCGAGGCGTAAGCGAATGAAAACTATCCGCTTCGATTTGAATGAAGGCGGTTTGATCAACGCGTTCGAAATTGGAAACAAGCAGCAGGCTGAGTACGGCCGACAGAGCGAGACTCTTCATAACCGCAGTGTATCGAGCCGGGGAAAGGGGAGACTTTCATAGGCTGACCCCTGCATATTAATTTAGTTGCAGGAAATGGCTCTTTCGAGAATGCCAATCTACAATTCTCCTACAGTGCGAATATGCTGCCGGAATGACAGGAAGCTAAGGGACTGAAGGAATTGGTCGGGGCGCGGAGATTCGAACTCCGGACCTCCTGGTCCCGAACCAGGCGCTCTACCAGGCTGAGCCACGCCCCGAACCCCACTAGTTTAGCAGGTTCGCCCAGCCCGCCTAATTCACTCGTTTCAGCTCTTTTTTCAGCCCGGACGTGCCGTCCCGCCGGTAGATCTTCGCCAAGCGCTGCTCTTCCGGTGAAGTGGCAAGTTCGCGCCGCAATGCCAGATCCTGCGTAGCGGCATCAATGTCTGCGCGGCTCGGAATCCAAAGCGACCCATCGGCAAACTCCACGTCGTTGACGAACGTCATCAAGCCTTCAATCACCATCGGCTGGCCCGTCGGAAGCGAAAATCGCAGGGTGCCCGGTTCGGTGATCGAAGTGGTTTGCACCGGACCAATCTGCATAGGCGCCGTCACCGCGCCGGCCACAAAATCCGTGCCGCGGTCGTCGCGCACAATCCAACCCATCGCTACGCTCGAAACCTTCATTTTCGAAGTGTTGCGAACCTCTACGCGCGGGGCGCGCACTTCGTTGCCCGCCACTTGCGCCGCGCCGCTTAAGGGCTGCACCGGCGCTTTCGGAAAAGCCACTGGGCTTACTGCCAGAGCCTGTTCGCGCAGTGCCGTTGCGCGCGGACCGCGCAGCAGTTCCAGTCCCAGTTGCCGCGGGATGAAATCTTGAATGCCGAAATTCAACTCCTCGCGCAACTCGGGAAGCCGCCCGCTGTCGAGCAGGCGCGCCAAGTATTGCCGGTCGCGGCGAGCTTGCATCTCATACACCATCAAGGCGTGCTTGGAATTTAACTTGTCGGGCCCATATGCCTTCAAATCGCTGAATAAGGCGCAATCCACCGTCACTTGCACAATGGCCGATTCAGATTTAGCCGCGGCAATGGGCCGGCGCAATTGCATGTCCACTTTCACAGGAAACTCTTCGCCGGGCAGCACGAAAAGACTCGGCTTGATCACGGAACCCTTGCCGTATGGCGAAAGATCCTGCGCCTCCACGCGGAGCGTGAGACCGCAAATCGGCTTGTCGCCAACGTTGCGAAGCACCAGCGCGGCGTGCAGATCGAGCACCATCGACGCGCCGCGCATGGTGGCCGTGGTGGGCCCCATATTAAAGCTCACCGGAAGCACTGGGGAATCGCGCGGAAACTGCACCGCCAGCCACTTGCCGCTATCATCCGCCGCGCGCGCCGCCCAAGGCAAGAGCGCCACCAGGGCCGCGCCGAATATGAAGCGGAGCTTACTGGCCATAGACATTCGTGATAGTCACTTGCCCCGAATCGTCATCGGCGTAACGCGCCGTAACCGACGATGGACCCGACATCGAAACCACCGCCGACTGGGGGTTCAGAATCGTCAAACTAGCGCCCTGCGCGCGCACGACAATACCCTCGGGCGTGGAGCGAACAATGGTCCCGTAGAACTGCGGCTGCTCCAAGCCGACTGCCTTGCGTAGCGCCGTAAGAATCCGCTGACTATCTTCCGCCGGGATGCGAGCTAGCCAACCGCCCATGAACAAAGCGGCCATTCCCGCCGCCCAAGCCAGGCGCAAAACGAATTTGCGAGTGTGGCCAACCTTCTCGATACAGCGAGACGCCGCCACGCCAACCCTGATATTGCCCAGCATGTCGCTTTCCAGCGCATGCCAATCCGCAATCGCCTCGAAGCCTGTCAGAATCTGGCTGCTCGCTTCACGGCGGAGTTCGGTTTTCACCAACCGGAACGACAAGACCTGCTGCTCGCAGGCGGCGCAACACCGCACATGGCGGCCAGTGCGCAGCCGAAGCAGCAGCGGCAAATCGCCGGCCGAATACAGGCTGAGGATTTCCGCGCTCGGGTGACGAACAGGATTCGCGCTCATGAGTGCCGCCTCTCCGCCAGGTAGCGCCGGAATTTGATGCGCGCATTGGCAATGTGCGACCGCACCGTCGCCATCGAGCAGTTCATGACAGCGGCCACCTTATCGGCGGGCATATCTTCCACATCACGCAGCAACAGCGCCATGCGCTCGCGTTCGGTGAGTTCCGCCAAGCCGCCGTCAAGCTGCAACTTGCGTTCGCCGCGCAGCAGAGATTGCTCGGGATTCTCCAACGCATCGTGCGTGGTATCCGCCAGATGGTTCACATCCACAAAGGCGAATTTCTTGTTGCGGCGCAGGAAATCGATGGCGGTATTGGCGGCAATGCGCGAAAGCCAGTGCGACGCTTTCTCCAAATCCTTGAGTTGCCCCTGGCGCTGCAAAGCCTTAATGAACGTTTCCTGGGTCAGGTCCTGTGCGTCGTCAACGTTGCCCACAATGCGGTAAATCAGCAGAAAGATACGCCGCAGGTTCTGCTGGACGAAACGGGTTTGGGCATCGCTTTCGGAATCGACCTGGGAGCGCGAAACAGGAGGCACGGGTTCAGCCATCAATCCTCCCCGGCATCTTATATCGATTAGCGCCCGCGTCAGCATCGTTTGAACCCACCACTTCCCTTACCAAGAGATGACGATTGGGCGGTGAGAACGTGCAAGCCATGGCGGCCATTAAAGCTATCTTAAAGAATATATGAGACCCGTGGCGGTGATTGGTATCGGAAAAACGGCGTTTGGGGCATTCGCTGGCCGGGATTTGCGGTCTTTGGCGGTGGAAGCTGTGGAAAACGCCCTGCGCGACGCTACCGTGGGACCTAAGCAAGTTGAGGCGTTTTATCTCGGGAACTTCGCCGGACCTTCGTTTGTGGGCCAAAACCATTTGGCACCTTACGTTGGAATGGCCGCCGGCTTTGAGGGGATACCCTGTACCCGTTTTGAAGACGCGTGCGCCTCCAGCGGATCGGCGTTCTTCCATGCCTGGCAGAGCGTCGCAGCCGGTATTTACGATGTGGTGGTGGCGGCCGGAGTGGAGAAGATGACGTCGCAGCCTACTCCGCGCGTGACCGAGATTCTGGCCGGGGCGGGCGATATGGCGGGCGAGGGCCGCGCAGGCGCCACGTTCCCCGCGCTGTTTGCCATGATTGCGCGCCGTCACATGCATCAATACGGCACTACGCGCGAACACCTGGCGGCAGTTGCCGTGAAAAACCATGCCAACGGCGCCAAGAACCCTTTGGCGCATATGCGCAAAGTGATCACGCTGGAGCAGGCGCTGGCGGGCAAGCCGATTGCCGAACCCTTGACCGTCTACGATTGTTCGCTGATTAGCGATGGCGCGGCGGCGGTGGTGATTGTGCCGCTGGATCAGGCCGCCCGCTATAACGTGCGCTACGCCAAGGTGCGGGCGGCGACCCAGACTTCCGACTACGTGGCGCTCGACAACAAAGCCGACATCACTCTTTTCCCGGCGGTAAAAGCCGCCGGCGAAAAGGCCTATGCGCTAGCCGGCCTTGGCCCGAAAGAGATTGATGTGGCCGAACTCCATGATTGCTTCACGATCGCGGAAATTGTGGCCAGTGAAGACCTCGGCTTCGTAGCCAAGGGCGAAGGCGGACTGTTCGCAAAGAGCGGCGCCACGGCAATCGGCGGGCAGATTCCCATCAATACCAGCGGCGGGTTGAAATCCAAAGGCCACCCGGTCGGCGCAACCGGAGTGGGCCAGATTTGCGACGTGGTAATGCAGCTTCGCGGGGATGCGGGGGACCGCCAGGTGGCGCGGCGACGGATCGGTTTGACGCAGAATTTGGGCGGCAGCGGCGCAACCTGCGTCGTTACGATTCTGGAGGCCGCGTAGATGGCGCGCGATGGCGTAGTTTATACGGAAACCGTGGTGCATGCGCCGCCCGAACAGTACGCCGCCGATGCGCCGTATCAACTGGCGATTATTGAGTTGGATGGCGGCGGGCGCATTACCGCGCGCATTCTGGACCGGGCGCGGATTGGCGAACGGGTCACGTTCGTCGAAGAACGAGCAGGGGTGGCGTATTACCGCAAAGCCTAGTTGTTCGGCTGAGTGGTCGGCGGCGCGGTGGTGGTCGTGGTCGTCGTGGTGTCGGTGCTATCGCCACCATCGGACGGCCGCCGTTTCAGCTTCGGACGATCGCTCTCATCGCCTTTGTCCTTCTTTGAAGGATCGGTCTCGTCCTCAATCGGAGTCGTCGAGTTCGGGCTGCGGCGTAGCGTCGGTTTGTTGGGATCGTCACTGGTCTTGTCAGGCCGGCGCTGGTTCTCGATCATCTTAAGCCGGTTCTTCACGTCGTTGAACTCAGAAGTGGTGACTACGTACTCGGGGCGCGCCTTCAAATCCGCAATTTCTTTTTGGGTTTTGACGATGCGGTCGTCCGTAGGCGGATGGGTGGAAAACGCTTTGGCGATAGTGCCGGGCTTGCGCTTTTCCAACGTCTGGATTTTTTCGAAAAAGTCGACAAACGAGGTCGGATCGTAGCCGGTTTTATACATATACTGCAAGCCCAAGTAGTCCGCCTCACTTTCAAAATTGCGTGAGAATTTCAGCAATCCCATGGGTACCAAAAGGCCCGATGCCTGATAAATTCCGTAAGCCGCCGCACCGCCCATAAAGATTAAGGGGATGGTTGCCAATTGAGCGATTTCCTGGCGAGTGGCTTGCCGCGTGCCATGGCGGGCGGCTACATGGGCAATCTCATGCGCCATCACACCGGCCAACTCGGCTTCGTTGTCCGCTTTCAAAATCAGACCAGTCTGCACGAAAAAGAAGCCGCCGGGTAGCGCGAAGGCGTTTACCGTGGGATCTTCAATCACTTTAATGGTGAATGGCACCTTGGCGTCGGAATTGCGTACCAGGTTCTGGCCGATCCGGTTCACGTATTCGGCAACCACAGGGTCATTTACGATCTTTGACTGGCGCTCCACTTGCTGCGCCAAACCCTTGCCCAAAGCGATTTCCTTCTCGAGCGAGAACCAATTCACTTTGCCGCTGACGTTGCGGTCGCCGATCGCATCGGGATCGGTCTTCTTGTCATCACCGGCAAAAGACACAAAAGGCGCCGCTAACAGCAGGGCCAACGTGAGACTAACGGAAGATCGGAACCGGTCGAAACGCCGCATGTAAACTCCTTGTACTGGCCGACATCTCCAGTATAAGGCCAAACAAAAGACCCGGCAGGCCGCGAGGCCTAGAATTCCAGGCCTCGCCGCCCGGATAAGTTACAGGAGATCTAGCTCTAATAACGTATCCTCTGAGGGATGGGTTTCGACAAACTTGAAGATTCGGTCATGACGGAGAGCGGTGGGTTGGCGGCCCGTTATCGCGAAGAATTTCCCGTCACAAAAGAGTTGATTTATCTAAATCATGCCGCCGTAGCGCCGCTCTGCCGGCGCGCCGCCGACGCGATACGCTGGCTGGCCGACGACGCTTGCCAGTTCGGTTCTTTGCACTACGACAAGTGGATGGACGCCTATGGCGGCTTGCGCCAGGCGACTGCCCGCCTGATCAACGCGACGCCGGAAGAGATCGCGATCATCAAGAATACGTCGGAAGGCATCGCGACCGTGGCGCTGGGGCTCGATTGGAAGGCGGGCGACCGCGTGGTGGCGTTCAAAGAGGAGTTCCCGGCCAATTACTATCCCTGGCTACGTCTGGAAAAGCGCGGCGTGAAGCTGATGTGGCTTTCAATCTACGATCCGATGGAGAAGATTGCCGCTGCGGTGCCCGGCGCGCGGCTGCTGGCCATCAGCTTCGTAAACTACCTCAGTGGCTACCGGGTGGATCTGGAAGCGATCGGCAAGCTTTGCCTTGAGCACGGCTGTTTCTATTTCGTTGACGCCATTCAAGGCATGGGCGTGTTTCCGATCGATGTCGAGGCATCGCATATAGATGCGCTGGCCGCCGACGGCCACAAATGGATGCTGGGGCCGGAAGGCAATGGAGTGCTTTATGTGCGCAGGAAATGGCAGGATGCCATCGAGCCGGTGGAATTCGGCTGGACGAATTCGGCGAACTATGCCGACTACAGTTCACGCGACATGACGCTGCGCGCCGACGCCGGCCGCTACGAGTGCGGGACGCTGAATACCATTGGCTGTTTCGGGCTGCGGGCGGCTATTGAGTTTCTGCTTGAGGTGGGCATTAGCAATGTCGGGGCGGCAGTGATGGCGCGCGCGGGGCAACTTGAACGGGGTTTGCGGGCCAAGGGTTACGAAGTGATGGTGGAGCGCACCGAGACCACGGGCTCCGGCGTCATTAGTTTCCTCCATCCGGCGATCGACCATAAGATGATGGTGAGCGAAATGAGGCGCAACAGGATTTCGGCCGCGCCGCGCCAGGGATGGGTGCGGGTATCGCCGCATTTTTATATCAGCAGTGAAGACATCGAACAGGTGCTGCGCGTTTTGCCGGACGCGAAGTGATACGTTGGAGCGTGCGCGACCGGGAGGTCGCACGCGGACGAGGACGTCCGCCCTACTATGAAAGCCTTCTATATAACGGAGCCAGGCAAGACTGCGTTGCGGGAATTGCCCCAGCAGGCGCCCGCCGGCGTGGGTGAAATTCTACTCAAGACACGGTTGATCGGCTTGTGCGGAACGGATCTGAGCACGTTTCGCGGCAAGAACCCGCTGGTGAGTTACCCGCGCATTCCTGGACATGAGATTGCCGCCACCATTATGGAGACGGGTGGGGAAGTGCCCAAGGAATACCGTGCGGGCATGAATGTAACGGTGTATCCGAACACTCACTGCGGCAAGTGCGCCTCATGCAAGCGGCAGCGCTTCAACGCCTGCAAATTCAATGAGACGTTGGGCGTGCAACGTGATGGGGCCATGAAGGAGTATTTCACCGCCCCTTGTCAGAAGGTCTTTCGCGCCGACTCACTATCGCTGCGCGAGCTCAGCCTGGTGGAACCTCTCGCCGTTGGTTTCCACGCGGCTGTGCGAGGACGCGCGGCGCAAGAAGACTCCGTCGCGGTAATTGGCTGCGGCACGGTGGGCTTGGGCACGATCGCCTGCGCAGCCGCAAAGGGCGCTACGGTCATTGCCATCGATCTGGACGACGCCAAGCTGCGCCTCGCCAAACAAGTAGGCGCGCGGTACGCCATCCACTCTTCGAATGAGAAGGTTCACGAACGCCTGCTCGAGCTCACCGGCGGCCACGGCCCGGATCTGGTGGTGGAAGCGGTGGGAGTTCCCGACACTTATCGAATGGCCGTGGAAGAGGTGGCTCACACTGGACGCGTGGTGTATATAGGTTGGGCGAAAGAACCCATCAGCTACGAAACCAAGCTGTTCGTGCATAAGGAACTCGACATTCTGGGCTCGCGTAATTCGCTAGCGGAATTTCCCATGGTGATCGAGATGCTTGAGAAAGGGAAGTTTCCGGTGGAGGCCACGATCTCCGCCACAGTGCCGCTCGCGGAGACGGGCGCGGCGTTAGACCGCTGGAACGCGGCGCCGCAATCCTTCACCAAGATTCTGGTTGAGGTGAACGCCTAAGGCATGCGATACAAGCCACTGGGCAAACCGGGGATTGCCGTCTCAGTGATTGGGTTTGGAGGCGCGCCGCTGGGCAATGAGTTCGGGGGTGTCGACTTGGCGGAAGGCGAGCGAGCGGTCAACTTCGCGATTGAGCGCGGCATCAATTTTTTCGACACGTCTCCATACTATGGGCGAACACTGTCGGAGACCCGGCTGGGCGCGGCGCTGACGGGCAAGCGACATCAAGTAGTTTTGTCATCCAAGTGCGGCCGCTATGACACGGCTTCCTTCGATTTCTCCGGGGCGCGCGTGAAGAGCAGCGTTGAAGAATCGTTGCAGCGGCTGCAAACCGGCTACCTAGACTTGCTGATTGCCCACGATATTGAGTTCGCTTATCGCGAGCAGGTGATTGACGAAACCGTGCCCGCCATGCGCGATCTGCAGCGCGCGGGGAAGGTTCGCGCCGTGGGAATTTCAGGACTGCCATTGAAGGTGCTGGCCGATGTCGCCGTGCGCGCCAAGGTGGACTTTGTTCTTTCCTATTGCCGCTACAACCCGCTGATTCAGGACATGGACGTGCATCTCACGCCGCTGCTTGAGAAGGAAGGCATCGGGTTGTTGAACGCCGCGCCGGTGCATTTACGGCTGCTCACCAAAGAGGGTGCGCTGGCGAAGCATCCCGCGCCCGAGTCAGTCAAAGAAGCGGGCCGGGAGATAGTGCAAGCGTGCTTGCGGCATGGGGCCGACCCAGCCGTGGTAGCGCTGCAATTCTGCCTGCGGCATCCCTACGCCGCGTCTACCTGTGTCGGCATGTCCAACTGCCGCGAGGTGGAGCAAAATCTGACCGCGCTCGACTCGGAGATTCCGGCGGAGTTACTGGTCGAAATCGCCCGTATTGCCGAACCTGTTAGGACGACCACGTGGCCCTCCGGCCTCCCTGAAAACCAAGATGCTTAAAATCGACGCGCACCACCATCTGTGGAAGTTCGACGCCAAAGAGTACGGATGGATCGACGAAGAGATGCGCGTGCTGCGCCGCGATTTTCTTCCATCCGACCTACACAAAGAAACGGCTGCCGCCGGCATCAGCGGGGCGGTTGCCGTACAGGCCCGCCAGACGGTGGAAGAAACACGCTGGCTGCTGGAACTGGCGGGGCAAAACGCATTCATGAAAGGCGTGGTGGGCTGGGTTCCGATGATCGATCCGAAGGTGGGCGCGGTGATTGAGAAGTTCGCCGCCAACTCCAAACTGCGCGGCATTCGCCACGTACTGCAGGATGAGCCAGACGAAAACCATATTCTGCGCGCGGACTTCAATCGTGGCATCCGCGAATTGGCGCGGCATAAGCTCACCTACGACATCCTCATATTCGAAAGACACCTCCCGCAGACCATCCGCTTCGTCGACCAATACCCGGACCAGAAATTTGTGGTGGACCATTTGGCAAAACCGCGCGTACGCTACAAAGCCATCTCGCCATGGAGAGAGCACATGCATGAACTGGCGAAACGACCCAACGTCTATTGCAAGATCTCCGGCCTGGCGACGGAAGCCGACCATAAGAAGTGGACCGAAGAGCAATTGCAACCCTACATAGACACGGTGCTGGAG
>Ga0209068_10001799_pt1 | contig 10649 bp, 8 predicted proteins | sample ColStrG_CSR_2012_FD_187200 | JGI IMG/M metagenome (GOLD analysis project Ga0209068, IMG submission 187200) | Freshwater sediment microbial communities in response to fracking from Pennsylvania, USA - Cold Stream Run_MetaG_CSR_2012 (SPAdes)... | ecosystem: Environmental > Aquatic > Freshwater >...
ACCCGGGCCGGGGCCGGGAGGCCGTCCGGAGCGGGCCCCGGCCCGGGTCGGGTGGCCCGGTTACGTCGGCGGACGCCGACGAGGTGGCGGCCGTTCCGTATCCGCGGCCACGGACGACCCCACCGGCCGATGAGGAAGACGAGCGCCGCCGCCCATGCGGCGATCGAGAAGAGCAACGATGCCGGCGCCAGCGCCCCGCCGTCGAAGTGCAGCGACCCGACTCCCGCAGTGGTCACCCGATAGTTCGCCGCCCAGCCGAATGACGACGTCCGGCTCTCGCCGGTACCCGCCGGACCGGTCAGGGCCCATCGGCCGGCCGGGGCCAGCGCTGAGTGCACGGTGCCCACCGAGAGCGGGCCCGCGTAGGAACGGGACGCAGCCGGGCCCGGAAGCACGGGTACTGCACCTGCCACGATGCCGGATCCCGGTGGACTGGCGAGGACCCCCGGCCCCGGCGCAGCGGCGCCGCGCCTGGCGCCGGCTACCTCGGCTCGGACCGGCACCCAGTCGGCATTGGCATAGACGGTGATCCCGGTGCCGGATACCACCGGACTGAGGTCGAGTTGGCGGTCGAGGGCGGGTGCGAGATCGGCGGGGACCGGGTACGCCTCGGGAGTCTGCTCGCCGACGATCTGTGGCGCCAGTGAGGTCAGGAGGGCCACGTAGCGAACGCCGGCCGGGGCCAGCATCCGTCCCAGCTGATCAGTGCGGCCGGATCGGGCCGAGGTGATCGCCGTCGCCAGTCGCCGGGCCGGGCCGGGGTCGGTGGCGTTCCACAGCCACCGGGCATCCGGGGCACCGTCGTCAGATGTGGCATAGGCCAGCCCGTCCCCCGCGCTCCACGAGCCCTGGTTCAGCGATCGCGTGTCCCCCAGCCACAGCACCCGGAACGAGCCGTTCGCCGCCTGCCCCTGCATCCAGGTCACTGACTGGCTGAAGTCGTCAACCGGGAGACCCCATCGACCGGGAAGGGCTGCCGCCAGGGTCGGCGCCGCCCCCAGCACAACGGCACCGGTAGCGACCACGGTCGCCAGCTGACGCCACCCGAAATCGGCCGCCCGCAGGTCCTCCTCGAAGGCCGCCACCCCCAGCCCGATGGCGGCGGCAACGGCCACGGCCGCCGGTCCCAGCAACAAGAGCGGATCGATGGCCAGGCTGCCCGTCCAGCCCCGGCCGGTGGCCCAGGCCGCGAGCCAGAAGACCAATGCGATCGACCACAGCCGGCCGGCCCACCGGAACCGCTCCCCCCGGGCCAGGGCCAGGGGCACGACGGCCGCCACGGCAAACCCCCATGCCAGCGGCGAGTCCCCGATGGGGCCGACGGCGAAGCGCAGGAGGGATCCCCATGACGCCGCCTCCGACACGGGCGTCGGGACACCGAAGACCGCCACCGCACCACGCCCGGCGGAAAGCACCCCGATGAGCCAGGGCAGGCAGATGAAGGCGGCCACCACGGTCGAACCGGCGGCCAGGGCGGCCGCCTTGCGGGTGGAACGCCAGTCGCCGTAGACGAGGGAGGACAGGGCGAGGGCCACAGCGGCCAGCACCACCATGACCGCGGCCGCCGGGGCGAACGAGACGAGCACCGCCTCGAGCAGGCCGAGAGCCACCACGCTTCGGACCCGTCCATGGCGGACGGTCCAGGCGGAGAACCGCCGCAGGGCCGACAGGCGCCGGCCCGTCGAGGCACCGGCATCGACGGCCGGAACCAGGGTGCGCCCCGCCCCCGGCCCGATCCGGGCGTAGGGGGCGGTACCGGTGGCCCCGAACAGGAGGGCCAGCACCCAGGGCCCACCGGCGTAGACGACCAGGGCTCCCCACCGTCCGAGGGCCAGGGCGTTCCAGGGCAGGGCCACGGCCAGATAGGCGAGCCCGGCGACGAGTGAGGCGCGCTGGGAGCGGAAGGGTCGCAACAGCCGCACCACGCCCCAGACACCGATCGGGATGCAGGCGAAGATCATCAGCTTCTGGGTGAGCCCCATGGCGCCCAGCAGAAGCGTGCCGGCCAGTCCGGCCAGCCCGAGGGCGGGGGCGGCCGGCGCCGTCGTCCCGACTCCGGAGGGTTGCCACCCCGAGGCGAACATCGACAGCGTCGACGACCAACTCGGGAACGGCGTGAACTGTCCGACGGCCGGGAGGTGCCCGGAGACGACACCCCTGCCCCCGATGAATGCGACCAGTGCCGCCGACACCCACACGGTTCCCCGCACCCGCGGGGCGACCCGGCCGCGTTCGGACACCTCCGGGGCCGGACGGCCTGCCCGGGCCGGGCCGCCGGTGGCCGGTCGACTCCCAGCTGGTGACAGTCCCCCAGGGTCCGCTTCCGATGCGAGGGCGCCGGCCGCCGCCAACTCATCGGCGTGGGCACCGTGGAATCCACTCTGGAACACCCGGCGCCCGTAGGTAGCGAGCCGGGCGCTGCCACCCACCTGGAGCACCCGGATTTCCTTGTCGCTCAGCCGACGATGCGCCTTCAGCTCCTTGCGCTGCCGGCGGATCGTCGAGAGCCGGCCGAGGTTCCAGCGCCACGCCCGGACCACGGCCCGGGCCCGGGCCCGGTTGCCGGCCACTTCGGCGACGATCACCTCGCCGATGGCCAGGATCACGATCTGGGGCACCACCCGCACGAGGTGGAAGCGGCTGTAGCACTTGAACACGGCCAGCAGCTCATGGCGGCGTTGGAGCTCCTGGAGCGTGACCGGGTGTCTCGACGGTCGACCCGGGTCGGCCGACACCAGCGATGCATCCATGGTCCGGGCCCCGCCGGCCAGCTCTTCGAGGTGTCGGACCCGTGCATCAGGAGCGACGATGATGCGGGCTCCCGCCACCTGGGCGCGCCAGCACAGGTCGAGGTCCTCACCCATGGCCACGATGTCGGCGTCAAAGCCTCCGAGCTCTTCGAACAGATCGGCTCTGACCAGTGTGGAACCGCCTGGAGCGACGAAGACATCGCGGACCGCGTCGTGCTGGCCGTGGTCGATCTCGTTGGCCTGCACCCGCTCCACCACCGAACCCCCCTTGTCCACCATCATCCCGACGTGGACCAGGCGCTCGGGGTCGTCCCAGCTCACCACCTTGGGCGACACGATGCCGGCGTTCGAGCGGAACGCCTCTTCGACCATGAGGTGCACGGCGTCGGGCGCCAATGCCACGTCGTCGTGGCACAACAAGAAGTAGTCCGCCCCGGCGACCATGGCCTGCACTTCGTTGACCGTGGTCCCGAAGCCGCGGTTCTCCTCGAAGCGGCGCACGTAGGCTGTGGGCAGGACGGCGGCGACCCGGGCGGTGAGGTCGTCGCGACCGCCCGAGTCGAGGACCAGCACCGAGAGCTCCGCATAGTCCTGGGCGGCGAGAGAGGTCAGCGTCTCCTCGAACCACGGGCCGGGATCGTGGGCGACGACGACGGCGACAACCGGCGGTGCCAGCGTTTCCATCAGAGGTCAGAGGCTATCGGGCCGGGACGGCGAAATGTTGTCCTCCCAGCTCAGAGGCACAAAACACCGGAGCCGTCCGAGTGCTTGCAAATGTTTATCACTCCGTATACAGTTGTATCCATCAGAGAGGCGGGACCGCCGGGTCTGATGACCCGCCGGCGCCGCTCCGGTGCATTCCAACTTGCGGGATGCCCTTCACCACACGAGGAGACACGATGCCAGAGATCAAGATGCCGGAGATCAAGATGCCGGAGATCAACGCCGACTTCAGCCGGGCGGCCAAGGACGTCGCCGCCGTCGCCAAGGATGCCACCTACGTGGTCATCGGTGCGGGTGTGCTCGGCTACCAGCAGGTACAGGTGCAGCGCCAAGAGCTGCGCAAACGCCTCGCCGACCCCAAGTCCGGGTTCGAAGACCGGTTCAACGCGGTGCGCAGCGACCTGAGTGGCGCCCTTCACAACGTCGACACCACCGTCGAGGGACTGATGGAGCGGTTCGAGGAGATCATCGAGCGGCTGGAGACGGCCGTCGCCCCCCTCGAGGACCGCCTTCCTGCCCAGGCCCGGGACCTGGCCAAGCAGGCCCACGTCCAGGCCAAGGAAGCCCGCACCCAGCTGCGCACCCTGATTCCCTCAGCCTGATTCCCTCAGCCTGATTCGTTCAGCCTGATTCGTTCAGGCTGATTCGTTCAGGCTGATTCGTTCAGCTGAGCGTCGCGCCCCAGAACGGCCCGCCCCGGCGGGCCGTTCTGCCGTCGGCGGAAGGCTGTCGGCCTGCAACTCCACGCCACCCGCCCGATCCCGGGGTGCCGATCACCCCTCTTCCAGACCCGAGCCCCGGTAGTCAGCCGGCCTGTCCGCGCCAGTAGGCCAGCACGTCGGCGAGGGTCTCGTCCAGTGGCATCTCCGGCTTCCATCCCGTCGCCTCGACCAGGCGGCCCGGATCACCGCGCAGCACGGGAACCTCCACCGGCCTCATCAGCGCCGCATCCGTCTCGAATGCCAGCGAGGTGCCGGCCAGTCGGAGGAGCCCGTCGGCGATCTCCCGGATCGACACGTCGACCCCCGAGCAGACGTTGTACACGTCGCCGGGGTGCCCGGCCTCGATCAGCAGGCGGTACGCCCTGACGACGTCCCGGACGTCGGTGAAGTCCCGACGGGCCGACAGGTTGCCCACCGGTATGGTCGGGGCGCCGCGCCGTTCGGCATCCACGATGCGCTTGGCCAGGGCGGGAACGGCAAAGCTCGGGGTCTGGCCCGGACCGATGTGGTTGAACGGTCGCACGGTGATCACGTGCTGGCCGTGGCCGAGCCCGGCTTGGGAGACGATGGCCTCCACGGCCAGCTTGCTCGCCGCGTAGGGAGTCAGCGGCGCGGTCGGCGACACTTCGGTGAGCGGGAGGATCGCCGGGTCGGTGACCGCCCCGTAGACCTCGGCCGAGCTGGTCACCAGGATTCGGGGATCGGTACCGCACTCCCGGGCCGCGGCCAGGAGGGCTGCCGTCCCGATGACATTGACCTCCAATACCCGTAGCGGTTCCTCCCACGACTCTCCAACGTGGGTCAGGGCCGCCAGGTGATAGATGGCGTCGGGTCGGGCCTCGGACACCGCCGCCAACAGTGCCGAGGGATCGGTGACCTCCACTTCCCGGTCGATGGCTACCACCTGGTCGCCAAGCGAGCGGAGGTGCTCGGCGAGCCAGTGGCCCACGAAGCCGGCGCCACCGGTGATGAGGGATCGCACGACGGTGACCCTACTGGCTGGGGGCCGCCACGATCATTTCAACGGGGGCCAGGCCGTCGGGCCGCATGGCGATAGGCCTCGATGTGCCGGTCAGCACTCGACTCCCAGCTGTGGCTGGCCACGATGTCCAATCCGCGTTGGCGGCGCCCGGGGCCGGCCTGCCCGCTCCCCGCCCGGCCGGACAATTCGGCGTCGATGGCATCAGCCAGTCCCTCGGCGTCGCCGGGGTCCACCAGTGTGGCGGCTTCCCCCGCTACTTCCTCCATCGCAGTTCCGGCCGTCGTCACCAGCGGTGCACCGCACGCCAACGCTTCGAGCGCCGGCAGACCGAACCCCTCATAAAGCGCGGGATACACCGCCGCCACGGCCGACCGCAGGAGGGCGGGGACCGCGTCGTCGGCCACATACCCGGTGCGGACGATGCGGGATGCCACCTGTGACGTAGCGATGGCCCGGTCGACATCGGACACGCCCCATCCCGTCCCGCCGGCCAGCACCAACAGGGCGTCCGGATGCCGATCGGCAATGCGGCCAAAGGCCCGCACCAGCGTCGGGACGTCCTTGCGCGGCTCGAGGGTCCCCACGAACAAGAGGAAGGGGCGGCTGTCGGTCAGGCGCGAGTCGACGAGGGCCAGGGACGCGCCGTCGGCCCCTTCGCGGGGCTCGTCGGTCCGGAACCGGCGGGTGTCCACCCCGTGGTGGGCGATGAAGACCTCGGCATCGACCCGGCACCAGCGAGCCAGCTCCGCCGCCGTCACCCGGCTCGGGCACACCACGGCGGCGGCCCGCCGCGCGGCTACGGCGATGGCCCGGCGGAAGAGGAGCACCTTGGATCGCTGGTGCCATCGGGGAGACTCGAAGAAGCTCAGGTCGTGGATGGTGACCACCGCTGGGATCGGCGAGCGCTCGGGCATCGTGTAGTGCGGGCCGTGGTGAACCGAGACGGACTGGCGGGCCAGAAGGCCGGGCATCCGGGCCTGCTCCCAGGCGAGGCGCAGCGGGCGGGCGTCGGGCGCGGCGGCCACCACTTCGGCTCCCGGGGCCATGGCGTGCCACCGGGGACGATCGGACCGCCGGGTGAGAAGCACCAAGTCGATGTCGGATCGAGCGGCCAACGTGCGGGCCAATTGCAGCGTGTACTGGCCGGCACCGACCGGCCGGTCGGGAACTGCGGTGACATCGACCGAGAGGCGGAGCCCGTGGTCATCCACGCGTTGGGCCCCGCACCAGGTCGGCCGCTTCGCTCCAGACGGCGAGATGCCGGCGGGCCACCGCCGACCAGGTCAACTCCGAGGAGCGGTCCAGCCCCCGCGATTGCAGGCGGGACCGCTCGTCCTCATCGGTGGCCACCTGCAGCAGCCCCGCGGCGATCGATTCGACGTCATGGGGATCGACCTCGAAGGCGGCGCCGGCCGTGCTCGGCAGGGGGCTGGCCACCACCGGTGCGCCCAACGCCATGGCCTCGATCGGGGGGATGCCGAATCCCTCGATCAGCGGGACGTAGGCCAGGAGGCGGGCCATAGCGTACAGCGCGGCCAACTCCGGCGGCGATACCGAGCCGGCCAGCACCACGCCGGCCCCGGGCTTCACCTGCTGACCCCATCCGGTCGGTCCCACCATGACCAGCGGCCACGGCTCGGGGAGCCGGTCCCGCACCCGCTCGTAGGCTTCGATCAGCCGAGCCTGGTTTTTGCGGGGCTCGAGGGTGCCCACGCTCAAGAGGAAGGGCCCGCTCACCCCCAGGCGTGAGAGGAGGGTGCCGGCCGCGTCGAGGTCGGGAGGGGGCAGATGATCGGAGCCCATGGGGATGATGGTGATTGCGTCCCGCCGGGCGCCGGCCAGTTGCAGGTCGTCGGCCACCGCCTGGGCCGGCACGATGAATCGATCGGCCCGCCGCAAGGCGCGGCGCAACGCCGCCTCGTGCCAGGCCCGCCCCCGGTCCGGGTAGGCATTGGGAACCCGTCGCCACAGCAGGTCGTGAACCGTAGCCACCAGGGCGGCCCGGCCGGGTTCCAGGGTCGAGAGCGAAGTGGCATGGACCACGTCGAAGCCCCGAGGGGCGCGGAGGAGGCCGTGGTCCCAGGCCCGGGTCAACAGCGGGCCGGGCAGGGGCGAGCTGTGTACCGGATGGCCCGGTGCCGCCAGCGGACCCGACCGGCGACCGTTACCGGAAGGACGGCTGGCCAGGAGCTCGAAGTCGGGCGTGGCCCCGGGACCGAGCGTATCGAGGCCCTTCAAGAGGCCGCTGACGTAGGTGCCGATTCCGCCCGGGGCGGACCGCCGTAGCTGTTCGACCATGACGAGCAGACGGATGGACCTCATCCCCCCCGGCCGTCCGGCCGGCTGCGCACGCCTGCGTCGCGGGCGCCCACCGCATCCCGGTAGAGGGTCGCCAGGCCCGCAGCGCATGCATCCCAGCTGAACTCCTGGCTGCGGCGCAGTCCCCGATCCACCAGCTGCTCGATGTCCGTCCCCGTGTCGAGCACGCGGCTGATGGCGTCGGCCAGCCCGTCACGGTCGCCGGGCTCGACCAGCAGAGCTCCGTCGCCGACCACTTCGGGCACTGCTCCGGCAGAGGTGGCCACGACCGGCACCCCCGCGGCCATGGCTTGGACGGGGGGGAAGCCGAACCCTTCATAGAGCGAAGGGAATGCGAGCACCGATGCCTGTCGCAGGATCGCCCCCAGCTGCTGGTCACCGAGGTATCCCGGGCGCACGATCCGCGAGCGGACCGGGGACGACTCGACGGCCGCGAGGAACCGGTCGGCCCCCCAACCGGCGCCGCCCGCCACCACCAGGGCCACGTCGGGGTGGGTGGCGGCCACCGCCGCGAAGGCGGAGACCAGGAGGGGATAGTCCTTGCGGGGTTCGATGGTCCCGATGGCCAGCACATAGCGCGCACATCCCTCGGGGAGCGGTACCGGTGGTCCCGTCGCCGGGCTGCCGCCTGTGGGAGACGGAGGAACTCCGTGGTGGACCGCCCGCACCCGCTCGGGATCGACGGAGAGCTCGGCGACCACCTGGTCGGCCACGAACTGCGACGGGGTGTGGACCCAGGCCCCTTCGGCCACCGCCCGGCGGACAAGTCCCGGGAACTCCAGGGTGGGCGGATCGCAGAGCTCGGGGTAGAGCACGACAGTCAGGTCGTGGACGGTCACCACCCGGGCGGCACCGGTGGCCGGCGGCACCACGAAGTTGGACCCGTGGACGACGTCGCGGCGGCCGATGAACCACTCGATGGGCGGGAACCGGGACCTGCCCCACGCGGCATGGAGGGGACGCGCCGGCATGGCCCGCTGCCCGGTGTCGATCCCCGGCGGAACCAGCCCTTCGATCATCTTGCGGCGACGCCAGCTGATGGCGAACGCCGAGACGTCGATCTCCCGGAGTGCCGACAGGCCGGACAGGGCGCCGGCGCAGAACGCCCCGACCCCGGTGGGCTGACCCAGCAACGGCGTGGCGTCGAACCCGACCGACAGCTGACCCAGGGCGGAGAGGCCTGTTGGCTCCGGCGACACGCACGGAGCCTTGCACATCATCGGCGTGGCCGGAACCGGCTGGACGGCCCGTCGCCGGGCTGGGACCCGCGTGTGGGCCGGGTAGCCTGCCCCCACGATGACCACCCCGATCGCACGCTCTGTGGCCCGACCATCGTGATCGCCGCACTGGCTGGCGGCGTGGGGGCGGCACGGCTCCTGCGGGGGTTGGTCGAGGTGGTCCCGCCGGCCGAGATCACCGCCATCGTGAACACCGGCGATGACACGAACCTGCACGGCCTTCACATCGCCCCGGACCTCGACACGGTGATGTACACGCTGGCCGACGCCATCAACCCCGACACCGGGTGGGGCTTGGCCGGCGAGACCTGGCAGGTCATGGACTCACTCGAACGGCTCGGAGGCCTCACCTGGTTCAGGCTCGGCGACCGGGACCTCGCCACCCACTGCTACCGGACCGAGCGCCTGGCGGAAGGTGCCACCCTGGGCGAGGCCACCGCGGAGCTGGCGCGGGCGTGGGGGGTGGACGTCCGCCTGGTCCCGGTGACCGATGATCGGCTCCGCACCCGTCTCCAGCTGACCGACGGACCGGAGGTCGGCTTCCAGGAGTACTTCGTCCGTCTGCGCCACGACGTGGCGGTGTCCGGCGTTCGCTTCGAGGGTGCGGACCAGGCCCGTCCCGGTGCCGGCGTGCTCGACGCCCTGGCCATGGCCGAGACCGTCGTCGTCTGCCCGTCCAACCCGGTGGTCTCCATCGGCCCTCTGTTGGCAGTCCCGGGAGTGCTCGATCAGCTTCGCCGACGTCGCCGGCGAACCGTCGGCGTCTCCCCCATCATCGCCGGTGCTGCGCTCAAGGGCCCGGCCGACAGGCTCATGAGGGAGATGGGGTACGAGTCATCCGTGGTCGGGGTGGCCCGATGGTATGCCTCGTGGATGGGCAGCCTGGTCATCGACGAGGCCGACGCCGCATTGGCTCCCGCCGTCGAAGCCGAAGGCGTCCGCTGCATCGTCGCCCCCACCATCATGTCCAGTGTGGGGCGGTCGGCCGAGCTGTCGCGGACCGTGCTCGATGCCGTCGCCTGAGCCGGGCCCCCCGGCCCACCCGGGCGAGCCGGCGGGGATCAGCATCTACCCCGTTTCGGGATTGGGCGAGGTGGTCCCCGGTGCCGACCTGGTCGACCTGCTGGCCGGGGCGCTCGACCCCTCCCGACCGGGCGGGCCGGCGCTCCCGGGAGGACTGGTCGACGGCGACATCCTGGTGGTGACCCAGAAGGTCGTCTCCAAGGCTGAAGGGCGGATCGTCGAAATCGACGCATCCGACCCGGAGGCAAAACAGACTCTGGTCGAGAAGGAGTCCGTGCGGATTCTCCGACGGCGCGACGAGCTCCTGATCACCGAGACCCGGCACGGATTCGTCTGCGCCAATGCCGGCGTGGATCTTCCAATGTCGCGGCCGGAACGGCAGCATTGCTCCCACTCGACCCGGACCGGTCGGCGCGCCGGATCCGCCAGGGTCTCGAGCACCGCTACGGAACGACCGTCGGGGTGATCATCTCGGACACCTTCGGCCGCGCCTGGCGGCGGGGCGTCTGTGACGTGGCCATCGGTGTCGCCGGCATCGCCGGCATCGTGGATCTTCGAGGGAAGGCGGACGCCACCGGTCGGATCCTCGAGTCGACCGAGGTGTGCGTGGCCGACGAGTTGGCCGGGGCGGCCGAATTGGTGATGGGCAAGGACCGCGGCATCCCGGCGGCCGTCCTGCGCGGTGTGGAGCCCGGTTGGCTCCGGCCGGCGTCGGTCGCCACCGAGATCGTCCGGCCACCAGACGAGGACCTGTTCCGCTGATCGAGTCCGCAAAGCTCCGGAGCCTCCCTCCCGCCGGTCGGGACGACGGTGACCCGGGTCAGCCCACGTTGCGGAGGTCGACCACGAACACCAGCGTCTCGCCGGGAGCGATGACCCCGCCGGCCCCCTG
>Ga0209068_10001800_pt1 | contig 10646 bp, 11 predicted proteins | sample ColStrG_CSR_2012_FD_187200 | JGI IMG/M metagenome (GOLD analysis project Ga0209068, IMG submission 187200) | Freshwater sediment microbial communities in response to fracking from Pennsylvania, USA - Cold Stream Run_MetaG_CSR_2012 (SPAdes)... | ecosystem: Environmental > Aquatic > Freshwater >...
GGCGACGTGGCGCCGACCGTCGATGTGGCCGAAGGTGGGCTAGTCGTCACGCCGATCGAGAACAACCGGCGCACCGCCGCGATGCGCAAGCTTGCCGGGACGGCGCCGCCCGCCGGCACCAATGTCGTGGTGGTGAGCCATAAGCCCAACATCCTTGACGCGTTCGGCAAGGATTGGTTCGACATCCGCGAAGGCGAAGCGTCGGTGTTCAAGCCGGATGGCAGCGGCGGATACAAGTTCGTCGTGCGGGTGCAGGCCGACGAGTGGAAAAAGCTCGCGGACAGCACGAACTGACGGGTTCTCTTAAAACTTGTTCTTGCGCGCGCGGATTTCGGCAAAGACTTCGGCTGCGGGCCTGCCCGCCATACCGATGCCGGCTGCCACTTCGGGCACGTCGGCGCGCAGGAACGGGTTTGCCTGTTTTTCCTCGCCGATCATGACTGGAATCGTCGGTTCGTTACGTGAAATCTGCTGCTTTGCCTGTGCCTCGCGCGCTGCAAGTGCCTTGTTGTTCGGCTCGATGGTGCGGGCAAATTTGATATTCGCGGCGGTGTACTCGTGGCCGCAATATATCTCAGTGTCGTTCGGCAGATCGCGCAGCTTGATGAGCGAGCGCCACATTTGTTCGGACGTACCTTCGATTACGCGGCCACAGCCAATCGAGAACAGTGTATCGCCGACGAAAGCCAGCTTGTCGCGGTGAAACCAATAGGCGATGTGGCCAAGCGTGTGGCCTGGCGTCTCGATGACACTGGCCGAAAGCGTACCGATCTTGACCTTGTCGCCCTCCCGCACCGTTTCGTCTACCGCTGGAATTGTTTTAGCTTCGGCGGCCGGCGCGACTACGCGGCATTTATATTTTTCCTTTAACGCTGTAATGCCGTCGGTATGGTCAGCATGGTGATGGGTGACCAGGATGTCCGTCAGTTTCCAGCCAGCCGCTTTGAGCGCTGCCTCGATCGGTGCGGCCTCGGGCGCGTCAATTGCGGCTGTGGCACCGCTTTCAGCGTCATGCAACAGCACGCCGTAATTATCGGATCGGCAGAGAAACAGACGGGTTTCCACGGGCATGGCCTTGGTCCTCTTGGCATTCTGGAACACGTTAACCGTATCATGCGGGCGAATGTTGTTGCACGTCCGCGCATTCCGTCGCGTTAGCGGTTTGCTACGCTGTTTCGTGGTAGTTTCGCCGCATGTCAATTGACGTCGTGGACCTGCGCAATTTCTACGGCCAAAGGCTGGGTGTCGTCGCCCGCCGGTTCATCGGCCGCGGCATCCGCACGTTGTGGGGCGATACGTCCGGCCAGCGTGTGCTTGGCATCGGGTATGCCACACCTTATCTCGGTCTGTTTCGGGAGGAGGCCGAACGATGCCTCGCGCTCATGCCTGCCGGGCAGGGCGTCGTGAAATGGCCGACCACACGTCCGGCACTGTCCGTGCTGGTTGACGAAAACGAGTTGCCGCTCGGCGACTCTGCCGTTGACCGCGTGATGCTGGTGCACGCGCTGGAAATGACGAACGATCCGGGTGCCTTGCTGCGGGAAGTATGGCGGGTGCTGGCGTCCGGCGGACGATTGTTGGCCGTGGTCCCAAACCGCCGTGGCCTGTGGGCGCGCATGGACACCACGCCATTTGGACACGGTCGGCCCTACTCGCGCAGCCAGATCAACCAACTCCTGCGCGAGACCTGGTTCACGCCGACCGGATGGAGCGAGGCGCTCTACGTGCCGCCGATCGCGCGCGGCTGGTTCTTGCGGTCCGCGGTGGCGTGGGAGCGCACCGGAGCGACGCTGTCGGCACCGTTCGCTGGCGTCCATTTGGTCGAAGCAACCAAGCAGGTCTATCGCGCGATACCGGCACGGCGCGAAAAGCGGCGATTGGTGCCCGCGCTGGAGCCAGCATTGGCGCCATCACCGGGCGCATAATCCGATGAGAACAGTAGTCTCGGTCTAGTCCGGCTGGCGCGGCTCGTCGCTGCTGCCGCCTTCATCTTGTGCCGGTTGGGGCGTCGCGCCTTGCTGTTGGCCGCCGCCAAAATCAGGGCGGTCGGGACGGAACCCGCCACCACCGCGGTGGCGCCGCCGCCGACGATGCATTCCGAAACGATCCTGACCACGATCGCCCTGGTCGTGACCGTTCTGCCCCGAGTTTTGTTGAGGTTGAGGTTGAGGCTGTCCGCCCCCTGTTATGAACGCCGGTAAGCCGCCGACTTCTTGTTGTCCACCCTCATGACCACCCTGCTGGTTCGGCTGTTGATAAGGCTGCGGCTGGTGTTGCGGACGGTTGTGCACCTGTTGGTCGCGCGGCGGGAACGGTTGGGCATCGCGCGGCAGATATGGCTGCTGCTGAGGTTCGCGCGGCCCATAGCTTGGCTCATTCTGGCCCATGAACGGTTGGGCATCATCGTCATCGCCGTCAAACCCCTCATCGGCGTTTTGCTGGCTGGGCGCGCCCTGCTGCTGCGGTTGCTGGTTGTAATAGGGGTTCTGCTGACGGAACTGTTCCTGCGCGGCGGCGATAAGGCGAAAATAGTGCTCGGCATGCTGATAGTAGTTCTCAGCGGCTACCGGATCACCGGAACCCTGTGCGTCGCGTGCGAGCTGGATATATTTTTCCGCGATATGTGAAGCGGTGCCGCGGATTTTGACGTCAGGACCGTTTGATTCATAAACACGCGTCAATGGATTTTGGCTTTTGCGGTGGTTGTTACCGCGTCCGCGCATGCGCTTCTGACCGTTTCTCATGATGTTCCTGTTGTCGCCTTTTGCCTGTCTCGGCGTGCCGCCGAACGCTCCGCCACACTGCAAGCCCGTACAAATCTCATTGCGCGGCCGGACCTGCACATGTCATCCGCGCCAATGATCGAACCGTTATGCTCTTTATCGCGATAGTCGTAGCAACCCCATAGCCACGGTCTCAGCCCGCGGCGTTGCCAACCTCTCGTTACGCGCACCGTCCTAGGTTTCGAAAATTGATGCGCCCAACCGGTGAAGCATCCAGACCCGTATCTGGCGATTTCGTTTGCCGTCTATTCGAAGTCGGCTCTTCGTCATCCGCCTTGCGCCACACCTCACAGAGCTTCTGCTCCAGGGTTCATGGCGATGCAACCGTCACGGGTCGATTCCGTAACCGGAAGCTAGTCGTTTCCGAGACATAATCCAAGCGATTTTTTTGCTGATAATCGAGCTCTGCAGTTTTCGTCAGGTGGGAATGCGACACACTCATGGCACGAAACCTGCGCCAAGCACGCGCGGGATTCCGGCCAGATCCTTACGTGCTGTACCGACGGTTAATCCCGCATTAGTGAATAATGCGCGGACTGCTGCTTCCTGGCCCGCCCCAAGTTCGACAAACAACCGTCCGCCCGGCGCCAAAAGGCGCTCAGCGTCCGCTGCAATGGCACGGTAAGCAGTAAGCCCGTCGTCGCCGCCATCAAGTGCCACCATCGGGTCATATTCCCGCACCTCTGGTGCAAGGGTGGCAATCTCGTCATGCACGACGTAGGGCGGATTCGAGATGACCAGATCGAACGAGCCCTGAATGTGCGAGGCAATGTCACAGGCAACAAAGTTGCAACGGGTTCCGAAACCAAATTTTGCGGCGTTAGTCTGTGCGACTTGCAAGGCCGCTTCGCTGACGTCGGTTCCGATGCCGGTCGCATGAGGCAACTCGTGCAGTAGCGCCAACAGCAGCGCGCCCGAGCCGGTTCCGATATCGAGGATACGCAGCCTTTCCATTCGAAGGCCACCGCGGACGACATAGTCGAGCGCAGCTTCGACGATAGTTTCTGTCTCTGGCCGGGGGACAAGCACGTCGGGGGTAACCGCCAGTGCGAGACTCCAGAATTCTTTCTGCCCAAGAATGCGCGACACCGGCTCGTGCTTTAGTCTGCGTGCGGCAAGCACCGACATTGTCGCTATTTCCCGTGCTTCCAAGATGCGATCCGATTGCGCGATCAGCCGGGTCCGGTCGAGATGCAACGCGTGGCCAATAAGCAAGCGCGCATCGGCGTCAGCTTCTTCGATGCCGGCGGGACGAAACGCCTGTGCCACGAGGCGGATTGCTTCGGAAACCGAAGCACCATCCTTCAATCCGGGAATCGTCCTCACGTCACGCCTTCGGCCGCCAGCAATTCGGCCTGATGCTCGGTTACCAGCGCATCGATGATTTCGTTGAGTGCTTCGCCTTCGATGATTTGCGGGAGTTTATGCAGCGTCAGATTGATGCGATGATCGGTGACGCGGCCTTGTGGGAAATTGTAGGTGCGGATGCGCTCAGAGCGATCGCCCGAACCGATCTGTCCGCGCCTTTCCGCCGCCCTCTCGGCATTACGTTTTGTACTCTCGGCGTCATAGAGCTTGCTGCGCAGGTAACCCAGCGCCTTGGCCTTGTTCTTGTGCTGCGACCGTTCCTCTTGCACGAACACAACGATTCCACTCGGAATATGCGTAATGCGGATGGCCGATTCGGTCTTGTTAACGTGCTGGCCGCCGGCACCTTGTGCGCGCATTGTATCGATCTTCAGATCGGCATCGTTGATGTCGATATCGACGTCCTCGACTTCGGGCAACACGGCGACGGTGGCTGCGGAGGTGTGGATACGGCCGGAAGCCTCAGTATCGGGCACACGCTGCACACGATGCACGCCTGATTCAAACTTAAGCTTGGCGAAAACGCCACGGCCGCGCACCGAAGCGACGACTTCCTTGAAGCCGCCTTTGGTGCCTTCACTGACGGACAGAATTTCCGTCTTCCAACCCTGCTTGGCCGCATAACGCTCGTACATTCGGAACAGATCGCCGGCGAAAAGCGCGGCTTCGTCGCCCCCCGTGCCAGCACGGATTTCAAGGACCGCGTTGTGGTCATCCATCGCGTCCTTCGGCAGGAGAGCCAACCTGATTTGCTGGGCTAATTTTTCCCTGCGTTCCTGCAATTCGTGCCGTTCAACATCTGCGAGCTTGCGCATTTCTGCATCCGTCGATGAATCATCAACGAGTGCCGAAAGCTCGGAGATCTCTTTATCCGTGTTGCGGTAGGCTTTGATTGTTTCGACGATTGGGCTGAGCTCGGCGAACTCACGCGACAATTTGACGTAAGCTTCGGGACCCAAGCCGCTGGCGAGTTCGCTTTCGACCAGCGCATGGCGGGCGAGCAAGGCGTCCAATTTTTGCTGCGGAAGGATAGTCAAAGCTGAAGCCCCTCAGCCGCCGCAAAACCTTCAAGTTTATGGCGGATAGAGACGCTGCCGACCGGCTGCTCGAGGCAGGGCAGCAACATGGCCTCGCCCTTGCGACAATCGAGATCGAGCAGGACTGCCTTTACTGGCCCTACCGCGGATGGCGTGAGTGACAGCGTGCGATAGCCAATAATGGTGAGCGCCAATGCACCGATAGGTTGGGAGGCGAGCTCGCCGCACAGCGTCACCGGCTTGTTGTGCTTCTTTGCCGTGTCCACGATGTCCTTGAGTGCGCGCAGCACCGGTGCCGAAAGTGGATCGTACCGTTCCGATACACGCGGATTGCCGCGATCGGCTGCATAGAGGAACTGCATCAGGTCGTTGGAGCCGACCGAGAGAAAATCGACTCGTTCCAGCAATTCGTTGAGCTGGAACAAAAGCGAGGGCACCTCGACCATGGTGCCGATCTCGACCCGCTCCGGCAGCTCGTGACCATGCCGGCGCAAATGGGTCAATTCGACTTCGACGAGCGACTTTGCCTTGTCGAATTCTTCCACAACGGCGATCATCGGAAACATCAGTTTGAGGCTGCGCCCGCTTGCGGCACGCAACAGCGCGCGCACCTGACTGCGTAACAAGCCGGGCCGGTCAAGACCGAGTCTGATCGCCCTCCAACCCAGCGCAGGGTTTTCTTCTTCGATATTGCGCATGTACGGCAGCACCTTGTCGCCACCGATATCGAGAGTGCGGAACGTCACCGGCTTTTTCCCGGCCGCGTCCAGCACCGCACGATAAAGCGCGAGTTGCTCGCCCGTGCGCGGCAACGTGTCAGCAACCATGAACTGCAGCTCGGTGCGGAAAAGGCCGATCCCTGCGGCACCGGTGTCCTCGATATGAGGGAGATCGATGGTGAGGCCGGCATTGATCATAAGCGCGATTTTCTGGCCATCTTTGGTAATGCAAGGCCGCTCCCGTAGCGCGCGATATTGCGCTTGCCGGCGGGCGCGCAACTTTACACGTTCGCCGTAGGACGCCTGGATGTCCTGCGGCGGGCGCATGTGTATATGGCCGGTCGATCCGTCGACTATGATGGCGTCACCAGGTTCGACCAGCCCGGTCGCATTGTCGATCTCGCCAACGGTCGGAATACCAAGCGCGCGCGCGACGATCGAAACGTGAGACGTCGGCCCGCCTTCTTCCAGCACCAGACCCCGCAGTCTTTTTCGGTCGTAATCAAGCAGCGCCGCCGGACCCATGGAGCGGGCCACGACGATGGCATTTTCCGGCAGTTGCTCCTTGGTCGGCGCGTGATCCTGGCCCATCAACACACGCATCAAACGGTTGGCGAGATCGTCGAGGTCGTGCAGACGGTCACGCAAATAATGGTCGGAGGCACGCAGCATGCGCGCGCGAGTGTCTGATTGTACGCGCTCGACACCGGCCTCGGCAGTGAGGCCGGTCGTTACCGCTTCGCGAATCTTGTGCAGCCAGCCCTGGTCGTAAGAAAACATTCGATACGCTTCGAGCACGTCCCGATGCTCGCCGCCATCGGCGACATCGCGATGTTCGACCAGCCGATCCAGATCTTCGCGCAAGGTGGCGATGGCGGCATCGAGCCGCTTAAGCTCATGTGGCACGTCGTCGGCGATGACGTTGGTAATAACCACGCGCGGCTCGTGCAACACGACATGACCAAGGGCGATGCCATCGGACAGCGAACTTCCGACAAGATGCATCGCATGTCGGGCGGCAGGCTCTGCGCCGGGTTGGGCAAGCGAAGATAGCTCACCAGATGCGATCATCTCGGCGAGGACCATCGCCGTAGTTTGTAGCGCCTCTTCCTCTTCCTCGGTGTAAGTGCGCCGCGCGCGATTCTGCACCACCAGCACGCCAAGCGTGTTGCCTGCGCGCAGGATCGGCACGCCTAGAAACGAATGATAGATCTCTTCGCCGGTCTCTTCGCGATAAGAAAAGGCTGGATGCGCCTGCGCATCCGAAAGATTCATTGGATTGGCCTCGCTGGCGACCAGGCCGACGAGGCCCTCATCGGCTTTAAGTACGGTTTGGTGGACCGCTTCGCGTTTGAGGCCTTCGGTGGCGTATAGCTCGAGCGTTCCGTCTACGCGCAGGACGTAGACAGAGCACACCTCGGCCACCATGTTGGCGGCGATCAACACGACCACCTTGTCGAGGCGATCCTGCGCGCTGACCGGCTCCGCCATTACTTCGCGAAGCCGGCGCAACAGCACGCGCGGACCGCCGAGCGCGCCACGCATTATTGAGGTCCTCTGGCCACGGTTTGGGCCGCAGCCTCATTACGGCCAAATCGTGTACGAATAGCGACCGCCAGATCCGGCATCGGCGGCCGCTTACGTGTCAGGCTATAGCCAATGGCCTATGCAAGGGGCAAGCCGAAGAGCGCGGTCTCAGACTGCCCCCTCAGGGACCCTAAGCCTTATCCAGCCCGTAGAGCGTGTGCAGGGTGCGCACCGCCAGGTCGGTTTGGGCGGCTTTGATCAGGACCGAAAATTTGATCTCGGAAGTGGTGATAGCGAGGATATTAATCTTCTGCTCTGACAAGGCCTTGAAAGCCCTGGCGGCGACACCGGCGTGGCTGCGCATGCCAATTCCGATGACCGAGACCTTGGCGACGTCGGTCGCCCCATCCAGCCGCGCGTAACCGATCGATCCCTTGGCCTTTTCGAGGGTGACGCGGGCGCGTTCGTAGTCGGCCGAGGGCACCGTGAAGGTGAGGTCGGTGGTGTCCCCGTCGGCCGAAACGTTCTGCACGATCATGTCTACGTTGATATTGCTATCGGCGAGAGGACCAAAGATTGCCGCGGCAACACCGGGTTTGTCCTGCACGCGGCGAATCGAGATCTGCGCCTCGTCCTTTGAAAAGGCGATGCCAGTGACGACTTGCTGTTCCACGATATCTCCTTCGTCGCAAATGAGCGTGCCGGACGGTGGCTTGGAGGGATCGATGTCCTCCGGTTTTTCGAAGCTTGAGCGCACGAATATGCGCACATTGTGTACCATGCCGAGCTCGACCGAGCGGACTTGCATGACCTTGGCGCCAAGCGAGGCAAGCTCGAGCATTTCCTCATATGCAATCTTGTCCATGCGGTGAGCCTTCGGCACCACGCGCGGGTCGGTCGTGTAGACGCCGTCCACGTCGGTATAGATGTCACAGCGTTCGGCGCCGATCGCGGCGGCGATCGCTACGGCCGAGGTGTCGGAGCCCCCGCGACCAAGCGTGGTGACGCGTCCGGTCTCCTTGTGCATACCCTGGAAGCCGGCGATGACGGCGACCTGGCCGTGCTCTTTGAATCGCTTGATCAGCTCGGCACCATTCACATCCAGAATGCGAGCGGAGCCGTGTGCATTGTCGGTTAGGATCGGCAATTGCCAGCCTTGCCAGGACCGCGCGTTAACGCCCATGCCTTCGAGCACGATCGCGAGCAATCCAGCGGTGACTTGTTCGCCGGTGGCAACGACCGCGTCATATTCGCGGGCATCGTGCAACATCGCGGCCTGTCGAGACCATTGGACCAATTGATTGGTCGCGCCGGCCATCGCGGAGACTATGACGGCCACATCGTAGCCGGCATCGACCTCTCGCTTGACGTGGCGCGCCACGTTGCGGATGCGGTCAAGATCGGCGACGGAAGTTCCGCCGAATTTCATCACCAGCCGAGCCATGACATTCCCGGATGAAAGGCGCTAACAGCCGACGCACAACGTTAAAGCCCCAAGCGTCAGCCCCAAAAGGCGCGTATACATACCGGCGGGGTGCGCCAACCGCAACATCGCCGCGACAGCACCGTATAGTCCCGAAGAATTAGGGCCCGACGATGCGATACATCGATCACATTCTGCAGCCCGGTGAGACCGTGGCCTATAAGACCAGCTTGCACTGGATTGTGTATCTGCCGGCGATCGGCCTCTGGCTGTTGGCCTTTATCTTGCTCACGGCTGGCGGCGCCGCGGGGCCGGTGGCTTTTCTGGCCGCGATCATTTGTGCATTGGCCGGCTCCGCCCTGGGTTTCGGTGCCTGGTTCAGGCGCTGGACGACCGAGATAGACGTGACCGACCGCCGCATCGTGTACAAGCGGGGCTTCATCCGTCGGCATACAGTCGAGATGAACATGGACAAGGTTGAGAGTGTGGATGTTGACCAATCGATACTGGGACGGATGCTAAACTATGGCGACATTACTATTCGTGGCACTGGGGTGGGGATCGAGCCTCTGCACAATATCGACGCGCCGCTCGAATTCCGAAATCAGGTGACCGCCCGCTGACGTCGGGACGGCCGGAGAACAGATATGGCGGGCAAGACTCACGCATCATCGGTCGATCAAGCCGAAATCGAGCGCTTCTCGCGCCATGCCGCCGATTGGTGGGACTCGCGCGGGCCGATGGCGGCACTGCATAAGTTCAATCCGATCAGACTCGGCTACATCCGTGACCAGGTAGCGGCATGCTTTGACCGCGATCCCAAAAAGCTGGACTGCCTGAAAGGTTTGCGCATGCTGGATATCGGCTGCGGCGGCGGCATTCTGTCGGAGCCGCTGGCACGGCTCGGCGCGGAAATGGTCGGTGCCGACCCGTCGGAAGACAATATCACTGCTGCCCAAGCGCATGCCGAGACCGCGGGGCTCGCTGTCGACTACCGCGCCACCACTGCCGAGGAATTGGCCGCCGACCAGGAGCGCTTCGATGTCGTGCTGGCCATGGAAGTCGTTGAGCACGTCACCGACGTTCGTGCGTTCGTTGCGAGCTGCGCCACAATGGTCAAACCCGGCGGGCTTATGATCGCCGCCACACTCAATCGCACCCTGAAGAGCTTCGCGCTCGCCATTGTCGGCGCCGAATATGTGTTGCGTTGGCTGCCGCGCGGCACGCATCAGTGGGACAAGTTCGTAACACCTGTTGAGCTTGAAGACGCGATGGAGCGCGCCGGCTTGCAGGTGACCGGGGAGCGTGGGGTAATCTACAATCCCTTCGCCGACCGTTGGCAGTTGTCGTCCGATATGGATGTCAACTACATGCTCGTGGCGCAGCGCCAAAAGTAAAAAGGAGAGGCGATATGATTCTCGAACTGGTTGAATTTAATTCCCCGAAGGGGTGGAGCCGACAGCAAGTTGCCGAAGAGGCGCGCAACGTTATTCCGAAGTGGCGCGCCAACAAGGAATTGCTTCGCAAACATTTTCTGCTCGAGCTTAACGGCAAGACCGGCGCTGGCGTCTACGTCTGGCCATCGGTTGAAGCTGCGCGAAAAGCTCACAACGAAGAATGGCGGCAGTCCGTGATCAAGCGCACCGGCGGCGCGCCGACGATTCGCTATTTCGATCTGTTTCTGCTGATCGATAACGAGAATGGGTCAGTGACCGAATTCCCTGAAGCGGCGGAGATCAGCGCGGCCGCCGCCTGAGCACACAGCACACATCGACGCAATGCTCTGGGC
>Ga0209068_10001801_pt1 | contig 10644 bp, 7 predicted proteins | sample ColStrG_CSR_2012_FD_187200 | JGI IMG/M metagenome (GOLD analysis project Ga0209068, IMG submission 187200) | Freshwater sediment microbial communities in response to fracking from Pennsylvania, USA - Cold Stream Run_MetaG_CSR_2012 (SPAdes)... | ecosystem: Environmental > Aquatic > Freshwater >...
TCTCAAGAGCGCCCATCAGGTTGCCGGCGCTCCCGACCAGAATTCCCAAGATGAACTCTTTCTGAACCGGCATACTTGTATTCGCCAAGAGCGTGCCGTTCCAATTCAAAGCGAAGCCACCGTCGAGGCTCGATTGCGACAAGGGTCCGGTCTGGAAATAGGCAGTGCCCGAAGCGATCACCAGGTTGTTATCTACATCGAGCATCGCAACAGACCCGTTGGCTTGCGGATAGAGAACCAGATTCAGCGTGCGGCCAGTGTTGTCGTTGAGGGCCAAGGTTGCCGTGGCGCGGCCGTTGGCGGCGACGTTGTAGCTGGCGCTGGATGCGGTGAATGCCGCCGTGACGATGCCGAAATCGTTTTCGTCGAAAACGCCGCTATTCAGCGTTCCGGCGCCATCGGCGGTAAACACCCCTCCCAAGCCAAACGCGCCGTTCGCGGTTGTTCCATCCATGGTAAAGGCGTAGCCTCCGCTCAGCGATGCATTGGTCAACGGACCGGCGGCCTGCCGGTTCAGTGCGCCCACAAGCGCGGATCCTGCGTCGGTCTCGACCAGCTTGAACTGCGACGCGTTGACGACGTAGATGGCATAGTTTTGCGTCGCGCCTGCCGTGGTGAAGGAAAGAGTGCCTCGTCCGGTGGCAGCAATCGTATAGGTCGCGTTCGATAGCGGGAGGTTAGTCGATGGCACACCGTTGTCGTTGACGTCCAAAACGCCGGCGCTGATCGAGCCCGCGCCATCCGCGGTAAAAGCTCCAGCTCCCTTCAGAACTCCAGCCGAACCATCGACGCCGGACAAGCTGGCGACATAGCCGCCTTGGAGGGCGGAGGTATTGAGAGCGCTGGCATCCTGCCGGTCAATCGCCCCGGTTACGATGATTCCGTTGGCCCCCGTACTCGTGCGGTAGAAATTGCTGAGCACCGCGTGTTGATCGTTGACCAAGGCGAATTGCCAGGCGACTCCGGTGGTGGCGCCGTTGACGGTGAGGTTGAGAAAGGCGAAGCCCACCCCGCTGGATTCGACGAAATACGTGCCAAGGAACGCCACGCTGCTGGAAACGCCGGACCTCGCGTTGATGTCTTCGAGGCCGCCAGCGATGTTGCCGTTTCCGTCGGCGGTGAAACTGCCCGCCGCGCCCAGGAAGCCCGAGGCGTCTGATCCCGACAAGGAGAATGCATAAGGACCATGGAAGCTGGCGTTGGAAAAGACATCCGTGGCGGCAGACACTCCCGATCCCGCGCCGCCCTGATCCATCGCCGTGATGGTGACGCCTCCAGTCGGAGGAGGCGTGAGCGGAGCCGTGTAAACACCTTGCGCGGTGATAGTGCCGTGCATTGCGTCACCGCCGGTGACACCATGTACCTGCCACGTGACCGCCGAGCTCGGAACCCCGTTCACGTTGGCGGAAAATGTGTCTGAGGCGCCCGCAGCCAGAGTAACGGCGGAAGGCGAAACACTCACGGGCGATGAAGCAGCTACCACTGTGAGCTTTGCCTCCGCCATGACGCTGGAATCGGCCTGCGCGATGGCGGTGATTTTGACATCGGCGGGATTGGGAACGACCGCCGGCGCGCTATAAACGCCTGACTTGGAAATGGTGCCGTGGCTGGCATCGCCACCGATGACGCTGTTGACCTCCCAAGCAACGACGGGGTTTGTACTGTTGCCGACCGTAGCGGTAAGGGTCGCACTCTGGCCAACGGGAACGCTGAGGGACAACGGACTGAGGGACAACGAAGGACTGGCAGGGGGAACAGATCTGGAAAAGGAAAGCCCGCCGCACGCGGAAAGCGTCGCTGCGAGCGCTAGCAGCAGCAACAGGGTGACCATGCTCGCGCATTTCGATCCACGATGTTGGCGATTCGGAAACATCAGAAATCCCTTCCTGAAGAGTGTACAAGTTGCGCGCAAGGCTGCGGGTTTCGGAATTGCCCTCTGTGGAACGCGGCCACCTCGCGAAGTTGCGGGTTTTGTTCGGGAAGCCCATGGGAACGGCCCAGGCAGGGTCCCTTCGGCTGCGCTCAGAGCAGGCTCTTCGACTGCGCATTCCGCGCTCTCGCGCGGGGATTCTGCGCTCAGCATGACAAGAGAAAAAGAAGGATCGCTATACTGCAAAGAGGAATGACAGACGAGACCCAGCAACCTCTTCATCGCGCGGGCATCACGCGGCGTGAATTTCTGCGAGCCGCCGTGAAGTGGTCGGCGGGGGCTGGGCTCGCGACGGCTGCCTATGGCGGCTTTTTCGAGCGCGCGCACATCGTCGTACGGCGGGTCGAGGTGTGGCTCGAGAGATTACCGGAGGCGATGGATGGATTGACCATCGCGCAGCTCAGCGACCTGCATTATGACCCACACTTCAGCGCCGGTGTGATTCGCAAAGGCGTAGAGATCGTGGCCGGGTTGAAACCCGACTTGATCGCGCTGACCGGAGACTTTGTTACTGTTCCGGTACACCGCAGAGTCGACCCGCGGGCGGCGGAGAAAGCGGCTCCCTGCGCCGAGTTGCTGGCTCCCCTGAAAGCTCCCCTCGGCGTTTATGCGGTACTGGGCAACCACGACAGCCACGCGGACCCTGGCATCGTGACTGGTGCATTGAGTGATCGCGGTATCCGGGTCTTGCAGAACGACGCCATCCCTTTAGAACACAACGGAGGAAGAATCTGGCTGGCCGGCGTGGGCGATGTGTTGACGGGGTTTGCCCGCTTGGAAGAGGCGCTCAAGCCAATTCCATCTTCGGAAGCCACCGTGCTGCTGGCGCATGAGCCAGACTTCGCCGATGATGCAGCGCGGCATCCCGTGGATTTGCAGCTCTCGGGGCATTCGCATGGCGGGCAGGTTCGTTTACCTTTGCTGGGCGCTCTAATTCTGCCGGATATGGGGAGGAAGTATCCCCGCGGGCTTCGGAAGGTAGGCCGCACGGCACTCTACACGAACATTGGATTGGGAACGATTGTTGTGCCGATGCGGGTGCTGGCGCCGCCGGAAGTTACGCTGCTCACGCTACGCAGCGGTGGGCGGTAACTTTGGTCATCTTGTCCGGAGTGACTTTTTCGTTCAATCTGGCCCTTGGCGAAGGCTCGCGCGTTGCTGGCGGCTAACGTCGAAGTCTGTCATGAGTAACCCTGCCAAAAGCCCGGAAAAGGACTGGACGCGATTGCTCACCGACCCCGAGTTGGTGGGGCATATCGGGAAATTGCTGCAGGCCTATCGGGAAGCCGCTCCGGACAAGCGCGAAGAAGCGCTGTTGACGGCCATGCGCAAGATTCGGCAGGGTTCGGCGCGTGTTGAAGCCAAACCGGGTGCTGTAGCGGCTCCGATGGCTGCTCCGGTCGTGGCCACGGAAAATCTGCAGGCGAATGCCTCTGCTGTGGACGAAGCGCAGCCGCATCAGCATTACGCGGGCGAGGGCGCCCGCGCCCCACAGGCCCTGGGCACACAGGCCCGTGCGGGAATGGCGGCGGCTGTTGCACCGGAGATTGCTCCAGTTACAGAACATATGCCAACGCAAGCTGAAGCTGCCGCGGAACCTGCGCCCTTTGGGATACGGCCTGCGGTCCGGCCGCCATTTGTTCCCGACCTGTTTACGCCTTCCTTCGGGCAAGATCGGCGAACTTATCCAAGAATGCGTTGCTTCATCGCCGTCGAGCTGCGGTGTGAAGGATGGGATGCTCCGGTGTGGGGCAACCTCGCGAACGTCAGCGCCGGTGGTTGCTTTATTGAAACAGTCGAGCCCATCCGCAAGAACACCAAGCTGGAAGTAGGGCTCTGGGCGAACAACGGCAAGGTTTGGGTCAAAGGAATCGCCATCAATGGCATCGTTACCGAAAATAAAACTACGTTTGGCGTGCGCCTGAAGTATACGAACATGGATCCCAGCGACCGCGACACGTTGCGCTTCTTCCTGAAATTTGTGGAAGACACAACGAAGACCTACGAAAAACAGAACGGATATTTGGCGAATATGAAGCGCTAGTCGTGGCAGCCTCCCGGTTGCTATTGCAAATAGATTTTCCCGCCCCGTCATATAATCCCCGTAAGCCTGATCTGGGGAGCCACTCGGCTGGCCGCAGGCACGAGGACTCATGACAGAAACCGCACAGCAATATACGCAACGACTCCTGGGAAATGTGGCGGGGAAAGACGCCCGGCGCGTGCAGCGCGCGACCCCGCAAAAGCTGGCGCTGCTGATGAAACGGCTGAATCCGAAGGAGCTGGGAAAACGTCCCGGCCCGGGCAAATGGTCCGTCACGGAAATTCTGGCGCACTTGGCGGACTCGGAGCTGGCTGTGAGTTGGCGTTTGCGCTCGACTCTGGCCTGCGACGGGATAGCGCTTCAAGCCTACGATCAGGACGTTTGGGCGTCGACCTTCCAGTACGCCAAGAGCCATTCGAAGACTTCACTGGAAAGGTTTCGCGTGCTGCGTGAGGCCAACCTGGCGCTGCTGAAGACTGTTCCGAAAATGTTGCTGGACAATTATGGAATGCATGCCGAGCGCGGCAAGGAAACCGTGGCGCATCTGACGAACATGGTTGCAGGGCACGATCTGAACCACTTGCGGCAGGTCGAAACCATTGTGAAATCAGCGCGGGCAAGGAAGCGTTAGCGATGGGAGATGCTTCTCAGGGTAGTCGTTCCACGGCATTGATAACGGGCGCATCCGGCGGCATTGGATATGAGTTAGCGAAGCTGTTTGCGCGCGACGGCTCGGAATTGGTCCTTGTGGCGAGGAGCGCGGATAAGCTGGCGCAACTAGCGGCAGAACTTGAAAAGGCCTACAAGATTCGCGCGACCGTGGTGACGGCGGACCTGGCGCAGGCGAGTGGGCCTGAGGAAGTCTTTGCCGCTACGAAGAACGCAGGGATCGACGTGGATGTCCTGGTGAACAACGCGGGCTTTGGCCAGTTCGGATTTTATGTGGAGACGGATTTGCAGGAGGAGCTGCGGCAGATCCAGCTCAATATCACTTCCCTCTCGCATTTGACGAAGCTCTACGTCAGGCCGATGGTGGAGCGGAAACACGGGCGCATTTTGAACGTGGCGTCGACGGCGGCATTTCAGCCCGGGCCGTTAATGGCGGTTTATTACGCGACGAAGGCGTATGTATTGTCGTTGTCGTCGGCGCTGGCGAACGAACTGCGCGGGTCGGGAGTGACGGTGACGTGTTTGTGCCCGGGGCCGACGACTTCGGAGTTCCATAAACGGGCCGGAATGGATCTTTCGAACATGATGAAAGCTCCGTTCATGGACGCGCGATCCGTGGCGGAGATTGGATATCGGGCGATGTTGAAGGGCAAGCCCGTGGTGATTGCCGGGACGATGAACTGGCTGGTGGCGCAGTCAACCCGTTTTGCGCCGCGGGCGTGGACGGCGGCGGTGGCGCGGAAGGTGCAGGAGCAGCGAAAGCCGTAGAGGGGCGAACGCAAAGCGAATCGGCCGGATTGAAGGCGTTGTTCAACCTGACGGCGATTCGAAGGGCTAAACCCAGGTGAGGGGTGCTGGCAAATTTGCCAGCACCCTACCGGCTACTCGGGGCGAACACAAAGCGAATCGGCCGGGTTGAAGGCGTTGCCCAACCTGAAGCGATTTGAGGGCCTAAATCCAGGCGAGGGTGCTGGCAAATTTGCCAGCACCCTACAGGGCATTCGGGGCGAACACAAAGCGAATCAGCCGGGGGAAGGTTAGCGTCCAATTTTCCTCTGGCTTTTCGCGGGCGAGGGCGGCCGCGCCACACGGTCCATTAGCCTATTCCCATTCGATGGTGCCTGGCGGCTTTGACGTTACGTCGTAGACCACGCGGTTGACGCCTTTGACTTCGTTCACGATGCGGCTGGACATGGACTTCAGGACTTCGTACGGGAGCGGGACCCAATCGGCCGTCATTCCATCTTCGGAATGGACGCAGCGGATGGCGCAGGTGTAGGCATAGGTGCGCTGGTCGCCCATGACCCCGACGGACTTGACCGGCAAAAGCACGGCAAACGACTGCCAGATTTTGGTGTAGAGACCGGCGCTCTTGATTTCGGCGACGACGATTTCGTCACACTCGCGGAGAATGTCGCAGCGATCTTTCGTCACTTCCCCTAAAACCCGCACGGCGAGGCCGGGGCCGGGAAACGGCTGGCGCTGGAGCATTTCTTCGGGCATGGCGAGGTCGCGGCCGATGCGGCGGACTTCGTCTTTGAACAGGTCTTTCAGCGGCTCGATAAGTTTGAGCTGCATTTTTTCGGGCAGGCCGCCGACGTTGTGATGCGATTTGATGGTTTGCGATGGCCCACGAACGGAACGGGACTCGATGACATCGGGATAAAGCGTGCCCTGGACGAGCCAGAAATTGTCGAGGGTGGCGTCCGCCTTGTCTTTATCTTTGGCAAACGGCCGTTTCTTGGGCGCGGCGGCTTCGAGAATCTTGTGCGCCTCTTCCTCGAAAACGGCAATGAACTCGTTGCCAATGATCTTTCTTTTTGCCTCTGGCTCGGTCACGCCGCCAAGCCGTCGCAGAAAACGGGAGCTGGCGTCGACCGCGTTAATGTGCAGGCCGAGCTTGCCACGCAGGTTTTGCTGCACTTTGACGAACTCATCTTTGCGCAGGACTCCATTGTCGACAAAGATGCAGGTGAGGCGAGAGTTGCCTTGTTCGTCCCGCAGGGCGCGGTCGACTAATACCGCCGCCACGGAGGAATCGACGCCGCCGGAAATGGCGCAGATGGCACGGGCGTTGCCGACTTGTTTCTTGACTTGCGCGATGGTGGTGTCGATGAAGTGCTGCGGCGTCCAGTTGGGGGAGGCGTTGCAAACTCCGAACACAAAGTTCTTGAGCAACTCCGCGCCCAGCGGGGTGTGATGAACCTCGGGATGGAACTGGACCGCCCACATTTTTCGGTCGGAATTCTCGATTCCGGCGAGCGCGTTGGGCGATTGCGCGATCTTGCGGAAGCCCGCGGGAAGCGCTTCGGCTTCATCTCCGTGGGACATCCAAACGGAGAGCTGGCGCGGGAGCCCTCGGAAAAGAATGGAGTCTTCGAGAACATCAACCTGCGCCTGACCATATTCGCGCTTGGCGCCGGGCTTCACCTTGCCGCCGAGCGTGTGCACCATGTAGTGCAGGCCGTAACAGATTCCAAGAACAGGCAGGCCGAGTTCAAGCACGCGCGGATCCGACGGAGGCGCGTCAATGTCGTAAACGGAACTGGGGCCGCCCGAAAGAATGATCCCTACCGGCGTGTAGCTGCGAATTTCATCGAGCGTGGCGTTGCAGGGAAGGACAGCGGAGAAGACGTTCTGTTCGCGGATGCGGCGGGCAATTAACTGCGTATATTGCGAGCCGAAGTCGAGGATGACGATCGATTGAGGTTCCACGGATGAGTTTATCAGATCGGGGGGCGGTGTAAAGCGTGACCGTGACAACACTTGAGCGTCGGAGGGGCGTGCCATAATTGCTCGTCATGGGCACGCTCGTGAGCGATAACCTTCCCGACCTGTTGGCGCTAAGTCTAGGCGAGGCTGCGCGCCGCGTTCAGGCCAAGGAGCTATCTCCCGTCGAACTGACTGAGGCTTGTCTGCGCCAGATCGAGCGGCGGAACCCCGAAATTAACGCCTTCATCACGGTAACGGCCGATTCGGCTCTAGCTGAGGCTCGCGCCGCCGAAGCGGAGATTCAGCGCGGCCATTGGCGCGGGCCGTTGCACGGCATTCCGATCGCGCTCAAGGATTTGATTGACACCGCCGGAGTGCGCACGACGGCGGCCAGCAATCTGTTCAAGGATCGTATTCCGGCGGACGACGCTTTCGTCGTAACGCGACTGAAAGCCGCTGGGGCAGTGTTTCTGGGGAAGCTCAACTTGCACGAGTTTGCGTTCGGCGCGAGCTCGGTGATCAGCGCTTTTGGACCGGTGCGGAATCCACGCAATCCCGCTTATTCGGCGGGGGGTTCTTCTTCTGGATCAGCGGCTGCGGTCGCGTCGGGGTTTTGCTACGCGGCCGTGGGCACGGATACTGGGGGATCCATCCGGCAGCCGGCGTCTTTTTGCGGCATTGTGGGCTTTAAGCCCACGTGTGGATTGGTGAGTGCGCAGGGAATCGTCCCTTTGTCGCAATCTCTGGACCATGTCGGGCCGATGACTCGCACGGTGGAGGATGCGGCTCTGTTTCTACAGGCGATGACCTCCGAAGGCGTGCCGGATTATGCGACCGCGCTCCATGGCGAAATCGGTTCACTCCGCATCGGGATACCGCAGTTCTACTTTCACGATTCCCTCAATGCCGAGGTCGAAGCGTCTGTCTTGTCGGCACAAGCTATCCTCGAGGGAATCGTGAAAGGCAAACCATTCTCTTTCGATTCCCCGGCGTTCGATTTCGCCGCCATCAATACCCTCGGGAACGTTCTTACGAAAGCGGAAGCGTTCGCTTATCACCGGGAATACCTCGCGGCGACGCCATCGCTCTACCAGCCGGAGACTCTACGCAGAATCCGCACTGGAGCCGAGGTGGGTGCGGAGGAATATCGTCAGGCTCTTGCCCGACTTAGCGAGCTGCGGGCATCCGTGCGGCGCATCTTCGACGGCGTCGACATCTTGGTCACGCCCACGGTTGCCGTTCCACCCAGTACGATCGCCGAGCTTTTGGGGGACCCCGACAAACTTCGAGGCCGGGAGCAGATTTCCTTGCGCAACACGCGGCCCTTCAACGTACTGGGTTTGCCCAGCATCTCGATCCCTTGCGGTCATACTCGCTCCGGCTTGCCGATTGGTCTGCAGCTTACGGGCGCACCCGGAGCCGACGCTGCGGTCCTTCAGCTTGCAGCCTTGTACGAGCGCGCCGCAAAGTTGGCATAATTGCAGAGTGGATATCGAATCCCTGCGCGCCTACTGTCTGTCGTTTCCCGATGCGACGGAAAACATTCAGTGGGGCCACGATCTCTGTTTTAAAGTCGGCGGCAAGATGTTCACGGTGGCAGCGCTGGAGGTTGACGCCGCGCCGCGCCTCTGTTTTAAGTGCTCGCCCGATACTTTCGCAGAACTGATTGAGCGCGAAGGCATGGCGCCAGCCCCCTACGTGGGCCGCTACAATTGGGTGGGTCTGGAGGCTCTCGATACGTTGCGAGCCGCGGAGCTCAAGGTCTTGATAGCGTCTTCCTACGATCTGGTGGTCTCGAAACTGCCGAAAAAAGCCATGAAAAAGAAGAAAGCCCGGCGGCTCAAAAAGCGCCTGCCTCGCTAAGAGCCGGGAAGAGTACTCCCTTCCCGGTAGCCTCGGGCGATGTGAGTTGGTAGAGTAAGAAGGAATTATGGCGGAGTTGGCACAAAGCCGGGATTCTGGGCGAGCCGCGGTCAGGGACCCATCGTCCGCGGCAGGACCGGTGGTGGCGATCATTCAGGCGCGTATGGGATCTTCGCGCCTACCGGGCAAGAGTCTGGCGGAGATTGAAAACCGCCCCATGCTTTGGCATGTGATCGAACGGGTAAAACGGGCCCGACTGATTGATCGCGTGGTTGTGGCAACTTCCACTTCGGCATCGAATGACGCCATCGAAGCCGCGTGCCGGGACTGGGGCATCGCCTGCCATCGGGGCAGCGAAGAGGATGTCCTGGACCGCTTCTACGGCGCCGCGCTCAAAGAGAACGCGGCGCAGGTCGTACGCATAACCGCGGACTGCCCGCTGATTGATCCGGAAATCATCGACCGGGTCATCCGTCGATTTCAGGCCGAGGACGTCGATTACACCTCGAACGCCATGGTACGGACCTACCCGGATGGGCTGGACACTGAAGTTTTTTCATTTGCAGCACTGGAACGAGCCTGGCGGGAAACGCAGAAGACATCCGATCGGGAACACGTGACGCCGTACCTGCGATCCAAGAACTTTCGCACCGCCAATGTTGAGAACAACGCCGCCCGCGTGACGCAGGCTTACCGCTGGACGGTGGACGAGCCGGCCGATCTGGAATTCATCCGCGCCGTGTACAAAGGCCTGCGCGGAAAGCCGGGCTTCGGAATGCAGGATGTCCTTGACCTGATCGAGAGAGTTCCGGAATTGCAATTCATGAATTCGGAGATTGTCTCCAACTACGGCTACTACAAGAGCCTTTTCGCCGAGGCTTCCGCGGCGGCTGCGCCTGCCAGGCCTCTCGAACAGTCGAAAACATGGCTGGAGCGTGCCCGCAAGGTCATCCCCGGAGCGTCCCAGACTTTCAGTAAGGGCTCCAATCAACACGTTCAAGGTGTGGCGCCTGTGTTCCTCGCCAAAGGCAAGGGCTGCCGCGTTTGGGACGTGGACGGCAATGAATATGTCGACTACATCCAGGGGTTGCTGCCGAATATTCTGGGCTACGCGCACGACGGAGTAACCGAAGCCGTGGCGGCACAATTGGCGCAAGGCCACAGCTTCTCCCTGCCCCACCCGCTGGAAGTCGAACTGGCGGAGAGGCTTACGCGCTTGATTCCATGCGCGGAAAAGGTCCGCTTTGGCAAGAATGGGTCGGACGCCACCTCGGGCGCCGTTCGTGCCGCCCGGGCGCTCACTGGGCGCGAACGCATTGCCTGCTGCGGCTACCACGGGTGGCAGGATTGGTACATTGGCAGCACCACGCGCAATGCTGGCGTTCCCGAAGCGGTACGCGCGCTGACCCACCCGTTCGTATACAAC
>Ga0209068_10001802_pt1 | contig 10639 bp, 7 predicted proteins | sample ColStrG_CSR_2012_FD_187200 | JGI IMG/M metagenome (GOLD analysis project Ga0209068, IMG submission 187200) | Freshwater sediment microbial communities in response to fracking from Pennsylvania, USA - Cold Stream Run_MetaG_CSR_2012 (SPAdes)... | ecosystem: Environmental > Aquatic > Freshwater >...
GCGTATGCTTTGGGGCATCGGTCCTGACGCCGCTTCTTGCGCAGGCCCAGTCGAGCCCGGATATGGCGGACAAGATCGACCGCATGCAGCGCCTGCTGGAGCAGCAACAGGAGCAGATCAAGACGCTCAAGGGCGAGATGGCGCAGGCCAAGAAAAAGGCTGGTGCAACGGACGACCCGCAAAGCGCCTACGCCGCCGACGTCGCGGCAAAACCCGCGAAGGCGCCGTACACGAAGGCGCCAGTCGTCAGTCCCGTCAAGCTCACCTGGGGCGGCTTCCTGGCGGCAGAGTCGGTTTATCGTCAGCACAATACGGTATCCGATATGGGGACGCCCTTCACCGCGATTCCGTATCCGTTCTCACCGCAGTACGGCGAGCACGAGTTCCACGGCAGCGCGCGCGCGAGTAGGCTTTCCCTGCTGGTCGAGGGAACCGTCGATCCCGCGCAAAAGCTCGCCGGCTATTATGAAATGGATTTCCTGGGAGCCGGCATCACGTCGAACTACAATCAGAGCAACAGCTGGGACCTGCGGCTGCGCCAAGCCTACTTGAGCTACGACAACAGCGATTGGGGCTTCCATCTCCTGGCCGGTCAGGGCTGGAGCATGCTGACGCAGAACACGGTGGGCATCACGCCGCGCAAGGAAAATGTTCCGCTGACGATCGAGGCGAACTACGTCGCCGGCTTCAACTACACGCGAAACTGGCAAATTCGGCTGGTGAAGGAGTTCGGGCCGACATTCTGGGCCGGCCTGTCGTTGGAGAATCCCGCCGAGCAGGTGTATGCCAGCAGCGGCGCCATCGCGAACAACGGCTCGTTGAACGGTTTGATTGTGAACTGGGCTAACCCTGGCAACAGCTTCCTGGGAAGCGGAGCCTTCGCCAACAACTTCAACACCGAGACCGCGCCGGATATCATCGGAAAGCTGGCCTTCGATCCGGGCTGGGGCCATTTCGAAGCAGTCGGGCTTGTCCGCTTCTTCACCGACAACGTACTGACCTGCACGCCGGCCACGGTCCCTGCCAGCGGCGTTTGCCCGACGACCGTGGCCAATACTCTCTCCCAGAGCTCGCAGGTCACTGTCGGTGAGGGCATCGGCGGCTCTGTATTGCTGCCCATCGTGCCGAAGTTCCTGGATGTGCAGGGCTCGGTCCTTTATGGCAAGGGCATCGGCCGTTACGGCGCCAGCCAGTTGTCTGACGTCGTCGTCGCATCGGACGGTACCTTGTCGCCCATCAAGGCTCTTCACGCCATGGTCGGAGCGGTTGCTCATCCGTGGGCCGGGCTGGATATCTACGGCTATGCCGGAATGGAAAGAGCCGAGAGCAACCTCTTCGCTTCTGCCGCCGCCCCCGGAGTTACCGGATTTGGCAATCCAAACGTGGTCAATACCGGCTGCGGGATCATAACGGGCGCCGCGTTCGCCGCGCCTGCCACGACCAACTGCGCCGCCATCAACAAAGAGGTGGACATGGCCGCTGTCGGCTTCTGGCAGAACATCCTCAAGGGCAGCTACGGTCGAGTGGCCGCGGGCCTGCAGTACGAGTACATCGTCCGCAAATCCTTCGACACCAACCCGGGCAATGGCGGTGCCGTCTCGACCAACGACAACGTCTTCCTGACGTCTTTGCGCTATTACCCCTTCTGATGCAAAGATCCGAATAGCCCGCAAAGCAGACCGCCCGGTGAAAATCGGGCGGTTATTTGCATGGGACTCCAGTGTGACAGAAACGATTGCATCGATTCAAGACGGGGCGTCGTAGTCACTTCTGGATTTTCTTGAAATATCTGCAATCGGGCAGCGCCTGGCTAGGCAATAGCCTTCGTGCCGCTCAAAATTGTCCTGCCCGCGGCGGGCATTCTTTCGCGGTATCCTTGACCAACTTTGTGCGCGACAAAGTGAGCACTTGCGTCGGTGAAGGGCCTGCGGTCATCCGTGCGCAATCGGCTCCCGGCATGCGATGATCCCAGTCACGATCGTGTGGACGGTGGCTTTGCCGGCAACCGCGACACGGAATGTGCAGACGCGCCCGTCGCGCTCGAATAAGGCAACGTTCGGCGCTTGTTTGCTCCTGCCGACCCGCAACGCCGAAGTGACGAAGTCCTGGGTAGCGAGGCGACGAACTTGCGTTGCGGAAAAAGCCGCTCATCGTTCTTGGGTTGTCGGCGCGCCCGCGATGCGCACGATGCGACCGTCCGATCAAAAGGGTTGCAGCACAGTCGCTTGCAGAAGCCAGCCCAGCCAAATCGCGGGCGCGAAGAACAACCCGAACGGCAGACGGGTGGTCGCCCGTACCGGACGGCGAAAAATGAAGTGCCGCGTTGCATAGAAGGCAAGCGCAGAGACCGCCGCGATCTCGATCGCGATCGGCATGGCGATCCAGCCGAGCCACGCACCGGCAACCGCCGCGAGCTTGACGTCACCGAGGCCGATGCCCTGGCGCCCTCGCAACCGCTCGTAGAACGCGCGCAACGCCAGGAACACCAACGCAAGCGCGGCGCCGCGCAGTCCCGCCGCGGCGAGCGCGCTCGCTACGTCCCCCTCCCCTCGCGCGGCCGCATGAAGGAAGCCAAGCGCCAATCCCGCTACGTTCAACGAATCCGGAATGATGAAGCAACGCGCGTCGATCGCGGCGATCGCGAGCATGATGATGGCAAGGCCGGCCCCCAGCCACCCGGCGACGCCTGGCACCGCGACCATGCTGGCCGCAGCGGCCGTGCCGCCCGCCGCGACAATCAGTGCGTTGCTCTTGAGCACGAACGCTTTCGACGAAACTGCTGAATCAAGCAACATTGTCCCCGATCTGGACGGTTACGACCCACCCGCGCTCCTCCCGCAAAGACGCGTGAGGCTCGCGCGAATGGGCCGCTTGCCGTGTCGGATCAGAAATGACCTCGAGGTCCCCTCTTAGTCGTGGTCGTGCCGGTCGTGATCGCGATGATCATCGTCATCAGAGCCGGAAATCGAGACCACTGCGCCGGTGGCCGGATCCAGGAACACCTTGCGTGCCTCGCCCTCCTGATGGCGATCGAAATCGAACATGTTGTTCAGCGGACCGGCGATTGTGTCGAACGAGCCCCCCGGCTGGATACGCTGGCCGAACAGCCAGTTGTCCTCGACAAATCGCAGCACCGAGCTCTGGTCGGTCAAGGTGTGGTCGATATGGTTGACCTTGGCAAAGGGCGAAACCACGATCAGAGGTATACGCGTACCGTAGCCGCAACGGCCCTGCGACGGCAGGCCGAAGGCGCCATTGAGCGGCGTCGCGCTCGACGTCAACGTGGGCCGATCCTGCTGCAGACCCACGAAGCACTTGCCCGCACCATTGAGGGCATCCGCGGGCGTGAATGAGGGATTCACGACCGGCGGCTCCTGGTGATCGTACCAGCCGTCGGAGTCATCATAGAGGATGACCACCGCGGTGCTTTCCCATTCCGGATTCTTCTCCAGCGTATTGATGACGTTCACGACGAATTTCTGCTCGTCGATCGGATCGGAATAGCCGGGATGGCCGTCCTGGTATGCCGGCGCTTTCAGGAAGCTCACCGCCGGGAAGTTGCCGGCCTTGAGGGCGTCGAAAAAGTCATGGATGTCGTATTCGTGGTTGGCCGGATCGACGACCCCGGTGTGCGGGTCGCGGGTATGGCCGATCGCGGCCACCGAGTTCGGACGCACGTGGGATTTGTTGCTCGTCGATGCATAGTACTGGAACCAGGCGTGGTGCGGGATGTAGTCGGCCGAGGTCACTTGAGGGGTGCTGCCCGGCGCCGTGGTCGTGCTCGAACGCAGGCAGCCGGTGGTGCCGTTGGGATTGGTGATCGAGAGGTCGAACCCGCCCATGAACGAGCCCCAGGTGATTTCCTTGGCGTTGAGCAGGTCACCGATATTGGGGCCATGCATCGTGATCACGTCGATGCTGGTATTTGAGCACACGTCGTTGATCGGATCGCCATCGCCGATTTCGGTGAAATTGTTGTTGCCGTCCTTGGCCTCGTGGGTGCCGTGGAGCAGATTTCCGGATCCATTGACAACGTTCACGAAGGCATCGAATCCGCTGGTCTGTCCCGAGATCAGGTTGAGCGCGCCCGGGGTCGACGGACCGAATGTCGTGGTCCAGGCGTTGTCGTTCATTGCGAAGTGCTGGGCGTAGTTCCACATCGCGGCGACGGTATTGCCGTCGTAGTAGCCCATCACGAGGCTTTTCCCGAAACCGGACGGGGTACCACCGACTCCCGTCGCGAACGGGAAGGCGTCCATCTTGCCGTTGTCATCCGCAATCTGCTCGGGAAGGTCGTTGTGGCCTTGGTCCGCCGTAAGCCCCTGGGCCGGAGTCAAGCGGAAGGGATTGGAGGCGTTGGCGCCGTTGATCGCCGCGCCGCTGCCAAGCGGACCGTTGGGATTCTTGTTGATGAGATCGAGGCCCGCCAGCGGGACGAAGTCATTGTTGACGTCGAGCGGCGTCAGCAGCGTGTTGATGCGCTTCGGGGTGCGCGAGGACGCGTGGAACGGGCTCTCCCCGGGATTGTTCTGCGCGCTCGGGTAAGTGCCAAAATAGTGATCGAAGGAAACGTTCTCCTGGAAGATCACAACGAGATGCTTGATCGGCGTCGCGGTATGAACGCGGCGACCGTCAGAATCGTCGTCCGCGAGCGCCCCCGCCGAGACGACAGCGAAAGCCGCCGCCAGGCAGCCGGAAAAGATTTGATGCTTCATTTGAGAGCTCCTTATGAGCCATGAGACAATTTATGACTCAAGATTGGATGATTCATAGTGTGGATGCGACGCGCCCCACGCCCATTGACGACGGGCATGGTAGAGCCCCCGTGTAACAAAAATGCTACGGACAACACGCACGGGTAAAATCGTCCAGCGAAATATCTGTCCGCTGCGTTGCACAAGCGGTCAGTCGTTGCGATGCATTCAGGCGTTTGGGGCTGCAATCATTCTATCGTGTCACATGCGATCTCGTTGTGTGACACACGATCATTCATTGTGTCACATATAGTCATTTATTCTGTCACATTGCGGCATGACATACCTCCCCGTCATGAAACTGCAAACGTCGTGACCTCGATCCGTTACATTTTAAGCTTACGGTTCGTTGTGTTCGCGCCGGGCGCGGATCATCTCGCCTTCCGCAACAATCGAACAAAATCGGGGAGCTCAAATGACTAGGATTGCTCACTACTCCGCAGGCGCGCTGCTGGCGCTCCTGGCTGCAGGCGTCGCGCCTGCCAACGCCGCGGGCTGCCAGCTCGGATCGAGCGGCCACGGCGTCAAGCACATCGTCTATTTGCAGTTCGACAATGTTCATTTGCGTCGCGACAATCCGGACGTGCCCTCGGATCTCGAACAGATTCCGAGCCTGCTGCACTTCCTCGAGCGCGAGGGAACGCTGCTCGCCAACCACCACACGCCCTTGATCTCGCACACGTCGGTCGACATCCTCACCTCGTTGACCGGCGTCTACGGCGAGAAGATGGGCATGCCGATCGGCAACACGATCGACTACTTCGTCGGCGCCGGCTCGAATTTCACGAGTGCCTTCGCGTATTGGACCAACCCCTTCGGATCCCGGGCACCCTTCCCCTCGACTCCAGTGCCGCACATGATCGACCAGCGCGGCAAGGTGCATCCGGCGCCGTGGGTTCCGTTCACGCGCGCGGGCTGTGACGTGGGCGCGTTCTCACTGGCAAACATCGAGCTCGAGAACACCACCGGCGACATCGACACGGTCTTCGGCCCGACCTCGTCGGAGCATAACGAGGCCCACGACCCGAGCGCAGCCGTTCGGAACAAGGCGGCGGCCGATTTCGACGGAATTGCGATCCATTGCGCGCAGGGCAGCCCGCTGTGCGGCTCCTCGCCGCGCGCGGTCCCTGACGTTCTGAACGACGAACCCGGCGGCTATGTCGGCTTCCAGGCCCTGTTCGGCAACAAATACGTGGCGCCTGCCATCAATTCCGGCAACACCTTCGTCCTCGATCTCGACGGCAACCACGTCACCGACAGCTCCGGCAATGATGGCTTCCCGTCCAGCTTCAGCCCGACCCCGTCGCAAACGTTGGGCTACGCCGCGCAAATGCTCGAAGCCGGGGTGCCGGTGGTCTATCTTTACATCGAAGATGCCCACGACAATCACCATCTAGCCAGCGCACCGATCCCCACCGATCCGGACGGAACCTTCGGCCCGGGCGAGGCCAACTATGTCGATCAGCTCAAGACTTACGACGCGGCCTTCGCCAAATTCTTCGCCCGCCTCGCGACCAAAGGCATCACCAAGGACAATACGCTCTTCGTGATCACCTCCGACGAGAACGACCACTTTGCGGGCGCCGTGGCGCAGGCCACGCCGGCTGAGTGCGACGGCATCAGTGCACCCTGCACCTATCCCGCCGGCGCGAAAGGCGAGGTACAAACCAGATTGAGCGGCCTGTTCCAGAACGAGTTCGGCGACACCACGGGATTCGGCTACGACTTCGATTCCTCTCCCGGCATCTGGATCAACGGCAATCCGGCGCAGAACGATCCGGTCACGCGCAAGCTCGAGCGGGAAGCCGCCGGTCTCCAAGGCTTCGACCCGATCGTGGGTGGCAACAACAAGATCATGGCGGCGCTCGCCGACCGCGCCGAGCAAGCCTTGCTCCATATGATCACATCCGATCCGCAGCGCACGCCGTCCTTCATCATGTTCTCTAATCCAGATTACTTCCTGACGGAGAGCGGGACACCCACCGTCGGTTCGACGGCGTGCCCGGCGCAAGTGCCCCCGTCGACGACGCCGGTAGCAGGCTGCTTCGTCCAGACGCGGAACTTCGCTTGGAACCACGGCGACTTCCAGAGTGAGGTCACGCACACCTGGCTCGGCATCGTCGGCCCCGGCGTGCGTGAGAAGGGACGCTTCGGCGAGGTCTTCACTGATCACACCGACATTCGTCCGACCATCCTCAGCCTCGCCCATCTCAAGGACGACTATGCGCATGATGGCCGCGTGGTGTTCGAAATCATCAAGGAGGACGCGCTGCCCGATTCCTTGCGCGACCACCGGGAACTGCTCTCCCGCCTGGCGGAGTCCTACAAGCAGATCAACGCTCCGGTCGGAAAGCTCGGGATCAAGACGCTCACCGGAATCTCGACGCGGGCGCTCAAAGGCGACGACGCGACCTACGCCGCGCTCGAGGACAAGATCGTCGACATTACCAACCGGCGGAACGCGATCGCGGGCAGGATGATCGCGATCCTCGAAGGTGCGGCCTTCAATCACCAGCGTGTCAACGAGGGTGAGGTCCGTCGCCTAATCGACCAGGCCGAGGACCTGCTCGAATCCATCGATTGATGATTGGTGCCGCGAAACCGTAAGTCCCTCCGCGCCGCGTGGCGCGGAGGGCGACGTCTCTCGGCCAAGGGCACTAGCCGCATTCTTCGGCCGGCAAATCAACCGCGCTCGCTCTCCCGTTCCGAGCTTCGAGCGGCGTCCGTTCCCTCAGGCGGATCGAGTGGTGGGTCGCTTTCCCGATAGTGCTTGGCTGCCGCACCATACGAATCGGCCAATGGGGACCTTAGAATCTGGTATCCGGCGGCCATCGTCTGATAATGGTCGCCCCGCACGATACGTTTCCGCGGTCTTCCCATATATCCCATGACATCCTCCCCGACGCCAACGCCATCTTCGCCTATATTGTTCCGCCCCGCAATCTGCGCCGCACCATGCGGTTGAGTCATCGTGCCGAGCAACGGATCGCCGCAGATTTCATTCAATCACTCCTCGAAAGCAAAAGGCTCGCGCGCGATATCGAGCTCAAGGTGCGATACTACCACATCGCCTTGGCGCGTGAAACGGACCAGATTGATCGTGCCCGCATACTCGGGTGAGCCGGAATAATAGGCGGCGATAGCGCCATTGCCGACCTTGGCGGCGCGATTCCAATGACCGAGCGCCACATAGTCGGCGCCGGTCGCCGCGATCTCGTCGTCGCCGATGAGCCAGCCGGGACGCAGCCGCGTGCTGCGATCCGGATGCGGCTGATAGTGTCCGTGCCCCACCGCAATCTGCCAGCGAGTGGAGCGCGGACGTACGGTCTCGAACGGGATCATGTCGGAATAGTCGCGATGGGCCCGCCCCCAGATTTCCAGCCCGAGATCGGGAAACAGAACCGCTTCGTCATGGGTGATACCGAGCACGTGCAGGTTCTCGACGGCCGCCAATCTGCCGTGGTGGTAGGCCGCATCCGGCACTGCAGGATCATGGTTGCCCGGCAGGATCACCACCGGCAACCCGGCAGTCGCAATGACGCCGGCGGCACGATCGAGCAGTTCCTGCGGCAGACGGTGACAATCGAATGTATCGCCGGCCAGGATCGCGACATCGGCGCCGGCGTCGCGCGCGGCGTGCAGCACGCAGGCGAGCCCGGCGGTGCCGTCGCCGCCATGCAGGCGCGCCGTGTGATCGTGATCCACATGCAGATCAGAACTGTGAGCCACGATCAGATCGCGGGCGAGCGGTAAATTTCCAAGGGTCATCGCAATGGCTAAAATATCCGTTCAATCAATTTTACCATCCCGGCCGGTAACATGATCAAGCAAACCCGAGCGCGGTCGCAGAATGGCCTCGATCGCGCCGCACTGCCATCCCGACTTTGCCCTTCTCGGATGGTTGCCTCGCGGCGGTGAAAACGCGTGTTAGGGGATGGTAACATGAGTTCCGCTAACGATTACCGCAGTAATGCCGAGGACTGTTTGCGCATGGCCAAGCTGGCCTCGGAGGAGCGCGACCGGCCGCTCTGGGCCACCATGGCCCAATCGTGGCTCCGGTTGGCGGAGCACGCCGACCGCATCAATCTCGTGCCCGAAGACCAGATGGGCGACGGAGATCGAGAGCAAGCCGGCACGCCGCAAGCCACAAATTAGGGCGCGCACCTGCGTACCCTTGCGCTCGCCCGCTATCGCTCCACGCTCAGCCTTCATTGCGCGCCGGCCCGCGCCCGTGCGGTGGCGTGATGTAGAACAACGGCGTCAGCGCATAGATGATGAAGGCCGCCGGGATGTAGACCCACGCGGCGGCGGCGCCGACCAGATAGGACAATGGGCCGACGAGGGCCTTGCGCAAGCCGTGCGGGTCCTGCAGCGCGGCCAGCTCCGGCTTGATCAATCTCCCCACCACATAGGCCTGCAGCGCCATGAAGAGCAGCGTGTTGATGGCGAACACGCAGCCGAAAATGCTCACCGCGAGCGCGTTGCCGGGGTATTCCCCCACCATCGCGGTCGGGAACGGGATGAAGGATTGTCCCATGAGAAAGATCGAATTCAGCCATACGAACCCGTAATCGGCGTGGCGCGCCAGGCCGAGAAGGTGATGGTGATTGAGCCAGAATTTGCAGACGATGATGAAGCTGATCAGCCAGCTCAAGAATTTGGGAAGCTGATCGAGCAGTGCCTGCGCCAGCTCGCCGACGTCGCCATGATGGGCGAGCGCCGGCACCTTCAGATCGAGCACCAGCAGCGTCACTGCGACCGCAAAGACGCCGTCGCTGAAGGCCTCGATGCGGGTGAGGCGCAAATCGCCTTGGGTGAAGCGATGAAAGAAGTGCATGGCCTCCGCCGCGGTTGTCGGACCGGCATGGAAAAGTATCCGTAGCCCGGATCGTCACAGCGGCAGATTATCATGCCGGCGGGCCGGCAACTCCACCTTCTTTCCGCGCAGCATCGCCAAGGCCCGCGCGATGCGCGCCCGCGTCGCCCGCGGCATGATCACGTCGTCGATATAGCCGCGCTCGGCGGCTGCGAACGGCGAGAGGAAGCGGTCCTCGTATTCCTTGGTGCGGGCCGCGATCTTGGCCGCCTCGCCGATATCGGCGCGGAAGATGATCTCGACCGCGCCCTTGGCGCCCATCACGGCGATCTGTGCGGTCGGCCAGGCATAGTTGACATCGCCGCCCACGTGCTTGGATGCCATCACGTCATAGGCACCGCCGAACGCCTTGCGGGTGATTACGGTGACCAGCGGCACGCTGCATTGACTGTAGGCGAACAAGAGCTTGGCGCCGTGCTTGATCAGCCCGCCGTATTCCTGGTCGGTGCCGGGCAGGAAGCCGGGCACGTCCACGAAGGTGACGATCGGAATGTCGAAGGCGTCGCAGAAACGCACGAAGCGCGCGGCCTTGCGGCTGGCATCGGAGTCGAGCACGCCCGCCAGCATCATGGGCTGGTTGGCGACGAAGCCCACCGTGCGGCCCGCGATGCGGCCAAAGCCGGTCACGATGTTCATGGCATAGGCCGCCTGGATTTCGAAGAAATCGCCCTCGTCGACGACCTTGTGGATCAGCTCCTTGATGTCGTAGGGCTTGTTGGGATTGTCGGGAATGAGCGTATCGAGGGATTTTTCCTCGCGCTCCATGTCGTCGTGCGATGGCCAATGCGGCACGCCGGCCGCGCTGTTGGCCGGCAGGAAATCGATCAGGCGGCGCATCTGCAACAGGCACTCGACGTCGTTCTCGTAGGAGCCGTCGGCGACGCCCGATTTGGCGGTGTGGACGCTGGCACCACCGAGCTCCTCGGCGGTGACCACTTCGTTGGTCACCGTCTTCACCACGTCCGGGCCGGTGACGAACATGTAGCTGGTGTCGCGCACCATGAAGATG
>Ga0209068_10001804_pt1 | contig 10621 bp, 7 predicted proteins | sample ColStrG_CSR_2012_FD_187200 | JGI IMG/M metagenome (GOLD analysis project Ga0209068, IMG submission 187200) | Freshwater sediment microbial communities in response to fracking from Pennsylvania, USA - Cold Stream Run_MetaG_CSR_2012 (SPAdes)... | ecosystem: Environmental > Aquatic > Freshwater >...
GTGGATCACCCTCTTGGTGATGGCCGTCGCCGTCAGCCTCGAACCGTTCCGGATTGCCATGACGGTGCTGATGCTGAACCGCCCCAGGCCGATGCTGCAACTGCTCGTATTCCTCTGTGGCGGTTACACGATGGGCATGACCGTGGGTCTGGTCGTCTTGTTCGTCTTTCGACGCAGGCTGCTGGGGTCCGCCTACTTCACCTTGCCCAAGGTGCAAATTCTGATTGGCGTGCTGGCCTTGCTGGTCGCTGCCGCACTGGTCGTGCGGGCTGGTCGCGATGTCGGCCCGGGGAAGCTGCCGGCACGGGTGCAGGGCCTGCTATGGGGGCGTTCGCTATGGGTCTCGGGACTGGCCGGCATGGGAATCGCTCTGCCGTCCGTGGATTATCTGGCGGCGCTGGCCGTCATCCTGGCCTCCGGCGCGGCAGCCATGAAACAAGTCTGGGCATTGCTGATGTTCAATGCCGTGGCGTTCGCGCTGGTGCAGATTCCGCTCGTCGCCTATCTGCTCGCGCCCGACAAGACACGTGCGTCGATGGCCGCCCTGAACGACTGGATACGGTCACGTCGCCGCGCCGAAGTCGCCACCCTGCTGGCCGGGGTGGGCTGCGTGCTGCTCGCAGTCGGCGTATCCGGTCTCTGAGCCGGTCTCTGACGGGCCGGCCGGGCAATTACCAGCGGGGTGCGTAGGCCTCGGCGAGGAACTGCTCGACGGCCACTACAGCGTGCGCCGCGCGGGCGGACGCGAAGATATCGAAAGCGTGCTGTGCGCAAGGTAATTCGGCGTAGACGACAGGTTGGCGACTGACCTCTGCCAGGCGCACGGTAAAGGCGCGCGCCTGCTCGACCGGGACCAACGAGTCGTTGGTGCCGTGCAGCACGAAAAACGGTGGCGCAGCTTCAGACACGTGAGTGATCGGCGACGCGACCCGGAAGGGTTCGGCTATGTCCGTGCGACTCAGCTTGAATACGTTCTTGGCCACCATCGGCACCATCAGTGGATGCATCGAATTGTCCGATCGGGTGAAGTCGTAGACCCCATAGAACGGGACGGCCGCTTGCACGCGGGTGTCGGCCTCCTCGAAACCCGGCTGGAAGCGCGGATCGTTGGGCGTCAATGCGGCGAGCGAAGACAGATGGCCGCCGGCTGAGCCTCCGGTGATCGCGATCCAATTCGGGTCGCCGCCGTATTCCGCGATGTGCTCTTTTGTCCACGCTATCGCGCGCTTGACGTCGACAATGTGATCGGGCCAGGTGGAGCGCGGGCTGAGCCGGTAGTTGATCGCGACGCAGACCCAGCCGAGCTCGGTTAAATGGCTCATCAGCGGATGTGCCTGGCCACGTTTGTTTCCCACCATCCACGCGCCGCCGGGAACCTGCAGCAACACCGGCGCCCGCCCGCCGCGGTCGAGGTCGGGGCGGCGCCAGATGTCCAGATGATTGCGGGAGCCGTACTCCCCGTAACTGATGTCGCCGTCATGCGTGTAGTCGCGGTAGACCCGCAGCATTCGGGCCACGCCGGGTTTCTTCGCGGTGGCGCCCCCGGGTGCGGGCCGCTTCCACAGATCACCCGACTCGGTGCGACGGTCAGCGCCCAGTCCGGCATCCAGCGCCGCGTTCAGCGGTTCGTTGGCCTTGCGCCCGATGTGCCGCAGGCCCAGCAGTCCCAGCCATGACAAACCCGATACCAGCCAGCTGAATCGGAGTAGCCGCGCGGGCAGTCGGCGCGACACCGCCGCCAGCGCCGTTAGCTGAACCCCGACCACCTGCAGCGGAAGCTCCGACGCGACTACCCCGGAGCCGAACGCGAACACCGATCCGTACCCGTGCTTGGTCAACGGCCGGTAGCCGTTCGCGGTGTACGCCAAACCCAACGCCGACGCCAACACCACTGCCAGTCGCTTCATTGCCCACTCGCTCTCTTTGGTATCCAACGTCGAGTTGTTGCGCGATCTCGCCACATTCCAGCCCAACGACTCGACGTTCGGCGGGAAAAGCTATCCGGGATCCTCGACGACGTGGTATGCCGGGTCGGTCATCGACATGGGCCGGTTTCCGCTCTGCCGAGCCTTGCCGGTGATCCGCACCAGCTGACCGGGCTGAATGTCCGCGCCGCCGCGGCCGGAGTTGAAGTTGATGGTGATCTCGCCACTGTTGTCGGCTACGACGATCGACCGACGCGTGCTTCTGCCTTTGGCGGTGTCCTCGACTTCGCTGACCCGCCCTTCGAAGGTGGCGCGATGTCCTGGGATCAGCCCCGCTACCGTGATCACCGATCGCGACGGGTCGGGATGTTCGTAGGCTTCCACGTTCTGGTCCTCACCCCGGGACACCCATGTTTCCACCTTGTCGAGTTCACGCGTGACCCTCTGCTCGAAACGTTCGGGGTATGCCTCCTGGATCCGCGTCTGAACGTCGTAGGGCACGATGGTCGCCGCGGCGTCCGGGATGATGCTGACGGCCCGTGCGATCTTGTCAGCGGTGCGGTCGTGTAACAGCCGCCCAATCAGCGGCGCATAGGTTCGACGCGGCAACAGCACCGTCACGTTGCTATCCCGATGTTCGTCGCGCGCCTTGGCGACAAACAACTGCGCAGCGCGGATGATCCGCCGGTCCGGGCAGTCCACCACCCGCAGCCTGGTCTCGAGTTCGAAATGATCCCAACGGTTTCGCAACTGCGCGGCATAGGCCGCGTCGACCATGAAGTGCACCGCGATCAGCTCGTCGGCCCGCAATCCTCTGCCGTAACGAAGAGCTTCGATCACCGCAAGGTCAACCGAGTTCACGAAGACGAACGCCCGGTGTCGCGCATATTTCACCAAATCGGGGCGGTCGGTCCGGAACATCTCGAGGATGGCGGCCTCGGCCCGATATTCCCGGTTCAGCCGCATCAGCATGAACACCAGCACGGGAAAGACAATGACTACCAGCCACGCGCCCTCGGTGAACTTCGCCACCGCGAAAATACCGACCACGACTGTGGACAGAATTCCCGCGGAGAGGTTGATCGCAAGCTTGCCTCGCCAGCCCTGTTCCCGGTGCGTCAGATGGTATTTGGTCATCCCGTACCCGGCCATCGAGAATCCGGTGAACACGCCGATCGCATAAAACGGAACCAGCGCGTTGATCGAGCCGCCGGTGGTTATCAGCAAAAGCAGCGACAGCGCCGTGAGCGCGATGATGCCATTCGAAAACACCAGGCGGTGGCCGCGTTTCATCAACTGACGCGGCAGGAAACGGTCCTCGGCGACGAAACTTGCCAGCGCTGGGAATCCATTGAAACTGGTATTCGCACCAGTGAAAAGGATGGCAGCCGTTGATACCTGGACAAGAATGTATAGGACGTTGCCCACTGCCCCGTGGCCGAAGACGTTTCGGGCAATCTCGGATAACACCGACGGATAGCCGGCGGCATAGGGGGCGGCGTGGGTGACGTAAGTCAGGTAGGCCACCCCGGCCAGCAAAAATCCGAGAACACAGGCCATCGCGGTGAGCACCCGGCGTGCGTTGCGGCCCTGTGGTTTTTGGAAGAGGTCGACGGTGTTGGAGATCGCCTCGACCCCGGTCAGTGACGAGCCTCCGTTTGCGAACGAGCGCAGCAACACCAGGATCGTCGCGCCCATCACCAAGCCATTTCCCTGATGGACATCCACGGTTCCGGGCATCTGCGCCGGATCGTATACCGGCAAATCCCCGAACATGATTCGCGCAAAGCCCACAACAATCATCCCGCCGACCATGATCACGAAGAAGTAGGTTGCGAATGCGAACTGCCATCCCGCCTCCTTCAATCCGCGCAGGTTCGCGAAGCAGATGAACAGCACCACGCCGACGGTGATTTGCAGGCTGTGCGGACCCAACGACGGGATCGCCGATACCACCGCGACCGTCCCGGCCGCCGCCTGCACAGCCACGGTGACCACGTAGTCGATCAACAGCGCCGCGGCGGCGACCTGTGCCACCCGGGGCCCGAAATTCTCCCGCGCGACGATGTAGGACCCGCCCGCTCGGGTGTAGGTCATGACGACCTGCCGATACGACGCGGCCACCAACACCAGAATCACCAAGATGACCCCCGTGATGGGGATCAACAGAGCAAACGCCGCCAGCCCGGCGGCCGGCAGAAGTTCGATCAGGATCTGCTCGGTGCCGTAGGCCGTCGACGAGATCGCGTCCGGCGAGAGCGCGCCAAGCGCAACGGGATTCGAAAGCTTCTCGGTTTCTAGCTCCTCCGTGATGAGGGGCTTTCCGAGAAAGACCCGCTTGGCGATGTCCCCGATCGACAGCGGGATGCGCAGTTTGCCAGCGGTACCGGCCGCAGTTGTCACGACCACACTCCTAATTCCAAAGTCGAGCGCTTGGGCAAGCACCTGAGCGACAGCGGGGCAATACCTCCCCCACTGCATTCTGCCGCTTGAACGATGCAGCGTCAGACCGGCGTGCCATTTCGGCGGTCAGGGCGCCGTCATGACGCCATCAGGACGAAATAGCTGTGGTCAGCCGATCAACCGCCGCCGCGATGCGTTCGTCGGTGGCGGTCAGCGCCACCCGCACGTGCTGCGCACCGCCCGGACCATAGAAATCACCGGGCGCCACCAGAATGCCGCGTGCGGCCAGCCAGGTCACGCTGTCTCGGCATGGCTCGCCGCGAGTAGCCCACAGGTATAGGCCGGCGTCCGAATAGTCGATAGCGAAACCCGCCGAGCGCAACGCGGGCGCCAGAACGGCGCGCCGCCGCGCATACCGCTCGCGCTGCAGCTTCGCGTGATCGTCGTCATCGAGGGCGGCCACCATGGCCGCCTGTACCGGCGTCGGCACCATCATCCCGGCGTGTTTGCGCACCGCAAGCAGTTCGGCGACCAGGCCCGGGTCGCCGGCAACGAAGCCGGCCCGGTACCCGGCAAGCGACGAGCTCTTCGACAGCGAGTGGATTGCCAGCAGCCCGGTGTGGTCGCCGCCGCAGACCGAGGGATGCAGTACCGATACGGGCTCGGCATCCCAGCCCAGCCCCAGGTAACACTCGTCGGAAGCCAGCACCACAGCTCTGTCCCGCACCCAGCCGACCACCTTGCGCAGGTGATCGACGCCCAGCACGCGCCCGGTTGGGTTACCGGGTGAGTTCAGGTAGATCAACGCCGGGGATTGCGGACCCAGCTGAGTCAGCGAATCCGCCCGTAGCACCTGCGCACCGGCCAGCCGGGCGCCGACGTCGTAGGTCGGATACGCCAGTTCGGGCACCACGACCGCGTCAGACGGGCCCAGGCCGAGCAGGGTCGGCAACCACGCGATGAGCTCCTTGGTGCCGATCACCGGCAAGACCGCCGCTTCGGCCAATCCGGTGATGCCGTAGCGCCGGCTCAGAGCGGCCACCGCGGACTCGCGCAACCCGGCGGTGCCGGCGGTGGCGGGATAACCCGGGCTGGAGCTGGCTGCCGCCAGAGCCTCCCGGATCAGTGGTGCGACCGGGTCGACCGGGGTTCCGACAGACAGGTCGACGATTCCGTCCTGATGAGCCGCGGCCAGCGACTTGGCGTCGGCCAGGGTGTCCCAGGGAAACTCCGGCAGGGCGGCCGCCACGGAAGGCCGGCCCATCTCGGGCTCCTGCAGCACGGGGCCGTTCAGTCGCCTTCGCCCTGTGGCGCCAGGTCCTTGACCACTTGCGGGTCGTTCTCGGTCATGCCGACCTTTGCCGCGCCACCCGGCGACCCCAACTCAACGAAGAAGTCCGCATTGATCTGCGTGTACTGGCCCCACTGGTCCGGCACGTCGTCTTCATAATAGATGGCTTCGACCGGGCAGACCGGCTCGCAGGCCCCGCAGTCGACGCATTCGTCGGGGTGGATGTACAGCATCCGAGCGCCCTCGTAAATACAGTCGACGGGGCACTCCTCGATGCACGCCTTGTCCTTGATGTCGACGCAGGGTTCGGCGATCGTGTACGTCACGGACGTCTCCTCAACGTTTCCTAATTTGTAGTGGTCGTAATTGTGTCTGTAGTGGTACGTGTGGGCTGCTGCTCGCCTCGTCGTAGCCTCTCCGGGCCTTTAAGGCAAAGCGTTTCGGTTACTGATACTAGACGTCGCACATACACGTCAACTCTTGGCACGCCCGCACCGGCACCGATTGTATGCACCTAGTTGCATAGCACCGCGGCATCCCCTTTATGCTGCCCGGATGGCGCTTCCCCACGCGATCCTGGTGTCGCTGTGCGAACGGGAAGGCTCGGGCTACGAACTTGCCCGCCGATTCGATCGCTCCATCGGCTATTTCTGGGCCGCCACCCATCAGCAGATCTACCGGACGCTACGGGTGATGGAGGACGACGGTTGGGTGCGCGCGACGATCGTGGCGCAGCACGTCCGGCCGGACAAGAAGGTCTATGCGGTCTCCGCACAGGGCCGGGCCGAGCTCACCCGCTGGATAGCCGAGCCACTCAGCGCGTCACGACCCGGCCGCGGAAGCGCGTTGAGCGACAACAGCGCTCGTGACTTGGCCGTCAAGCTGCGCGGTGCCGTCTACGCCTCGGTAGCTGGGAGTGTCGCCGCGGTGAGCGCCCAGGTCGCCGCGCTGCGGGCCGAACGCGTCGACTCGCTTGATACCTATCGTCAACTCGAGAAGCGCTCATGCCCCGATCCATCGGTGTTGCACGGTGCAGCACTGCACCAATACCTGGTGCTGCGTGGCGGCATCCGCGCCGAAGAAAGCGCAATCGGCTGGCTCGATGAGGTCACTGCGGCACTGCGGGAGAAGCGATGACGGGCCCCTATCCAAACCTGTTGTCCCCATTAAATCTTGGCTTCACCACGCTGCCCAACCGGGTGATCATGGGTTCGATGCACACCGGGCTCGAAGACCGGGCCCGCCACATCGATCGGCTCGCTGAATACTTCGCCGAACGCGCCCGCGGAGGCGTCGGGCTGATCATCACCGGCGGCTACGCGCCGAACCGGACCGGCTGGCTGCTGCCGTTCGCCTCGGAAATGGTTTCCTCGGCACAAGCCCGCCGGCACCGCCGGGTTACCGGGGCGGTGCACGAACACGGGGCCAAGATTCTGCTGCAGATCCTGCACGCCGGACGCTATGCCTACCACCCGCTTTCGGTGAGCGCCTCATCGATCAAGGCGCCGATCAACCCGTTCAAGCCGCGAGCGCTGTCGTCACGAGGCATCGAAGCGACAATCGCGGATTTCACCCGATGCGCGCAGCTGGCCCGCGAAGCCGGTTACGACGGAGTCGAAATTATGGGCAGCGAAGGGTATTTGCTCAACCAATTTCTGGCACCGCGCACCAACAAGCGCACCGATTCCTGGGGTGGCACACCCGCCAACCGCCGACGCTTCCCAGTCGAGATCGTGCGCCGCGTCCGCGCCGCGGTGGGATCCGACTTCATCATCTGCTACCGGATGTCAATGGCCGACTATGTCGAGGAAGGCCAAAGCTGGGACGAAATCCTCGCGTTGGCAACCGAACTGGAGAGCGCCGGAGTAACCATCATCAACTCCGGCTTCGGTTGGCACGAGGCGCGGGTGCCAACGATCGTCACGTCGGTGCCCAACAGCGCCTTTGCCGACATCAGTGACGCCGTCGCAGAACACGTCAGCGTTCCGGTGGTGGCGTCCAACCGGATCAACATGCCGCAGGCCGCCGAGCAGATCCTGACCGAGACGCGGGTACAGCTGATCTCGATGGCCCGTCCGCTGCTGAGCGACCCGGACTGGGTGGTCAAGGCCCAGGGCGACCGTTCCGCGGAGATCAACACCTGTATCGCCTGTAATCAGGCCTGCCTGGACCACGCCTTCGCCAAGAAGATGGTGTCGTGTCTGCTCAATCCCCGGGCCGGGCGTGAGACGCAGCTGGTGTTGTCACCCGCCCGGCGCGCCCGCAAGGTGGCCGTCGTCGGGGCGGGTCCGGCCGGGCTGGCCGCGGCAGTCAGCGCCGCCCAGCGCGGCCATCACGTCACGCTGTTTGAGGCGAACGACTTCATCGGCGGCCAGTTCGACCTGGCCCGCCGCATTCCCGGCAAAGAAGAGTTCGGCGAAACCATCCGCTACTTCGCCACCATGCTCGACAAACACGGCGTCGTGGTGCGGCTAGGCACCCGCGCCTGCGCCGATGAGTTGACCGGTTACCAGGACGTCGTGCTGGCCACCGGCGTGGTCCCACGAATTCCGGCGATTCCCGGCATCGACCACCCCATGGTGCTGACGTATAGCGAGGCGATCACTGGCGTCAAGCCGGTCGGGCGCTCCGCTGCGGTGGTCGGGGCCGGCGGCATCGGCTTTGACGTCAGCGAGCTCCTGGTCAGCGATACCTCGCCAGCTCGACACCCGAAGAGCCTGAAGGAGTGGAAAGCCGAGTGGGGCATTGCGGATCTACAAGCGCTGACCACTCCCCTGCCCACGCCGCCCGCCCGCGAGGTCTACCTGCTGCAGCGCAGCAATGGCGCCCAGGGCAAGCACCTGGGCAAGACCAGCGGGTGGGTACACCGGGCGTCATTGAAGGCAAAGCGCGTCCACCAGCTCTCCGGAGTCAACTACGAACGGATCACCGACGACGGCCTACACATCACCGTCGGCCCGCGCCGGCAGCGACCACAGTTGCTGGCGGTGGACAACGTGGTGGTGTGCGCCGGCCAGGAGCCGGTGCGTGATCTGCAGAGCCAACTGAAGGGCAACGGTATCGAGCCGCACCTCATCGGCGGTGCGGCCGTTGTCGCCGAGTTGGACGCCAAGCGTGCAATCAAACAAGGCACCGAGCTGGCGTTCAGGCTGTAGATTCCGAGGCGGTTTTGCCCAACTTAGCTAGCCTCACTGGGTCTCTGACCTGCAGATAGTTACGTTTTCGGCGGGCGTGCCGATAATCGGAGTGCGGGCAACAAGTCCACGGGGCCTGGTAGCCTCGACCATAGACGGCAACCCGTGGGGCAGAAGTCGTCGCCGTCGAGATTTCGTCGGTGCATAAGTTAGCTTGGAAGGTGTAACAAATGGTGAGGCTGTCGTTGACCAAATTGGCCGCTGCGGTTGGCGGCGTGGCATGCGCGTTAACCGCTGGCGCCGGGATCGCATCCGCCGATCCGCTGGACCCAGTTATCAACACAACCTGCAACTACGGTCAGGTTATTGCGGCGCTCAATGCGACGGACCCGGGAGCTGCGGCGCAATTCAGCGCATCGCCGGTGGCGCAGTCCTACTTGCGTCAGTTCCTGAGCTCACCGCCGCCGAAGCGCCAGCAGATGGCGGCACAGATTCAGGCGATGCCGCAGGCTGCGGGCTACTTCAACGATGTGGTATCGGTAGCGGGCAGCTGCAACAACTACTGAGCCGAGTTCGAAGGCTCAGTAGCGGCTGAGCAGCCGGCGCACCCCGGCTAAAGTCTTGCGGTCCCGCGCTGCTTCAAATCCGCGACGGATCGCCGGGTCGAACCCACAGCAGCAATACTCGGGCTGCAGCGTCGGCCTCCGGTGTGGCTGTGCCTTCAAGAGCGATCAGCGCGATGGTGGTGTTCTCCCAGGCGCGGGTGTGCGCAAAATGCCACCCCTGACGGCGTGTCGTCGTACAGACACGCACCCTCGCGACCGAAAAGCTAGGCGGCCAGCGGCGCGTAAGTGGTGGTGCGCTGACGCGCGGGACGGCCAATCCCCTCGGCGATGGCGGCGAGCTCGGCGGCGGTCTTGGCCGACCCGTGTTCCGAACCGGCCATCCGCGAGATGGTCTCCTCCATCAGGGTTCCGCCCAGGTCATTGGCGCCACCGTTGAGCATCACCTGCGTGCGCTGCACACCGAGCTTCACCCAGCTGGTCTGGATGTGGGAGATGCGGCCGTGCAGCATGATCCGCGCCAGCGCGTGTACCGCCCGGTTGTCGCGGTGCGTGGGCCCGGGCCGCGCCGCGCCGGCCAGGTACAGCGGCGAATTCTGGTGCACGAACGGCAACGGCACGAACTCGGTGAATCCACCGGTACGGTCCTGGATGCCACGCAGCACATTGAGGTGACCGACCCAGTGGCGTGGACTGTCGACGTGTCCGTACATCATGGTCGAGGATGACCGTAGGCCCACTTCGTGCGCGGTGCTCACGATCTCGACCCACATCGACGTCGGCAACTTGCCCTTGGTCAGCACCCAGCGCACCTCGTCGTCCAGAATCTCGGCGGCGGTCCCGGGGATACTCCCCAGGCCGGCCTCCCGCAGGCTTACCAGCCACTCACGAATGCTCAACCCGCTCTTGGTAACACCGCTGGCGATCTCCATCGGGGAAAACGCGTGCACGTGCATCGACGGCACCCGGGCTTTGACGGCGCGCACCAGCTCGGCATAGCCGGTAACCGGCAGCTCGGGGTCGATCCCGCCCTGCATGCACACCTCGGTGGCACCCTCGACATGGGCCTCCCAGGCACGCTCGGCCACCTCTGCCGCCGACAACGAATACGCATCGGCGTCACCCTTGCGTTGGGCGAACGCGCAGAACCGGCAGCCGGTGTAGCAGATGTTGGTGAAGTTGATGTTGCGGTTCACCACGAAGGTCACATCGTCGCCGACCGCGTCGCGGCGCAGCGAATCCGCTAATGCGGCGACCGCTTCCATCGCTGGACCTTCGGCGGTCGCCGCATTAGCGGATTCGCTG
>Ga0209068_10001805_pt1 | contig 10621 bp, 12 predicted proteins | sample ColStrG_CSR_2012_FD_187200 | JGI IMG/M metagenome (GOLD analysis project Ga0209068, IMG submission 187200) | Freshwater sediment microbial communities in response to fracking from Pennsylvania, USA - Cold Stream Run_MetaG_CSR_2012 (SPAdes)... | ecosystem: Environmental > Aquatic > Freshwater >...
GCGGGATTGGCAGCATCCCCCACTCGGGCATCCCCGGCGCACCTACTGGCCCGCTGTGCTTGAGCACAAGGACCGAGCCCGGAGTGACCGGCAGATCGGGATCCTCGGCACGCGCCTCGAGGTCTCCGAAGGTGAAGCTGCGGTCGTCGAAGTCGAGCGCGACGCGGTCGCGATCCGTCGTCGCCCGTTCGCGCAGCGCGCCGGTCAGCGTGCGCACGTGCACCGTCGCGCCGTCGTACGTGCCATCTCGGTCTCGATCCTCGACTACGCCTTCGACGCCCGGCCCAACGCGTCCATCGTGGCCGCACGCTCGTCGCGGTTGCCCATCACCATCGCCGCGAACTCGGTCACGCCGAGGTCCTCGAGGCGGCGCAGCGCGTCCACAACGGTTCCTTCGTCGCCGACCAGCGAGATCTCGGCGACACTGTCGGCGCGCTCGGCGTCGAGCGCGCGCTGGTACGACGGGAAATCGCTCACCGACCCGAGCCGCCGGTTGATGCGCTCCTTGGCGGCGACCGCGTCGTCGGTGACGCACATCGGGAGCGACACGACGACCCGAGGCTCCGGACGCCCCGCGTCGCGCGCCGTCGCTCGGAGCGACGTCGTGATGGAAGCGATTCCCGCGGCGCCGACCGACCAGAGCACGACACCGTCGGCGAGGGTCGCGGCCACGTCGACCATGCGCGGCCCGAGGGCCGCGACCAGCACGGGGAGACGGTCAGCGCCAGGTGTGCTGGGCGGGGTCGGCCGGTCGGGGACCGCGAGCGGGGCGGCCTCGTCGACGCGGGCGCCGGTGAGCGCGACGAGCGACGAGACGTAGTCGCGCATCGTGGTCGCCGGGTGCTCGAACGGCAGCCCCCAGGCGCCCTCGACGATCGCCCGGTGGGAGAGGCCGATCCCGAGCGTGAGTCGACCGCCCACCGCGGCCTGGACGGTCATCGCCTGCTGCGCCATCGCGAACGGGTGCCGGGTGAAGATGGGCACCACGGCGGTGCCGAGCTGGAGGCCGGGCACCTCTCGCCCGACCACGGCCAGGCACGTGAGGGCGTCGAGGCCGAAGTAGTTGGGCACCCAGAACGACGTCACACCCGCCTCGGCCACCCTCTCCGCGTCGGCGACGACGTCGTCGACCGTGCCCGTGTTGGTGGTCGTGGAGTTGACCCCGAGGCGCATCGGCGTGGCTTTCGTGAGGTGGGGGAGCGGGTCATACTTGCTGGCGTCTCAGCAAGTATGGTTCCGAGCATCGACGGTGACGAACGCGGTCGAGCCGAACGCACCGAGCACGCGGCACACGAAGATCCCGGATCGCTCCTCGCGGCACGGGACCATCCGGGGAGGATCGTATGACGAACGGCCGAGACGAGATCGCGCAGATCTTCGACGCGGACAACCACTACTGGGAGAGCAGCGACGCGTTCACCCGCTTCCGCGACCCGAAGTTCGCCGAGCGTGGCGTGCAGGTGAAGGACGTCGACGGCGTCTCGCGCTACGTGCTGAACGGCGAGGTGTTCCAGGCCCTCCCCGGTCCGGCCGACGTGCACCCGCGCCCGGCACCCGGGTCGTTCATGGAGTACTTCGCCGGGCGGCTGTCACGAGAGGACTTCCTCAAGTCGTTCAACGAGGCGCCCGCCGACCACCCCGAGTACTACGACCGCGAGGCGCGGATCGGCGTGATGGACGCGCAGGGCGTCGAGGCGATGTGGATGTTCCCGTCGCAGGGCGTCGTGCTCGAGGCGCCGATGCTGGCGGTCGACGTCGAGGCCGCGATCGCCGTGTGCACCGCGTTCAACCGGTGGATCGAAGACGAGTGGGGCTTCGCGTACCAGGACCGGATCTTCGGCGTCCCGTACCTCAACATGTCGGACCCCGACCACCTCGTCGACGAGCTCCAGTGGGTCCTCGACCACGGTGCGCGGGTGATCGCGATCCGTCACGGCTCGGCCGTCACCGCCGACGGCCTGCGCTCGCCGGCCGACCCGATGTTCGACCGCTTCTGGGGTCTCGCGCAGGAGTCGAAGGTCGTCGTCACGTCCCACGACGGCTCCGACATGACCTACATGCCGATGTACGAGCTGCTCGCCAAGCAGTGGGGTCAGACGCCGGAGCTCGAGCCCGGCGGCGGCGAGAACATGCGGATGATGGGCGGCACCGTCTTCTCGGGTCTCATGAAGATGCGCGTCGTGCACGACTTCGCGTACATGCTCGTCGCGCACCGGCTCTTCGAGCGGTTCCCGGGGCTGCGGGTCGCGTACATCGAGAACGGCGGTGCGTGGGTGCCTTCGATGCTGCAGGCGCTCGAGTACCTCGGCCACGGCGGCGAGTACCAGAGCAACCCGAAGGACCAGTTCATCGAGCACTGCTGGGTGGCGCCCTTCGTCGAGGAGAGCGTCGACGAGCTGGCGCGGTTCCTGCCGACCGACCGGATCCTGTTCGGCTCCGACTGGCCCCACGGCGAGGGGTTCCCGGCACCGAAGGACTTCTTCGACATCATCGACAACTTCTCGCTCGACGACCAGCGCCGGATCATGCGCGAGAACGCGCACGAGCTCACGTTCTCGTAGCGGGAGCCTCGCGCCGTTTCGGATCGCACGTGGGGAAGGTTGGGAACATGACGGCCGGCGACGAAGCCATCAAGACCATCTTCGACTCCGACAACCACTACTGGGAGACGAGCGACGCGTTCACGCGCTTTCGCGCCCCGGCGTACGCGGAGCGCGGGGTGCGCCTCGTCGACGTCGACGGCAACGGCAAGCCGCGGTACATGTTCGACGGCGGCCGCCTGCACCCGATCATCCCGGGCCCCGGCGACGTCCACAAGCGTCCGCGGCCGGGAACGCTCTACGACTACTTCGCGGGCAAGAGCGACAAGGCCCGCCTGGGCAACGAGCTCTCCTTGGAGGAGCCCTCCGAGCACCCGGAGTGGTACGACCGTGACGCCCGCCTGCGCTGCATGGACGAGCAGGGCGTCGAGGCCGCGTGGATGTTCCCGTCGCAGGGCGTCTGCATGGAAGGGCCGATGCAGCCCGACATCGAGGCGTCGATCCACGTCATCGGAGCGTTCAACCGCTGGATCGAAGAGGACTGGGGCTTCGCGTACCAGGACCGCATCTTCGGTGTCCCGTTCCTGACCCTCTCCGACGTCGACGGCGCGGTGGCCGAGCTCGAGTGGTGCCTGGAGCGCGGCGCGCGCGTCGTGTCGATCCGCAACGGGCCCGCGTTCACCCCCGACGGCACGAGATCACCGGCCGACCCGATGTTCGACCCCTTCTGGGCCCGCGTCGCGGAGTCCGGCGTGGTGGTGGCACCGCACGCCGGCTTCGAGGACGGCTACGTGAAGGTCACCCAGGCGGTCGCCGAGGAGTGGGGCAAGGTTGCGACGTCGACGGGCATGGGCGACGCCGCCGCATCCACCATCGTCGGCATGCTCATGAAGCGCCGGCTCGTCCACGACTTCGCCGCCGTGCTCGTCGCCGACAAGCTCTTCGAGCGCAACCCGGGGGTACGCGTCGCCTACATCGAGAACGGCGCGACCTGGGTCGGGGACCTGCTCCACGGGCTCCAGGTGCTCCACGGCCAGAACCCGGGCATGTTCGCGACCAACCCGGTCGACCAGTTCCTGGAGCACTGCTGGGTGGCGCCCTTCGTCGAGGACAGCGTCCCCGACCTGGCGGACGTCCTTCCCGTCGAGCGCATCCTGTTCGGCTCCGACTGGCCGCACGCCGAGGGCATCTCGCACCCGCGCGACTTCTTCGAGAAGGTCGACACGTTCTCGATCGAGGATCAGCGCAAGATCATGGTCGAGAACGCCCGCGAGCTCACCTTCCACTGAGGCCGGCACCGCCGGGCCACCTCGAGCGGTCGTTCAGCCGCTGCCGTCGCTCGTGGGAGTCGGTGCGAGTGCGCCGACGATCCACGCGTCGCAGGTGGACCGCACGTGGTGCATGTCCTGGAAGTCGGACTCCGTCAACACGAGGGCCGCGACGCCGCGCATCATCCCGAAGAACGCGACGGCCGACGCCCTCGCGTCGATGTCGCAACGGATCGATCCGTCCTGCTTGCCCCGCTGGATCAGGTCGGCCAACCCGTCGTAGCTCCGCTGGTCGGCTTCCAACATGCCGTCGATCGAGGCCTCCGACGGGAAGGTGGCGCCCCACATCACGATGAGCGCACGTTCCTCGGTCGTCGGGTGCTGGAAGAGCTCGAGGTAGGTGTCGAGCATGGTCCGCAGCACGTCGAGCGCCGGGATGTCGTCACGGACCTTCTCCCCGTGTTCGAACACGTTGCGCGTGGCCTCGATGACGCGGTCCTGCGACCGGCGGGCGAGCCGCGCGACCAGGGCGTCCTTCGACTTGAAGTGGTGGGTGGGAAGGCCGCGGCTCGCCCCGGCGCGCTCGCCGATCTTCGCCAGCGAGGTCTGCTCCACGCCGCGCTCGGCGATGAGGCTCGCGGCCGCGTCGAGCAGCGCCTGCTCCGACTTCTGCCGCCGCTCGACCTGCGTCTGCGCCTTGGGTGGTGCGTTGCGCGGCATGGGGAGCGACGCTACCAGGGGGAGGCATACTTGCTGGCGTCACAGCAAGTATGGTTCGCCACGGACACGTGCGTCGCCGTACGCTGACGTTCTCGCACAGCGTGACGACCTGCACGTCGCACGAACATCGTTTCGAGAGCCTCGAGGGGGCAAGCGTGTCGAGCTATGACATCGTGATCAAGGGCGGCACCGTCATCGACGGGATGCAGACCCCGCGCTACAAGGCCGACGTCGGGATCAAGGACGGCAAGATCGCGCTGATCGGCTCGATCGACGCGGCCGACGGCGACGAAGTGGTCGACGCCACCGGCAGGATCGTGTGCCCGGGCTTCGTCGACGTGCACACGCACTACGACAGCCAGGTGTTCTGGGACCCGTGGTGCACGATGTCGGGCTGGCACGGCGTCACGACCGTCCTGATCGGCAACTGCGGCTTCGGCTTCGCGCCCTGCAAGCCCGAGGACCAGGACCGCGCGATGCTCAGCCTCTCGCGCAACGAGGCGGTGCCGCTCAAGACGATGCGCGCCGGCATGCCGTGGGACTGGCAGACCTTCCCCGAGTTCCTCGACAGCGTCGAGCGCACGCCGAAGGGCGTCAACGTGATGTCGCTCGTGCCGCTGGCGCCGCTCTACCAGTACGTGGTGGGCGTCGACAAGGCGAAGGAGTCACGCGCCTCCGACGACGAGCTGGCGGAGATGTGCCGTCTCCTCGGCGAGGCCATGGAGGCGGGCGGCTGCGGCTGGAGCTCGCAGATCTCGGGCGCCGTCTACAACGTGCAGCGCGACTACGACGGCTCGCCGATGGTCACCGACGAGATGACCGAGCGTGAGATCGTCGCGTTCTCCAAGACGCTCCGCGACATCGGTCGGGGCACCACCCAGATCACCGGCAGCCTCGACGTCGCGGCGCTGATCGCCCGCGAGAGCGGTCGGCCGATCATCTGGAACGCGCTCGCACCGTCGGGGTCGGTGAACCAGCACGGCGAGAACATCTACCCGCACCGCGAGACCATCGCCAAGCTCGAGCAGCTCAACACCGAAGACGGCGTGCGCGTGTTCGCGTCGGCGCAGATCGTGCGGTTCAAGTCGGAGATCGTCCTCGAGGACTACAACCTCATGGACATCTTCCCTGCCTGGCGCGAAGCCAGCATCGGCACCCTCGAGGAGAAGATCGCCAAGTTCAGCGACCCGGAGCGCCGGCCCGCCCTGCGCGAAGCGGTCGACCTGATGGGTGGCGGCTTCGGGGCGGCGCGGTACCCGCTCGCCGAGGTCACGGTCAACTGGATCTCGAGCGACTCGCCGAACGCGCTCGAGCTCAAGGAGAAGTACGAGGGCTTCACCATCGGTGAGATCGCCGAGCGCGAGGACAAGCACATCCTCGACGCCCTGCTCGACATCGCCGTCGCGGCCCGCCTCAACGCGGGCTTCGGCACGACCATGATCGACATGGACCCGCAGGCGGTGAAGGAGGTGGCGACCTCGATGGTCGCGCTCCCCGGCATCAGCGACGGCGGCGCCCACACCAAGTTCGTCACCACGGCCCGCTTCGCCACCGAGGTGCTCGGTCACTGGGTGCGTGAGTGCGGGATCCTGTCGGCCGAAGAGGCGATCTGGCGGCTGTCGGGGTACCCGGCGATGGCGCTGGGCCTCAAGGACCGCGGCGTGCTCGCCGAGGGCAAGCCGGCCGACGTCGTCATCTACAACCCCGACACGATCGACGCCCTCGATCAGGAGCGCCTGTTCGACTACCCGGCCGACGAGTGGCGGCTCGTCCAGAAGGCAGTCGGCTACGACCGCATCATCGTGAACGGTGTGACCACGTTCATCGACGGTGAGTGCACCGACGCGACGCCCGGCAAGCTGCTGCGGCACGGCTCGGCCTGATCCCACGGGTCCGGGCACGGCAGGTGCCCGGACCCTGCTCGGGTGGTGCGAATACCCTGCTCACGCCCTGTGGTGTGGCGTGACGGGAGACGAGTCGTGACGAGATCGGTGCTGTTCTTCTGCGGGCAGCCGCTGGTGGCGCGGCCGGTCAGCCAGCGGATCGCCGCGTTCGGCGCGTACCTCGCCGACCAGGGTTGGGACGTCCGTCTCACTGCAGTCGATCCCGCGTTCGACGGCACTCCCTCCCTCCAGGTCGACCCGATCAGCGGCCTCGAGGTCGAGATCATCGGGCCGACCCACTACCACGAGCAGCCCGACGGCACGACCGCGATGACCTCGCCCGTCACGCACCTGCGCGCCTGCCGTGAGATCGCCCGTCGGCTCCGCGATCGGGCCGACGAGATGCAGGCCGACCGGGTCCTGATCAGCACGACGCACCCGTCGTCGCTGGTGGCCATCGGCGCGCTGCGCTGGTCGCAGACGGTGTGCCTCGACGCCGACGACTGGACGGCCGGGCACTTCGTCGCCGGCGGCGGCGGCAAGCTCGTCGCCTCCGCGTACGAGGCGATCGAGCGCGTGGTCCCACGGGGCGCGCACCGGGTCACCGTGTGCAGCAACGAGCTCGCCGGGCTGCACCCCGGCGCGACGGTCGTCCCGAACTTCATCCGTCTGCGCGACGTCCCGGCGCGCGCTCCCGCGGCGGAAGCCAAGGCGCGCGTGACGTTCCCGGCCAGCGTCACGGGCTACTACGGCCACCAGGAGCTGCTGATGGCGCTGGCGCGGCGCCGGGCCGACTGCGGAGGGCTCGACGTGCGGTTCATCGGCGACGGCGAGGCGCTCGAGGAGTGCCGCCGGATCGTCGCCCGTGAAGGGCTCGGTGACGTGGTGCAGCTCATGGGCCACCTCGATCGCCCGGAGATGCTCCGTGAGCTCGTGCAGGCCGACGTGGGCGTCCTCCCGCTGCACGACACCCGCGTCGACCGCGCCCGCTTCCCGCTCAAGATGCTCGACGCCCTCGCGTGTGGCGCCGCGCTGGCAGCGTCCGACGTCGGCATGGCCCGCGACACGCTGACCCACCGCGAGTCGGCGTTGCTGTCGCCGGCCGGCGACATGGACGCGCTCGTCGGTGACGTGCTGGAGCTCGCTGCGAGCCCCGAGCTCCGTGCGCGTCTGTCGATGGCCGGACGCGAGCTCGTGTCGCGCTTCGACGTGGACGTCGTGTGCGCTCGCTGGATGGAGCTGATCAGCTAGAGCGACGGACCACGGGGTCGGAGAGTGGCACCGACGTGGTCGACGGCTCCGGTGACGACCGCACCCCGTTCACCGGTTCGAGCACCGGTGGCGGGTTCGGCGACCGCTTCCGGCTCGTGTAGAACTCGACGGCGCGCGGCCCGACCTGCGTGACGACGGCCTTCGGGGAGTGCTGCAACGAGTTGCCGAGGAAGCACCCGTGGATGCAGTCGCACCGGTCGAGGGCGATCTGCGCCACCTCCCGGTCCATTGCACCGGTCGCCATCGCGGCCGCGACGTCGAAGTCGTGCTCCCGGAGGTCGATCACCTCGGGACGGTGCTCACACGAGCGCAGGCTGCCCGAACCGTCGATCACCCAGATCTTGCGGCCCGCGGTGCACGGGAACGACCAGAGCTTCCCGTTCATCCGATCGCGCCGGACCTCGGCCATGGCGAGGTTGTGCGAGTAGTTCAAGAGGTTGCTCGTGCTCTCGGGCAGGTAGCCGAGCTTGCCGCGCGGCGAGCGGTCGCGGCGGAAGTAGAGGTCGTACGAGTAGCGCGTGAGCTCGACGAATTGGTCGGCCATCGCGCGCCGCTCGGGCGAGTCGTGGTGCGCGTCGACCATGTGTTCGTCGCGCACGACCTCGAGGCCGTGCTCGTCGAGGTCGAAGCGCTCGTAGAAGTAGTCGATGGTCGCGCCGATCTCACCGATGTTGTCGGGCGTGACGACGCTGTTGATCCGCAGCCGCAGGTTGGGGTAGCGGTCTCGCCACGGGCTCAACGCCTCGATGGTGGTGCAGAGGTTGTCGAACGTCTCCGGCTTGCCGCGGATCGCGTTGTGCGTGGCGGGCAGGCCGTCGACCGAGAAGCTCAGGGTGAGCGTGGTGGTGTCGTCCTGCTCGAGGAACGACTCGCAGGCTCGCTCGGTGCGGTCGAGGTACCAGCCGTTGGTGGGGATCGAGATCGTCGACACACCGCAGTTCCTCACGAACGCGAGCAGGATCTCGTCGAGGCGGTGACGGAGGAACGGCTCGCCCCCGGAGACCAGGAGGTTGCGGAACGGCGGCAACGTCTCACTCAGCTTGACCATGTCGTCGAAGCGGATGTCGCGGGTCTGGTTGAGGTTGTCGGCGTAGCAGCAGAACCCGCAGCTGAGGTTGCACGCGTTGGTGACGAACAGGATCAGGCTGTCGAGGTCCGTCTGGTTGAAGACGCGACGGACCTCGCCGGCGATTCCCGTGAGCTTCGACACGCCCGCAATCGTACCGGGTGGAGTGGTCAGGTCCTTGCCGTTGCAAGGAACGTGGGGTACGTGCCGGTGCCCCGCACGACGTCGAGACACGGTCGGAAGCCCACGTCGGTGAACCCGGCCCGTTCGAGCATCGAGGTGAACGCAGGGCGGGCGAAGCCGCGGTGCCCCTCGAAGCCCTCGCCGTGGAACGATCCGTCCTCTTCCTCGAAGTCGACGACGCACAGCCGCCCACCACCGGCGAGCAGCGCGGCGAACGCGTCGAGCACCGGCTCGAGCGCCACGATGTGGTGGAGGGCGAGGACCGTCACGACGAGGTCGAACCGCTCGTCGGGCGGAGGCTCGGTCGAGAGGTCGACGGCCCACACGCGGGCCGTGGGAAGGGCGCCCTCCCGCACCTTCGCCGCGAGCACGTCACGCATCCCCGACGACGTGTCGGCGACCGTGATCGGCCCGACGTCGTCGCGGAGCTCCTGCGACAGGAGACCGGTGCCCGCGCCGTACTCGAGCAGGCGCGTGGAGGAGTCGAGCGGGATCGACGCACGGATCGCGTCGGCCACGACCCGGGCGCGCTCCACATGGGCCGGATCGTCGTCCCAGGTGGCAGCCCGCTCGTCGAAGTGGTCGGTGGTCACCGCGCCATTCAAGCAGCGACCGGTCTCGCGGATGCTCAGCGCCGGTCGTGCTGCATCGAGCCGTTGACGACCTGCCACCGGCTGCCGTCCCACCGGTTGGCGTGCCCGCCTTCCGGTCCGGAGCGGTTGCAGTGCCGCACGTCGCCTTCGGCCGCCGGGTCGCCGGCGAAGGTCGCGAAGCACGTCTCGGTCACGCACGACTGCCGCGGTCGGGTCCCCGAACCGGCGTACGGCGCCCACTTGTCGCTCGACGTCACGGTGCGACCTGCTCGCTCGCCGGTTCGTTCGCCGGTTCGATCGTCGGTTCGGCTCGGCGCCTGCCCAGCTCGCTCCCGAACAGCACGGATCGGCACGCCGGACACGCCCACCAGATGCCGGAGTCGGACGGTTCGACCGACCCGTCGAGCGGGAACGTCTGGCGGCAGCGGCCGCACTGGCGGGTCGTGGGGAGCGCCGGAGGTGCGGCGGGCGTGGTCATCGGCCGACCGGCTGGATCGCGGCGCAGAGCTGCGCGAGGCGTTCCTCGATCGCGAGCAACGCGTGGACCTGGGCGATCGCGCACGACTGCTCGCCCGACTGGACCGGGTTGCTGCTGGCGGCGTCGAGCAACCGCGCCGCGCGCACCTGGTGGTCGTCGAGTTGGGGGGGATGGGACACTGCTGTTGCCATGGAGCTCACACCGATGCTCGAGCGGATCGTGCCGGCTGGTCGCTGCGCGCGTCCGTCTCGACCAGGAGATCGAGCACCTCGCCAATGGTGCGGCGGCTCTCGGTCGCGTCGGGCAACGGCAGGTGGTGCTGGATCTGGTAGCGGTTCCTGCGCCCGTCGCGCTCCTTCACCAGGTAGCCCGCGTTCACGAGGTCGGCGACGATGCCGTGGGCGGTGCGCTCGGTGATGCCGAGCGAGGTCGCGATGTCTCGGAGGCGGATTCCCGGGTCGTGCGCGACGCACACCAGGACGCGGGCGTGGTTCGTGAGGAAGCTCCAGGCCTTCACCGGGCGATCCGCCACGGGCGGCGCGTCGAGACGTGGACGGGGCATCACTCCACACTAGTCGTCGATTACCGGAAATAGAGTTCTGGAATATGTCCTGCTCA
>Ga0209068_10001808_pt1 | contig 10610 bp, 11 predicted proteins | sample ColStrG_CSR_2012_FD_187200 | JGI IMG/M metagenome (GOLD analysis project Ga0209068, IMG submission 187200) | Freshwater sediment microbial communities in response to fracking from Pennsylvania, USA - Cold Stream Run_MetaG_CSR_2012 (SPAdes)... | ecosystem: Environmental > Aquatic > Freshwater >...
CCGCGCGAGGGCCCTAGTGGCCGACACGGTCGTCGGAGGCGTCGTAGTGGTGCAGGAAGATCTCCTCGAGCGACGGTTCGCGGCTCGTGAGCGCGGTCACGGGATGCTCGGCCAGCGCCGCGATCACCGGTCCGAAGCTGCCGGTGACCTCCAGGCGCAGCGCGTTTGGCCCGGCGACCGCGACGGCAACCCCGGGGAGCCCGTCGAGCGCGGGCGCAGCGCCGGCGAACGTGACCTCGATCGTCTGCGCGCTGAGGTGGCGCAGCTCGGCGAGTGTGCCCTCGTCGACGAGCCGTCCGTCGCGCAGGATGCCGACGCGGTCGCACAGCGCCTCGACCTCGCTGAGGATGTGCGAGGAGAGGAACACCGTCTGACCGAGCTGCCTGGCCTCGGTGACGGTGGCGCGGAAGGCGACCTCCATCAGCGGGTCGAGCCCGCCCGTCGGCTCGTCGAGGATCAGCAGCCCAGCGCGGCTGGCGAACGCGGCGATCAGCTGCACCTTCTGGCGATTGCCCTTCGACAGCGCTCTCACGCGCTTGCTCGGATCGAGCTGAAAGCGCTCGACGAGCTCTCGCCGATAGTCGACGTCGGTGGCGCCACGCACGTTGGCGAGCAGCTCGAACGTCTCCTCGCCGGTCAGCGACGGCCACAGGAACGGCTCGCCGGCGACGTAGGCGACGTGCCGGTGCGCCGCGACCGGATCGCTCCAGGCGTCGATGCCGAACAGCTCGGCGCGGCCCGCGCTGGGCCTGTGCAGGCCGAGCAGCAGCCGGATCGTCGTTGTCTTGCCCGAGCCGTTGGGGCCGAGATAACCGTATACCTCGCCGCGCCGAACGGTCAGGTCGAGGTCGCTGAGGGCGACCGCGCGCCCGTAGCGCTTGCCCAGCCCGCGCGTCGCGATCGCCGGGGGCTGCGCGCGCGCCGCTCGCCGCGCGCCGGTGTCCGGCTGCGTCGGCTGGTTTGTGTCGACCCCGGTCGGATTCCTCATGCGAGCAGCATCCGATGATCGCGCACCACCCGGCATCCGGGGTTTTCCCTGGCTTCTCGCGGGCTTGCCGCGACGGCGCCCATGTGCGCGGCTGGAGGCGAGCCTGCACCGACGCGAACGGCGCGCGGCGCTCGGGATCCGTGGTTATCCGCGTGTCGTTCGGTTGTTAACCCCCTCGCAACAGCGCCGGGCCGAGGCTAGCTTGACGTCATGTCGGCAGCTCTCCGCCTCGCGCCGAGCCCTGCAGCGACGGTTTCGGCGGTGCCCGTCCCGGCCACGATCAGCGTGGTTCTGGCCGACGATCACGTGCCGATGCGCCACAGCCTGCGCAACCTGCTCGACGATGAGAGCGATCTCGACGTCGTCGGCGAAGCGGGCGATCACCCGTCGGTCGTGCGACAGGTGCACGAGCTGCACCCGCAGGTGCTCGTGCTCGACCTGCGCATGGGCGGCCACTCGAGCCTGGAAGCCGTGAGGACTCTGAGCGAATGCGTCCCCGAAACGCGCATCGTCGTGATCTCGATGGAAGACAGCCCCGTCTTCGCCCAGCGCGCGCTGACGGCCGGGGCGGTCTGCTTCGTCGCCAAGGACCTCGCCGACGCGGAGCTGCCGCTCGCGATCCGCGCGGCGGCGGCCGACCACGAATTCGTCAGCCCGCGCGTCGCCGCGCGGCTCGATGCGCTGCATCGCGCGCTCACCGACCACAAGCTCACGCAGCGCGAGGTCGAGGTGCTGCGGCTGATCGCGTTCGGCCACACGAGCGTCGAGATCGCGCGCAAGCTGACGCTCTCGCCGCGCACGATCGAGACGCACCGCGCGCACATCCACAAGAAGCTCGGGCTCTCGACGCGGGCCGAACTCGTCCGCTACTCGCTACGACGCGGCCTGATCGGCGCCTGAGAGACCGGCGCGAGGCGTTTCGCCTCGCCTCACCGGCAGACGCGCGCTGACGAGCGTGCCCGACTCGCCGCCGATGATCGAGAGGCTGCCGCCGGCGAGCGTGACGCGCTCGCGCATGCCGTCGAGGCCAAAGCCGCGTCGCTCACGCGTCGCGTCGAAGCCGACGCCGTCGTCGCGGACCTCGACGAGGATCTCGTCGTCGATCTCGGCGACCATCACGCGCACGTGCTTGGCGTGCGCGTGCTTGAGGACGTTCGTGAGCGCCTCCTGCACGAGCCGGTAGATCGTCGTCTCGAGGTCCTTGTCGAGCCGCTGTTCGCCGACCGGCGTCGCGGCCGACGCGAGGTCGCGCTCGATCTCCAGGCCGCTCTGGTCGTGGTGGCGGTCGAGCAACGACTCGATCGCTGCGCGCAGTCCGAGCTCGTCGAGCGCGGCGGGGCGCAGCTCGGTGATGATCGCGCGCAGGTACTCGATCTCGCGCTCGATCCAGCTGACGGCCTCGCGCATCGCGTCCTGGGTCGGCTCGAGCTCCTCGCGACGCAGCGCGGCGGAGAGCAGCACCCGCAGGCCGCCGAGTCCCTGCAGCGTCTCGTCGTGGAGCTCGCGCGCCCAACGGCGACGCTCCTCGTCGGCCGCCGCGAGCGAGGCGCGCAGCCGGTCCGCGAGGACGCTCTGCGCGAGCACGACGGCCGTCGCCGCGCTCGCCGCGAAGGTCCGCAGCGTTTGCTCGTCGTCCTCGCTGAAGACGTCGCCGGTCTCGCCCCTGTCGAACGCCGCGATCACCCCGACGGCGTCGCTGCGGTAGAGCATCGGCACGAGCAGCGCCGTTTGTGCGTCGAGTACGCCGAACTCCCTCGGGTCGATCCCGAGGCGCGTCTCGACGTTCGCGATCCGCTCGGGGCGTCGGCGCTCGAGCACCTGGCCCGATGTCGACTCGGAGATCGCGAGCCTCACGCCCTTGCTCTGCGTGACGTGACCGGCGCTCGCGTGCACGACCAGCTCGCTGCCCTCGCGCAGCATGATCACGAGACTCCTCGCGCCGATCAGCGCCCGCCCGCGCTTGGCGATCAGCTCGAGCACGTGCTCGAGCGCGATCTCGCCGCCGATCGCAACGGCAACGTCGCGTGTCGCCTCGAGGCCGAGCACCGCTTTCTCCAGCTCGTGGCGGCGCAGCTCGCTGGTCTCATACAGGTGCGCGTTGTTGATCGCCACCGACGCCCAGTCGGCGAGGATCACGGCCGCCTGCTCGTCGCGCTCGGTGAACTCGCCGCCGTCCTTCTCAGCGAGGTACAGGTTGCCCCAGGCCTCGCCACGAACGACGACCGGGACCCCGAGGAACCCGTGCATCACCGGATGCCCGACCGGGAAGCCATAGCTGCGCGGGTGTTCGCCGACGTCGGTGAGACGCAGCGGCTCGGGGTGTTCGATCAGCACGCCGAGCACGCCGCGCCCGCGCGGCAGCTCACCGATCGCGCGCCGGCTCTCCTCGTCGATCCCCGACGTGAGGAACTGGGCGAGCTCGGTGCGGCGATCGTTGAGAACACCGACGGCCGCGTAGCGAGCTCCCGTGATCTCGCGCGCCGTCTCGAGCACGCGGTCGAGCACGACCTGAAGGTCGAGCTCGGTGACGAGCGAACGCCCAACGTCAAGAAGGCGACGGATCCAGAGGTCCTCAGCGGCGTCCGCCATCGCTTCGAAGCTTAATACCGCCACCCTCCGCTCGCACTGCACGTGGGTCGAGGGCGGGCGCCGCGAGGACGCGCGCTCGCGCCGAACGTCTTGGCCGGCGTCCGGCTTCCGTAGTTCTTCCCCGCGGCACGGTGGATTTGTGCGGCTGCCGGAGGCCAGCGGGTACGGTTAGCTTCAGCCATGGCCAGTCCACAGGCATCACCCAAGCTCCGCGTCCTGATCGCCGGCGGCGGCATTGCCGCGCTCGAGACGGCGCTGGCGCTGCACGCGCTCGCGCCGGAGCTGACCGAGACGACGTTGCTGGCGCCGAACACAGAGCTCGTGAACCGCCCGATGACCGTTCGCGAGCCGTTCGCCGATCCGCTGGCCCACCGCTATCCGCTGGCCCTGATCGCGGCGGAGGCCGACGCGCAGCTCGTCGCCGGCACGCTCGCCTGGGTCGACCCCGCGGCGAGGATCGTGCACACGGCGAGCGAGCAGGAGCTGTCATACGACGCGCTCGTGCTCGCACTCGGAGGGCGCATCAGCCCGCGCTACAAGCACGCGATCACGATCGACGATCGCAATCTCGAGGACACGATGCACGGCCTGATCCAGGACATCGAGGGGGGCTTCGTCGGCAGCGTCGCCTTCGTGGCCCCGCCGCGCATGGGCTGGCCGCTGCCGATCTACGAGCTCGCGCTGATGACGGCCGCGCGCGCGTTCGACGCGAACGTCGAGCTGGACGTCTCGATCGTGACCCCCGAGGACAGCCCGCTCGCGATCTTCGGCCAGGGCGCCAGCACGGGCGTCGGCGAGCTACTCGATCGGGCGCGCATCAGCGCCTTCACCTCCGCCTACGCCGAAATCCCGGAGCAGGGCAGGATCGTGATCACGCCCGGCGGCCATCAGCTCGAGGTGGACCGGATCGTTGCGCTGCCCGAACTCTTCGGACCGGAGATACGCGGGATCGCACTGAGCGAACACGGCTTCCTCGGCGTCGATCAACACTGCCGGCTGCTCGATCACGACGACGTCTGGGCGGCCGGTGACGCAATCGACTTCGCGGTCAAGCACGGCGGGCTCGGCTCGCAGCAGGCCGATGTCGTCGCCGAAGCGATCGCGGCGCGCGCGGGCGCCGAGGTAACGCCGGCGCCGTTTCAGCCGGTCATCCGCGGCATGCTGCTGACTGGCGGCAAGCCCGTCTATCTCACCGCGCGCATCACCGGCGGCGCCGGTTTCAGCTCCGAGATCAGCGACGAGCCGAGCTGGTGGCCGGCGACGAAGGTCGCGTCGAGATACCTGTCCCCTTGCCTGGACGCGCTGGAGCACGCACGGACGCCATGACGGGCGGCGGGCACAGCGTCGCGGCCAAGCGCTGCCTGGCGCTCGGGTTCGACCGCAACGAGAGCTCGCGCCGGGCGGCGACGTGGCGGCGCGCGACCTGCAGCCCGACGGCAAGCTCGTCTTCGTCCACGCCTGCAGGCCCCTGAACGCGCCCCGTTCGCCGCTCGCCAGCCTCGAGGAGCGCGAGCGGCTCGGACGCGCGATCGTCGACGAGTTCCTGCTCGGCGGCGACGCGACGATGCGCGACCTCGAGCTCGTGGTCGAGATCATCGACAGAGATCCCGTCGCGGCTCTGATCGAGGCCGCCGAGCGCAACGACGCCGACGCGATCGTCGTCGGCACCGAGCGGCACTCGCGCCTGCATCGCGCGGTCGGCGTGGTCACGGGCGAGCTGCTGAAGAGCTCGACGGTGCCGGTGATCGCCGTGCCCGCCGGCGTCAGCCTCGGCTGAGCGCGACACGCCCGTCCTCGCCTACGGCGAAGCCCGACAGCCCGAAGCGCTCGGCGATCAGCCGCGGCAGCTCCATTCGCTGCACCGGCGTCACGCGGCGGCTGGACGGGGTCCGTTCGGTCAGCGCGAGACCGGACCAGTCGCTGAGCGAGATGCGCCCGCCGCCGACATCGTGCGTGCTGAGGATCAGCCCCGTCACGAACGGTGAGTGGGGGTGCGTCGAGGTCCACCAGTTCGCCGTCTCGACGTCCACCCGCGGCACCGCTTCGACGGGGAAGCCGTACAGGTCCACCCAGCCGTCACCCTCGTCGGTCTGCAGGACGTATTCGTGTCGGTCGGCGACGACCTTGAACCTCCAGCCGCCCTGCTCGTGCTCATCGCCCGGGCCGAACGGCAGCGGCTCGAGCAGCGTTCCCAGCCCGAAACCGACGTCGGCGTGCCACTCGCGGCCCGCCTCGCGCACGCGCAGCACGAGATGGCTGCGCGGCCGCGGCAGATCGGGACTCGCACCCAGCCTGACCCGCGCGAGCATCAGGTCGACCTCCGCGCCAAGCGCCTCGAGCGCCGACTTCAGAAGCAGGTTCTGCTCGAAGCAGTAGCCGCCGCGGCGCTGTGTGACCAGCTTGCGCTCGAGGTCCTCCTGCGCGAGCGATACCGGCACCCCGCGATGGGGGTCGAGGTTCTCGAAGGGGATCGCCACGCCGTGAGCGCGGTGCAGTTCCTGCAGGCTCGGCCTGCCGCCGAGGCCGATCCGCTCGAGGTAGGCGTCGAGATCCAGCACCCCGTGGACTCTAGGAGCCTGGGCACGGATCGAGCGGCGTCAGGTCGCCGCGAGGCGAGAATCCCTGCGCGCCTCGGCCCACGTCACCATGCGGTGAGCGTCCTCGTCCCACAACTTCAGGTGCACGGCCCGCATGCCGTCCCGCATTGAAAGGACGGGCACGTCGTGGAAGATCGCGTTCTCGTCATGCGCCCGCTGCAGGTTGTAGTTGGGGATGCGCGCGCTCAGGTGGTGAACGTGGTGCAGACCGATGTTTCCCGAGAAGAACTGCAGGAAGCGCGGCAGCTTCAGATATGAGCTTCCACGCAGGGCGGCGTCGGCGTAGGTCCACGTGTCGGTGCTCTCCCAGTAGGCGTCCTCGAACTGGTGCTGGACGTAGAACAGCCAGATCCCGGCGGAGCCCGCGAGGAGCACGGTCGGCGCCTGGATCAGCAGGAAGTCCTGCCAGCCGAGCACCCAGCAGAACAGGCCGACGAGCACCGCTAGCGCGATGTTGGTGCCGATCACGCTGCGACGCATGCGCGGGCGGGCGTCTCGGGCGACGAGTCGCGGGCCGATGAGCAGCGAGACGATCGGGCCGATGCCGAACATCACGAGCGGATTGCGGAACAGCCGGTAGGCGAGCTGTCCGCGACCGGACAGGGAGTCGTATTCGGCGATCGTGAGCGTGCGCACGTCACCGCCGCCGCGACGGTCGAGGTCGCCGGAGGTGGCGTGGTGGATCGCGTGGTCGTGGCGCCAGCGCAGGAAGGGCGAGTACACGAGCAGCCCGAGCACTGTGCCGAGCCAGATGTTGGCTCGCTTGGACCCGAGAAACGAGCCGTGCGAGCAGTCGTGGAAGACGATGAACGTGCGCATCAGGAACCCGGCGGCCGGAATCGAGATCGCGAGGACGAGCAGGTAGGACACGTCGAGCGCGCGATACATCAGCACGGACAGCGCGAGGTAGGGCAGCACGGAGGTCGCGAGGTCGAGCAGGCTGCGCCCGAGGTGCGGCCGCGCATATGGCACGAGCGCCTCGCGCCAGAATGCTCCGTCACGCTCTGCCGTTCCGGCTGTCGCGGCGCCGGTCGCCGGTGCTGCGTTGCTCAAGCCGATCGCCCTGCCCGCAGTGGTGGCTCCAGCCGAAGTTGCCCCAGCGACGGCCAGCTGACCGCCGGATCATAGAGCCGGGGGATGACGGGCGCGCCGTCAGCGCGCCGGGGAGCCCCGGTGGAGCCGCATGCCCATCCACACGTGCGTGATCCCGGCCTCCTCGAACGGCTCGGATTCGACGGCGAAACCGGCGCGTTCGTAGACGCCCGTCGCGCGAGTCTGCGCGGCGAGCCGCGCCTCGCTGCAGCCGCGCTCGCGCGCCTTCTCGAGCGCGGCCTCGAGCATTCGCGAGGCGACGCCGTGGCCACGCCAGGCGCGTTCGACGGCGACACGTCCCACTTTCACGCGAGGGCCGTCGAACAGCAGGCGCAGCGTCCCGATCACGCGGTCCTCGCCCGGCCCAAGCGCCACGAGGTGCAGCGCCTCTTGGTCACGGCCGTCGAGCTCTTCGGCGATCGGCACGCCCTGCTCGCGGCAGAAGACCTCCTCCCGCACCGCCAGCGCACCGCGCACGTCTCGCGGTCCCGTGCTCCAGCGGACGAGCACGTCGTCGCCGCTCGCCGTCATCGCGCACTCATCGCGAGCCCGTCGAGCGCCGGCGTGCGCGAGCCTGCGGTCAGGCGACGGAGCGCGAGCAGGCCGATGAGCGCGACGAGCAGGCAGGCGACGCCGCCGACGCCGAGCCCGGCGCGCGCCCCGGCCATCGCGATCACCCAGCCGATCAGCGGGCCGCCGATCGGCGTCGAGCCCTGAAACGCGACGAACCACAGCGACATCACCCGCCCGCGCATGCTCGGGTCCGACGCGAGCTGAAGCGTTGAGTTGCCGGTGGCCATGAACGCAATGCTCGCACCGCCGGCGAGCGCGAGCGCGATCAGCTCGACGCGCAGGTCGGGCGCTGCGGACGCCGCGATCAGGACGACGCCGAAGCCGCTCGCCGCCGCGACGAGCGTCGGCAGGCCGGTGCGACCGCGGGCGGCGACGAACAGGCCGCCGATGACAGCGCCGAGACCCATCGCGGCCGTCATGAAGCCAAAGCCGGCGGCGCCGACGTGAAGCCCCTGCCAGGCCATCACGGGGAGCGTGACCTGGAACTCGTACGCGAGGCAGCCGGCGAGCGCCATCATCAGCAGCGGCACCGCGAGTTCAGGCGTTGCGCGGACGTAGCGGAGTCCCGCCCGCAGCTGTCCGGGCTCGCGCCCACTGGGCGGGCTGGGCGCGAGCGCCGTGCGGTCGAGCAGCATCAGCGACGCGACCACCGGCACGAAGCTCGCGGCGTTCGCGAGGAAGCACACGCCCTCGCCGACGCCGGCGATCATCAGGCCCGCGACGGCCGGGCCGATCATGCGGGCGAGATTGACTATCACCGAGTTGAGGCTGACCGCGTTGCGCAGGTTCTCCGGCCCGACGAGCTCGAGCATGAACGCCTGGCGCGCGGGGTTCTCGAAGGCGTTGTTGAGGCCGAGCAGCGCGGCGAGCAGGCCGATCTGCCAGAGCCGCACGGCGCCGGTGACCGTCAGCAGCCCTAGTGCGAGCGCCTGCACGCCCATCGCTGCCTGCAGCACGACCATCAGCCTGCGCTTGTCGACACGGTCCGCGACGACGCCGCCATATGGGCCGAGCAGCAACACGGGCAGTGTCTGCAGCGCGACGATCAGCCCGAGCGCGGTGGCCGAGTGCGTGAGCGTAAGCACCAGCCACGACTGCGCCGCCATCTGCATCCACGTGCCCACCAGCGACAGCGACTGGCCGGCGTAGTAGCGGCGGAAGTTGGGGATCGCGAGCGCTGCGAAGGTGACACGCCCGGCTCCGCGGATGCGCGTCACGGACGCTCGCCAGCGAGGCGCTGCGCGAGCTCCTCGAGCACCGGCAGGGCGCTCCACAGCGCCTCGCGCTGCGCGGGCTCGAGAGCCTCGACGTGGGCGCTGAGGGCCTGCGTGCGCTCGCGGTGGACGCGTTCGTGCATGCGCCTGCCGGCGGCCGTCGCGGCGACGATCGCCGCGCGCCGGTCGTCGGGGTCGGGCGCGCGGCGGATCAGCCCGGCGTCGCTCAGCTGCGCCGCGATCCGCGAGAGCATCGTCGGATTGACGGCCTCGATCTCGGCGAGCTCCGAGAGCCGCATCGGCCCCATCCGCACGATCGTGAACAGCGCCGAGATCTGCGACGGAGTCAGGCCCGAGCCGGCGACCGTCGGGCGCAGCCTGCGCGAGAGCTTGCCGATCACCGCGCGCAGCCGCGTCGGGTCCTGCTCGGGCACGGCTTGACGGCCTGACGTCGGTCGCTCGCTGAGCTGTGCTGACATCTCGCCGTGCCTCCCAATTTGATTGCTTGCCAGCAAGCATTATAGCGGAGGACCGTCGCGAGGGCGGCCCTCCGCCCCCAAAGGCGACACAGTAGGACCCGTCGGTCGGCGGCCGGACACCGAGCGGGGCCGAATCACCGCCTTGGGCCGCCGGGTCGGACACGGGCTGCAGCACGGGCCTGATTGAGCTTCTGCTGCGGTTCAGGCCGCTCGCCGCCGCATCCGCGGCACGCAATTTTGTCACAACAACGTCGGACGTGGCACTTTAGGACTGATGGGTGATCGACAACTGGACATCGGAGCGCTCTATGCTCGCCATAGCGAGGAGTTGCTGGCGTTTATTGCGCGTCGCACAGGCGACACCGAGGTCGCCCTCGACTTGTGGGGCGAGACGTTCGCCCAGGCACTTACCAGTCAGCGGCGCTATCGCGGAGCCACCGTGGAGGAGGAGGCGGCCTGGCTGTACGGGATCGCGCGGCGACTGCTCACGCGCTACTACCGTCGCGGCAGCGCTGAGCGCCGCGCGATGACCCGCTTGGGAATCGAGCGCCCCACGATCGATCTCACCACTGAGGCCGAGATCATTCGCCGCGCGGCACTCGATGACATGAAACAGGCAATCGCTGCGGGAGTCGCGATGCTGCCAGACCAAGCTCGCGAGGCGATCGAGCTGCGCCTTGTGGACGAGCTTTCCTATCCCGATCTGGCCGCGCGGCTAGCGATCACCGAGCAGGCGGCCCGCAAGCGCGTCTCGCGCGCGATGGGAACGCTCAGCCGCGTACTCGATAACCGAGCGCTCACGGAGGCACTTGACACATGACTGAGACCCGCCACGAAGACGGATACGACCGACTCCTCGCGGACTTCGGTCAGGTGCTCCAAGAGGCCGCGACGCAGCTGGTGGGCGAGCGGCGCGGCCGTCGCCGCGCCGCTGCGGGCGCACTCGCGCTCGCGGCGGTCGCCGCCGGAACATTGATGGCGACGACCGCCGGGGATGGGGGGCGTCTCGATATGGTCGCGCAGGCCAAGGCCGCCCTCGCGCCGGTGGGGCACGTCGTACATCTCGTCACGACCTCAC
>Ga0209068_10001809_pt1 | contig 10609 bp, 9 predicted proteins | sample ColStrG_CSR_2012_FD_187200 | JGI IMG/M metagenome (GOLD analysis project Ga0209068, IMG submission 187200) | Freshwater sediment microbial communities in response to fracking from Pennsylvania, USA - Cold Stream Run_MetaG_CSR_2012 (SPAdes)... | ecosystem: Environmental > Aquatic > Freshwater >...
GGGCCAGCTCGAGCGTCAGCCGCGTGCGGTCGCGATCGGAACGTTCGACGGCGTACATCGCGGCCATCAGAGCGTCGTACGGGCGGCGATCGACTCCGGCCTCGCTCCGACGGTGATCACGTTCGATCCGCATCCGCGGCTCGCGCTCGGGAATCACGTCGAGCAGATCGCGACGCTCGAGCGGCGGTTGGAGCTGCTCGACGAGGTCGGAGTCGAGGCGACGCTCGTCGCGTCCTTTACGACCGAGCTGATGGCGCTCGAGCCCGAGGTTTTTGCTGAGCGCTACCTGAGGGGGATCGGGGCGGAGGCCGTCGCTGCCGGAGATGACTTCCGCTTCGGTGCGCGCCGGCGCGGCGATCTCGAGCTGCTCGAGCTGCACGGCTTCGAGATCCTCGAGGTGGAGATGGTGCCTGACGTTTCGTCGTCGGCCGTTCGGCACGCCCTGAAGGAGGGGGATGTTGTTGCCGCAGCGGCGATGCTCGGGCGGCCGTACGAGCTCGACGGCATCGTCGTCGCGGGCGACCAACGTGGCGGCACGCTCGGGTATCCGACCGCGAACCTCGCACTCGAGCCGCAGCTCGGCCTCCCACGATACGGCATCTACGCCGGGTCGGCGCTAGGATACCGCGCCGCAGTCTCGATCGGGACGAACCCTCACTACGGCGGCACCGAACGCCGGATTGAGCCGTACCTGCTCGACTTCGACGGAGATCTCTACGGCAAGCGTCTCGTCGTTGAGGTGTGGGAACGGCTTCGCGACGAGGCCGTGTTCGCCTCGGAGGAAGAGCTCGTCACTCAGATCGGCCGCGACGTCGTCGCCACCCGGGCCGCCGTCCGCCCTGTCCAATGACAGGCCTTTCAGCCTGTCGCCCGAGTTGCGCATCGTGACCAGAGCGGTGAGCATGCGCTTTACCAAAGCGCACCGCTAGCCCTCGCCCAGAACCTTCGAACGCGCCCTACCGATCGGACTCCCGCTGGCAAACGCGTCCACCTGCGCGAACGCCTGCGTGAAGTAGTTCTCGTACGTCTCCCAGGTCACGTATCCGAGATGCGGCGTCGCAAGAACCGCCGGGTTCTGCAAGAGCGGATCACCGATCGCTGGCTCGTCGTCGAACACATCGATTGCAGCGCTCCCCGGCGTTCCTACGGCCAACGCATCAGCGAGAGCCCCGCGCACGATCAATCCGGCGCGCGCAGTGTTGACGAGAATCGCGTCTTCCTTCATCCGCGTCAGGTGCTGCGCCGTCACGATCCCACGCGTCTCCGGCGTCAGCCTCAGGTGCAGGCTGACGACGTCGGAGCGGGCACAGAGCGCCCCGAGATCGGATACCGGCTCGCACCCGTCTCCTTCGGCGCGCTCGAGCGACCCGGCGCGTCCCCATGCAAGCACGTGCATCCCGAGGGCAAATCCGTACCGTGCAACGAGCGCCCCGATCGTCCCGTAGCCGACTATGCCGAGGGTGCGGCCGTGCAGCTCCCGGCCCACTGTCGTCTGCCAGGTGCCAGCCCGGAGGGCAACCGCATCGGCAACGAGACACCGCGACGAGCCGAGGATCAGCGCCAACGTCAGCTCCGCCGGGGCATGCGGCGATCCAGAACCGATGCAGACCACGATTCCGTGCCGCGCGCACGCCTCGAGATCGACATGAGGCATCCCGCGACCCGTCTGGCAGATCAGGCGGAGATTTGGAAGCAGAGCAAGAAGCGGCTCGTCGATCGGCGTCCGCTCGCGAATCAAGACCAACGCCTCGGCGTCCCCGATTTGCGATGCCCGGTCCTGCAGATCGACCGGCCGCTCCGACCACACCTTCAGGTCATGCTCGGCGGCGGCGGGACCAAAACACGCAAGCCGCTCAACGACCCCCTGATAGTCCTCCATCACGACGACGCGCATGACCTGACGATACCGGCCCAAACGTCCGGGATCCCTCATGACTGCTACGATTTCAATCTGACCCTCTCTCGGCTGGCCGTGTCTTCCTTCACGCCGCGCGGAGAGTGTGGAGACGTTAACCAAGGAGGACGGATGGCCCTCACCAAGGAAGTCAAGCAGGAGCTGATCGACAAGCACGGGCGCGCGCCGACCGATACGGGCTCACCCGAAGTGCAGGTCGCGATGCTGACGAAGCGCATCAACGACCTCACAGAGCACCTGCGGACACACTCGAAGGATCACCACTCACGGCGCGGCCTGCTGAAGCTTGTCGGGCGTCGCCGCCGCTTCCTCACGTACATGCAGAAGCACGACCTCGAGGGTTATCGCGCCCTCATCAAGGAACTGGGCCTGCGCCGCTAGGGCGCACGTCCCACCGACGGAAGGTGGGTGTTTGATCGAGCCGCGCGTCCAGTGCCCGGCTGGCTCAAACCTCCACCTTCCGAACCAAGAAGAAGGAAGAGTGAAGGGAACACACATATGAGCACCACGACCGGGCGTCAAGCCTCGGTGTCGGTCGAGATCGGTGGTCGCGAGACCACGTTCGAGACCGGCAAGGTCGCGAAGCAGGCCGACGGCGCAGTCGTCGTCCGTTCCGGCGACACAATGATCCTCGCCACGGCTGTCGGCCGGCAGGAGGCCCGCCCCGATGCGGACTTCTTCCCTCTGACGATCGATGTCGAAGAAAGGATGTATGCCGCCGGGAAGATCCCGGGTGGGTTCTTCAAGCGGGAGGGCAAGGCGTCCGAGCGGGCGACCCTGACGGCGCGCATGATCGACCGCCCGATCCGGCCGCTATGGCCGAAGGGCTTTCGCAACGAGGTTCAGGTCATCTGCACCGTCATCTCCGCCGACATGGTTCATGGCCACGACGTCCTCTGCATCAACGGCGCGTCTGCCGCGCTCGCGATCTCGCCGTTGCCGTTTCTCGGCCCGGTGGGCGCGGTCCGCGTCGCCCGGATCGATGGCGAATTCGTCCTCAATCCGACCCTGCAGGAGGCCGACGAGAACTCGGATCTCGACCTGATTGTTGTCGGCACGCGCAACGCGCTGACGATGATTGAGGCCGGGGCTGACCAGATCCCAGAAGAGACGATGTTGCAGGCGTTCGAGCTCGCCCACGCCGAGATCAAGCGGATCTGCGACGTGATCGACGACCTGCGTGAGCAGGTGGGCAAGCCGAAGTGGGTCGACCCGGCCCTGACGGCCGAGCTCGAGGCCACGCACGGTGACGCGATCTGGCAGCGGATCCAAGAGCAGGGCCTGATGGCGGCCGGTTCGATCGTCAGCGAGATCGTTGACGAGATCTGTCCTGACGTCACCCTCAACTCGACCGAGGACGACATGGTGCGCGAGACGCAGGCCAAGGCGGGTCTCGCCCTGGTGCTCGACAAGCAGCGCCTCGTTGCCGTGGAGGGCCCGGTGCGCGCGCAGTTCGAGAACGAACTGCGCGAGCTGACCGACGCCGAGCAGGACTCGAAGTACCTCAAGGCACGCAAGCGCGGCATCCTCTACGAACAGATCGTAGAAGGCGTCAATCTGCCCTTCCCGGCCTCCGACGGCGAGTCCGACGGCAAGGACGCGACGACGAAGTCGTGGGTCAAGAAAGCCGCCGACGCGGTTTACAAGGACATCGTCCGGAAGAAGATCGCCGTCGACAAGCGCCGTCCCGATGGTCGTGGCACGGAGGAGATCCGGCCGATCAACGTCGAGGTCGGATTCGCACCTCGCACGCACGGTTCGGGCCTGTTCACCCGTGGTGAGACGCAGATCCTCACGCTCTGCACCCTCGGCACGGCCAAGGAGGGTCAGCGGATCGATGACCTCTCACTTGAGCAGGATCGCCGCTATATCCACCACTACAATTTCCCGCCCTACTCGGTCGGTGAGACCGGGTTCATGCGGGGGCCGAAGCGTCGCGACATCGGCCATGGTGCGCTCGCGCAGAGGGCGCTCGAGGCAGTGATTCCGAGCACGGAGGACTTCCCCTACACGATTCGCCTCGTTTCGGAGACGCTCGAGTCGAACGGCTCGTCGTCGATGGGCTCCGTCTGCGGTTCGACGATGTCGATGATGGATGCTGGCGTGCCGATCAAGGCGCCGGTCTCTGGCATCGCGATGGGTCTTGTCAAGGAGGGTGACGACTACGTCATCCTCACTGACATCCAAGGCGCCGAGGATCACCTCGGTGACATGGACTTCAAGGTGGCCGGCACCGAGGACGGGATCACTGCCCTCCAAATGGACATCAAGATCACCGGCGTCACGCAGGAGATCATGCGCGACGCTCTAGGCCAGGCAAAGCGGGCCCGCACGGAGATCCTGGCCAAGATGGCCGAGGCGATTTCCGAGCCGCGCGCCGAGCTCGCAGATCATGCACCGCGGATCTCGACCGTCCAGATCAGCCCCGAGTTCATCGGCATGGTGATCGGCAAGGGCGGCGAGACGATCCGCGGCCTCGAATCCGACTACGACGTTCAGATCGATATTGAGGAGGACGGAACGATCCTCGTCTACGCGACCGAAGGCACGAAGGGCGACGCCGCTGTGGCGGCCATCACCGCGCTCACGAAGTCGCCAGAGGTGGGGGACACCTACACCGGCAAGGTCGTCAAGACGACCGAGTTCGGTGCCTTTGTCGAGTTGAAGAAGGGTACGGACGGCCTGCTCCACGTCTCCAATGTCGGCCCGGGCCGGGTCGCGCACATCGAGGACGTGATGGCGCGTGGCGACCTCGTCGACGTAATCGTGCAGGAAGTCGACAAGGAGCGGGGTCGTATCGGCCTCAAGCTCGTCGCCAAGCACGAGGAAGGCGGTCTCGTAATGCCTGACGTGCTGACCGAGCGAGCGAAGGACGCCCCGCCGCGTGAACCGCGCCCACCGCGCGACGACCGTGGCCGCGGCGGCCGCGACCGCCGGTAGGAACCGGGATCGACGGGTGGGGAGGCAGAACGCTGTCTTCCCACCCAGACCCTCGCCGTCGGGTGGCGCTCTGTATGAGCTCTGAGATTGGCGAGATCACGCTGGAGTTAGGCGAGCGGTCGCGCCCTTCACGGTCATCCCGCACCAGGGGATGACATTGTCGGGTCTGCTCGGTCAGGTTGCGGGCGACGAGCCAAACACTGAAAGCTCTCGCCTGCACGAGGGGAAGGCCGGTTTCCGCTATGCCACGTGTCGGGCTGGGCCTCGCGTGTCGACTTCGCGGTGTTGGGGCTGCTTCGGCAAGAGCCGCATGGATGACCAGCGCCGACACGCCCAAACTGGCTAGCTGGCCAGATTGCGAACATCGCTCAGACTGACAAGGCGAAGTGCAGCAAGATGGCCACCGACCTGAACGGCTGGGCCGCGGCGCACGTGGCGCAGATCCAAATCCTCAACCAGGAAGGCAAGTTGTTTACGAATGGGCAAGTAAAAGGCGTTGCTCACTCGCTCGTCTTCCAGCTCTCCACAGACCTCCAACGCATACAGCAGGGCATCGGCCCGTGCGCCACGATTCCGAAGCCCAGCCGCGCCACATTCATTCACTGACTCAGAGAGGCCGCTCGGCGCCTCTCTGAGTCAATTCCGTCGAAGACGAAAGCACACCGTGTAGTCGTCTCGGTCGATCCAAGCGCGGGCACCGATGGACGGCATGCCACCCGGCGGCTGCGAAATCGGCGTCTTCCTGTTCCCGGAGTCACGCGGTCTCGGGATCGGTCGCGAGGCAGTCGCACTACTCGCCGACTACGTGCTTGCCGTGGGCTTACACTTCGTGTAGGCGAGTATGGCGACGACCAATTCCGCGATGCGATGAGTGCTCAAACACTTCGGCTATCCATTCGAGGGGATCGTGCTGCGAACAGTAGTCCCGGCGCTTTCGTGCGGGTAAAGGCTACCCGTCCTGAAGCTCATCTGTGATCTGACCCCGTGATCTGACCCCGACTCCACGGAATCGGGGGCAGATCAAGCTGTCAACCAGACCGGGTCAACTCCAGTGCGAGCCCCCCGACAACGAGCTTTGGCTCGAGCGAGAAAAAGCATTTGCCATGCGCGCGCTCTGCCAACGTAAACTCGCGTCGGTTGCGCTGCGACTACGATCGTCAACATGGCCGCGCATCGTCTGACAACCTTGCCCGGGGGTGAGCGTGTGATCACCGAGCGCGTCGATGGCTTGCGCTCGGCCTCGATTGGACTCTGGATCGGCGCTGGCTCGCGCGACGAGCCGCGTGCCAAGGCCGGTGTCTCGCACTTCATCGAGCACCTGCTCTTCAAGGGCACGGAACGGTTCGACGCCGTCAAGATCGCCGAGCTGTTCGATGCGATGGGCGGCGAGCTCAACGCCGCCACCTCGCGCGAGACAACCGTTGTTTACACACGCGTCCCCGACGACCACGTCGATGTCGCGCTCGAGGTGATGACGGACATGGTCTTTTCGCCAGCGCTCACCGATATCGACTCCGAGCGCGAGGTCGTGCTGGAGGAGATCGCGATGGTCGACGACAATCCCCAGGATCTCGTGCACGACCTGGCTGCCGAAGCAGTCTTCGGAACGCACCCGCTCGGCCGGCCTGTGATTGGGGAGGCAGATGTGATCAGCTCGATCTCGCAGCACTCACTCCTTGGCTATCACCGCAACGCCTACACTGGGCCGAACGTCGTTCTCGCTGCAGTGGGCAATGTCGACCACAAGCGCATCGTGAAAGCGCTCCGCGAGCGTCGCAACGGCAACGCGCCTAGGGGACTCTCGAGTCCGCGCAAGCCTGCAAGGAAGGCAGCCGCGCCGACGCTGCGCTTCCTCCGCAAGAGCACCGAGCAGTACCACATCTGCCTCGTGGGCCGCGGGATCGCGCTTGACGATCCGCGCCGCTATGCCTCTGCGCTGCTCGATGCGATTCTCGGCGGCTCGGCGTCCTCGCGCCTGTTCCAAGAAATCCGCGAGAGGCGGGGAATGGCGTACTCCGTGTACACCTACGGATCGCACTACGTGGACGCCGGCCAGGTCGGCATCTACCTCGGAACGCGCGAGGAGAACCTCCTCGAATGTCTCGAAGTGATCGCAGCGGAACTGCATGATGTCGGCGCGGGCAACATTCGCCCGGGCGAGCTCGAGCGGGCGAAAGAGAACATGAAGGGCAGGCTGTTGCTCTCGCTCGAATCGACTTCCGCGCGGATGACGCGGATCGGCAAGGCGACGGTGACCGGGATCGAGATCGTCCCGATCGAAGAGACCGAACGGCGCATCGCAGCAGTCACAGCGGGGGAGATCAGCGAGCTTGCGCGTGACCTCTACGCCCCGGAGAGTCTCTCGGCCGCGGGCATCGGGCCAAGTGAGAAGCGCTTTCGGGCAGCCGTTGCCCGTCTCAATCCGGCTGCCGTCGAGCCTGCGGTATGAGAATCCTGTTGTTCGGCCGTGACGGCAAGGTCGGAACGGTGTTGATGGCCGCCTTCGCGGCGGCCGGGCACGACACGGTAGGGGTCGAGGCCGGCGAGACCTTCGATGGGAGCGGCTTCGACGCGGCCGTTGACTTCACGGCGCCGTCGGCCGTACTCGGCAACGCGACGGCAACTCTTGCCGTGGGAGTTCCATGCGTGGTCGGGACGACCGGTCTCACCGAGGAGGCTCTCGCCGAGCTCGACCGCGCCGCGCTCGAGCGCAAGATAGCCTGTTTCGTGGCACCCAACTTCGCGCTCGGCGCCATTCTTATGATGCGATTCGCGGCCGAGGCAGCCCGGTCGTTCCCCGCCGCTGAGATCATCGAGCTGCACGCGGACACGAAGCTCGATGCGCCGTCCGGAACAGCACAGACGACAGCGGCGCGCATGGGCGGCGACGTCCCGATCCACTCCGTGCGGTTGCCGGGGCTGATCGCCCACCAGGAAGTCATCCTCGGTGGGCCAGGCGAGATCCTCACAATCCGCCACGACACGACCTCGCGCGAAGCCTTCGTGCCCGGTGTGCTCCTTGCACTCGACCGCGTTCGAGGCCTGCCGCCCGGGCTCACGTTCGGCCTCGACGCACTTCTGTAGCGAGGCGCTACTGGCGTTCGCGCAACGCCGCGAGAAGCTCCTGATGGCGCCGTTCCTCGTCGGAGACTGTTGCCTCAGCCGACTTCGCGGTTCGCGCCTTGGCGGCCTGCATCGGCTTGACCACGATGAAGAACACCGCTGCGGCGATGGCCACGAACGTGATCGCCGAGGTGATGAAGGCGCCGTAGTGGAAGACGGCGTCGTTGATCGTAAACGTGAGGTCGTCGAAGCTCGGCTTGCCGATCACCATCGCGATCAGCGGCATGATCAGGTTGTTGACGAGCGAGTTGATGACTGCGGCGAATGCAACGCCGATCACGAACGCCACCGCCAAGTCGACGATGTTGCCCTTCATCAGGAAGTCCTTGAACTCGCGAAACATCGTCTCTCCCTCGTGTCGAGTGTCTGCGGTCGTCCATCAATAGCGCACTCTGCGACGGGGTACAATCGTGAACATGCTCGGCGAGGTTCTTACCGCAGTCGTGACCCCGTTCCGGCCGGACGGCGCAGTCGATCTCGATGCATTCCGCAGGCTTTGCCGCTTCCTCGTCGACAACGGCTCCGACGGCCTCGTTGTGACCGGGACGACGGGGGAGGCGCCGACGCTCACTGACGACGAGCGGCTGGAGCTATATGAGGTGGCGCTCGACGAACTCAACGGTGAGCATTCCGTCATCGCCGGGACGGGGACGAACGATACGGCCCACTCGATCCATGTCACTAAGCGCGCACACGAACTCGGAGTAGACGGCTTCCTCATCGTAACCCCGTACTACAACAAGCCACCCCAGAGAGGCATCGTTGCGCACGTCGCGGCAGTCGCGGCAGTCACCGGCCAGCCGATTGTGTTCTATGACATCCCGGGTCGTACGGTGATCGAGGCCGAGCCGGCCACGATCACCGCGCTGGCGGAGATCCCGAATGTCCGCGGCGTCAAGCAGGCGAAGCCGTCGCTCGATGCGGCGCGCCATGTTGTCGCCTGCGGGCTAGACCTCTACGCCGGTGATGACGATCTGCTCCTCCCGTTCCTCGAGGTCGGCGGCGTGGGCGGCATTTGCGTTCACAGTCACGTCGTAGGCCCGCAGGTAAAGGAGCTGATCCGCCGCTACCGGTCAGGCGACATCGGAGGCGCCCGAGTGCTCGAGGAGGAGTTGCGCCCCGCGATTGACCTTCTGCGCGTCCAGTCGAACCCGATCGCCATCAAGACGGCGCTGAATCTGCTCGGCCACGAGCTCGGCGGCTTTCGGCTACCGCTCGTTGACGCAACACCCGAGGAGGAGGCAGCCGTGCGCGACTGCCTCGAGCGGCTCGGATTGTTGCAAGCCGCAGCTGCGTAGGAGCCCCGCGATCCGGGCTCGCCCGTAGACTGCGAGCCTATGGCTGACGCGCTCCGCATCATCCCGCTCGGCGGCCTGGGCGAGGTCGGCAAGAACATGACCCTGTACCAGTTCGACGGGCAGCGAATCCTGATCGACGCTGGCCTCGCGTTTCCGCGCGACGAGCACCTCGGCGTCGACCTCGTTCTCCCGGACTTCTCGTACCTCGAAGACCGTCCGCTCCTCGCGATCGTGCTGACGCACGGTCACGAGGATCACGTGGGTGCTCTTCCGTATGTCCTGCGCGAGATCGAGGCGGGGGAGGTGATCGGCACAAAGCTGACGCTCGCAATGGTGAAGTCGAAGCTCGACGAGCACAAGCTCGGCGCCGTGACGGAGCTGCGCGAGGCCGACCCGGACAGCGACGGACTGCGGATCGGTCCCTTCAAGCTCGAGTTCATCCGCATGGCGCATTCGATCCCCGATTGCGTCGCGATTGTCGTCGAAACGCCCGCGGGTCGGGTTCTCCACACGGGTGACTGGAAACTCGATCACACGCCGGTCGACGGCCTCAAGACAGACGTCGGCAAGCTCGCCGCGGTGGGCAACCGTGGCGTCGACTTGATGCTCGGCGACTCGACCAACGCGGAGCGGCCTGGGATGACGGGCTCGGAGCGGCTTGTGGGCGAGGCCTTCCGTCACCTGATTCCGCTGCGCAAGGGGCGTATTCTGATCGCGAGCTTCGCGTCGAATATCCACCGCATGCAGCAGGCGGCCGAGGTGGCGATTGCGAACGACCGCAAGGTCGCGCTCGTTGGTAGGTCGCTACGCAAGAACATGAACATCGCGCGGAACCTCGGCTACGTGAATCTCCCTGAGGAGGCGCTCGTCTCGCCGAAAGAGGCGATGGACCTGCCGCCCGACCGCGTCATGTTCCTCTGCACGGGCAGCCAGGGCGAGCCGATGTCAGCCCTGACGCGCATCGCGTATGGCGATCACCAGAACGTCGAGATTGAGCGCGGCGACACCGTGATCATCTCGGCTAAGCCGGTTCCCGGCAACGAGCTGCGTGTCCACGATTCGATCAACCGGCTGGCGCGGGCAGGCGCGGAGGTATTGCACGAGGAGATCGCGCCGGTGCACGTTTCGGGTCATGCGTGCTCGGAGGAGCTGCGGACGCTGCTCTCGCTCGTGCGGCCGAAGGCGCTGATGCCTATTCACGGCGAGTACCGAATGCTGGCGGCGCACGCGAAGCTCGGTCGCGATGCCGGAATCCCTGCCGCCTCGATCGTGATCGCCGAGAACGGATCCGTTGTTGAGCTGACCCCGCGCGGGGTCAGCTCAACAACGGATC
>Ga0209068_10001810_pt1 | contig 10600 bp, 9 predicted proteins | sample ColStrG_CSR_2012_FD_187200 | JGI IMG/M metagenome (GOLD analysis project Ga0209068, IMG submission 187200) | Freshwater sediment microbial communities in response to fracking from Pennsylvania, USA - Cold Stream Run_MetaG_CSR_2012 (SPAdes)... | ecosystem: Environmental > Aquatic > Freshwater >...
GAATTCCATGCTATGGTGGCCGGGTGGAGCCTTAGAGATGTGTGAATCCCCTAGCCTGCAAGGGGGAGGTGGCGCCGAAGGCGCCGGGTGGGGGGCCCGCCTCCCGGCGGATTCGGTGTTTGTTGCCTGACTCCCGATCCGCCCCCCCGTTGCGGGTCAGGAGAAGGCGTGCGCAGGCCGCCTGCGGAGAGGATGTCGCATCCCCATATGAAGGCCGGCCCCCACACGATCAGGATATTCCCATGCCCGACAACCACGCGCCTTCTGGTGCGGCTCCGACCACGGAACCCGAAACCATCCGCGAATACCACGCCCACATCTACTACGACCCGGGCACGACCCGCGATCGCGCCACCCGCTTGCGCGAGCGGGTGGCCGCCGCGTTTCCGGCTGCCACGCTCGGGCGCTGGCACGACGCTCTGGTCGGGCCGCATCCACAGTCGATGTATCAGATCGCTTTCCCGCGCGAGATGCTGGCGACCTTCGTGCCGTGGCTCATGCTCAACCGCGACGGCCTGACCGTGCTGCTGCACCCGGAAACCGGCGACGATTACGTGGATCACACCGACCACGCCGCCTGGTTCGGCGGCATGCTGCCGCTGCGGCTGGAGATTTTCAGGAAATAGTTTTTAGGATGGGTTGAGCTCTTTGCGAAACCCATCGTGCGGCGTTGATGCGTTTCGCAAGAGCTCTCCCATCCTACGGCATCCGCGCCGCCGCGCCCGCGTTCTCCAAAAACTCCAGCACCCGCGCGGGCGTCGTCTCCTCCGTCTGCCCCGCAACCGGGACGTCCCAATATTCCGCCCGCGGCAAACATTCCTCCAGATATCTCGCCGCCGAGGTCGCGTGGGCGGCGTCGCGGCCGGGCACCACCAGGGCCGGGATGTCGAGGCGCATCAGGTCCTCGGGCTCGGCGCCTGGCGCGGTGTCGCGGTCGAACAGGGTGCGGACCATGCCGGCGACGATCAGCTTGTACTGGTCCGGGTTCTGCTTCGCGTAAGTCTCGGCGAAGGCGCGGTCGTGCATGAGCACCGAGGCCCAGGGGCCGCCGCGCGGATCGGAGCCGAACGGCTTGCCGTCCTTGGCGACCAGCGCCACCACGGCGTCCAGCCCGTGCTGATGCACGAAGCCGAGATGCTCGGCAAAGCGTTGATGGCTGCTGAGACGGTATTTGGCGCCGCCCACCGGCCAGAACAGGACCATGCTCGCCGTCGCCTGCGGGTAGCTCACCCCGAAGGCCGCCACCGGGCAGCAGCCCATGCAGCCGCCCATGATGTGGGCCCGCTCGATCTCGAGATGATCGAGCAATCCCTTGCCCTGCGCCACATAGTCCGCCCAGGTGACGCGCTCGACCCGGCCGCCGGACTGGCCGCATTCGCGCCGGTCGAAAGTGATGCAGGTGTATTTTTTGGCCAGATGCTCGAGCAGCTTGGTCTTGGCGTACACGCCTTGGGTCGCCCACTTGTCCAAGGTGGCGTCGAAGCCGGCGGGCGAATACATCAAGAGCGGCGGCCCCGCGCCCACGACTTCGTAGCGGGTATCGATGCCGTCGATGATCGCGCTCGGCATTCCGCTCAGCCTTTGATCTGGCGGCCGGCGCGCGCATCGCCGATGAGCGCCGTGAACGCGTCGAGCGCGGCCTTCGCGGTGTTGGTGTAGGTGTCGGTCTTGGAATCGATCCATTTTTCGCCATAGCCGATGGCGGTATGGGCCATCCGCACCCGCCCATCGAGCCACGGCCCGCCGCCGAAGCCGCCGATCACCGGGATCTTCACCGCCTTGACCACGGCTGCGCCCGCGATCGGCCCGGAATTGGTGAAGTCGAGACACGCCGCGCCGGCGTCCTCCAGCATCTTGGCTTCCTCGACCAGCTTTTCGGCCATCGCGGCGGTCGCCTGCGCGCCCGCGCCGGCCTGGGCGCTATACGGGATGCCGTATTTCATGGCGGTCTGCGGGGTGAGGCCGAATTGCGCGAACACCGGAATGCCGGCGCGGGTCAGCGCCCGCACCGCTTCGGGAAAATCGGCGGCGCCGTCGAGCTTGAGCATGTCGGCGCCGCCTTCCTTGACCAGCCGAATGGCGGCGCGCAGCGCCGCATCGACGCCCTCCTGCACCGGGCCGAACGGCACGTCGCAGCTCACCAGCGCGCGGGTGACGCCGCGGCGGACCGCCTTGCAGCAGACCAGCATCTCGTCGAGCGTCACCTCGAGCGGATTGGCGTGGCCCCACAGATTGACCCCGACCGAGTCGCCCACCGAAACGAAGTCCACCCCGGCGCGATCCGCGATCCGCGCGATCTGGTAGTCCCAGGCGACGACGCCCACGCTCTTTTGCCCGTCGCGCTTCATCTGCTGCAGCGCCGGAATGGTCACCTGCTCCGCCATGGTTCTCTCTTTCGCTCTTGCGATGGCGGGAAACGGCCTGCTCGGATCGGCAAGGCGTTCGGGTCGGCCGGCGCATTGATTCCGGCCGCATATGACAGGACAGCGCGCCGGGTTTCAAGCCGCAAGGGGCCGATGCTGATGCGTGATCGCCGGGCTCAGTGCAACCGGCCTACATGGCGGGCTGCAGCTTTGCGCGCGGCGCGGGCGACGACGTCTTGGCCGTGCCGGCGTTCTCTGCGGCGGAGAGCTTGCTGCGCCGTTCGTAGAAATTCACCAAACGTCGCGCCGTCTCATAGCTGAGCCGCTCGTAAGACGTGAGCGCGGCCTTGATATCCTGCTTGGAGAGACCGCGGTCCGCCGCATGCATCGTCAGCATCGCCTTGGTCGTGGTCCAAGAGCAGCCTGCGGCCTTGGCGAGAATGAGGATCATCTCCGTGCCCTTGTCGAGCAGCGCGCGTTCGACGATCTCGATGGGCAACAGGCCGAGCATCGACAGGGCGACCGCAGTCTTCTCGAATTGCTGCGAGCGCGCCGGCGCATGCACGTTGGTCTCCGACAGGCGGTGCCCCCTGTGGAGATGACGGAAGTCGCGCGCCGCGCTCACATAGCCGGGTGAGGATTCGCGCGCCTCGCGCTGCTTTGTGCCCGCAACCTCGGCGACCGTGTCCCTGATCGCTTGCACGGCCTCCGGGTTGTTCGCCTCGAGCCTCCGGCGCACCTCGGCGGAGGCGGTCTCGAGGAGCCTGAGAAAGCATTGGTGCGGAATATCGCTGCGCTCGGCGACGGTGAGTGCGAGCTTTCGATCGCGACGCGCGTGCTCGACCACGCGCCGGTAACCGGCAAGCGAGAAGCGCGCGCCGCTATTGCGCGCGGTGCGTCTCACCACGCGGGGGTCGCCGCGTTCGACGAGGACATCGGTGACCGCCTCGCTCAGCTTGAGGCGTTGCGCAATCGCGAAGAGGTGATCCTGGCTCTTGGTGGTCGCGTTCTCGACCAGATCGGCGTCGGACAGCTGCGGCGAGGCGACCAGCACGGGAGCCGCCACCGCGATGGCATCGTCGAAGGCTAATCGGCGGATCAGCTTGGGCGGCGAATCCGACAGCGTGGCCAGGCGTTGCGCCAACCGCTTGCGCGCTTCGACCTCGATTTCGGCCGCGAGCTCGCCGAGCACGTCGTCGAACTTGGCGATCTCCGCGCCGGAATAGGGGCGCGACCCGGCGACGAACAGATCGGTCACGCGCTGGAGCAGTTTCAGGCGGTGTCGGACGTTGCCGGAGGCGAGGCCGGTCTCGATCTCGTCCAGGATGGTTTGGTATTCGGACATTTCGGTTTGGATGGATCCTGCAAGTGGTTGTTTTCGCGTCCAAATGCTGCTTTTCGTCGGGAAGGAGAACGGCTTGCCCGGCCCGAATTCGCGAGGCGCCACCCTAATAAGGAAAGGTGAAAGAAGGTCGCGGTTAGCGTGCAAAAAAAGTCTAAAAATCTAAGAGATCGCGCAATCGCATCCCTGCCGCAACGCCGGCGCGGATCGCGCTGGCTTGCGACGCGATCGAACGAAGCCTCGGTTTCGATCGTCGGGTATGGTCGCGCGCACCTTCACGATTGCCGCCGCGAGGAATCTTCGCAACTCCCGACATTTGGGCAGAGCAGGGCGCCGCTACCAGGCGAATGAGGGTGCGGCGCCCCCGAAATGTCCAATATTTGGCGGGCTAAGCGGACCGATCGCGAGAGCCGCCGCGGGGCTATTGAGGCGCCTTGCCGTATGTTATCATCCGCTTCGGGCGAATGGCCAAGCTGCAAGCGCCGGCCTAAAGACCTGACATCCGTGAGAGAGGAACGTGGACCATGAGGATCAAGAATAAACTGTATTTTGGCGTGGCGCCGCTCGCGCTCGCCAGCGTGTTCGCCGGCGCGCCGGCGCAACTTTCCGCCCAGCAGGCTGCGCCCGCGGTCAATATCGGGGCGACCGATCTGGGCGGCGTGGTCACCGGACCGAACGGGCCGGAGGCCGGCGTTTGGGTGATCGCGGAAACCAAGGACACGCCGACGCGCTATGCCAAAATGGTCGTCACCGACGATCAGGGCCGCTACGTCGTCCCCGACCTCCCGAAGGGCAACTACAGCATCTGGGTCCGCGGCTACGGCCTGGTCGATTCGCCCAAGGTCAAGAGCGACCCCGGCAAGATCGTCAATCTGACCGCAGTGAAGGCTCCGGACGCGAAGGCGGCGGCGCAGTACTACCCTGCGATCTACTGGTATTCCATGCTCAAGATGCCGGAGGCCAGCCAGTTCGGCCCCAAGGGCATTCCGGTCAAGCAGGCCGAATATATCAACCTGATGAAGAACAACGGCTGCGTCGGCTGTCATCAGCTCGGCACGCTCGCAACCCGCACCATTCCGGCCGCCTTCGGGACCTCGTCCAAGGACGCCTGGATGCAGCGCATCCAGGCCGGCCAAGCCGGCGAACTCATGGTCAACATCATCGCCGGCCAGCTGCAGGCGGCGCCGCTCGGCTATCTGGCGGATTGGACCGACCGGATCGCCAAGGGCGAATTGCCGCACGCGACGCCGAAGCGGCCGGAAGGGCTCGAGCGCAATGTCGTGGTCACGACCTTGGACTGGTCGGACGAGAAGCACTACCTGCACGACCTGATCTCGACCGACAAGCGCAACCCGACCGTCAATGGCGGCGGCCCGCTCTACGGACAGCCTGAATACAGCATGGATTATTTCCCCGTGCTCGATTTGAAGACCAACACGGCCACGCTGGAAAAGGCGCCGGTCCGCGACGCGGACATGCATGAGATGCTTGGACCCGGCCATGCCGCCATGGAGAAGCCGCTCGGGCCCTCCGCCTACTGGGGCGAGGAGAAGATCTGGACCGCCCACTTCAACAATCACAACGCGGCCATGGACGACAAGGGCCGGATCTGGATGACGGCCGCGTTCCGCGACCAGAAGAACGAGCCGGAATTCTGCAAGAAGGGCTCCGACCATCCGTCCGCGAAGTTGTTCCCGCTCGACCAGAGCCAGCGGATGCTGATCGTCTATGACCCGAAGACCAAAAAGTTCGAGTTCGTCGATACGTGCTTCACGACCCACCACCTCAACTTCGACTCCAAGGGCGTGTTGTGGACGTCGAGCGGCGGCGGCGGCGGCGTGGTCGGGTGGGTCGATACCAAGAAGTGGGACGAGACCCACGACGCGGCGAAGTCGCAAGGCTGGACTGCGATGGTGGTCGATACCAGCGGCGACGGCAAGCGTGGCGAGTACACCGAGCCGAACCAGCCGGCGGATCCGAACAAGGACCGCCGCTTGGGCCAAGTGTTCTACGCCGTCAGCGTGAACCAAGCGGACGGCGCGGTGTGGGGAACCATCCGCAGCAATCCGGGCGCGATCGTGCGCATCGTTCCGGGCTCGAACCCGCCCGAGACTGCGGTGTCGGAAGTCTACAACGTTCCGATGCCCGGATACGGACCGCGCGGCGGTGATATCGATTCGAAGGGCGTCTATTGGTCATCGCTCGGAAGCGGCCATTTGGCCTCGTTCGATCGCAGCAAGTGCAAGGGTCCGCTCAACGGACCAAAGGCGACCGGCGATCAATGCCCGGAGGGCTGGAGCTTCTATCAGTATCCGGGTCCGGGCTTCGAAGGCATCGGCGAGAACAGCGCCGAGTCGAGCTACTATACCTGGGTCGACGAGAAGAACACGCTCGGGCTCGGCAACGACACCCCGGTCTCGACCGCCAACCTCGAGGACGGCGTGGTCGCCCTCAAGGATGGCAAGATGGTCCTGCTACGACTGCCGTACCCGATGGGTTTCTTCGCCAAGGGCATCGACGGCCGCATCGACGATGCGAACGCCGGCTGGAAAGGCAGGGGCCTGTGGGTGAGCAGCGGCGACCGCGCGCCCTGGCAAACCGAGGGCGGCAAGGGCAACAAGCCCATGGCCGTGCACTTCCAGGTTCGCCCCGATCCGCTCGCCCGGTGAGGCGCGGGATCGATCGCGGCTGATGCGACGTCAGAGCTGACGCCGTGCTTGAAGTCACATTGAACGGGCCCGCCTTTTGGCGGGCCCGTTTGCGCGAGTCGAGCACGGATCGGTACTGACTCAAGCGGTCAACAACTGGCCGCCGTCTCGCCGAGCGACAATCACAACCGATCCGCGCAGGATCCTGTTCAGTTCGGGAACTCGCTCGCCTGGGACATGCCACGGGCCGCCGTCTTGAAGATCGCCCATGAAGGGCACAAAGGCGCGACCGAGCACAATGAAGCGCACGAGAGCCGCACTGTCGGGGTCTTTCAGCATGAAAGCATGCATCTCAGCCTCGGCGGTTGCGTCGAAGCCCGCTATCGCCAGGATGGGCCTATCGATGGGCGGCAGTGCGCGGAATCCGGCGGCTTCCATCCATGCCAGTTCGCTCGAGGTGACGGCGCAGCATAATCGCAGGCCACCGAAGCCGCCTCCTTCAAGCCCGACGTTGATCCACCAGTCGTTCTGCCAGTCTTCGTAGCCGAACAGCATGCCCTCGAGGCGCTCGAAGTACTCGTTCCAGCCGCCCGATTTCCCCGACGCCTCCCATATCAATTTGCTGGCGGGAATTCGCCATTCCTCGCCTTTCGGCGTGTAGTAGACGGTGCGGTGGCCGAGGTGTTGGTTGACCGGGGAATCGAATGGTTCGACGACCTCCTCCCGGTGGAGGAATCCATTGGCGACCCAAGGCTCAAATCGATCCTCACCGTCGAATGTCGCCGGTGGATACCCATGCGACATGCGCGCCAGCTTCTTTCGTCCATCCAGCAGGAGAGGCAGCTCGTAGCCGGTGTGGACCAGATATGGCGCGTCACACCGGCGCCGCCGTCGGAATAGGCTTATTTCGATATTTCCGGTTTCCAATTGCGCAGGATCGAAAGCCACGCCGAACTCTGTTACGACCGCCGCGAGCTCTTCATCGTCGAGCTGGTAGCTGTGCCGAAGTTCAGGATCGTCTTCGGCCGTTTCGCCCAGAATCGCGCGAATTGTGCCGAGGTCGGTGACATGAATCAGCGCTTGCAGCACGGCACACCACTGATCGCGGTCAAACGCTTCGAGGATGAAGTGATTGGACAGCGGCGTGGGATGCATCAGGTTTTCTCGATCCGGTCAGGCGATAGTCGACGCCGCGCTCGGAGTCACTTTGAAGCGGACCGCACTTTTCTTTGTTGCAATGTTGTATACAATCACCATGGGGTCGTGGGGTGCGCGGCTGCGATCGGACACGGAAATGAGGGCGTGGCCTCACGAGCGCATGACTCTCATGGCCGAACGACAAACCCGCACCGCGCCCAAGCCAATTGCGAAGATCGCACAGGCGGCCGCTTCTTGGTCGCCCCCTCAGGCCGACATGACTGGGCGCGCCGCTGTCGGGTCGAGCGGCATGTCCTCGACCGCCATCTTCACGCTGAGCTCGATCTTGTAGAAGTTCAAGATGAACAGGCGAATGGCCGACGACAAATTGGCTTGCTGACGCCCGGCGTCGATTGAGCCGACGAGGTCGGACAAGGTCAAGTTACGGGCGATTGCGATCTCCTTGAGCGCCTTCCAGAAGGCGTCCTCGAGACTTACGCTCGTCTTGCGACCCGAAACAACGACGGAGCGCTTGATGACAGATGATCTCATCGCCGCTCTTCCATCCGTGAAAACACGCAATATCTACATACGCGACGACGGCTTAGTCATCCCCCCCATTTGAGGGGGATGCGCCGGAGGATCGACGGTCCGCGCGTACCAGCGGAATGCCGCAGTCTAAGCGACCAATGCGCGCCTATCCGTCGTTTCCGCCAATTGCACATCCTTCAGCCTTCCCTTCACCTTGCGAAGGATCGCCTCGGAAACCGGGAACGTGCCCAGATAAACCGGGCGTCCGTACCGTTCGGTGGAGCCGAGCACCTCGACCTCGCATCCAATGCGCCGGTAAAGCCGCAGCATCGTGGAATCGAAATTGCCGAGGATCGCTTCAATGCCCGCCTTGATGGCGACGTCGCCGAGAGCCGCTATCAAGATGGCGGAGGCAATGAGTTGTTCCCTCCGATGCTCGCGGTCCAGGATCTTCTCTTCGAGACAAAAACGCGTGCATTCCCATATGGTCGGAGCGCTGAGATGCACGGCGTCCGGAAGCGTGTCGGAAAAAATGTCGGCGAGAACCGTCGGGCCGGTCGTGGGTAGCAGACGCAGGCTACCTTTGACTTCTCGCGCCTCGTCGTCGGTGTAGACGAGGTAAACAGGTGCTTGGTCGTCGTACTTGTCGCGCTCCCTCCCATCCGTAACCTGAACGTCCCACTTCAGTCGGTCGCGAAAGATTCGCGCCCTCAATCGAAACATCTCGTCCATCAAATTCTGGTATTTACGGGCATTATATTGTTCGATCACGACAATCATGTCGTCGCACTCCCCTGTGACGTATCCTCCTCCACTGCCGTAGTCTGTGGCGCGGGAATCGTCTGCAGCAATCGGATCGCTCTGACTTTGTCAGTGTCTAGGTAAAACTGACTATGAGGCAAGTCGGTTGAATACACAGCGTTAGTGATCGATTGACGAGCCTGCTCGTGATTCAAATATGTCTTTACCAACCCGTGCGCTTTGTACCGGGCGTCCAGGCCCTCAAAGTCGGCCAAGATCAAGGATGTGTGTGGGGTCGCAGCCGATGGCGTCGGGCTAGACGATTAACAGTCCGAGCTTGACCGCTTTGCTGACCGCTTGCGCAGATGTAACAGAATCTAACTTATGACGCGCCGATTTTAGATAAAATCGCGCCGTATGCGGCGAAATGTTCAATATGATTGCAATCTCGCTCGAGTCCTTGCCGCTGGCGATCCAGCGCAGACAATCGAGCTCTCTCGCCGTCAAGTGCGGCCGGTCCTCGCCAAAAACTTCACCAATGACCCGCCGATGCACCCGGTTCGCTATCTGGATGAGCGCGGGCTGGGTTGTCTTTACAAAATTCGTCCAGTCTTCTTCCGATCGTGCAGACGAGATTGAAAAGAGGGCGCGATGCCCGTGCTTGCTCTGAACCGGGATCGAGAGCCCGCGCGGGCCGACGCCATGCGCGAGGGCATCTCCCAGAAATGCCCACTCTGCGTCACTCTCGATTTTCAGCTCGCTCCAATCGAATGGGAGGGTGCGGAGAAATCCCTCGCGAACGACCGGATCGACGTCGATATATCCCATTTGCAGGTAGCGCTTGATCCAAGAGGCCGGATAGGTCAGGCGAACGTAAGGGTCGGCTGATGGACTCGCTCCCAGTTTCGAGGAATGGTAGACGAGGTGATCGATATTCAGAAAGTCCCGGAGCTTGACGATCGTCGCTTCCATATCCGGTGTGTTGTCGATGATCGCATAGGCTTCCAAGAGCCTCTCTTTGTCGGGCAAGGGGGTGGCCATGTCGTCATCCAATCTACCGCGCGTACTTCCATCGTGCGGCGGATTTCCTTCGTTTTCTGAGTAGCGGTTTGCGGTTCCCTTGCCGCCAATGCGAATGCCCGACACCTGCAAAACCTAGCCTTTTATAGGCACTGCTGGCAAATTCAGGCGGAAATCCCCAACCCAAGACCCTGCCCGGTTTGAGAGGACCTTCTGGCTTGCATTTGTGTTGAAGGTGGCGGCAGCCCATCGGTGTGGTTGGTCCCGGCGGGCTGAGCTTAGTCCATGGCCTTGAGCCGCGGCAGCACCTCCTTGCCGAAGAGCGTCATGCTGTCGACCGTGTCCTGGTGGGACAGAAATCCGGCCTGTCCCATGGACAGGAGATGGCCGAGCCCGCCCGTATAGTCGATGAACGCCGCGATCTGGGCGTGGACCTGATCAGGGGTGCCGCAGAACAGGATGGCGGCATCGATCAGGTCCTGGATGTCGGCGCTGCGCATGTCGACCACGCGGCCATCCCGGGTGAGGGTGCGCTCGCGGGCCCGCCCCATCAAAATGCCGGTATTTTCCTCGACCGAGAGATAGCCCGGAGGATTGCGGAAGGGTGGCCACACGATGCCGCCAGAGCGCAGATATTCAGCCACCAGCTCGCCGCGCCGCCGCGCTTCGGATTCGCTGGCCGCGACCGCCATCAGGCCGAGGTAGGCGAACCGATCGGGGCCGGGCGCCGGCCGTCCCCGCGACATGTAGCCCTCGCGGTAGGCATCGTAGAGCGGCCTGGTCTTGTAGCCCGAGCCGAGCACCGCCATCACGTAGCC
>Ga0209068_10001811_pt1 | contig 10598 bp, 9 predicted proteins | sample ColStrG_CSR_2012_FD_187200 | JGI IMG/M metagenome (GOLD analysis project Ga0209068, IMG submission 187200) | Freshwater sediment microbial communities in response to fracking from Pennsylvania, USA - Cold Stream Run_MetaG_CSR_2012 (SPAdes)... | ecosystem: Environmental > Aquatic > Freshwater >...
GATCGTGGGCCGCTCATGGCATGGGCGTTCGAGTCCTACGCCACCGGCCAGTGGACGATCCGCACGCTGCTCGAAGAGCTCACCATTCGAGGTCTCACCTCGGTGCCGACGGCCAAGAAGCCGGGCAAGCCACTCGGCATCGCGAACCTACAACGCCTGCTTCGCCACCCGTACTACATGGGCATCGTCCGCTACCGCGGCGTCCTCTACCCGGGCCGACACGAACCGCTCGTCACCCCCGAGACCTGGCAGAAGGTCCAAGAGGTCCTCGCCGCCAAGAACATCGCCGGCGACAAGCAACGCCAGCACAACCACTACCTCAAGGGCTCGATCTACTGCGGCGCATGCGGGAGCCGACTCGTCGTCAGCCACGCAAAGAACCGCCACGGCACCGTCTACGAGTACTTCATCTGCCTCGGCCGCCAGCAGAAGCGCACCAACTGCCGCCAGCAAGCCATCCGTATCGACCAGACCGAAGACGCCGTCGCCGACGGGTACGCCACAATTCAGCTCACCGAAGAACAGGCCGACCAGGTCCGCGACTTCGTCCTCGACGAGATGACCAAGCTCCACGCCGCGACCAAGAAGGAACGGACCCGCCAGCAACGCCGGCTCGCCACACTCCGAGGCGAACGCAAGAAGCTGCTGGACGCGCACTACGCCGACGCCATCCCCCTCGACCTCCTCAAGACTGAGCAGACCCGCATCGGCCGCCACATCGCCAACGCCGAAGCACGCCTCGCCACCCTCGAGGGCGACTTCGAGTCCGCGAGGACCAACCTCGGAAAGGCGCTCGCACTCGTCCAGGACTGCCACGCCGCCTACCTCAGCGCCCCCGACAAGCTCCGCCGGCAGTTCAACCAGGCGTTCTTCGAACGGCTCTTGATCGACGACACCTACACGGTCACCGGCCAGCTCGCTCAGCCCTTCGAGACGCTCCTCGGCCAAGAGCTGCGCCAGTACGTGGCACGCCGTGCCGAGACAGAACTCATCGACGCCGTAGAGGACGCGTTCCGAACCGAGGGCGACGAACCGCTGCCCGAACCAGAACTCGCGCTCGCCGGGGCCACCCGGGCGACAGTGCATGCCGCGCAGGGTTTGAAAGAGAAGACGATGGTGGGCGCTGAGGGACTCGAACCCCCGACCCCCTCCTTGTAAGGGAGGTGCTCTAGCCAACTGAGCTAAGCGCCCCGACAGCCCAAACCGCAGGCGGGTGAGGCGAGCATCCTAGCGATCGGCCGACCTCACTCATTCCCAGGAGGCGCCGTGGTGCTCCGGCCCAGCACGGCCGACCGCAGGTGCCTAAGGTGACGACACCAACAACCACAGCGACCAACCGGGGGGTGTCGGATGCAGATCACGACGACGGTGAACGGGGTAGAACACACCGACGAGGTTGAGCCTCGCCTTCTGCTCGTGCACTACGTGCGCGAGAACGTTGGCCTGACCGGCACCAACATCGGGTGTGACACGTCCTCCTGCGGCGCGTGCACGATCCACGTGAACGGCGAGTCGGTGAAGTCCTGCACCATGCTCGCCGTGCAGGCCGATGGCCAGGAGCTCACTACGATCGAGGGCCTGGCCGACGGCGACGTGCTCCATCCCATGCAAGAGGCGTTCCGCCAGTGCCACGGCCTCCAGTGCGGCTACTGCACCCCGGGCATGGTCATGGCCGCGGTCGGCCTGCTCGACGAGAACCCGACCCCCACCGAACGCGAGGTCCGCCTCGGGTTGGAGGGCAACCTCTGTCGGTGTACCGGGTACCACAACATCGTCAAGGCGGTGTTGACCTGCGCCGCGGAGCAGAACGGCTCGACCGTGGAGATCAACGCATGACCGCCACCGAAGCCCCCGCCGCTCCCTTTATCGGCACCCGCATGGTCCGTCGCGAGGACGCTCCCCTCCTCACCGGCGAGGCCAAGTACACCGCCGACCTCCCGATCCCCGGTGCCCTTCACATGGCCGTGCTGCGCAGCCCCTTCGCCCATGCCCGCATCAGCTCGATCGACACCGCTCCGGCGTCGGTCCTGGACGGCGTGGTGGCCGTGTATACCGGCTACGACCTCCAGGACCTGTGGGCCAACCCCATGCCGTCGGCGTGGATCGTCACCGAGGACATGAAGAACCCGCCCCACTACCCACTGGCGACGGGGACCGTGAACTACGTCGGTGACGGCGTGGCCGCCGTGCTGGCCCGTAGCGACGCTCAGGCCCGCGACGCCCTCGAGGCCATCGTCGTCGACTACGACCCCCTGCCCGCCGTGGTCGACCTCGAGGACGCCCTCAGCGATCGGGTGCTCGTCCACGAGGAGCTCGGCACCAACTCGGCGTACACCTGGGAGCTGAAGGTCGGCGAGGAGGCCCTCGCCGCCGCCTTCGCCTCGGCCGCGTTCACGGTCAAGGAGCGGTTCGTCCAGCAGCGCCTCATCGCCATGGCCATGGAGCCGCGGGCCTGCGCGGCAGTGCCCCAGCCGTTCGGTGGGGACATGACGCTCTACAGCGCCACCCAGATCCCCCACATCCTCAAGGTGATGGCTTCCATCACCCTCGGAACCCCCGAGCAGCAGCTGCGCGTCGTCGCCCCCTCGGTGGGCGGCGGCTTCGGGTCCAAGCTCGAGGTCTACGCCGAGGAGCTGCTCTGCCTGGCCCTGGCCGCCAAGCACCGCGTCCCGGTGCGCTGGGTGGAGGAGCGCACCGAGGGTGCCCAGTCCACCGTGCAGGGTCGCGGCCAGATCCAGGAAATCGAACTGGCGGCCGACAGCGAGGGGAAGCTCATCGGCATCCGAGTCAACCTCACCGCCGACATGGGCGGCTACCAGATGCTCATCACCGCCGGAGTGCCGCTGCTCGGCGCCTTCCTCTACGCCGGTGTCTACGACCTGCCCGAGGCCTACTCGTTCAGCTGCACCGGGGTGTACACCACCATGACCCCGACCGACGCCTACCGCGGCGCCGGCCGTCCCGAGGCCACCTACGCCATCGAGCGGGCCATGGACCGCCTCGCCCAGACCACCGGCATCGACCCGGTCGAGCTGCGGCGGCGGAACTTCATCCGGCCCGAGCAGTTCCCGTACACCGCCTTCACTGGTCTCGTCTACGACTCAGGTGACCACGACGGCGCGCTCACCAAAGCGCTCGAGATGGTCGGCTACGACGCCCTGCGCACCGAGCAGCAGCGCCGGCGCTCCAGTGGCGGCACCCATCATCTCGGCATCGGCATCTCGTCGTACTTCGAGATGTGCGGCCTGGCCCCGTCGAGGGTGCTGGCCTCGCTCAACTACTCCGCCGGCGGTTGGGAATCCGCCACCGTCCGCATCACCCCCACGAACAAAGTGCAGGTGGTCAGCGGGGCGACACCCCACGGCCAGGGTCACGAGACCTCGTGGTCGATGATCGTGGCCGATCGCCTGGGCGTCGACCCGGCCGACGTGGAGGTCCTCCACTCCGACACCGCCCTCAGCCCCCTGGGGCTCGACACCTACGGATCGCGGTCGCTGGCCGTGGGGGGTGTGGCCATCTCGCTCGCCCTCGACAAGGTGCTGGACAAGGCCCGCACTATCGCCGCCCACCTCATGGAGGCGGCCGAGGAAGATCTCGAGTTCGACCACGGCACGTTCTCGGTGCGGGGCTCGCCCGACCACGCGGTGCCCCTGGCCGCGGTGGCCTTCGAGGCCTTCACCGCCCACAACCTGCCTGACGGGATGGAGCCCAATCTCGAAGCCCAGGTCACCTACGACCCGCCCAACTTCTCGTGGCCCTTCGGCACCCACATCTGTGTCGTCGACGTGGACGAAGAGACCGGTGCGGTCGAGGTGGTCAAGTACGTGGCCGTCGACGACTGCGGCAACCAGATCAACCCGCTCATCGTCGAAGGCCAGGTCCACGGCGGGGTGATCCAGGGCCTGGCCCAGGCGCTGTTCGAAGAAGCTGTCTACGACGCCGACGGCAACCTCACCACGTCCACCCTGGCCGACTACCTGGTGCCGGCCGCGTCCGACGTGCCCAGCATCACGACGGGCAGCACCATCACCCCGAGTCCAACGAACCCCTTGGGGGTGAAGGGGATCGGCGAGGCCGGCACCATCGGCGCTGCCCCCGCCGTCATCAACGCCATCGTCGATGCCCTGGCCCCACTCGGGGTCACCGACGTCACCATGCCAGCATCACCCCAGACCGTCTGGGCCGCCATCGCCGCGGCCCGAGGAGGAGACCGATGATCCCCGCCGCGTTTGACTACCAAAGGGCCGAGTCCGCCGACGAAGCCATCGCCCTGCTGACCCAGCACGGCGACGAGGCCAAACTTCTGGCCGGAGGGCACTCGCTCCTCCCCCTCATGAAGCTGCGCCTGGCGTCTCCATCGGTGCTGATCGACGTCGGCCGTCTGAGCGACCTCTCCTATGTGCGCGACGCCGGGGACCACATCGCCATTGGCGCCCTGACCCGTCACCGCGACCTCGAGACCTCGTCACTCCTCCAGGCCGAGGTGCCGATCCTGTCGCACGCCGCCGGCCATGTCGGCGACCCGCAGGTGCGCCACCGCGGCACCATCGGCGGCTCGCTGGCCCACGCCGATCCCGCCTCTGATCTCCCGGCCGTGGTGCTCGCCCTCGGTGGCACCCTCGTGGCCAAGGGACCGAACGGGGAGCGCGAAATCGCCTCCGCCGACTTCTACCAGGGCTTCTTGGAGTCGGCCCTGGAGCCCGACGAGTTGCTCACCGAGATCCGCGTCCCCAAGGTGGGCGGCGCCGGCTGGTCGTTCCAGAAGTTCAACCGCCGGGCTCAGGACTGGGCCATTGTGGGTGTGGCGTTGGTCCGCAACAACGGGTCGTCGGGAGTCGGGCTGGTCAACATGGGCTCGACGCCGATCTTCGCCCAGGGCGTGGTCGACGCCATGAACGCCGGCGCGTCGGCCTCCGACGCCGCCGAGCATGCCGTGGACGACGCCGAGCCCCAGAACGACATCAACGCCTCGATCGAGTACCGCACCCATCTGGCCAAGGTCCTGGTGCGGCGAGCGCTGGAAGAAGCCGGCGGCTGACCCACCCTTTATCAACCCGTTCTTGCGTCAATAACTCGCGCTCAGCGCGAGTCATCGGCGCAAGAAACGGAGAGCAATCGGTCAGCGCGGCGGCTCGAAGGTTGCCCGGGCGGTCACCAACTCGGCCAGCAACTCCGGAGTGGCCGCGGCCAGCGGGGTGCGGCGAGCGTCGTGGTCGGTCACGACGAGTTCGCGACCTTGGGCGTCGGCCACCACAGCTCCGGCTTCCTGACAGACCAACATCCCGCCGAGGTAGTCCCACGAACCGTGGGCGTCCCAGCTGCAGTCGATGTACCCGTCGAGGATTCCCGCGGCTACCGCGCACAGGTCGAGCGCCGCCGCCCCCAGGGCCCGATATTGGCGCCACCCCAAATAGCGGGGGGCGTGACCGGACAAGCCGACGAGCGAGTCGGCCAGCGAGACCGCCGCCGCCGGGTGAATGGACGCGCCGTTTCTCGTGGCGCCCGCCCCCCGGACGGCCTCGAAGCGTTCCCCCGCGACGAGGTTCACCACCAGGGCGGCCCGGGGACCGTCGCCATCGACCGCGCAGAGGCTGGTGGCGTACCACGGCACCCCGCGCGACGCGTTGGTGGATCCGTCGAGGGGGTCCATGACCACCGTCAGGTCGGCCGCCGGCCGGTGACGGCCTGATTCCTCGCTCAAGACCCCGACCCCGGCTCGCTCCAAGACGGCCAGGCCCGCCGCGTCGGCCGCCAGATCGCTGCGGTACTGCCCGGCTCGGGTGCCAGCCAGCCCCCAATCGGTCAGTCCCCCGAGGGCTGCGCCGATGGCCTCGGCCGTGTCGTTCAGGAGCCCCTGGAGGTCGTCGTCATCCACGAAGAGGCGACGGTAGCCGTCCTGGGCCAGCCGTGGCAGGCTTGGGTCTCCATCACCCCAGGAGCCGCTCGCCTTGGCCGTCATCGACGTGGCTGGATTCGTCGCCGATCTGAAGGATCACGCCGTCGATCACCAGTTCCATGTGCACGACGAGCGCCATTTCGTCGAGACGTACTCGCTGCGCCAGGCCTGGGAGGTCGACCTCCACCCTGAGGACGCATGCGGCGGACCGCTCGACCTCCACCTGGCCCTCGAAGTCGAACCGCGCACGCTCCTCACGTTCGAGGATCGCATGTTCGAGATGTCCGAGGGGGCCGACCCTCCCGAGGGCTTCGTGTTCCCGCTGGCCTTCACCTGGGTGCTACCGCCCCTGCCGAAGGGACCCGATCTCTTGGTGCTGGCCACCGAGCTGGCCGGCGTGGGTGGGACGGATCTGCCCCTCGAGGTCTCGGCTATCGATTCCTTCGCGTCCGTCACCGACGCCGCCGAACGCAGCCTCACCATCGTCTCGCGGGTGGAGGTCGGACTGGACCGGATCTTCCTCGGCCAGGAACAGCTATGCGACATCCTCGATCGGTGCCACGAGGTGAGCAGCTTCCTGCTCGACCGGGCGCCGGTCTGGCTCGACGAGCGGTGAGGTCATGACCGGCGGAATGCGCCTGGTCGACTTCACCTCCGATGACCTCACCCCGGTGCTGCGGGAGATGGCGCTGCTGGGTGCGTCCCGCGCTGGATGGGTGAACGTCAAGCCACGCCCCGAGGAGGACCCGGCGGAGTTCATGACCGAGTTCGCGCCGACGCCGGTGCCGGCACCGTTGGGCGTGTTCAGTCGGCGTCGGACTACCGCCGTCGAAGGCACGTGGATCCCGGGCCAGCGCACCAAGCGAGGGGTCGACCCCGCGTCGGTGGGATTGGAGCATCCCGCCGGCCGTTTCGCCGTCCGCCAACTCCGCGACGCCGGGTGTCCCGTCCCGGAGGGCTGGAAGGTCATCGTCGACCATGCCCGGCGGGGTCTCGTGCTGAGCGTGCCCGAGGGGAACGACCCGGTGGCCGAACAGGAGCTCATCCTCTCGTGGTTAGTGCGGGCGGCCACCACGCTGGCCCTGGTGCCCATGACCGGCCGGTGGCAGGCCGAGATCCATCACCGCTGAGTGCCAGTCATGCTCTCGGCACTCTCGGCACTCTCGGCGCTCTCAGCGCTGTCCTCGAGCGCGGAGGCTTCCCCCAGGTCGTCGCGCAGGTTGAGGGTGTAGAGCAGGATGAACGACGGGACCAAGACGAGAGCGCCGATGCCGAGACTCACCAGGACGGCGGTGAGCGTCGCGTCGGGAGCGGCCGCCTGCTCGATGGTGAGCGTCCCCATCAACAAATACGGGTACTGGCCAACACCCCAGCCCCAGATCACCGCCGTGACGGCCAGGGCACCCGACACCCGTGCCCAGGCGTAGTACCCCGTCCACAACAGGATCATCGAGCCGACACCGGCCAGCGCGGAGAGGATGACGAGCGGCAGGCCGCGATGCGTGAGCTGTTCGGCCAACGCCGGCGCGTCGTTGCGCACCACGCCAATGCCGCCGAGCGCCACGACTCCGGTGACCGCTCCCATGATCAACGCCCGCGAGCGGAACGCTCCGCACAGATCGTCCCGCCCGCGACGATCGGCATCGGCGGTGAGGAACACCGCGGCCAGGTAGGCACAGGTCACGACGGCGAGCGTGCCGCCCAACACGCCCATCGGATTGAGCCAACTGGTGATCGGATTTCCTGCGGCATTGCCGACCGGGACCCGGCCCGAGGCAATGGCTCCGGCGACGGCACCGAGGAAGAACGGCGTGACCACCGACGACAGCGCGAACGACCCTCCGTAGAACCGCTGGAGCCGCACGGGCTCGACGAGCTTGCGCAGGGCGAACCCGGAACCGCGCAAGATGATGCCCACCGCCACCAGCGTCAGGGGAATGAACAGGGTCGACATGATCGAGGCGAACGCCGGTGGGAAGCAGGTCCACAGCACCACCAGTACGAAGATGAGCCAGACGTGGTTGGTTTCCCACACCGGGCCGATGGCCTGTTCGATGAGGACCCGTTGGGGGCGACCGCGCTCGGCGTCCCCGGCGAACAGGTCCCAGAATCCTGCACCGAAATCGGCACCTCCCAGCACTGCGTAGGCGGTGATCCCCACGAACAGCACCACCACCACGGTGTCGGCCAAGGTCACGCGTGCACCTCGTCGACGGGCGCCGCGTGGGTGTCGCCACGACCCGGGCCACCCAGTTCGTCATCGACCTCGGTCATCTCCGGGGGCAACTCGGCGCTGGCGAGACCCCGGAGGGCGGCAATCAGCGCCACCACCAGCCCGGTGTAGACGACGATCACCAGGTAGAGGCCCCACTCGAGGCCGTTGGCCGTGCTGGCCGCGTCCTTGGTGCGCATGATCCCGTAGACCATCCACGGTTGGCGGCCCACCTCAGTCACGATCCAGCCGAACCACAGCGCCAGCACCGCGCCAGGCCCGGCGGCCACGGCGGCCCGATAGAACCAGCGGGTCCGCGGCAGGCGGCCACGGCGCCACCACACCCAGGCAAACCACGCGGCCAGGCCCGCCAACGCCGTGCCGATGCCGACCATGGCATCGAACGACAGGTGGACCACGTTTACTGGGGGCTGCTCGTCAGCCGGGATCTGATCCAATCCGGTGACCACGGCATTGGTGTCGCGATAGGCGAGGAACGAGCCCAGGCTCGGGATCTGGATCGCCCATTTCAGCTGACCGTCGACGACGATTCCGCCGATGTTCTCGGGGGCGTTGGCCTCGGTGGTCGTGTCCGCTTCGAGGGCGGCGAACTTGGACGGCTGGGTCGTCACCACATGTCGGGCGATGGCATCGCCGGTGATCAGCTGCACGGGGACGAACACGCATCCGAAGGTGAACGACACGAGGAAGGCCAGCCGGTGGTAGCGATGGCGCTCGCCCTTCAACATCTTGAAGGCGTAGACCATCGCCATCAGGAACCCCGTCACGATGAACGCGGCCAGCAACATGTGGACGAACTCGTAGCGGGTGGTCCCGTTGCCGAAGATCGCTTTCCAGGGGTCGACGTTCGTCGGGTTCCCGTTGGCGTCGAGGGTGAAGCCGGTGGGTTCGTTCATCCACGCGTTCACCGTCATGACGAACAGGGCGGCGATGACCCCGGAGATGGCGATGGGCACGGCGAACCAGATGTGCGTCCAGGAGGGGAAGCGGTCCCAGCTGTAGAGGTAGATGGCGATGAACACCGCCTCGGTGAAGAAGCCGATGCCCTCGATGGCGAAGGCGACACCGAACACCGCGCCCCACTGCGACATCCACGCCGGCCAGAGGATGCCGAACTCGAAGCTCAGGATTGTGCCGGAGACCGCTCCCACCGCGAAGAGCACACCCACCGCCTTGGACCAGCGGCGGGCCATGACCTCATAGACGCGGTCCCCGGTGCGAATGAACCGCCACTCGGCGATGAGCAGCAACATCGGGAGGCCAATGCCGAGGCACGAGAACACGATGTGGAACCCGAGCGACACCGCCATCTGTTCCCGGAGGAAGAACAGGTCAGTCGCGGCCAGCACCACCGGGCCGAGTGTAGGGGCACCTCCATGACGCCGACCTCAACCGGCGCCGCCGGCCTCACGGGAGATGTCGCGCCCGCCAGCGCCGGTGTTCGGTAGGTGGTGTCGGTCCTCGTGGTGTCAGCTCTGGTCGCGATGGGGAAAGCCGACGCGGACCTCGACCCCCGCCGACCAGTGCACGAGGGGAGCGCCCACCGGAGCGGGAAGGCCGGCCGCCGTGATCAAATCCTGGTCGAGGTGCAGCACGCGGGCATGACACAGCGGCCAAGGTGCGTGCTCCGCCCGGGCATGACGAAGGCCGTCCGAAGTGGAGCTCGACAGTTGCCAACGCGCCGTCAACCAATGCTCGAGGTCGGTCGCCTCTCCGGGCAGGTAGGGAGCGCCGATCTCGATGGCGGCGCGGCAGCGGGCCCCAGTCGGGCCCGGCCACCGCCGCCGGCTGGCATACGAAATCACCGGCCCCACCCGGCTGATCTCCATGTCCGACCAGAAGTACGGCAGGTGGTAGGTGGCGCGGGCCGTGACCACGGCCGCCAGGCGTGACGCATCGAGGGAGAGGAACCACACCCCGGTGGAACCGTCAGGGGCCGTCACGTAGGTGCGGACGTTGGTCTCCGGAAAGTGCGAGAGCCACGGGATCGTCGGGGCGTGGGGCGCGGTGACCTGCATGCGGAAGGGGACAAGACCGACCCATGCCGAGCCGTCGAAGGTCTCGACCCGCAGGCCCTCAGGTAGGAGTCGCTGGACCACCTCTGGGTCGTAGGCCCAATGCAAGAAGGTCAGGTCGTTCCACTGGTGGATCTGCGATGCCCGCTTAACCGGCAGCGGACACCAGGGCCCTGGCCGATCGGGCAACGTCCGTAGAAGTGTCTCCATGCCGTAATCATACGTACGTATGATTCATTCCGTGCAACTTTCCCTTTGTTTTGGGCGGAGGATCCCCGTTCTCGGTGCACTAATCGACCGCATGGGTGGATCAATGCACGATGTTCGTCAGCGACCGACCCCTCGGAAGCCGTCCTAGGGATGAACGTGGGCCTGGGTGGGATCGAACCACCGACCGAGGGATTATGAGTCCCCTGCTCTAACCACTGAGCTACAGGCCCGCGAGCGTGCAGGC
>Ga0209068_10001812_pt1 | contig 10593 bp, 13 predicted proteins | sample ColStrG_CSR_2012_FD_187200 | JGI IMG/M metagenome (GOLD analysis project Ga0209068, IMG submission 187200) | Freshwater sediment microbial communities in response to fracking from Pennsylvania, USA - Cold Stream Run_MetaG_CSR_2012 (SPAdes)... | ecosystem: Environmental > Aquatic > Freshwater >...
CGCCAAGCTAGCCCGGTGCCGCCAAACTCTCGAACTGATCCAACCCGGCTGCACTGTTCCCAAAACCAGAAAACGAAAGTCCAGCTAATTCGTGGACACTATACTAGCGGATGGTCGTGCTGGCTCAAATAAACCCGCCGCTGCTCACGCAACTTCAAGGCTGCTTCGTCAAAACGCTGCTTGCCGGTTTCTCCGAGGCCCAGCGCTCGGCGCACGCGCGCAATCGAAACCGGGACATCCTTCTCAGGTTCAAGCTTGGGCAAGATTTCCCAGAGCTTCTCTTCAAGACAGGCTTCCTCAATGCCCGCCTTCCGCAACCTGTCGGCTACGAACGCCTCTACATACACCCAATATGCCTTTGGCGAAATGGCGGACACGAAGAGCACTCCGCTGCCCGCCAGCGCCGGATATTTCAACAACTTTCTTTCCGCCGTCAACCGTTCCACCGTTGCGCCAATGTCTTTCGGTGTCCGGCCTTTCACCTTGATCTCGGTTCTTTTGAGCGCCCTCTTCGCGCACTGGCTTAGGACTTCGGCGCGCAGTTGCTCCTCTGGATCGATATGCCAATAGTTATTCTTGGGCCAGGCAAAAATTCCGGCGGCATTAAGAGCGCCGTGCAAGTCCGCTTCCGAATGGCCGGTCTTCTTTCCGGCAAAAGCCCTTTTCAGCTGGCGAACGAAAGCGGCGCAGCCTCACTTCGTAGTCGCGCTAATATTTCCGCCGAATCGATACTCATGCCGTCTCTCCGCACACTCTAACACTCAGATGAGCGGCTGGTGACCGTCGGCCCGCAACTCGTACACTGCAATGAGAACACTATGCTTCCACTTCTGCTGCTCCTAGCCGTTCCCGCCGCCGCTCCGCCGGACCATCCGTCTCCCAGCAAACAGGCCTGGACGATCCTTCGAGACGGCGCCGCCGACAAGAGTGGAACGCGGCGCGCTAGAGCCCTTCATTCCCTCGGCATGCTCAACAACCGCCAGGCGCAGAGCATCGCCGAAGAGGCGCTCGCCGATCCGGACAAAGACGTCCGCTCCGAGGCCGCGACCTCGCTGGGCCGGATGCGCGCCCTGGCGGCTCGCCCGAAGCTGCGCGCCTGTCTCAACGATAAGGAGGTTCAAGTTGTCCTGGCTTGCGCCAATTCGTTGTACCTGCTCAAAGATCCTCTCGCCTTCGAGGTCTATTACGCGCTGCTTACCGAAGAGCGCAAAAGCTCAGGGGGCCTAGTGCAATCGCAGCTCGATACCTTGCACGACCGCAGGCAGTTGGAAAAGCTGGCTTTCGAAACAGGGATCGGTTTTGTGCCTTTTGGCGGCATGGGTTGGCAGGCGATCAAAACGATTGCCCACGATGACGCTTCCCCGGTTCGCGCGCTAGCCGCCGAACGTCTCGCTACCGATCCCGACCCAAAGAGCGCGAAAGCACTGGCTGACTACCTGGCCGACAAAAAGACGCGCGTGCGCGAGGCGGTTGTCGAGGCGATCGCCAAACGGGGCGATCCGGCGTTGCTGAAGGCGGTGATCCCGCTGCTCGACGACGAAAATGAAGGCGTGCGCTTCGACGCGGCGGCCACAGTCATCCGCTTGTCGCAGCGGCGTTTGCCTCCGCGCGCCAAAGGCTCCGTTCTCGTTGGACGCCCGAAGTAAACTGACTGTCCCGGCGGTCTACGGGTAACCGGGGAAGCGTTTCGACCGCCTCAAAGTAATATAAAAGAAACCGCCGCGCACCCCACTCTCCTCCGAAATTGTGCGTTGGCCTGACTTAAAAGGCCGGCCAAAGAGCCGGCAAGGATACTTTCACGTGGAAAAGCCTGCTCAAAACATTCAGGAAGCGTTCTTAAACAATACAAGAAAAGACAAGACCTTCCTTACCATTTATCTGATGAGCGGTGTTAAGCTCTCAGGCCGAATCAAAAGCTTTGACAAGTATTCGGTAATTCTGGAAACAAACAACCAGGAACAATTGATCTTCAAGCATGCCATTTCAACCGTGGTGATCTCCAAGCCAGTGCATGCTTCCGCCCACGCCGCGGGCGCTGGACCCGCCGTTCCGGGGGTGCCTCACAACGGCCCCGACCACGAAGAAGAAAGCCAATCTTGAATGAAGGCGGCCGTGAGCGAACGCTAATCGTCGGAGTCGAAGTCACCGGACGCCGGCGTTCCGCGCAAGCCGACCTGGATCAACCGGCCGACATAGAGGAGTCTCTCGAAGAACTCGCCGCGCTCGTCGAGAGCGCCGGCGCCGAGGTAACGGGGCGATTTAAGCAAGCGCGCCCGGCACTCGACGCCGCCACCTTGCTGGGATCGGGCAAGGTAACCGAATTGAAGGCGCTGATCGATGCCGATGAGGTTGACACAGTCGTCTTCGATCATGAACTAACGCCCACCCAGTTGCGCAATCTAGACCGCCTCTTGCAAGTAAAGGTTGTGGACCGGACGCAACTGATTCTCGACATCTTCGCGCGACGCGCGCGCACCAGCGAGGGCCAGTTGCAGGTTGAGCTCGCGCAGTTGAGCTACCTGCTGCCGCGCCTGACGGGCCGGGGAACGCAAATGTCGCGGCTGGGAGGCGGCATTGGTACGCGCGGTCCCGGTGAAACCAAGCTGGAAACCGACCGGCGGCGCATCGCCAGCCGTATTTCCAAGCTTAAGGCGGAAATAAGCCGGGTGCGGACAACGCGCGGCGTGCAACGTTCGCAGCGCCAGGCCGTGCCGCTCTCAACCGTTAGCCTCGTAGGCTACACCAATGCAGGCAAGTCGACGCTCTTTAACCGGCTCACCGGAGCGGACGTGTTAGCCGACGCCAGAATGTTCGCCACCTTGGACCCAACGGTTCGCCAGGTTCGGCTACCTTCGCACCGCCGCGTTTTGTTGAGCGACACTGTGGGTTTTATCCGCAACCTGCCAACCACCTTGATCGATGCCTTCCGCGCAACCCTAGAGGAAGTAACCGCAGCGGTGCTTTTGCTGCACGTAGTGGACATCACTTCATCGCTGGCCGCCGAGCAGACCGCCCATGTCAGCAAAGTACTCGCCGAAATCGACGCTGGAACCACGCCGCAGATTCTAGTTCTCAACAAATGCGACGCTTTAGCGGACGGCAATCAACCGGCCGACCTCGATGCGATTACGCATCGTCTGCTGGGCGAGACCGCGCGCATCAATAAAACGAAGGCGGCACTCGTCTCGGGCAAGTCCGGCGAGGGCGTTCCCAAGCTGCTGGAACTCATTGATAAACACTTGGTGCAAGATCCGGTCGCACGCCAGACTTTTCGCCTCCCTCTGGGCGAAGGCCGCGCGCTTCACATGCTGCACGAGCGCGCCGCCGTAATTTCGCAAGAGTATCAAGACGATTACTGCGACGTGGTTGCCGACGCCCCGGAATCGTTGCGTAAGAAGCTGGCGGAATTCGCGGTTGGCTGACCCTTCAGAGCCCACGGAACATCTGCGGCCCATCGCCTTCCAGCCAGTCGTCGTTCCAGCGCCAATTCTCTTTACGTGGGCGAACATCGTAAAACTGCAGACGGCAGAACCAGCAGTGATATAGCTTGCCGCCAATAATCCTGTGGATGAAATTGAAGATGCCGCCGCGCATGCGGTCGATTTTATCCACGCGCTTTAACAACGTGATGTCCTGATACCTGCATTTCGGGCATTTCGCAAACCGGGCCAGATGCAGGCGCGAAGAGACCGAAACATGGTAGCGGCTGCCGCAGCCGGGACAGCGATACGATTCCAGATAACGGAAACGCTCAAGAAACCGCCGCTTTGAGCGGCGCAACGCGGCGCCGCACTCTCTGCAGGTTAGAGTGTACATTATGTCCGGGAAACCCTCAATTACTACCAGACTACAACCGGCTCGTTTATTTTTAAATGCGGCGCTTTTGAGCCCAACCACGCAGCGCGAAAAGATCCAATCTGGCTGTCGACTGCCAAGCCCGCCTTCTCATAAGTGATTATCTCAACGGCCGGATCTTCGGCCGCGATGACAGCCGCTCTCTTCGAACCGGCGCGCGACACGTAATCTAGGTTCAGTCGATCGCCGGGCGCATGCTTCGCAATGCACGACCGCAAATCCTCCGTCTTCTTAAGTTTTTTGCCGTCGCATTGAGAGATTTCATCAGCGCGCTCAAGCCCGGCGGCGTAGAGCGGCGATCCGCGCAGTGTAGCTTCCGAGATCTTGACGCCGCCGCCGGATGTCTCAAAGCGATCCGGTCCCACCCACGCCTTTCCGGGATGGACCTTGCGAAGCTGCAAACCGGCGGCGGCCAGCAGCGATGCGTAATCGAGCGGCTCGCGGCCGTTGATGTGACGGGTGAATATTTCGTGAGCAAACGGACTGCTGCCGGTAGCTTCCGCCAGGCAGTCTTCCAGGTCTTGCAGCGTGTAGGGACGATCGATATCGGGGTGGCTGCGCCACATGGCGCGCATCCAATCGTCCAGCGATTTGCCGGGGAAGCGCCGGCGAATCGCCAGATCCAGTCCAAGACCTAGAGCGGCGCCGTAGGTGTAGTAGGAGATGAAGGTATTGCGGAAATTCGTTGTGTCGATGGATGTCGCTGCGTCGACAAAGGGCGCGAGCCGGCTCATCTCCACAACCGAAAAGGTCTCGCGACCGGGAGCGGTCAAAACCAGATCGACCGCGCGGCCGAGTTCCTGCGCCAAATCGTCAAGCGTCGAAATACCGGCGCGCTTGATCAACAGCGGGCCGTAATAGCTGGTAAAGCCTTCCGCGAACCATAGCTCGCCCGACATATCGGCGCGTTCAAAATCAAACGGCTCGAGCGATCGCGGCCGAATCCGCCTCACGTTCCAGGCATGAAAAAACTCATGCGATACGGTTCCCAGCGCATGTGTCTCCGCGTCTTTCAGATCGCTCGTGCCGGTGATGCTAGTGGAATCGCGATGCTCCATACCATCACCGAAGACGTAGGGGAGGTAGTCGATCAAGAACGTGTAAGACCCGTTGTCGAACCGCGGGAACCCGCCGAACACGCCCGCCGCTTCGAGCGCCACAGACTGGCACATTTTGGCGTAGCCCTTCGCCGTTTCCTGCGAACCACGGTGATGTAACGCCAGACGAAATTGTTGGTCTTGGATTGGCCATTCGACCGAAGTAAAGGCGCTAAGCTCAACCGGACTATCCATAAGCCATTCAAGATTCGGCGCCGTGAACGTGCCGTTCGATTGCGGAATAAGTTGCGATGCCACACGCCAACTGGAGCCCACCGGCACATCGAACGCGAGCGTAGCCGGAGCGTTCTCAAAACCGTGCGCCCAAACCAATGCGGCGGGAAGATTCAAATGCGCGTGCGTCTCGTCGATGCCCGCATAGGTCCCATCGGCGCGGTCGCCGAAAAGGGTGTAATGAACGACAACCGTACCGTGATGGCCAACAATGTTCCAGCCGTAAGGGCTGGGTCGAACGATGGTTAACGGGTTGCCCGCCGCCCCGGCCGCCGTGAAGTGGTAGACGTTCTTAGCAAATTCATGTAACGCATAACGGCCGGGCGATGAGCGGCTCATCACGACTTCAAGTAAAGGTTGAGCTACGCCCGTGAAAGTGGCGCTGATCTCGGCTTCATGATGGACGGCGTTTGGGAAGCTGATGCGGTATTCGACAGCGGGTGCGGCAAGAGCGGGGAAGGCAATACTCAACCACAATATTATCTTCATCTTACAGTTCAATACTGCCGTGATACTTCATGCTCGAAAGGCGAAATTTCGTGCGCACGTTCAAAGTTCCGAAATGGGTGGTAAACAACGCTTCTTTCTGACTGAGATCGATAGGATTTTCACGTGAAAAAAAGACGCGTACCGTGCCGGTAGTTGGGTCGAGTTTGACATTTTGCGGATGCAAATCCGCAGACCCTTTGACCGCAATCTTCGAGTAAGACATGAAGGCTTCCAGCACCTCTTCCGGGTTGCGCGCATCGAAGGAGCCGTCGCTCGAAGACGTGGTCTCGGGGTGGCCAGCCGCGCGATACCGGCCTGCGGGAATAAGTCCCGTCAAGCTGATCACGTAGGCATCGGCGGGGGCAGCCAATTCCTTGCGCGCTTCGCGAACCGGCAAGGCGCTCTCCCAACAGACGATGACGGGAACTGTCGCCAGATGGCCCATGCGGTTGTGGCCCGGCTCTCCATCCCAACGCGGTTTGCCGGCATTGCTTCCACCCAGCCCGGTGTTTCCGGTATCGGGCGGGCCAACTGGCCTGGGATCCATGGCATCTCGTGGATCTTCCATCGCCGCCGCCGTTTGCACTGCCCAGGGAGAATTGCTCAAGAGCGCCGCAATATCTTCCGCCGACCAACCCGTGGCGGGCTTTTCCCAAGGCGGCTGGGCGCAATAGGCGGCAGCGGCCAAAGCCACGGCGGCGCATAGTTTGAGAGATCGAACTCGCATGGAATATGGATGCCGAAGGCAACAATTCGGGCACAACTATCGTCCTTCTATTATGTCCGTCGAACTTCCAGGCCCTTCATTCTATTATTGGGCAAGCGCTTGACATGGCAAATTCACCCACTCTTCGTCTGCTGCTGGGCCTACTGATCACGCTTGCCGCCGTGGCCGGCTTTTCTTCGTACACGCTTTTTCAGCTCGACAAACTCAGGAACCTGCAAACCGACACGATCGATCTCAACCGGCACGATTCGCTGCTGCTGGTTAGAGTGCAGGGCGATATCAACACCATCGGATTGAAGTTGCGCGATATGCGCGATATGACAGAGGGGCCGGAGACGCAGGCCATTACGCAGATCCGGGAAGACCTGAACCGGCTGCGCGCCGATCTGCAGGAATCCATCGACGAAGAAGAGAAGCTCGACCCCGTGACGCGCCAAGCCGATCAGCATGCCGAACTGATCAAGACGCTGCGCGAGTTTTGGCAGAATTCGGATGACGTGTTTGCGGCGGCGAAACAGGGCCGGGCGGGAATTGTAAAAGTGCTGGCAACAACCAATCTGTTCGCCAGGCAAGAAGCCCTGGCGGCGCGCGTGTCAAAGCTCCTGGAACGCAACAACGAAGCTGAGGAACGAGCGGATCAAAAAGTAGCGGTCATTTACGACCGTGTGGGCCGCGACATTTACGCGTTCCTCACGGCCACGATTCTGGCGATCTTGATCACCAGCTTGTACCTGATCTATTCGAATCGCGAAATCTTCGACAGGATGGAATCTCTCTCGCGCCAGCGAAGAATCCTGGCGGCGCGCATGATCTCGTTGCAAGAGGAAGTGCTGCGCTCGGTATCGCGAGAACTGCACGACGAGTTCGGGCAGATCCTGACTGCCGTTGGAACCATGCTGGCGCGCGCGGAGCGCAAAGGATTGCCGCCGGATTCGCCTTTTCGCGCCGAGGTGAGTGAAGTGCGGGAGATTGTTCACAACACGCTTGAGAAGATGCGCAGCCTTTCGCAGATGTTGCACCCCGCGGTGATTGACGACTACGGGCTGGTGAAGGGACTGGAGTGGTATGCCGACGTGTTTACCAAGCAAGCGGGCATCGTGACGAAGGTGACGATTCAGGGCAGTCCCATAAGAATCACCGGCCAATCGGCGACTCATTGCTTTCGCATTGTGCAAGAGGCACTCAACAATTCGGCCAAGCATTCCGGCACAAAGTCGGCCCTAGTGGAGGTAATCTTCTCAGCGGAGACACTAACGTTGAAGGTGAAGGATTTTGGCCGGGGGATTCCGCAGAATAAAAAGACCGACAAAAGGGGCTTGGGCTTAATTGCCATGCGCGAGCGGGCAGAGTTGGTAGGTGGTAAGTTGGATATCCGGTCCGAGGAAGGCGAAGGAACGACGGTGACCTTGGAGATGCCGCTCGATCAATCAAAACGCATTTTCGAGACGGGAGAGGAAGAGAAGCTAACGGAGGCAGTCGGCTCCAAGAGGTGAGGTTATGAACGAAGAAATTACAGTATTACTGGCGGACGACCACAGCCTGGTTCGGCGCGGATTCCGGCGGATCTTGGAAGACGAAGAAGGAATGAAGGTGGTGGGTGAAGCGGCTAACGGCGTGGAAGCAATTCGCATGGCGCAGGAGTTGAAGCCGAAGGTTGTGGTGATGGATCTTTCGATGCCCGAACTGGACGGCGTGCAAGCGACCAAGGAGATTGTGAAGCATTTGCCCGCTACGCACGTGCTGGTACTGAGCATGCATGCGGAGGATAACTACGTCCGCAATGCGCTGGATGCCGGAGCGAAAGGTTACCTGCTGAAATCCGCTATTGATGTGGACTTGGTGGGCGCGATCAAATCCGTGGCGGAAGGACAACGGTTCATTGGCAGCGGCCTTAAGTATGTTGCGCACGAACAGGACGACGAACTGAACCGCCTGACACCGCGCGAAAAGCAGGTGTTGCAGTTGATCGCGCAGGGCAAATCGAACAAGGATATTGCGGCCCTGCTCGACCTGAGCGTCAATACCGTTTCAGTTCACCGCGCCAATTTGATGGAGAAAATGAACATCCACCGGACGGCGGAGTTGGTGCTGTTTGCGATACGGAAGGGTTTGGTAGCACCACAGTAAGGCATGGGTGCGTAACCGGGGTGTCGACCCGGATGAGGGCGGCTTCAAACGGGCAGTTCGGTCAAGCTGGGTTCGCCTTAATAACTCGGGAAGCGCATGCACGAATACGATACCGTTCTGAAGGCCCTACTGCAGAGCGCGCAGAACTCTATTTTCGAACGCATTACAGGCGCCAGGGATGGACGCTGGCTGAATGTCGAGTTACCCGAGGTGCTGCAAACGCGCGTGGACCTGCTGTTCGAAACCCTCGACCCCATTCGCCGATTGATCAGTCTCGAGCTACAAAGCAACAATGATCCGAAGATTGCCTTGCGAATGGCCGAGTACTCGCTGCGTGTATACCGGATTTATGAATGGTTCCCGGAGCAGTATGTGTTGTATGTAGGTAACGCCGAAATGAACATGCCTTCGGAACTGCGGAGCTCCAACCACACCCGCCGGTACACCCTCATTGACATACGCATTTGTGGATGAAGAGACATTGCTCAACAGCCCATTCGCCGCCGACAATATCATGGCGATTCTGGCGCGCCACCGCGACCGCCGTGAAACGATCCAGCGGATTTGGAACGAATCGCTAAACTAGAAGCTGGAGCGCGGGACGCGGCTTTTTCAAAGCTGATGATCCTGGCCGGCTTACGCAAACTGGAAGGTACAATCCGCACGGAAGTTAAACGGATGCCCATTCTCGACGACATTATGGACCACGATGTAATCGGTCCCGCCATTCGCGAAGGTCTGCAACGAGGCAGGCAAGAAGGTGAGTTAGCCATTCTGCGCCGCCAGATGGAGAAACGCTTCGGGGCTATACCCGCCTGGGCCGACGAACGCTTGACTAAATTATCGACCCCGGAGATCGAAGACTTGTCTCTTCGCCTGCTCGACGCCAAAAGTATTTGACCGTTAGTTTGCGCGTTGTTTCGTACACAGGCCGTTCGCCGCTACTGAACAATCTTCCGGGCAGTCTTGGCATCGGCTGCGGCCTTTGCTTGTGCTTGCATTTCTTTTGCCTTGGCGGCTTTCTTCTGAAAGCGGTCAACGCGGCCTTCGGTGTCGATCAGCTTTTGCCGCCCCGTAAAAAACGGGTGGCAACTCGAGCAAATTTCGACGCGCAGGTCGCCTTTATGGGTGGAACGGGTGTCGAAGGAAGATCCGCACGCGCAGATCACCTTCACATTGTCATAGGCGGGGTGAATCCCGGCTTTCATTTCTTTGGAGTCCTTTCGGGGGCTTAAATCCCAGTTTAACACGCAAAACCCCGGTGGTAAGGCCGCGCGGGCTCTAGCCACCGGGGTATGCACTAAAATACTCTAGATACGTTACGCGCGACGGGGCGGCCGGTCCACAGGAACCTCGGCCTCGTCACTGAAACGAAACCTGAACGTACGAACGGCGACTTTAAGAGTCGGCCACCTCGCGCGTGGAATGTATGCTACAGTCACTACCAGAATTCATCTTGACTGGACCACCTCCTTTTTCAGTGATGCCTTGATTGTATAAATTGTTTACGAACCTGTCAATGAGTCTTGAAGAGGAAATCGAACAAAGTATTGGATACACGGAACGCTCGCCGGTTTGGCTGAGCGGATTCCTTCCCCTTGGAGTTCTCATCGGGCTGCTCGGGTCGCTGGTAGTAGCCTGGCACTATCACATTGATGTCGAAGGCCAGATCATCGGGCTGCATTTCCTGGCGCTGAGCGTCGGGTACGTGCTCGCGGCCACCATCGGGCAAAAATGGGTCCGCTGGATGCCGCTGCGGAGGTTGGCCCTACTGTCCTGTGCCTTGGCAGTGGTGAGTTTAGCCGCGCTCGGCATGCTGGGGCCGCCCGTTCTGCCCATCTATCGCATCGTGGGCGCTGGACTCATCGGCATGGCGGCTGGCGGACTATCCACTGCCCTGCTCTATGCCTCCGAGCCTTATTTCGCGGACGCGCCGGCGGCGGCGGCGAATGTGGCGGGCTCGCTTCTAGGCTGCGGCTGTCTATTGGCGACACTGCTGACGGCGGCAACTTATTCTATTGGCCCCGTTGAAATACTGGGCCAATAGAATAAGTTGCCGCCGTC
>Ga0209068_10001813_pt1 | contig 10592 bp, 7 predicted proteins | sample ColStrG_CSR_2012_FD_187200 | JGI IMG/M metagenome (GOLD analysis project Ga0209068, IMG submission 187200) | Freshwater sediment microbial communities in response to fracking from Pennsylvania, USA - Cold Stream Run_MetaG_CSR_2012 (SPAdes)... | ecosystem: Environmental > Aquatic > Freshwater >...
GCCGTACGCCGCGGTGCCGCCGAAGCAAACCGCACGGCCTCAGTTCAACCGCAGTCGGCAGCCGAGCTCAAGGAGCCTGACCGGCTGTGACCTCACAAGAGACGCTCACCCAGCCGACGCCCCACCATCTCGCTAAGGACAACTCCGATTCGGTGACCGCTGCACTGGATAGCCTCCTCGACGACCGTACCCGCGCTCGCCTCGAGAAGCGCCGAGCTGGAAAGGGCCACCCACGCGGCTGGGTCGTGCGACGGGCGCTGGCGGCGGCGGACATGACCGGGATCCTTCTCGCGTTCGTAATCACAGAGGCCGCATTTTCCGGCAACAACCCGAGGGTCGATCGCATCAGTTCGCCAGCCGAGGTGCTGCTCTTCGCTCTGTCGCTACCGCTCTGGGTCGTGCTCGGGCGGCTCTACGGCCTCTATGCCGGTGACGAGGAGCGGGCAAACCACTCGACTGTCGACGACTTCGTTGGCGTCTTCAACATGCTCACGGTCGGCGCTTGGCTTCTGTTCGCCTTCGCGTACGTATTCGACTTCGCGAATCCGAGCTTCCCCAAGCTAGGCCTCTTCTGGTTGCTTGCGGTCGTGCTCGTTGTCCTAGCTCGGACGTTCGCGCGGATATTCGTGCGGCGCACCGACGCCTACATCCAGAACACGCTCGTCGTCGGCGCTGGGCGGGTGGGACAGAAAGTGGCGCGAAAGCTGCTGCAGCACCCGGAGTTTGGAGTCAACGTGATTGGCTTCATCGATGATCATCCCCGCGATCGGGAAGAGGGGTTGGGCGGGCTGACTGTACTCGGCGACACGGAGCACCTGCCGGAGCTCGTCGAGGCACTTGCGGTCGAACGCGTGATCGTGGCATTCTCGCAGGCGGGGCACGACAAGACGCTCGGGCTCATCAGGAGCCTGAACGGGTTGGGCGTGCAGGTCGACGTCGTGCCTCGGCTCTTCGACGTGCTCGGACCGCAGATGCGGGTACACGCCGCGGAAGGTGTGCCCCTGCTCGGCCTGGCGCCCGCGCGGCTTTCGACTTCGTCGCTTTTCCTCAAGCGTGTGCTCGATCTCCTCACATCCTCCTTCGCGCTCCTGCTGCTGGCGCCGCTGTTCGCTGTAGTAGCGGTTGCGATTAAGCTCGATTCGCCCGGACCGGTCATCTTCCGCCAAGTGCGTATGGGTCACGGCGGAAGGATCTTTACGATTCTCAAGTTCCGCACGATGAGCGCCGACGCTGACGCGCGGAAGGCTGAGGTCGCGCACCTGAACAAGCACGTGGGAGGCGACGCGCGAATGCTCAAGGTTCCCGATGACCCGCGAGTGACGCGTGTCGGCCGGTTCCTGCGTCAGTATTCGCTCGACGAATTGCCGCAACTCATCAACGTGTTCCGGGGCGAGATGAGCCTCGTCGGACCGCGGCCGTTGATCCTTGACGAAGACCTGCACGTCGACGGCTGGGCGCGCAAGCGGCTCGACCTGAAGCCGGGTATCACCGGGCTGTGGCAGGTACTGGGCCGCGACGATATCCCCTTCGAGGAGATGATCGGGCTCGACTACCGCTATGTGACGAACTGGTCGCTCCTACAGGATGTGCGGCTACTCGCGAGGACGATTCCTGTGATGGCCAGGCGCCCAGGAGGCGCTCTCTAGGCTCGGCTTGTCGGGTCATCCCAACGCCCCCACCCCTAGGCCATGCCTACCCGAATCACCCAATACTCAATTCCCCGCACAACCGGCGAGCATGACGTGGCCGTTGTGACGGCTGCGGCTTTCGTCGCAGCGTGCGCCGGGTATGAGTTGGCTTCCGGCAATACCTACCGTGCGCTGGCCCTGTGCGTGTTGCCCTTCGTAGCAGTTCTCCTCGCGCATCCAGAGGCCCCGCTCACCCTTCTCGGCGCCTCGATACCGTTGCTCCACAGCTTCGCGCTCGGCGGCTATCTCGCGACCGTCAGCGACCTTCTCCTCGTCCTCGTCGTCGCGGGGATCCTGCTCCAGTCGCTGACGACTGGCTCCGCAATGGCGGCACGCGCGCTGCGGCCAATGGCGATGCCACTTCTCGTTTACAGCGCGGTCCTCCTCGCACTCCTCCCCGTTCACTACGGTGTGAGCGAGATCGCCCAAACGGGCCAGCGATTCGAGCTGTACCTCTTCCCGCTCCTCATCGGCGCTTTCGCAGCTCTGAACAACCGCCACATTCCTACCCTTCAAGCGTATGCCATCTCGACGACCGTCCTCGCGGTCGCTTGGCCTCTTGGCCTAGTCGCCGGCCAGAAGAACCCTGTCGGACAGCTGATCGGAGGCGCGATCCTCCTCCTCGTCGGAGTCCGCTCGCTCCGTCGCCTCTTCCCGTGCTTAGTAGTTCTCGTGCCCGGGTTGCTCCTAACCCAGAGTCGAGGCGCCATCATCGCGACGGTTGTCGGCACCATCGTCATCCTCGTGATGCAGGGCCCCAACGCCCGCATGCTGATGGCGCGAGTAGTCCCGCTCTTCCTGATTGCCGCGGTCGCGTTCGTTCTGATGCCAACGGCAATACAGGACCGGATCACGACGCTCTCGGCAGCGTCGAGCAGCCCTGCCGCCTATGCAATCGAGGTTAGGCAGCAGTACGCCGGGGACGCATGGCGGATCATCCATGCCCATCCATGGACTGGAGTCGGCGTAGGCAATTATCTCGCAGGAAGCCCAAACGATCTCACCCAGACCAACGATCCGCATCACGTGCTTCTGCTTCAGGCAGCAGAGGGCGGATATGTCCTCGCCGGGGGCTTCTTGCTTCTGATTTTTGGCTCGCTCGTCGTGCTCTACAGGCTGAGATGTGTCGCGCTCGTGCCAGCGGCCGCGGGCATCCTCGTGGCGACGTTCGCGCATGGGCTGGTCGACGTGTACTGGGTACGCGTGACGCCTGTCCTAAGCTGGCTCCTCGTCGGCATGGTGTGTGGACTTTATGCAAAGGGTCGTGACACCCTTGAGACAGCGTGACGACGCGTCATGTCCACACGGTGATCGTCGCGTATCACGCGCCAGACGGACTCGAGCGCTGTCTTGCGGCATTCAATGACGCAGCTCCCGTCACGGTCGTCGATAACTCGAGTTCGCCCGAAGTACGCGCCGTTGCCAACCGCCACGGGACAGAGTACGTGGATGCGGGAGCCAACCTAGGCTTTGCCGCCGGCGCGAACCTCGGGTTACGACAGCTCGTTGGAAGGCCGGAGCATGACGTCCTACTGCTCAACCCCGATGCAACGCTCGCCCCGCGTGACCTCCAGCGGCTTTCCGCATTCCTGAACCGCCCTGGCAACGAACGCGTCGCCGCCGTCTCTCCGCGCCTCATTGGAAGCGACGGCAACGGTCAGCGCGTCGCCTGGCCATTCCCGACACCCACGAGGGCGTGGGCTGAGGCCGCCGGTTTCGGTGGCCACCCCGCCAAGCAGACCTTTGTGGTCGGGGCGGTATTGCTCCTCCGGTGGAACGCTGTCCAGGATGTCGGGCTGTTCGACGAGCGTTTCTTCCTTTACGCGGAGGAAGCTGACTGGCAGCGGCGTGTTGCCAATCTCGGCTGGGCATCCGCTGTATGCGCTGACGCAGTGGCTATACACCGCGGAGCTGGTTCAAGTGAGAATTCCCACACAAGAGAAGTCTTGTTCCACGCAGGCCAAGAAACCTACATCCGCAAGTGGCATGGTCGAACTGGGTGGTGGGCTTATCGGGGCGCGGCCTGCGCTGGCGCGTCTGCTCGCGCCCTCGCGTTCCGTGGCGAGCGACGGGCTGAAGCGGCTCGCCGTGCATTCCTGTACCTGCGAGGGCCTCGCCGCTGCGCGGCCCTCGTCCGAGAGTAGTGCCGATGCCACGCGTCGTGCACGTGATCACCACCGCGAACTTCGCGGGCGCCGAGCGCTATGTCAGCGACGTAGCGCGCGAGACGGCGACACGCGGGTGGGAATCGACCGTGGTAGGAGGCGCACCGGAGCGAATGCAGGCCGCACTCGGCAGAACGGTTCGCTGGCTGCCGGGCGCCGGACCCGCGCAGTCGCTGCACTCGATCTCACGCATCGGACCGCAGGACGTATGCCACGCGCATATGACCGTCGCGGAGGCGATCGCGGTCGCGGCACGCCCATGGCACAGGGCTCCTGTGGTCAGCACGCGACACTTCGCGCGACACAGAGGCGCAAGTCTCCCGGGGCGCCTGCTCGCCCCGTGGATAGCGTCGAGACTCGCAAGTGAGATCGCCGTTAGTGATTTCGTGGCACGTCAACTCGAACGACCGCCTGCGGCCGTGATCACGAACGGCGTTCCGCCCTCGCCGGTGCTTTGGCAGAGGTCGAACCGTGTCGTCCTAGTGCTACAACGGCTGGAAAGGGAAAAGGACACATTTACCGCGCTTCGCGCCTGGCATGAGACACGGCTCGTAGACGAGGGCTGGTCGCTACGGATCGTCGGAGAAGGGTCGGAGCGCTCGATTCTGGAGGCGTGGGCAGCGGCGCAAGACATCCGGGGAGTCCATTTCGCGGGTTGGGCCGAAAGTGTGACCGAGGAACACGCGCGTGCCGCCATCCTGTTCGCCCCCGCTACAGCCGAGCCGTTTGGGCTAGCCGTCGTCGAGGCGATGGCAGCGGGAGTCCCTGTTGTGGCATCCGCCGCGGGCGGTCATCTCGAAACAGTCGGTCTGCTCCCGGGCGCGTCACTCTTTCCGGCCGGCGACGTGGCCGCGGCCGCGGCCGCCGTTCGTTCGTTGAAGTGTGACAGTGTTCGCGCCGCGATGTCCGAGTTGGGCCGTCAACTTGTCATGCGTGAATTTACGCTCGCCAGCCATGTCGATGCGCTTCTCGCTGCATACTCTTTGCCCCTTCAGCCGTCCCGCGGCCGTAGGGCAACGCCCGAGACCCACTATCGATGAGCATTTCCGCCCGCGACGAACGAGCTTGCAGGGCTCGTGCCATAGCCTTCTTCCTGCCGCAATTCCACCCGATTCCGGAGAACGACGAGTGGTGGGGCACCGGATTCACCGAGTGGCGGAACGTAGCCCGAGCGCGATCGCTATTCAGGGGACACACCCAACCGCATCTCCCGGCCGATCTTGGCTTCTACGACTTACGCCTCGCCGAGGTCCGCAGGCGTCAGGCAGAGCTTGCCGCTGAGAACGGCGTCTCAGCGTTCTGCTACTGGCACTACTGGTTCGCAGGGCGACGGATTCTCGAAAGGCCGTTCGACGAGGTTCTTGCATCTCGCGAGCCGTCGCTGCCCTTTTGCCTCGGGTGGGCGAACCAGACATGGAGCGGAACATGGCACGGTGCACCGAATAGGACTCTGATTGAACAGACCTACTCGAGCCCGTCCGACGACCAGGCGCACTTCGAACACCTCCTCCCCGCCTTCTCTGATCCACGGTATTTGACCGTGGATGGGAAGCCCCTGTTCTACGTGTACCGACCGGAACAACTGCCCGACCCGGCGGCATGGACTGAGCGATGGCGCAGCCTCGCAGACCGCGCGGGCCTCGAAGGTCTGTACCTCGTCGCAGAAGTCTCAGACTTGCTTGGGCGCGGGCCGGCGTACGAGTCGTTCGAGGTTGACGGTTGGGATGCCGGGGTCTATATGCGCCTCCCAGCGAAGATCACCCGCCTATCGGTTGTCAAGATGCGACTGCGTAGGAAGCTACGCGGCGGCCCAGAGGTCTATCCCTACGAACCTCAGCCAACGCCGCTACTAGGCGGGCTCGCGCCACTCCTCCCCGCCGTGCACCCAAACTGGGACAACACGCCAAGAGCGGGCCGGAGCGGGCTTGTCCTACAGAACGCAACTCCCGCGAAGTTCCGCCGCAATGTAGAGGAGGCGGTCGCGCGCGTGGCCCACCTGAACCCGGAGGAGCGTCTGGTCTTTGTGAAGTCATGGAACGAGTGGGCCGAAGGCAACTACCTCGAACCGGACCTTGAATACGGCCTTGGTTGGCTGCACGCGCTCCACGACGGACTGAATCACGAACCGTCCAGCGCGGAGATGTTTCAATCGCCCGGGTCCGCGCTCAGCCCCAGCTCGTGAGCGAACATGGGTTCTTAGGTCGCGGGGAGCCCCGGCCGTGGCTTGGATCGCTCATTTCAGCTCATGGCGCGATCTCCTTGGCGGGACGACTGTGATGGAACCTCGCCTACGCGTGACCTTCATCTACGAAGGCCCACTCGCATGTGATCACGGAAGCAAGCGGATCCTCGAGCAGATGGGATGGCTCGTCGCCGCGGGTTGTGATGTATCGCTCGCTCCAGTATGGAGACCCGGGGACGAGAAGGTTGAGCTATCTGACGCAGTCGACCGCCTTGGCATTTCGCTGCTCGACCCCGTGCGCGGTCGCCGTCGGCTCCGGCTTACTCGCGCGTACCCGAATGTGCGGGACAACTGTACGAACGTCCCACATCTCGCGCAAGTCGCGCTCGCATCCGACTGGGTGGTCGTGGGGAACACCTCGCTCGCAGGCTCAATCGCGGTAGCTGCGACCGCTCGCTCGAACAAAGCCGTTGTGAGCTGGGATGGCGACTCGTTAAGCCGATGGTACGGGACGTACTCTCGATGGCTCCGCAGTAGTAACGAATACGGACGTGCACTGCGCCGACGCGTTGGCGCAATCTCGGCAGCCAAGTTCGAGCGCCGACTCACGAACCAGTACCACTTCCTCACAGTGCCGGGCCCCGCCGATATCGAGGCTATTCAGCTTTCCGCAAGACGCAGATCGCTTGTCCTTCTAATCCCGAACGTCGTTCGGACGGCTCGACTGCAGGACGATCAGAGGCTAGCCCCGCAGTCCACCGATGCGCTGTTTGTAGGCAGCTCGTACGGCCCGAATATTGACGGTCTCCGTTGGCTGCTCGAAACCGTCTGGCCCGAAGTGAGGCGGCGACGTCCGGCGCAACTGACCATCGCCGGCCGCGGACTCGACTGCGCGGAAATCCTGCTTGGTGGCTCACCACCCAAGGGTGTCAACTTTCTCGGGCGAGTTGCAGAACTTGGCGGCCTGTACCGGTCGGCGAAGGTCGTCGTGATTCCGGTCTTCTACGGCGGCGGCGTCCCAAACAAGGTGTTGGAGGCACTGGCATGCGACTCGCCTCTCATTTTGACATCGTACGCCGCCGAGGCACTAGGGGAGCCCCAAGGGATAGTTGGGATCGACGGCGCGAGCGCATGGATTGAGGCGATCGTCGCAGGCTTCGATGATCCCTCACGCAACTATGTTGACCGCGCGGTTCGAAAAGAGATACTTACCGTGCACGGTGAGGAAGGATTCGATCGCGCGATGGCTCGAGCAGTCGATTTAGTGCGCGCGCTCCGCTCTCGCTGACTCCCAGTCCGGGCGATGGGACGACTCGGATTCACGGCGCCTGATTCACGTCCATCGGGGAGTCATCAGGGAGCGTACCGAGACCGGGGGCCGATCCGAGCAACCGTTTCACAGCTAGCTACACTTCGCGAACGGTCGGCTCGCGGGCCGCAACGGGCGGACAGGTGTTTCGCTTTGTGAACACGCCTTGAGACCAAATTGCCGGAAAGGGCAAGAGGACGCCCCCGTTTAGCTCCTTCGATAGGCTTGTGCGTGCGCCGCAGCACAATGAGTCGTTCTATCCATCCGGATTTTTGGCGAAAGGCAGGCGACAGCAAGGTGAGAGAGATCGCGCGTTGCTATGGGCGTGTATCTCGCTGTCGTATCTGCGGCTCCCTGGAACTGGCACCCAAATTTCGCGTAGCGTTTCCAGACTTCGGTCCGAACGCGAGCCATGCATGGCCGATTGGACTTGAACCACCAGTTCCTTACTGGAACATTTACGGATGTGGTCGCTGTGGAGTCCATTTTCCAAATCCGATGCCGACTGCAGATGAGGTCTACGAGTACTACGCGAATCAGCAAGACTACGATGAATGGGAGGAGGCCTTCTACGTCGCGGACACGCCTGATCGACAGCACTATTGGTCGCGCTTCGCGGAAAAGCTGACGCGCCTGAACGGAGGTTCGGGACGGTTGCTCGAAATTGGCCCGGCCGCTGGGCATCTGCTGCACGCCGCCCGTGAGCAGGGCTGGTCTGTAGTCGGAATCGAAGCAGCTCCAAAGTTCGGGAAGATACTTCGACGACGCGGTATTCCCACCCATCAAGGGCTCCTCGAGACATTTTCCTGTAAGGGTCAGTTTGATCTGATCGTGATGCTCGACGTTTTGGAGCATCTCAATGATCCGATCGGAGACCTTGAGCGGTGCCGCCGCCTACTCACATCTAACGGACGAGTTGTGATTGCAACGTGCGACATCGGAAGCGTCGCGGCTCGCTACTACGGCCTGAAGTGGCGCCAACTGGTCATAAGCCATACTTTCTACTGGACGAAGGCATCGATCCAGGTGGCTCTCGGGCGCGCCGAGTTTGATCTCGTCCAACTCTCCAGCGTCCGCTGGTGGGACCCTGAGAGACCGCTCGAACGTCGTCAGCATAGGAAGGAGTTCGGCAAGCTCCTTGTCCGCAAAGCCGTCCAGCTGACTTGGCTACCTGTTACGAGGCGTTCTCGACTCGCTCACACTTTTCAGAGCACCTTCAGAGACGGCCGGCTTGACTATTGGATGACCCACAAGCTCGGTGATCAAACAGTAATGTCCGACGTAGTACTAGCAGTCGCGCGATCGCGGGGGTTCGCGGCCGGTGCCGACCTTCCGGATCACCGTGCTTCGCCCAAGGTATAGGCGGGGCGGGAGCGAGGTTGTCCTGTAGTGCGTAGACCTTTTAAGTCCGAGGCTGTCGTTGCCCGATGGTGTGCAGGAGGCATTTGGGAGAGCTCGCGGGGTCGGGAGAGATAACCTTTTTGGCGCTCAGCGGGTCACGGCGTCCGTTCTGACCGACCATCAACTCGGCCAGGACGCTAACCGCGGGGGCGGGACATCCTCGCGGAGCCTGCGCTCGGAACTGTCGCCGCGCGGACAAGCCAGCAATCGATGCTCTGTGCTAAGCCGCGCTCTTGTGGTGAGACAGGCGGATACCACAACCGAATTCCGGGTCTCGCAGCTAGAGGTTCCCAACCGGCAGTCTTCTAGATTCAGCACCCCGAGGACGAGATCTGATGCATGAGCAGCGACACTCTCCCGCTCGCTCGAAGATCCCGGCGCGGCTCAAGACGACGAAAAGCCGTCAACAGGATTGGTCCGGCAGTGTGAACGGCCGAAGAACCCATGAAATGCCAACGCGTAGCCTTGGAGAGACAGAACTGACGAGCGCATTGGAGTCCTCCGCAACAAGACCCGATCGAGAAAGCTTCACCGCTATCGCGTACAGGGCGCCACCAAGACCACAAGCTATCAACGGAGCGAGAATGACCGACCGCGATTGTACAACGGCGCCGACCACGAGCGCGGCACCCGACACCCCTACGCCTACCAGAAGCGAACGATACAGCTGCGACACACCCACAAAACCGCGGTCCCGCGTGAGTGGCTCCGAGGCTGCAAGCCATCCCATTGCCAGCGCCTGCCCAGCAACAGCAGCGGTGGTGGCACCCCAGACCCCCAGTTCGGGGATGAGCGCCACAGCGATGACCAAATCGACAAGGAGGGCTACCGATGTCACCTTGAGTCGCAGACCACCGCGTTCGCGGGCATTCACAAAGGCAATGACTGGGTTATTTACTGACTGGAATATCGAGGCGAGCGCGAGCGGGACCAAGACCCAAGAGACCTGCCCGAATCCCCTGCCATAGAAAAGGGGTATAGAGAACACTAGCAAGGGCAGAACCACGGCTGCGACGCCGCCGCACATCAATGCGGATACGCGAGTGCTGCGTTCGAAGGTCGCGCGAGAATGCTCCGGCCACTCCGAAAGAATTCCCGCAACCGCAGGAAGCAACGGGAAGAGAAGGGCATCGACGGGCGCCGTCAACTGCTGGGCCAACCCGAAGGCCACGGCATACACCCCGAGCGCTTCGGCTTGACCGAAGGCCTTGAGAACGAAGATTTCGGTGCGTTGGAAGACGAGAAGCGTCACCAGACTCGCCGCCCAACTAAACAAAGCGAAGCGCCAGAATTCGCGACTTAGTCCCCGGGGAAGGCGAGGTGATATAGCCGCCCAACGCTTATCTCCGTCCAATAACATGAAACCAAATCCAAGGCAAATCGCCCCGACGAACAATCGCACTACGAATACCGCAGAAGCCGACCTGGTTGAGACAGCGACCATGACAGTTGCTCCCTGAACGATTAGGTTGACGCCAATTGCAAGCTGTGCGGCCGCCGCGGTTCGGTTCTCAATGACGATGCTCAAAGCAGCTCCGCTGAGAACGCACGTGAACACGACGGCAGCTACCAACGCCGCAACCTCCCACCAAGGATCCGCGCGGGTGAGCACGAGTGCAACGGTGACTAGGATCGGGAGTTCGACAATGATGTGAAAGCCGAGACTCCGTCGTAGCAGGTCAACACTCTCGCCGGACCTGCCGCCCGCCTCGGCCCGGCCGCCCCTCTGAATGAATGCGGTCGTGAAACCGAAATTCGCAAAGACCAAACTGAACCCCATTGCAACAGACAAGAATGCCAAGTAGCCGTAGCTCTCGACCCCGAGACTACGCGCGACAAGTGCGTTC
>Ga0209068_10001814_pt1 | contig 10592 bp, 11 predicted proteins | sample ColStrG_CSR_2012_FD_187200 | JGI IMG/M metagenome (GOLD analysis project Ga0209068, IMG submission 187200) | Freshwater sediment microbial communities in response to fracking from Pennsylvania, USA - Cold Stream Run_MetaG_CSR_2012 (SPAdes)... | ecosystem: Environmental > Aquatic > Freshwater >...
CCATCGAGTGGGAACTCTGAAGCTGAATCTGTCGTTATACGTCTTGACAGTGAAGCCTATTGGGAGGTCGCTATGGCGAACGCCACCACGAGTCGGTTTGAACGCGATCTGGATGCTCAAAGTCCCGCAGCGGACCTCGTGCGCGTGTATCTGAACGGCATCGGCAAGACAGCACTGCTCAACGCCGCGGACGAGGTCGAATTGGCCAAGCGTATCGAGACGGGGCTCTACGCCGAGCATCTGCTGGAAACGCGTAAGCGCCTCGGCGAGAACCGCAAACGCGATCTGGCGGCCGTCGTACGCGATGGCGAGGCAGCGCGCCGACACCTGCTGGAGGCGAACCTGCGTCTAGTGGTGTCGCTGGCCAAGCGCTACACGGGACGCGGAATGCCGTTGCTGGATCTGATCCAGGAGGGCAACCTCGGCTTGATCCGCGCGATGGAGAAGTTCGACTACGCAAAGGGATTCAAGTTCTCGACGTACGCCACCTGGTGGATCCGGCAAGCCATCACTCGCGGCATGGCCGACCAGAGCCGCACCATCCGGCTGCCCGTTCACTTGGTCGAGCAGGTCAACAAGCTGGCGCGGATCAAGCGGGAAATGCACCAAAACCTGGGACGGGAAGCCAGCGACGAGGAGCTCGCCGAAGAATCCGGCATACCGGTCGAAAAGATCAATGACCTCTTGGAACACAGCCGTGACCCGGTCAGCCTGGATATGCCGGTCGGCGCTGAGGAAGAAGCCCCGCTGGGCGATTTCATCGAGGACGCCGAAGCGATGTCCGCGGAGAACGCGGTGATCGCCGAGCTGCTACACACCGACATCCGCAGTGTGCTGGCGACTCTCGACGAGCGTGAGCATCAGGTGATCCGGCTGCGTTTCGGTCTGGACGACGGCCAGCCCCGCACCCTGGATCAGATCGGGAAGCTGTTCGGTCTGTCCCGCGAGCGGGTCCGGCAGATCGAGCGAGACGTGATGTCCAAGCTGCGTAACGGCGACCGTGCCGATCGACTCAGGTCGTACGCAAGCTAAGGCCTCCAACCAGAGCAAGACAGCAGGACAGTATGCCCGCCGCTCAGCGGCGGGCATACTGCGTGCTTGGGGAGCGTTGTTCAACCATTCACACAGCTAGCCAAGTAGACTCATCGGCAATGGAGGGTTGGTGAATGAACGACCTGGTTGATACGACCGAGATGTACCTGCGGACCATTTACGACCTCGAGGAAGAGGGCGTAACCCCGCTGCGAGCCCGGATTGCGGAGCGGCTCGATCAAAGCGGCCCGACCGTCAGCCAGACCGTATCTCGGATGGAACGCGACGGGTTGCTACACGTGGCCGGCGACCGCCATCTGGAGCTCACCGACAAGGGCCGGGCATTGGCCATCGCCGTGATGCGCAAGCACCGGCTCGCCGAGCGATTGCTGGTTGACGTCATCGGCGTGCCGTGGGAGGAAGTGCACGCCGAGGCATGCCGGTGGGAGCACGTCATGAGCGAGGACGTCGAACGTCGGCTGATGAGGGTGCTCAACAACCCGACCACTTCCCCGTTCGGCAACCCGATTCCGGGTCTTTTGGACCTGGGCGTGGGCCCGAAGTTCGGTGAAGACGAAGCCGACCTGGTTCGGTTGACCGAGTTGCCTGCCGGCTCGCCGGTAGCGGTTGTGGTCCGCCAGCTCACTGAGCACGTGCAGGGCGACATCGATCTGATCGCGCGGCTGAAGGACGCCGGCGTGGTGCCCAACGCTCGAGTCACCGTTTCGACCAGCGCCGTCGGCGGCGGCGTGACCATCCTGATCCCGGGTCACGAGAACGTCACCCTGCCGCACGAGATGGCGCACGCCGTCAAAGTCGAGAAGGTCTGACGGGTAATCCAACGGAAGCTATCCCGCGCGTCGGCCGAAGGGCCGCCGGGGCGGCAACCGAACTCCGAGTCGCTTGGCCAGTCGGTAGCCGGTGATCGCGAGGTCGCGAATGCGCTCAGGGCGCAGGCCGGACTGCAGTGCCATGTCCAGCATGCCGGCCATCCGATGGTCTGGCTCGCAGCGCAGCGCGGCTTCCAGCGATACCCCGGCCAGCGGCCCGTCGCCGCGGGCGTAAGCGCTGAACGCAAGCAAGACCAGCGCTTCGACTCGCCATGGCTGCGGCAGGGTGCGCGCCAGTACCGCCCACAGCGACTCGGCCGGACCGGCGTTTTCGCCAACCGCCAGGGCGTATAACGTGTCGCGCACCTGCGCATCGGTCAGCGCGCAGCCCAACTCCGCCAGCTCAGCGTCTGACAGCGCTTGTCCGCTCGCCACACGGGCGGCCGCGGCCATCGCGTTCTGCACGTCGCGGCGGCAGCAACTCGCAGAATCTGCATGATGAACAGCCTCGCGGGTGACCGCCTGTTGTTCGATCGCAGCGGTCAAATCGGCGCTATACGCGCGGTCGTCGACTGCGACGACAGCCTGCAAATCAGCACGCCGCGGATAGAGCCGCCGCCCATCCAACACCGCCGCGACGGCCAACGGCGACGCCGAAGGATCGTCGACCTCGCCGCTGGCGCCACAGCCGTCCGCACAATGCCAGCGCCCGCCGAACGCGACCCGATCCACCACGTGCGCTGCCAACAGCACGATGTCGTTTTGCGACAACGCCTCTCGCAGCATCTCGCACAGCTCCCGATATTCCTCGTCACACCCCGGACACTGCGCGCCGTCGGCATCGACGATCACTGCGATCACGGCATCTGGTTCGGCTGCGGCCGCAACCTCTACGAGATGCTCGATCCGGTCGACGAGCCCGTCACCGAGGTCGATCCGCATGACCGACCCCAGTTCGCCGCCGTCAAGCGACACCAGAACCAGTGAATTTTCTGGCACAAAGCCGAGAACTGCGGGTAACGCGGCGATCAAAGCTCCGGGGCGATTCAGCTGAAAGTCAGCTCGATGCATGCTCATGAGAGCTAACGCTGACAAGCGTCACCGTCAGAAGGTGCTCAAGCGGGGCGCCGGAGTGGGCCCCCTGTGCACGAACTCAGCACTGTGCGTTTTGCTGTTCTACTGTCTAGCCCATGGGTTCGACGCAAGAGTACGACATGGTGGTTATCGGTTCGGGGCCCGGCGGACAGAAGGCCGCCATCGCCTCGGCCAAACTCGGCAAGTCCGTGGCGATGGTCGAACGCGGCAATATGCTCGGCGGCGTCTGCGTCAACACGGGCACAATCCCATCGAAGACGTTGCGCGAGGCGGTGCTCTACCTCACCGGGATGAGTCAACGCGAACTGTACGGCGCCAGCTACCGCGTCAAAGAGAAGATCACCCCGGCCGACCTGCTGGCCAGGACCCAACACGTCATCACCAAAGAGATCGACGTTGTGCGAAACCAACTGATGCGCAACCGAGTCGACCTGCTGGAGGGGCACGGGCGGTTCGTCGACCCGCACACCATCGAAATCGAAGACCCCACCCGCCGGGAAAAGTTGACGATCAGCGGCAAATACATTGTGATCGCCACCGGCACCACGCCGGCACGCCCGTCCGGGGTCGATTTCGACGACGACAGGGTGCTCGACTCCGATGGGATCCTCGACCTAAAGTCGCTGCCGGCGTCGATGGTCGTGGTGGGCGCAGGAGTAATTGGCATCGAATACGCCTCGATGTTCGCAGCGTTGGGCACCAAGGTGACCGTCGTGGAGAAGCGCAGCGACATGTTGGACTTTGTCGACCCGGAGATCGTCGAGGCGCTGAAATTTCACCTGCGCGACCTGGCGGTCACGTTCCGGTTCGGCGAGGAAGTCACCGCGGTGGACGTCGGCGCCTCCGGCACCATCACCACCCTGGCCAGCGGCAAGCAGATTCCCGCCGATACGGTGATGTACTCCGCGGGGCGCCAGGGCCAGACCGATCAGCTCGACCTACAGAAAGCCGGCCTCGAGGTTGAGGGCCGTGGGCGGATCTTTGTCGACGACAAGTTCCGGACCAAAGTCGAGCACATCTACGCCGTCGGCGATGTCATCGGGTTCCCGGCGCTGGCCGCGACCTCGATGGAACAAGGGCGGCTGGCCGCCTACCACGCATTCGGGGAGGCGTGCGAAGGCATCACCGAACTGCAGCCGATCGGCATCTACTCGATCCCCGAAATCTCGTACGTCGGCGCCACCGAGGTGGAGCTGACGAAGAATTCGATCCCCTACGAGGTGGGGGTGTCGCGGTACCGCGAGTTGGCCCGCGGCCAGATCGCAGGCGACTCCTACGGCATGCTCAAGCTGCTGGTGTCCACCGACGACCTCAGAATCCTCGGCGCGCACATCTTCGGCACCAGCGCCACCGAGATGGTGCACATCGGACAGGCGGTGATGGGATGCGGCGGCAGCGTCGAGTATTTGGTCGACGCGGTGTTCAACTACCCGACGTTCTCCGAGGCCTATAAGGTGGCCGCGCTCGACGTGATGAACAAGGTGCGCGCACTACACCAGTTCCGCCACTGACCCCGGGGGCCGGCGAGCCGGAACTAGCAGGGGTTCGCTGTGTCGTTCGGCACCGTGTCACCGGGGCCGCCGGCATCGGCGCGGGTCAGCAGTGCCGCAGTGCGTTCGTCGAACGGCGCAGAATACGAGACGTTCTCGGCGCACCCACCACCTTCGAACCCCCCGATCAGCCCGGTCACCGTGGTACCGCTCACCCACGGCGCCCCGCTGGTACCGCCGACCAGACCTTCACAGGCCAATGAGGGAAAGCCATTGTCGGTGATCCCGGTGCTGGCCTGACAACCGATGGGCGAGCCACCCACGCCGGACGGATACCCCACCACCGTGACACGACTGCCGGAAGGCGGTGCCATGCCTAGCGACAGGGCCAAGCCGATGTGCGACTCGACCGTGCCTCCGCGGTCGCTGTTGACCCGCGCGATCGCGTAATCGGCGCGCGGATCCTTACTGGCGATCCAGCGCGGATCGAGGTAGACCGCGTCAGCCGTCCACAGATCGGTGGGCGGCGCGTCACCGCCGAAACCGGGAGCGAAAGCTATCTGGGACGCTCCGGCCAGGCAGTGGGCAGCGGTCATCACCAGGTTGCCGCGCGCGGAATGCACCACGGCACCCGTGCAAACATGCAGGTTGCCGCCGTCCAGGAAGATCGCGCCCACCCGCAGGTCGGGGTCCACCGGACCCGCTACCGCCCCGTGCCGGGGGTCGCTGAGCCGCTGCACCGGAAAGCTGATCCGCGTCTGGGACACACTGGGATTCGACGCATGAACGCCCGTCTGATCGCACGACGTCAGCAACGTCGCCAGTCCGATCACCGGGCACAGCAAAAACGTCGGTATCCGCATCGATTCCCATCATGCCTGATGGCACGGCGCCAAGAAGAGTCCAACCAGACACGGTGCGCCGCACACCCGCGCCGGCAATTTCCCCGATATCCGACATGTTCCGCGCGGATTACGTACGTGCGATATTGCGTTTTCAGCAGCAGGACACCGCAGCGTTCGCTGTTCAATTCTGGTGCCCGTTGATTCGGGGGTCACTGCTTAGGGCACTCTGGAGATCCCCGAGAGGAGGAAACCCGATGGCCCACAATCAAGATCCAGACGACGCGTACTACCAGCCAGGGCAGCCCGGCATGTACGAGCTGGAGTTCCCTGCACCCCAGTTGGTGACGTCCGACGGCCGCGGCCCGGTGTTGGTGCACGCTTTGGAGGGTTTCTCAGATGCCGGTCATGCGATCCGGCTGGCCGCGGCCCACCTGAAGGAGGCCCTCGACACCGAGCTGGTCGCCTCCTTCGCGATCGACGAATTGCTGGACTATCGCTCGCGGCGGCCGCTGATGACCTTCAAGACCGATCACTTCACCAATTACGACGACCCCGAGCTGACCTTGTACGCGCTGCGCGACAGCGTCGGCACCCCGTTTCTGCTGCTGTCCGGCATGGAGCCGGATCTGAAGTGGGAGCGTTTCATCACCGCGGTGCGACTGCTGGCCGAGCGCCTAGGCGTGCGGCAGACCATCGGCTTGGGTACCGTCCCGATGGCGGTTCCACACACCCGGCCGACCACGCTGACCGCGCACTCCAACAATGGGGAACTGATCGCCGACTTCCAGCCGTGGATCACCGAGATCCAGGTCCCCGGCAGTGCGTCTAACCTGCTGGAATACCGAATGGCACAGCACGGACATGAGGTTGTCGGGTTCACCGTGCACGTCCCGCATTACCTGACCCAGACCGACTATCCGGCCGCCGCACGGGCCCTGCTGGAGCAGGTGGCCAAGACCGGGTTGCTCGATCTACCGCTGTCGTCGCTGTCCGATGCAGCAGCCGAGATACGTACCAAGATCGACGAGCAGGTCGAGGCAAGTGCGGAAGTCGCTCAAGTGGTGGCGGCGCTCGAGCGCCAGTACGATGCCTTCATCGACGCTCAGGAGAACAGGTCGTTACTAAATCGCGACGAGGACCTGCCTAGCGGCGACGAGCTTGGCGCAGAATTTGAGCGGTTCCTCGCCCAGCAGGCCGAGAAGAAGTTCGACGACGACGATCCGGCCTGACCCGGCCCGACAACGAGGTTGGCGAGATGACCGAGCGGAAACGCAAGAGCAATCTTCGCCCAGTTCGGGAAGTGACAACACCGTCGCTGGAATTCCGCACCATCCATGGTTATAAGCGGGCGTACCGGATCGCCGGTTCGGGCCCGGCAATTCTGCTGATCCACGGCATCGGCGACAACTCCACCACCTGGAACACCGTGCAGGCCAAGCTGGCCCAGCGCTACACGGTAATTGCCCCGGACCTGCTGGGCCACGGGCGATCCGACAAGCCACGTGCCGACTACTCGGTCGCGGCGTACGCCAACGGGATGCGCGACCTGCTCAGCGTGCTCGACATCGAGCGGGCGACCATCGTGGGCCATTCCCTTGGCGGCGGGGTGGCGATGCAATTCACGTACCAATTCCCGCAACTGGTCGAGCGACTGATCCTGGTCAGTGCGGGCGGCGTCACCAAGGACGTCAACATAGCCCTGCGTTGTGCCTCGTTGCCGATGGGCAGCGAGGCACTCGCATTGCTGCGGCTCCCCCTGGTGCGGCCGGCACTTCATGTGGCCGGGCGGTTGGCGGGCATGACTCTTGGAACGACCGGCCTGGGCAGCGACCTGTCAAATGTGCTGCGGATATTGGACGACCTACCGGAACCGACAGCCTCGGCGGCGTTCAGTCGCACGCTTCGGGCGGTAGTGGACTGGCGGGGGCAGATCGTCACCATGCTGGATCGGTGTTATTTGACCGAAGCTGTCCCGGTGCAGATCATCTGGGGCACGAAGGACGTGGTTGTGCCCGTACAGCACGCGTTGATGGCTCATGCCGCGATGCCAGGCTCCCGCCTGGAGATATTCGAGGGATCCGGCCACTTTCCGTTCCACGACGACCCCGCCCGCTTTATCGATGTCGTCCAGCGCTTCATCGACAGCACTGCGCCCGCCGAATACGATCAGGCCGCGCTTCGCGGACTGCTCCGCGACGGCGGCGGCGAGCAATCGGTCACTGGCTCGGACGACACCCGCGTCGCAGTCCTCAACGCCATGGGTGCGGACGAACGCAGCGCTACCTGACCGCTTGAAGCCCTTGGTTTACGGCTGCTTTCGGTGCAACACCGCGGCGAGGTGGTCCTGCAGTGGCTGGCCCACCGCACCCATCCGCACCGAATAGCAGAGTTCGTCGCCGTCGATGCGAAACGAACGACTCAGCCCGGTAACCTCTTTGGCGGTCGGGGTCAATCCGATCGCGGTGCTGGACATCTCGATTTCGATGACGCCGCCGGATACCGAATACGTGCCGACTTCGATTTCGGTGACACCACTCGGGTGCGCCAGCACCAGTTCAACATGACTTGGCCGCGGCACGCGAAGATACCCCGTCTCGGCGTGCAACGGCTTGCCGTCGGCAACCGCCCTAGTCTTCTGCGCATAGGCCAGAAAAGGTTTGCCGACGTGCGAGAAAACGACTTCCTCGAAGTATTCGAAGGGCTGGATCGTCGGGTACTTGCCGACACCTTGACCCGCCCAGCTGCCAAGCAATGGCGCCAGCGCTTCGAGGTCTGGGTGCAGGCCGGGGTTGGTCATCCGCTCGGTCAGCTTCGTGTCGATACGTTGCGGTGGGCGCGAAGCGCCTCGATCTCGCGCTCGAAATCGTCCGCCGAAGAAAAGGACCGGTAGACCGACGCGAACCGCAGGTACGCCACCTCGTCAAGGTCACGCAACGGCCCGAGGATGGCCAGGCCGACCTCGTGACTGGGTATCTCGGGCGACCCGGCGGCACGCACCGCGTCTTCCACCTGCTGGGCCAGCAGGTTCAGCGCGTCCTCGTCTACCTGGCGACCCTGGCATGCCCGACGGACACCCTTGATGACCTTTTCCCTGCTGAAAGGCTCAGTGACACCACTACGCTTGACCACGGCCAAGACCGCGGTTTCCACAGTGCTAAACCGCCGCCCACACTCAGGGCAAGACCGCCGGCGCCGAATAGCCTGGCCTTCATCGGTTTCCCGGGAATCAATCACCCGCGAGTCGGGATGCCGGCAGAACGGACAGTGCATGACCGCTCCTTCGCCGCGCCGACAGCCGGGTTTCGCAAACCACCCCGAGCGTACCTGCGCGCGCCCGCACAGGGCCAACACTGACGGGTTTCCGGGTGCGGACACCGACCGGAGACCGAGCGCCCTTGGCGTGGAGCGGCTTTCGCTCTACGCGGGCAACCATCAGCCGACCGGTGCGATCAGGGTCTGGCCTGCGACAAGTTTTGGCGATCCCAGGTCGTTGAGTTCGCGGATGCGCTGGACGACCTGGGTTGCAGGCGCATCAGGTGCCACCCGCGCAGCGACGTCCTGAATGGATTCCCCCGGTTCCACCCTGACCACGGCGAGGGTGTCGGGCACGTGAGCAGCCGAACCGGCGGCAGGGTCACCGTTGGCCAGCTGCCCGAAATGGGCAACCACGCCGAGCCAGAGGGTGATTATCCCCGCGAGCAGGGCCAGCCCCACGGTCGTCGCGAGTGTGACCGGACGCCTGGAATGCGGAGCGACCGACACCGCGACACCGGTGCCGCGGTACCGCGGTGGCGCTCCGGCCGGCCGCGTCGGCCCAGGTCTAAGTGACCGGGCCAGCCTGTCGCGGCCCCCGCTGAATCCCTGGTCCGGCACGTTGATCGGGCGACCAACGTTGCTGGTACGCGGAGAGACTGTGTGAATGATTGTCATGAGCGTTCCTCCGGTCGACTAATTCTCGCTCGTGTGTTCGATGCTATCGCCTGTGTGTTCGAAGTACGAACATTTGAGCGAAGCGTGTCGCACGAACAAGACGCTAGACCACACCACCGACAAGCTTCGTCGGCCTTTACCCTTGACGGGGAGCATCATGAAGCACAAATACCCGGTGTTCGCGCGAGTTACACATTTGTGATTCAGCCGCATCAGCAACCATCGACAGTCGATGCCGCGCCAGTCGGGTCAGGGCGACACGCCTGTCGAACACATGTTTGATTCTTCGGTCACGAGCAGCTACATTCAGTGCCATGAGCGACAGCAACGACACCTCATCCGCTAGCGCGGGTGGAAGCTTGCATTCCGTGAAATCATCGCTTACCGACCGGCAGCGCACCATCCTGGACGTCATCCGTGCTTCCGTCACCGGCCGCGGGTATCCCCCGAGTATTCGGGAAATCGGCGACGCCGTGGGTCTGACGTCGACATCTTCGGTGGCTCACCAGCTGCGCACCCTCGAACGCAAGGGCTACCTGCGCCGTGACCCGAACCGCCCTCGAGCCGTCGACGTCCGCGGTGCCGACGACATTGCGGCGGCCGCAGCACCCCTGACTGATGTAGCAGGCTCGGACGCCCTGCCGGAACCCACCTATGTTCCCGTCCTCGGACGCATCGCAGCCGGCGGCCCGATCCTGGCCGAAGAAGCTGTCGAGGACGTCTTCCCGCTACCTCGCGAGTTAGTCGGCGAAGGCACGCTCTTCCTGCTCAAGGTAGTCGGCGACTCGATGGTCGAGGCCGCGATCTGCGACGGCGACTGGGTCGTCATACGGCAACAGAACGTCGCCGACAACGGTGACATCGTCGCGGCCATGCTGGACGGTGAGGCCACTGTGAAGACGTTCAAACGCGCGGGCGGTCAGGTGTGGCTGATGCCGCACAACCCGGCGTTCGATCCCATCCCCGGCAATGACGCGACTGTGCTCGGCAAGGTCGTCACGGTCATTCGCAAGGTCTAGCGCCGGGCAGCTAGTCGGCCTTGATGAAGCCGTTGGCTTGCGCGACTTCTTCGGTGGACAGCCAGAATTCCGCGATTGTGTCGTCGTAGAGCGCGCTGCTGGGGGTGTAATACAGACCAAAACGGGCACTGGCCTTGATCGGGTATCCGTCGGGCGCCCGGTATGGGTCGTCCAACGGCGGGTGAATCGTCGGGCGCCGAGCCGGGCCCGGCCCCGCGTTCGTCAATTCCGCAGCTTGCTCGGCGTCCACGGCTGCATGCCGCCCGCTTCTCGCATCGCTATCGGATGCAAACGCGTCCGGATCCGGGGCCGTATGGGGAACAGCGAGATCCCGATAGCCGACGTCCGGAC
>Ga0209068_10001817_pt1 | contig 10581 bp, 10 predicted proteins | sample ColStrG_CSR_2012_FD_187200 | JGI IMG/M metagenome (GOLD analysis project Ga0209068, IMG submission 187200) | Freshwater sediment microbial communities in response to fracking from Pennsylvania, USA - Cold Stream Run_MetaG_CSR_2012 (SPAdes)... | ecosystem: Environmental > Aquatic > Freshwater >...
CCCCCAACCCCTCCCCACAAGGGGGAGGGGAGGAATTCGTGGCACCGTCGCACCTCGACCTCGCGTCCGCGAAACTCGCCGGCGCATTGCGCGAGCGGCTCGCCATGGCTTCCTTCACAGCCATGCTGGGGCCGAAGGTCTCGGTGGTCATTGATGGCGGCTCTGTACTGCACCTTGATGCCGTCCGGGCTGACATTCGGCTGCGCGCCCGTGCTGGAATTGGCGGATGGCACGTGAGGCTCGGCGGCGATGCGGTTGCCGCTGCACCGATCGGCTCGGTCGCGCCGGCGAACGCGGTCGAGGTTGCGGTGCGGCTGCTCGAAACGATTGCGCAACATGGCCCGCAGGCGCGCGCCCACGATCTCATTCGGCATCAGGGACCAGACATGTTCCGCTCGGCGGTCAGGGACTTGTTGATCGATGCCCCAAATCCAGCGCCGCGGCCTGCTTCGGATCCCGTCGGCACTCATCCGCTGCGTAGCGGACTCCTGGCACTCGGCATCGGTCTCGCCTTCGGGCACACGGACGCGGATGCGCTCGAGAGTCTGATCAAATCAGCCGAGCGCGCTGGTGCACGCGGTCTGCGCACCGCGCCAGGACGCGCCCTCCTCATCATCGGTCTCACCGCGAACGCTTTACCGGCGCTGGCCGCCGAGGCGGAAAGCCTCGGCTTCATTACGCGCCGCGACGATCCGCGCCGCCATGTCGTGGCTTGCGCGGGTGCGCCGATTTGCGCATCGGCGGAAATTCCGGCGCGCGCGCTCGGGCCGCTGATCGCCGACGCAGCAGCGTCGCTCCTCGACGGTTCGTTGACGGTTCACGTATCGGGCTGCCCCAAGGGCTGCGCGCATCCGGGCCGGTCGGCGCTCACGATCGTTGGCAGCCACGCCGGCTGCGGTCTTGTTGTTGATGGCTCCGCCCGCGACCTTCCCACCGCCACCATCGCGGCGGCGTCTTTGCCGTCTGGCCTCGAGCACATCGCCCGCGAGGTCGCACGCTTCGCTCGCCCGGGAGAGAGATCCGCCGACGCGCTCGCCCGCCTCGGCGCCGCGCAGCTCGCGACAACATTCGGAGCGACCCGCCATGGCTGAGCCCCTCGCCTATCTGCGCGATGGTGCAGCCATCTACGAGCGGTCGTTCGCCATCATCCGGGCGGAAGCCGACCTTTCGGCATTCTCACCGGAAGAAGCCGACATCGCGGTGCGTATGATCCATGCCTGCGGCCTGGTCGAGGCGGCGGCACATATTGCTTTCGGCGGCAATCTGGTGGGCGCAGCCCGCGGAGCGCTCGCCGCCGGCGCCCCTATCCTATGCGACGCCGAGATGGTGGCGCACGGCGTGACCCGCGCGCGGCTGCCGGCCCGCAACGAGGTCATCTGCACGCTGCGCGATACGCGCGTGCCGGCGTTGGCGGAGCGACTCGCCACCACGCGCTCGGCCGCCGCCTTGGAGCTGTGGTCCGAACGGCTGGGCGGCGCCGTGGTGGCGATCGGCAACGCGCCGACCGCCTTGTTCCGCCTCCTCGAATTGCTCGCCGCCGGCGCCCCGAAGCCCGCCGCCATCATCGGGGTTCCGGTCGGCTTCGTGGGCGCGGCGGAATCCAAGGCGGCGCTCGCCGCCGATTCGCACGGCGTGCCGTTCCTGGTGGTGCGCGGCCGCATGGGCGGGAGTGCCATGGCGGCAGCCGCGATCAATGCGTTGGCGAGGGCCGGCCTGTGAGCGGCCGTCTCATCGGCGTCGGAGTGGGACCGGGCGATCCCGAGCTGATGACGCTCAAGGCGATGCGCGTTCTTGGGGAAGCCGACTTGGTGGTTCACTTCGCCAAGAATGGCAACCCGAGCCAAGCGCGCATGATCGCCGCCAGCCACCTCAAGGCCGGCACGCCGGAGCTGCCGCTCTACTATCCGATGACCAGCGAGCAACCGAGCAATGGCCGTGTCTATCGCGATGCCCTGCGCGAATTCTACGACGAGGCCGCCACGATCCTGGCCATGCATCTCGATGCCGGCCGCGCCGTCGCGGTGATCTGCGAAGGCGATCCGCTGTTCTATGGATCCTACATGCATCTGCATGTGCGGCTGGCGCCGCGCTATCCGACACAGGTGATCGCCGGCGTGACCGGAATGTCCGGCTGCTGGTCGGCAGTCGGGACCCCGATCGCGCAAGGCGACGATGTCTTCATGGTGCTGCCCGCAACGCTGCCGGAGCCCGAGCTGGAGCGGCACCTCGAGGATGCGGACGCCGCCGTGGTCATGAAGCTCGGCCGTCACCTGCCCAAGATCCGTCGCACGCTCGCGCGCGTCGGCCGGCTCGAGCGCGCCATCTATGTGGAGCGCGGCTCGACCAAAGCCGCCGTGATGATGCGGCTCGCCGACAAGCCGGACGATGCTGCGCCGTATTTTGCGATCGTGCTGGTGCCCGGATGGGAGGAACGCGCGTGAGCGGACGTCTCGCCGTCATTGGACTCGGTCCCGGAGACGCCCGCTATGTCACGCCGGACGCGCAGGCTGCGCTCGCCGCCGCCGACGCGCTCTACGGCTACGGCCCTTATCTCGATCGCGTTCCGGCGCGCGTCGGCCAGAGCCGGCACGCCTCCGACAATCGGAAGGAAGGCGCGCGCGCCGCAGCAGCGCTTCGCCACGCCGCCGCGGGCGCCAGCGTTGCGCTGGTGTCAGGCGGCGATCCGGGCGTTTTCGCCATGGCGGCCGCGGTCTGTGAGGAGCTCGCCACCGGGCCGCAAGCCTGGCGTTCCCTCGACATCACGATCGTGCCGGGCGTGACCGCCATGCTGGCGGTCGCGGCGCGGGTCGGGGCGCCGCTCGGCCACGATTTTTGCGCCTTGTCGCTCTCCGACAATCTCAAGCCGTGGGCGCTCATCGAGCGGCGGCTCGACGCCGCCGCGGGCGCCGGTTTCGTGATCGCGCTCTACAATCCGATCTCGCGCGCGCGGCCCTGGCAGCTCGGCCGGGCCTTCGAGCTGTTGCGCGCCTTGCTGCCGCCATCGACCCCGGTGGTGTTCGGACGCGCGGTCGGACGCACTGATGAGCAAGTGAGCGTGACGACGCTCGCTGCCGCCGATCCGAACGCAGCCGACATGGCGACGCTCCTCATCGTGGGTTCGGGCGAGACCCATGTGATCGAGCGCCCCGGACGAGCGCCGCTCGTCTACACTTCGCGCTCGGCGCAAGGCAGTGGCGCATGATCGATCAAATCCAAATCGATCCAGGCCAACGCATCCTCGATCGTCTCCACCGCCGGCACTGCGGGCAACGCCGGCCGGCGCAGCATGATCACGGTCAGGCCGAGTATGCGGGCCGCCGCGATCTTGCCATAGGTCGCAGCGCCGCCGCTGTTCTTGCACACCACGATGTCGATGCCGTGAGCCGTGAGCAGCACGCGATCGTCGGCTTGCTTGAAAGGACCGCGCCCGGTCACGTAGCTCGCGCGCGGCACCCGCAATGGCGGCTCAACCGGATCGACGCTGCGCACCAGATAGTGATGCTGCGGGGCTGCCACGAAGGGTGCGATGTCGTTGCGTCCGAGCGCCAGGAAGACGCGGCGCGGCGCATCGCCCAGCGCCCGCACCGCTGCGCCTGCATCATCTACCTCGGTCCAGCGATCGCCCGCGACCGCGACCCAGGGCGGCCGCCGCAGCCCCAGCAGCGGCACGCCGCTCGATGCGGCAGCCCGCGCCGCATTGGCGGCGATGATCGCGGCATACGGATGCGTGGCGTCGATCAGCACATCGATGCGCTCGGCCACGAGATGCGCGGCAAGTCCCTCGGCCCCCCCGAAGCCGCCGATCCGCACCGGCACGGGCTGCGCAACAGGATTTGCGGTGCGGCCCGCGAGCGACAGCGTCACCGCGAGGTCGTGCCGTCCGGCCAAACGCTCGGCCAGCCGTCGCGCCTCCGTGGTGCCGCCGAGAATAAGGATGCGTCGCATGTCGCGCCCTGATGTGGTTGCGGATCACACTGCCGCAGCGCCACGCTGGCTGTCCATCGTCGGCATTGGCGAGGACGGGATCGACGGCCTCACCGCGGTGGCGCGTGGGCTGGTTTCCGGCGCCGAGATCGTATTCGGCGGCAAGCGCCATCTCGGTCTCGCGGCTCCGCTCATTCGCGGCGCGGTGCGGCCCTGGCCATCGCCGTTCGGGCGCGCCGTCGAGGAGGTGCTGGCCCAGCGCGGGCGCCAAGTTTGCGTGCTCGCCTCCGGCGATCCCTATCTCTACGGCGTCGGCGCCGTGCTGGCACGCCACGTGGAGCCCCGCGAAACAATGGTGGTGCCGGCGCCCTCGGCCTTCAGCCTCGCGGCGGCCCGGCTCGGCTGGCCGCTCGCCGATTGCACGCTCGTTTCGCTGCACGGCCGCGAGCTTGATCGCGTGCGCCCGCATCTGCAACCCGGCACCCGCGTGCTGGCGCTGACATCCGATGGCGAGGGGCCCGCCGCGCTGGCCGGCCTGCTCGCGTCCACGGGCTTTGGGGCATCGCGCTTCATTGTTTTGGAGGCGCTCGGCGGGCCGCGCGAGCGCATCCGCGCCATCACGGCGGCGGAATTCGATCTCGGCACGGTCGATCCGCTCAACACCGTGGCGATCGAGGTCGCGGCCGCGGTTGGTGCTCGCATCATCGCATGCGCACCCGGCCTGCCCGACGCCATGTTCGAGCATGATGGCCAGATCACCAAGCGCGAGGTGCGGGCGGTGACGCTGTCGGCGTTGGCGCCGCGGCGCGGCGAGCTCATGTGGGATGTGGGCGCCGGGGCCGGATCGGTCGCGATCGAATGGATGCTGGCCGATCCATCGCTGCGCGCGATCGCGATCGAGGCGCACGGGGAACGCGCGGCGCGCATCCGGCGCAACGCCGCGAGCCTCGGGGTGCCGGGAATCGAGATCGTGCAAGGCGCCGCCCCGGACGCGCTCGCCGGATTGCCGCGGCCCGATGCGGTTTTCGTCGGCGGTGGTGCGAGCGATCCGGGCGTGCTCGATGCCGTGCTGGCGGCGCTGCCTGGCGGCGGCCGTCTGGTGGTCAATGCCGCCACCCTGCAGACGGAAGCGCTTCTGCTCGCGCGCTACTCTGAACGGGGTGGCGAATTGATCCGCATCGCGATCGCGCGCGCCGAGCCGGTCGGCAGCATGACGGCCTTTCGGCCGGCTTTGCCGGTAACGCAATGGCGCTGGGTGAAGCCATGATGGTGGCGGGCATCGGATGCCGGCGGGGCACTTCGGCGGCCGCCATCGAGGCGGTGATCGCAGCCGCGCTCGCGCGCGCCGGCCTGGCGCGCGGCGTGCTCGACGTCATCGCGGCGCCGGCCGCCAAGCAGGATGAACCGGGCATCGCGGCGGCCGCGGCGGCGCTCGGGGTGCGGCTGGTTCTGGTTGCGCAGCCCGATCTCGAGACCGCCGGCGACCGCGTCGAGACCCATTCCAAACGCGTGATGACCCTGATGGGCGTGCCTTGCGTAGCCGAGGCAGCCGCGCTGGCGGCCGCAGGTCCTGTCGCGCGCCTGGTCGTGTCGCGGATCGCGATCGGCCCGGCGACTTGCGCATTGGCGAGTTCGGAAGTGGCGAGTTCGGAAGTGACGAGCGCGGGGGCCGCGCCATGACGGTGCATTTCATCGGTGGCGGACCGGGCGCGGCCGATCTCATTACGTTGCGCGGGCGCGATCTCATCGCGCGCTGCCCGGTCTGTCTCTATGCGGGCTCGATCGTGCCGCGCGAATTGCTGGCGCATTGCCCGGCCGGTACACGCCTGGTCGACACCGCCCCCATGACTCTCGACCAGATCGAGGCGGAGTTCGTGGCCGCGCACGCGGCCGGGCTCGACGTGGCCAGGCTGCAATCGGGCGACCTCTCGATCTACAGCGCGCTTGCGGAGCAAATCCGCAGACTCGAGCGGCGCGGCATCCCCTTTACGGTCACGCCCGGCGTCCCGGCTTTCGCGGCCGCGGCCGCCGCCCTCGGGGTCGAGCTCACGGTGCCCGAAGTGGCGCAAAGCGTGGTGCTGACCCGGATGCCGGGCCGCGCCTCGCGCATGCCCGAGAGCGAGCGCCTCGCCGCCTTCGCGGCCACCAAGGCGACGCTGGCGATCCATCTGGCGATTCACCGGCTCGAAGCCATCGTGGCCGAGCTGCTGCCGTTCTACGGCGCCGATTGTCCAGTCGCCGTGGTGGTGCGGGCGAGCTGGAGCAATGAGCGAATTCTGCGCGGCACGCTCGGCACTATCGGAGCCCAAGTCGCCGCCGCATCGATCGAGCGCACCGCGATCGTCTTGGTAGGGCGCGCGATCGCGGCCGAGGACTTTCGTGAGAGCGCGCTCTATGACCCGGACTATCGCCGGCGCTTTCGCGGCGGAGATGCGCCGTGATGAGATCAGCTCGACGCGCGGCCGACCAATCCTCCGTCACGATCAAACAGCACGGTGTCGATCGCGATCCCGCTGCCCTCGACCACACGTGCCGCGACCGCCCGGGCGGCTTGCGCGACCGCATCGCCGAGCCCGATCCCATCCGCCGCCGCATGGCCAAACGCTTCCGCGGCCGTGTTGGCCGCCATGATGCGCGCGCGCAGCGCCGCGCCGCCGCCGGCGTTTTCGGCAAGCCCGGCGAGCGCCGCCAGATCGACCTCGCCGCGCTTGGAATGAAGATCGAGCAGGCCCTGCGCCAGCTTGGTCATCTTGGCGACGCCGCCCGCGATAGTGACCCGCGGCACCGGATGGGCGCGGGCATATTTGAGCATGCCGCCCACGAAGTCGCCCATGTCGATCAGCGCGATCTCGGGCAGATCGTAGAGCTTGCGCACCGCCGCCTCCGAGCTTGCCCCGGTGGCGCCCGCGATATGAACGAGCCCGGCGGCCCGCGCCACGTCGATGCCGCGATGAATCGACGCGATCCAGGCCGAGCAGGAATACGGCACCACGATGCCGGTGGTGCCGAGGATCGACAGGCCGCCCACGATGCCGAGGCGCCCATTGAGCGTTTTCGCCGCGAGCTCTTCGCCGCCTGGAATTGCGATCTCCACCTCGAGATCGCCGGCGCGGTTTGCGAGCGCGGCAACTTCCGCGATGGCGGCGCGGATCATGCGGCGCGGCACCGGATTGATGGCGGGCTCGCCGGGCGCAATCGCCAAGCCGGCCCGTGTGACCGTGCCGACACCGGGGCCGGCCCGGAAGGTAACGCCGCTGCCGGGCGCGCCGGGCCGCACGGTCGCCACGATCAAAGCGCCGTGGGTCACGTCCGGATCATCGCCCGCATCCTTGATCACGCCGGCGCTGACCGAGCCGGTGTCCTTTTGGGTGAGCGCCAGCGCAAAGGAAACATGTTCCCCCCGGGGCAGGATCACTTCCACCGGATCCGGAAATTCGCCCGTCACCATCGCCGCATAAGCGGCCTTGGCGGCCGCCGTGGCGCAGGCCCCGGTGGTCCAACCTCGGCGCAGCGGACGATCTTGCGTGGTCATGAGGTTGCCTATAGTCCGCCCGGGCTCGACCGTCACGACCGAGTGCGCCGGAGCGCGGTTCCGTGAGCGGACGCGGCCTCATTGTTTCGGCGCCCCGTTCGGGTGCCGGCAAGACCGTGATCACGCTCGCGCTCCTGGCGGCGCTGCGGCGGCGGGGAATCGCGGTGCGGGCCGCCAAGATCGGACCGGATTACATCGATCCCGGCTTTCATGCCGCTGCGACCGGGGCTGCCGGCCTCAATCTCGACAGCTGGGCCATGCGGCCGGCACTACTCGACGCCCTGGCGGCGGAAGCCGCCGCGGGCGCCGAAATTCTCGTGGTCGAAGGCGTCATGGGCCTGTTCGATGGCGTGGCCGGATCGCCCGGCCGCTGTGGGACCACTGCTGATCTGGCGGCGCGCTTCCAATTGCCGGTGTTGTTGGTGCTCGATGTGGCCGGACAGTCGCAATCCGCGGCAGCCGTGCTGCGCGGCTTCGCGACCCATGATCCGGCGGTGCGCATTGCCGGTGTCATTCTCAACCGCGTCGGCAGCGAGCGGCATCGCGCCCTGGTGAGCGATGCGATCACGGCCTTGAGCACGCCCTTGCCGATTCCGATTCTCGGCTCTGTCCCGCGCACCGCCGCGCTGGCGCTGCCCGAGCGCCATCTCGGCCTGGTGCAGGCCGGCGAGCATGATGATCTCGCTCTTTGGCTCGATCGCCTCGCCGCGCTGGCGGAACGCCATCTCGATCTCGACGCCGTGATCGCCAGCGCGATGCCGCTGGCCTCCACCGCGGCGCCCCCAATGACCGCCCTGCCGCCCCCCGGCCAACGCATCGGGCTGGCATGCGATCAGGCCTTCAGCTTCGTCTATCCGCACATTCTCAACGGCTGGCGGCGCGCAGGCGCCGCGATCGTGACCTTCTCTCCGCTCGCCGATGAGCCGCCGCCCGACGATTGCGATATCTGCTGGCTGCCGGGCGGATATCCGGAGCTCCATGCGGGCGCGCTCGCGGACGCGTCCCGGTTTCGCGCCGGGCTCGCGCGCTTTGCGCAAACCCGGCCGGTCCACGGCGAATGCGGCGGCTACATGGTGCTGGGCCAGGGGCTCACGGACGCGGATGGGACGCGCCACGCCATGACGGGATTGCTCGGGCATGCGACGAGCTTCGCGCACCGCAAATTGCAGCTCGGCTATCGGGAGGCGCGGCTGCGCATCGACAGCCCGATCGGATCCGCCGGCAGCATAGTTCGCGGCCACGAGTTCCACTATGCGACCCTGACCTCGCCCGGTGACGATGCGCCGCTCGCCGATCTCACGGATGGCCAAGGCGGCCCGCTCGGCGCCTCCGGCGGCCGGCGCGACCGGGTCACCGGCACATTCTTCCACGCGATCGCGCAGGCTTGAGAGAGGTCACCCGACTGATCGCGGTTTGGAATATGTGTCTTCCCGCCTTGCGAGTGTCAGCCTTTGTTGGAGACTTGCGCCTCCGCAAAGGTCGCCATGCCGGTATGGCAGGCGAGCGCCGCGCGCAGCAGCAAGACCGCGACGGCCGCGCCCGAGCTTTCGCCGAGCCGCATCTTGAGATCCAGCAGCGGCACCAGTCCGAGCGCATCGAGCAAAAGACGGTGCCCGGCCTCAGCCGACACGTGGCCGGCGACCACATGCCTGATGGCATCGGAATTCAGCCGCGCAAGCGGCGCGACCGCGGCGGTCGAGACAAAGCCATCGAGCAGGACCGGAATGCAGCGCCGCCGGGCGGCGAGCGCCGCCCCCAGGATGGCGGCAAGCTCGCGGCCGCCCAGCGCCGCCGCGATCATCAGCGGATCGTCGAGCACCGCGGCATGTCGGGCGAGCGCAGTGTCGATGACGGCCCGCTTGCGGGTGAGACCCGCCTGATCGACCCCGGTGCCGCGGCCGGCCCAGCGCGCTCCGCCGCCTCCGAACAGGGCCGCCGCAATGGCAGACGCCGCGGTGGTGTTGCCGATGCCCATCTCGCCCAGACACACGAGGTCCGCATCGGACGAAACCGCCTCGGCGCCGGTCGCCACCGCCGCCAGAAACGCGGCTTCGTCCATGGCGGGCGCCAGTGTGAAATCTTCCGTGGGCTCGTCGAGCGCAAGCGCGATGACGCGCAGATTCGCATCCGCGGTCTTGGCCAGTTGATTGATGGCGGCACCGCCGACGTTGAAATTCGCCACCATCTGGGCCGTGACCTCGGCCGGATAGGCCGAAACGCCTTGCCGGGTCACCCCATGATTGCCGGCAAACACCAGAACGTCGACGCGCTCCAGTCGCGGCGGATGGCGGCCCTGCCAAAGGGCGAGCCAGCCGACCAGATCCTCGAGGCGGCCGAGACTGCCCGGCGGCTTGGTCAGCGTCGCCTCGCGACTCGCGACCTGCTCGGCCGCAGCCGGATGCGAATGCGGCAAATGCAGGCAAGCGTCGTGCAACTCGGCCAGGGAGGCAAAACCGGTCATCGACAATCTCTCACGTGTCGGGGCAGGGTTGGTCGAGCCCCGATGACACGCCTCAATTGCCTAGCAAATTCGCCGCCGCAAGGCCTATAAAAATGGTGTTCAGCGGGGGCAACAAATGACGGACGCTTGGCTGCCGACCGGGTCCTGGCTGCGCGGCACCGCCGCCGACCTCAAGATCGCCCTGCTCTTCTCCACCCGGTTTCCCATCGCGCATGCGACACCGATCGGCGGTGCGGACATTGCGCACGCCAGCTGGGCGCTGCCGCTGGTCGGCGTGCTCATCGGTCTCGTCGGCGCTTTTGCTTATGGGATCGCATTCCGTTTCAATCTGCCGCCATTGGTCGATGCCGTCCTGGCGGTCGCCGCGACGCTCGCCGCCACCGGCTGCCTGCACGAGGACGGGCTAGCCGATACGTTCGACGGCTTCGGCGGCGGCAGCGAGCCAGAACGCAAGCTGGAAATCATGCGTGACAGCCGGATCGGCACCTATGGGGCCTGCGCGCTGGCAATGGCGTTGATGTTGCGCGTCGGCGCGCTCGCGAGCCTCGCGACGCCCGCGCAGGTGGCGCTGGCATTGATCGCCGCCCACGCGGGGGGACGCGCCGTGATGCCGCTGTTCCTGCGGGTGGTGCCGCCCGCGCGCCCCGACGGCCTGTCCGCCGAT
>Ga0209068_10001819_pt1 | contig 10574 bp, 11 predicted proteins | sample ColStrG_CSR_2012_FD_187200 | JGI IMG/M metagenome (GOLD analysis project Ga0209068, IMG submission 187200) | Freshwater sediment microbial communities in response to fracking from Pennsylvania, USA - Cold Stream Run_MetaG_CSR_2012 (SPAdes)... | ecosystem: Environmental > Aquatic > Freshwater >...
TGCGACACTGGTGAAACAGTAACCGAAGCCGCCTTTGGTACGGTAGCTTCGATTTTGAGGCCCGTGGCCAAAGTCGGCGACTTCCGAGTTGGGTTAGACCCGGAGGGGCTCCTAGTGAGGATAAGCTTTCCGCTCTACTCCAACATCGGACTCTTTTGAACGCGATCGGCACTTCCGGGTAGTGCCAGACTGAGACGCCTCACATCGAGCAATTCTTGACCGCTTCACCATCGAAAGCGGCCATACTTTGCACCGAGCCGACTGGCGGCTCAGGGCCACAACCCGACTCTCGCACCGCAGCAAACGAGACTATTACTCGATGACCTCGTCGGCGAGCATGCGAGTTACCTCGCACCCCCAAGGACCGCCAGCACCATCGAACTGCTCGCTGATCCAGACCGCCTGCAAGAGCTGCTTTAACCTCTGGCTCAATCGGCCAAAATCGCCGTGCAGCGGTACTAGCGCCGGCCCAACAGCGAGCGACGGTATCTGCTTGTGCGGGCCTCCTCTTGGCACACAAAAGTGCCCGTCCTGCCTTGAGCATAAAGCCGCTGGCCCTTGATGTAATAAATACGTTTTTGAGGATCGAGCCAGACGACAGCGTCGTTCGGGCAGTACTGTTGCGCCTGCATCTCAGTTTGAAACAAGCTCAACTGGGCAGATGCACGGCTTGCGTAGCTTGTAGCCACTAAAGCTGTGACGAGCCACATACACGATTGATTCTTGTTCATGTCGGCGGAGTTCCTTCAGGATCAAAAACAAATATTGAACTGTAGCTCGTGCAGTTCGTGCACCGCCCCGCCGCTCGGCCCCCAAGCGAGCGAGACAGTGCCGCTGAGATATCCAATCACCCGCATCGCCAGTTGCTGCGCACGCCCCACCGCCTACCACGCCGCGACACCGCCGAGGAGCGTGATGAACTCGCGTCGCCTCATGTAGCTCTCAGCTGAGGTCTCGGGACCACGCCAAATTCGGCTCGAAAGATACCACATCGCGTTATGGCGGTCCGGGCTCTTGGAGCGTGGTCAGAGCGTCCGCTCTACCTCGATAACCGGAAATCTGCGGCGTTCTCTGGCACTTCGGGTCCGGGCCAATTGCGGCCGTCGATGTATCTATAGTTGCGCGGTATCGCTAGTCGAATTAGGCGCGACCTTACCAGTGTCGTCAGGCTCCACCCAGGAGAACTGAAAACGTCTTCGATCCAACAGCAACTTCGGACTCAGGGAGCGTTTCTTGGGGCAGTGGGTCCCGGGCGATTGAGATAACCGGCGATCATCAACAAGATCGCTGTCGGAGCGAAACGCGTGGAAACCGCTGTGATCCGGTTGATGAGACCAGTGACGATCTGCGGACGCCCGGCCTTAAGCGTTGCATAACCCTGACGCGCCACTTCGGCGGCTGTCATCACCGGCACTGGCCCTTCGAACAAAGCGACGCCTTGCATATTGGCGACCTCGGCAAATTCGCTAGTCGTTGGGCCAGGGCATAAAGTCGTGATCGAAACTCCAGTGCCGCGCAACTCATGGCCGATTGCGCGGCCGAAGCTCAGCACGTAGGACTTGGTTGCATAATATACCGCCATGCCAGGACCGGGCAGAAATGCAGCTGTGGATGCAAGGAGCATGACCTTGCCACGCTTGCGCGCCACCATCTGGGGCAACACCAGCCGGGTTAATTCGGTTAAGGCGATGATGTTAACTTGCAGCATCGACAAAATTCTTTCCGGATTTTCTTGATCGAACCGCCCGGTGTCACCAAGGCCAGCGTTGTTGATTAGCGTGTCAATGGCCAGACCGCGTTGCTCCACGGTTTCCATCAATGCCGCAGCGGCGCCCGGTCTACTAAGATCGGCAGGGATGACGGAGATTTCCGCACCTATTGACTTGAGTTCGGCGGCGAGCGTTTCCATCGGTTCACGGCGGCGCGCGACGAGTACGAGATCGTGTCCGTCGTTTGCAGCCTCACGGGCAAGGGCGGCACCGATGCCAGCTGACGCGCCGGTTATGAGCGCAACAGGACGGGCTGAAGTAGCCATGTTGATCCATCCTTTCTCCCGCTCTCTTCGACGAACGGTGACGTTACAGATGAGGCGCGTCAGCAGTCGAGTAAGATGGCACGTCTCTTTCGAAACAAACGCGGGCCGTCAGCTTCGGCAAAGCCGCTTCGTCCACCGCGTTGGCGCGGAACCTGGCCTCATATTGTTCGAGGCCCATACGCCGCAGCCAGCTTGCCACGTCCATAACGGCGCCCTCTGACACATGATCGATCCGGCCGGATGATGTGTCTAGTGGCCGCTAGTGTGGCAAATCGGTCGGAAGAGGGGACACCCTGTCCCTCAAATAAGGGACATATCTAGATATTGCTCTCCAGGAGGCCTCTCCCCGCGGAGGGGGCCAGAGGTAGAGGAAGCTAAGGCTATGGCTGAGGGTGCCGAGGCTGCGGCGGACGGGATGGCGATGGCGGCGATGACGTGGGTACCGCTCGCGCCCCAGATATGGGAAGGCGTTGTTTGGGGCCGGCGGCGCCGCGATCCCGGCGCTCGCCGACATGCTGGCTAAGGGCGAAGGCGGGCCGGCCGATCCCAAGCACGCTTTTGCGCTGCTCAGTCGCCGGTTTTGGTCCGACGCGCCGGGCGTTAAGGGTGCGCTCGGTCAGGCATATCTTGAAGGCAAGCTGTGATGCCTGGAGCCGCGCGGCGTTGGCGCGCCGGAGGATCAGGGCGAGACACGCGTTCATGGAGTGTCCGACGCAAGAGGACCGCAGTGGGTCACGAAGAGAAGACCTCAAACTAAGCAAGGCCGCGTTCGTTGGAGAGATGAGCCAAGGGGGAAGTGGGGTCGGAGTAAAAGTTTCTCATTTGCTGCTCGCCGGATGCCGCGATGTCTCTTATGGGTCAGATTCCGAAAGTCTCAGAACGAGTATATCTTGTCCGCAATGGCATCGATTGTGTTGCAAAACTCCCAAAATGCCGTGTGACCAATTTTCCGTCGGGAGACAAAACAAGCCGCCATCGCCGATCGATATAGCCTCAAGCTCGGTACCGAAGTCGCCTGTGAGTTCATAGTCTGGTGATGTGGTCCCCCACATGTCTACTGGGAAGTCGCGCCTACAGTCCGGAAATTTCGTGATCGGTGATGCAAAAAGAGTTTTGCAACACAATCCCTCCGTAAGCGGACGCGACTGAACGGCGCCGTGATACTTTGGGGCACGCGCAGTAACCGCTCGGGTGCGCCGCATCGGCCTGTTGACTCGCGCCGATCTTATCTGGGGGCAACCGTTTTGCCGACCCAACCAAACGCTACCTATATGCTTTCTAGATCGAAAGCACTCAGTCGTTTTAGCGGCAAGCTATTGAAATTATTTATTGTTCTAAGAACGCGAGTTATTATATCGCTCCCCGTTGGGGAGAGGGCCTCGGGCAGTCGCGTTTTGCGATTGAGATTCGTCGAGTCCGAGCGCATCTCAGCGCTGAGCGTAACACAATGAGGGCGTAGCCCCCTCACCCCAACCCTCTCCAGCCCGACTTCGCGCGGGGCGAAGGAGTTCCCCGGCGCCAGCCGCGAGGCACCCGGTCTAGTCACCGCGCCATACGATCCGAGCCTAATCATTAACCGGCTTCTCAGCCGGCGGCACATCAGCCGGCGGCACATCGGCGGCCGCCGGCGCATCGGCCGGCGGCCCTTCGGCTGCTTCACGTTCGGCCTTGCGTTGCGCGGTTTTCTCGTCCTTTCTTCGCTGCTTTTCGTCGCTGCGGGCACGCGCCGCCCGGTCTCGTTCACTGCGGTCTCTATTGTAATTGGGCCGAAATGCCATGAAATCCTCGCATGAATCAGGTTGCTAAACCGCCTTTTGAGCCTATATAGGCGTTTGTTCGAGATTTTGCCTGTCTTTGCTATTTGCCCCACTTGGGCTCTTCCTCAGACAACGTTGAATTCGGACGCAAGGCTGCGCGATGTCGCGCAACTTTCAGACGCCGACCGGCGTTTTCACAGGAGGCCACACATGGCTACAGGTACAGTAAAGTTCTTCAATTCACAAAAGGGCTTCGGCTTCATTCAGCCGCAAGACGGCGGACAAGACGTGTTCGTCCACATTTCCGCGGTCGAGCGCGCCGGGATGAGCAACCTCAACGAAGGCCAGAAGCTCACCTATGACGTCGTCAGCGAGCGCGGCAAGCTGGCGGCCTCGAATCTGCAGAACGTCTAGCTGCGGTCCAAGTCCCGAGGCCCGGCCGTAACGCGCCGGGCCTTTTGTGCTTTTTCAGCATGAGCCGCCACCGGGCTGGCCGACGTGCCCATCAACGACCAACAGGAGACTGAGAATGGCACGGAAGCCAGCGACACGCGTGGAATTTGCCCTGTTCGATGTCTTCTACGAAGACGGTTCGCAGCGCTCCAACCGCAGGGTGCCGAGCGACATTCTGGGCGGTCTCGACGGCGATGCTCCGGCGCGTGCCGTGATCGAGGAGCAGGACCGCTTGATCGCCGAAAAATCCGGCACCCCGGCGCTCGCAGTCAAGAGCATGCGCCGATCCGGCGCAAAATAGATCGCCAAGATCGCGGATCCGTTTTTTGTCCGTCACTTCTGCGGTTGCTTGAAGTAGCGCAGGTCCGGGGGCGGCTGGTCCTTTTTGGCCGGCATCAAGCGGCCGTCAGCGCTCAGGTAATAGACTTCGCCGGCGATGCCGACGTGGCTATTGTCCTCGGTGCAGACCTCTTCGAACCAGTCCGGTTGCGCGATTTTCTGTCGAACGTATTTTTTGTTGACGGTCCAGGGATGCGTCAGCGCGTTGTCGATGGTGGTGATCTCGTTGGTGAGCGTGTCGGGATCGGACTTGTTCCAGTGGATCCGTTCCTTGATGACGCTTTGATTATCCGGGTGCAGCGGAATACCGGTGGCGTCGAAGGCCCGCGGGCCCTTGAAATAGCGGGTCTCCACCTCGAGCGTGTCGAAGCGGCCGTCGCCGTCGGTATCGCTCCATTTGCCGATCGAATAGCCCTGGAAGGTCGGATCGATATAATCCTTCGGCCAGTCGCGCCCATCGGTGAAAATGCGCCGCGAGTCGTGGATGTGCTCGATCAGGATATGGGTGGTCTCCGGGGTGACGACGATCTCCATCTCGCCATAAGGGGTCATGATGCGCGGCATGCCGGGCGCCAGGCACCCGTAGGTCGGGTCGCCGCCCTGCCCGCCCGCGGCCTGATCCTTGACGTTGGCTTCCCAGATGGCCTTGAACTCCGGCTTGAGCGGCGCCTGCTGCGGAGCGCCTTGATTCTTGCTCGGATCATAGGCCGGCTGGCCCACCACGCCGGGCACGCGGGCCCTGATCCACTGGCCCTTCAAGTCGGGATATTTCGAGTCATCGAATGCTTGCGCCTGGGCAAACGTCATCACGAGCGCCACCGCCAGCGCGGTCGCAGCCATCAAGCTTCGATAAGGCATGGGTCTCCTCCCTCGGATTGATCCAGCGGCCCGCGCCTCGAGGCGCAGCCAATGGGCGGCGCATTGGCCCTTACTTCTTTGGTTGATTGAAATAGCGCAGATCAGGCGGCTGTTGGCCCTTCTTGGCGGGCATCAGGAGGCCGTCCCCGCTCTGGAAATACATTTCGTTGCCGATATAGACCAGTCCGCTGCCCTCCACGCACATGTCCTCCGGCCAAATCGGGAACTCGGCCTTCTGACGTTGGTATTTTTTCGCCACCGTCCATGGGCGCGTCAGGGCGTGATCGATCACGGTCATGTCGTTGTGCAAGAGGTCGGGATCGGACTTGTCGAGGTAGAACCGCTCATGGATGACGGTCTGGTTGTCGGCATGCAGCGGCAGGCCGCTCGGCTCGAAGGCGCGCGGTCCCTTGAAGTAGCGGGTCTCGACCTCGAGCGTGTCGAAGCGACCCTTGTGCTCGGTATCGATCCATTTGCCGATGGAATAGCCGTCGAAGCTCGGCCGGATATCCTCCGACCAAGCCCGTCCATCGGTAAAGATTCGCCGACGGGAATCGCGGATGTGATCGATGCGGATATAGGTGACGTCGGGCGTGACCACGATTTCCATCGGCCGAAACAAGGTCATCATCGCCGGCATGCCGACCGCGAGGCAGCGGGCGCCTTGCCACTGGCCCTGACCGCCGGCGGCCTGATCGGCGAGGCTCGCTTCGAAGACGGCCTGATATTCAGGCGTCAGCGGAGCCTGCTGGGCGCGCCCCCAGGACTTGTCCGGATCAAACGGTCCCTGGCCGGTGACCCCGGCGGGCGGGCGAGCCCGCAGCCACTGGCCCTTCAGGTTTGGATACTGCGCGTCGTCGAACGCCCACGCGCCGCCGACGGTCGTCGCCAGCAGCCCGATGAGGGCGATTGCACCGATAGAGCTCCGGAAAAGCATGCCTCTCCTCCCTGCAACAACAGCGATCCAGGGGGCTCGGCCGGCACAGCCAAAGCGCCGCGAGCACCCATGGAGGCGAATACGCGAGGCCGAAAAAAGAAATTCGGTCCTGTCAGCGTGCCTGCCGGTGGCGCCAGTGCCGCCCTGCCCCTTTTTCGATGATCGGAAATTCCGGCAATCCCGATGGAGGGCAGCTCGCGGCGAGGATACACCGAACGCTCGGCCTCGCGAAAGGGTGCTGCGAGATTGGGAGAAGGGCGCCGCAGGGGCGCAAGCCGGGCGCTGGATTTCGTCAGGTCGATCGTCGGATTTGTTTCGTTGCTATTCTTGGATTTTGAAATGAATCGCGGCGCGGCATGGGAATGCCGCGCCGCGAAATTCCGGGCCGTGCTTGCGCTTATTTCAGTTGGTCCGCCACCTTGTCGATGCCGGCCTTGGCGCAGGCTTCGTCCTTGTCGCCGCCGGGAGCGCCCGAAACCCCGATGGAGCCGATGACATCGTCACCGACCTTGATCGGCAATGCACCCTGCGCCGGGATCATATTGGCGAGGTGGAGGGCGCCGATCGTGGGGTTGTCCTTGGCGGCCGTGGCGAACTCGCCGGATGGCCGGCGCTGCATGCGGGCCGTATAGGCCTTGCGCATCGAGTTTTCCATCGTGTGCGGACCGGTGCCGTCACCCCGCATGGCAACCAGCACTTCGGCGTTGCGGCCGAGCACATGCGCGGACACCTTGTAGCCTTGCGAGGTGCAAGTTTGCACCGCGGTTTGCGCCATGGCGACCGCGATGGGGAGCGTCAAGTCCTTGTGGGCGGCGAGCTGGGCATTCGCCGCAGGGGCGAGGCCGCAGGCCGATACCAGCGCGATTGCAGTGACGAGATGTGAAGCCTTGATCATGTGAAGTCCTCCCTTGAGAGCCGCGTTGCCGGCGGCGGGCGAGAATTGAGTGAAAGCGCGAAGCTGCGCCTATTTGAGATCCGCCGAGACTTTGTCGATGCCGGCCTTGGCGCAGACTTCGTCCTTGTCGCCGCCCGGTGCACCGGACACCCCGATGGCGCCGATCGTGTCCCCGTCGATGACGATCGGCAGCGCGCCCTGCGCCGGGACGATGTTTGCGAGAAAGAGCGCACCGGCACTCGGGTTGCCCTTGACGTTCTCGGCAAACTTGCCCGACGGGGTGCGGAAGGTTCGGGCCGTATAGGCCTTCTTCATGGAGTTTTCCATCGTGACCGGACCGGCGAGCTCGTTGCGCAGACCGACGAGCACCTCGCCTTCGCGGCCGACCACGTTAACGGACACGTTATAACCCTGACCCTTGCAGGTCTCGATCGCGGTCAGCGCCATGGTGGTCGCCATGGCGAGCGTCAGGTCTTTGTGGGTAACCAGCTGGGCATTCGCCGAGGTGGCGGCCCCGCAGGCCAGCGCCGATGCAAGCGTAAGTCCTGCCAGTCGATATGCAGTCTTGAACATGAGTAGTCCTCCCTTTGTGTTAGCAGCATTGTATGGACCGCAGCTCTTATAATATGACGACAACTTGCCGCCAAGCCGGCCTATCGCGGTTCCGCCGGCGGAACCGCCCGGTCGCTGATCATTCGATTTTCACGCCTGCATATGCTGCATCCCGGGCGAAGCCGACGCGGTGGCCCGATCAAGCGGAGGAAGCATGACGCGTCCTTGGACATGTGCCGCCATAGCGGCGCTCACGGCCGCGCTCTCGGCCACCGCACCGGCTGCAGCCCAGACTTGGCCGATGCGGCCGGTCACCATGGTGGTCCCGTTCGGGGCCGGTGGGGCGACCGATGTCATGGCGCGCGTGCTAGCGCCGCGTCTGTCGGAGCTGCTGGGCCAGCAGGTGATCGTCGAGAACGTCGGCGGCGCCGGCGGCACGACCGGCGCTGCCCGGGTCGCAAAGGCGCCGCCCGACGGCTACCAATTCCTGCTCGGCAATGCCGGCACGCAGGCCATCAGCCAAACGCTTTACAAGCAGCCACCCTACAATTCCGTGGCCGACTTTACGCCGGTCGGCATGGTGACGCAGTCTTTCTTCGTGCTCATCACCCGCAAGGATCTCCCCGCCACGACGCTGCCCGAGTTCATCGCCTACGCCCGGACCAACCGCGCCAAGATGCAATTTGCATCCGCCGGCCCCGGCTCGACCTCGCACATGATATGCGTGCTGCTCAACACCGCCATGGGCACCGACATCACCCACGTGCCCTATCGCAGCACCATCATCGCGATGCCCGACATGATGGCGGGCCGCATCGATTTCATCTGCGATGCGGTCGAGACCGCCGCGCAGCAGATTCAAGGGAACACCGTGAAGGCCATCGCGGTCTTGGCGCCGAGCCGAAGCGCCGTGCTGCCTGATCTGCCGACCGCGGCCGAGCAGGGCGTGGCGGGGCTCGCGGTCGCCGGCTGGTACGCGCTGTTCTTCCCGAAGGGAACCCCCGAGGCGATCGTGCGCCGGCTGAGCAGCGCCGCCAGCGTGGCGGTCGACACGCCCTCCGTCCGCGAGCGCATCGAGGGCGTCGGCATCAATATGGTCCCGTCGGAGCAAAGAACTCCCGAATTCCTCGCCCGCTTCCTGCCGGCCGAGATCGAGAGATGGGCCGCGCCGATCCGGGCGAGCGGCCTGTCGATGGATTGAAGCAGAGCTGCTCGCAACCATAGGCTCCAAGCCGCGCCTGCGTCATCGGCATAGCCGTCGACGGGCGACCAACAATCGAGCTGCCGCACCTATAACGCCGCGTTATTTCCAATCATCCGAGCGCTGGATCGAAATGCTTGTTCCAAGATCGCATTTCCATCGGTGAGCCTCCGATTTGCTTGCACCACAACATCATACCTTCCGGACCGCTTGGAACTTTTGACTCACGTACAGCATTTAACCGATACTTAACCATCCGTCGGGCCGCAAAAGACCGGAGCCATTGGGGGCCGATTTTGTTGCGCGCGCCCGTTCGCTGAGGAGCGGCATTGAGGCTCGAAAAAAACCGGCAACCTTTGGGAGGAGAACGTCATGAGCAAAGTTCTGCAATTGCTGGACAAGCTTGCGAAGGACGAGGAAGGCGCCGCGCTGGTCGAATACACGGTCCTGCTCGGCATCATGCTGGTTGCCGTCGTGGCCACGATCGGGCTGGTCGGCGGCTGGGTGAATACCAAATGGACAGCGCTCTGGATCGCGCTTTCGGCGAATTGAATGCAGCGCCGGATGTTGGTGTGAGCGAAGCGAGCGCGACTTGCGATCCCGCATGTCCGTTTCTGAGGCCCACATATTTTCGGGGTTAAAGCCAATGAAGGAGGTCAAGAAGGAGTAGCCGGCGAATAAACGGGAGGAACTTCAATAGTGCGTCCCAACAACCACATCGTTCTTTTTCTCGCCATCGTGATGGGTGGCATTGCCGCATTTCTTGCGCGCAATTGGATCGAAGGCCATTCGCGCGCGTTCGCCGCCGGCGATTCCGCCGGGACGGTCGTCGTGGCGGCGCAGCCGCTTGGATTCGGCGCCGAGGTGAACGCCGAAAACGTCACCGAGATTCCGTGGGTCGCAAAGTCGCTGCCCAAAGGAGCGTTCGTGGTCAAGGAGGACCTTTTCAAGGATGGCCGTCGTGTCGTGCTCTCGCCCTTGGTGCAAGGCGAGCCGATCCTGCGTTCGAAGATCACCGGACCCGGGCAGCGCGCCTTGTTGAGCTCGCTGCTGGACGAAGGCAAACGCGCCGTGACGCTGCGCGTCGATGACGTGCGTGGCGTAGCCGGCTTCATTTTACCGGGTGATTTCGTCGACGTCGTTCTCATTGCCGAGGACGGACCGCCCCGACGCGAGAACTATTCGGAGATTCTGCTGCAGCATCTGAAGGTCCTCGCGGTCGATCAACTCGCGAGTGAACGGCAAGAGCAACCGACCGTCGCCAAGGCGGTGACCATCGAAGTTACGCCCGAGCAGGCGCAGAAGCTCCTGTTGGCGACCAATATCGGAAAATTGTCGTTGATCCTGCGCCGCCCCGAAGAAGCCAATGGGAATTCGGGCCGCCGCGTCACGGAGCGGGATCTCGGCCGGATCGATGCGCGGACCGCTGTCGAAGCGATTCGGCCCCCGCCACCTCCGACGCCGCCGCCGGTCGTGGTCACGGCGGCGCCGCCGACAAACACCGCCAAGGTTGCGATCGTACGCAACAACAAACGTGAGGAATACAC
>Ga0209068_10001820_pt1 | contig 10573 bp, 10 predicted proteins | sample ColStrG_CSR_2012_FD_187200 | JGI IMG/M metagenome (GOLD analysis project Ga0209068, IMG submission 187200) | Freshwater sediment microbial communities in response to fracking from Pennsylvania, USA - Cold Stream Run_MetaG_CSR_2012 (SPAdes)... | ecosystem: Environmental > Aquatic > Freshwater >...
CGGTGGCGACCAGGTGCCATCCATGATGTCGGCCCGCACCGCGCCCGGGAACGGCGCGAGCAGTTCACGTTCGCGCCCATTTGCGGGCACGCCATGCGCAGACAAATCGCAGCCGTCGAAATAACTAGCGGTGCGCTTGTAGAGATCGAAGAAGTAATTGTGGTTGATCCATTCGAAATCGAACAATTGCAGGATTGCTTCGCGCACGCGCACATCGGCAAAAACCGGCCGGCGCGTGTTGAAAACCAGAGCTTGCATGCCCTTTGGCAGTCCGTAGGGAAGATCTTCCTTGGTTACGCGGCCTTCGCGCAGCGCGGGGAAATCGTATGCGGTCTGCCAGCGGCCGGGGTCGGTCTCCACCCGCAAATCATAGAGACCTTTCTTAAAGGCCTCGAAGTGCGTATTGCCGTCCCGGTAGTAGTCGAAGCGAATGGTGTCGAAATTCCACAATCCGCGATTGATCGACAAATCGCGACCCCAATAATTTCTGTCGCGCCTGAAGGTGACACTGACGCCTGGCTTCACCGCGCTGACGGTATAGGGGCCGCTGCCCACGAGAGGATCGAAGCTCGTATCTTCGAAGGTCGCCGTGTTGACCGCGTGCTTCGCCAGCACCGGCATTAAGCCGATGATAAGTGGAAGTTCGCGGTCGTCGGCTCCAGAGAGATCGAACCGCACCGAACGCTTATCGGTCGCCTCAGCTTTGACGACTTTGGCGTAGTAGGTGCGGAAATTCGGCCGGCCCTTATCGCGCAGTAGTTCCCAGGAGAAGATCACGTCGTCCGGCGTCACGGGCTTGCCGTCGGAGAAACGCGCTGCTGGATTGATCGTAAAAGTAACGAAAGAGCGCGCGGCGTCAGTGGCGACACTTTCAGCGAGAAGTCCGTACAGGGTGAACGGCTCGTCATAGCCACGCGCAAGCAGGCTTTCGATCACGTAGCCGCGCATATTGGCCGCGGGCAATCCTTTGACGATAAACGGATTGAGGCAATCAAAAGTGCCGAGCACGCCCTGCACGAGCTGCCCGCCTTTGGGCGCGGCCGGGTTGGCATAAGTCGGATGACTGAAATTTGGTCCCCACGCAGGATCGCCATGCATGGCAATGGCGTGCGATGCGGCTTGTGCATGCGCCCGACGCGCACTAATGCCTGATGCGACTAATAGTGCGCCAAGCACGACAGCACGCCGCGACGGCCGCCCCTGCGTCACGGCGGAGGAACCAAAAATCGGCGCGGGCGAGGGGCGAATGCGATTCGTTCCGGTTTAGCTCGAATTTATCATAGGGTACGGGTCACGCTCGGGGCCGCATTTTCCCGGCCTTCGTGGCTTTATTGCAGGGCCGAATTCAGCTATCAGGCACGGCTGAGGGTCACGCTCCCGCCGTATTTCACACGGAGAGAGCCGCCCATGAGCGTCGTTCGGGAGCCATGGGCACCGGACGGGAAGAACAAGGGATAATTGCAATGAATCATTGGACCGCATCGGCCTGGCCGCGGGGCCGGGCGCTGACCGCCACTTTGGCCGGGATATTGGGGGCGGCCCTCGTTGCCGGGCCTACGCTGGCACAGCAGCCGCAGCCTAAAGCAGCGCCCGCACAGAAGCCGGCACCGGCCCAGAAACAAGCACCCGCCGCGCAGCCTGCCCAGCCAGCGCAACAGCAGCCGGCGCCCCCGGGACAGCAACAGGCCGCCGGGGATCAGCCTCAGCTGATGTATTCGCCCTGGATGAAGGTCTGCGGCAAGGGACCGGACACCAATAACAAGCAAGTCTGCGTTATTACCAAAGACGGCCGTTTAGAAAACGGCATGCCGGTCGCCATTGTGCAATTGTTCGAGCCAGAAGGCGGTCAGAAGGTGCTGCGAGTGACTGTTCCGCTTGGCATGCAGCTCTCGCATGGCACGCGCATGCTCATCGATCAGGGTCAGCCGGCGCAATCGCCCTACAATATTTGTTTCCCGGTCGGCTGCATGGCCGACTATCAGGTGACCGACGACCTGATCGCCAAGATGAAGAAGGGGCAGAACATCATCGTGCAGGCGATCAACATGCAGGGCACGCCAATCAGTCTGCCGCTGCCGTTGAACGATTTCGCCAAGGCCTATGACGGCCCGCCGACCGATCCGAAAGCCTTCGAAGAGCAGCAACGAAAGCTGCAAGAAGAGCTCCAGAAGAAGGCAGAAGAGGCGCGCAAGAAGCTGGAAGGCCAACAGAGCCAGGCGCCAGCCGGACAGGCACCTGCACCGAAGTAAGCACTACACATAACGATTACAAAAGGCGCGGCTCGAGGCCGCGCCTTTTTATTTCGTCACGCGCAGCGCGCACCTAGTGCATTTGGCTGTGGCGCGGCCGGTAGCCGCCGCTTTCATCCGGCTCGAAGACTTCGGCCACGTCCGGATGGCGGATCGGCGTGCCCGACGTATCGGGCAACAGGTTCTGCTCGGACACGTAGGCGACATATTCAGTTTCCGCGTTCTCGGCGAACAGGTGGTAATAGGGCTGATCCTTATGCGGACGAATTTCGACCGGGATTGCCTGCCACCACTCTTCTGTGTTGTTGAAAACAGGATCGATGTCGAAGATAACGCCGCGGAACGGATACAGGCGGTGTTTCACCACCTGACCGATCTTGAATTTGGCGTTACGCATCTTGTCCATGTACTACGTACTCATCCTGTTACAAAGCGTACCGCGCGGCCATTTGCGGATCTTTCGCGGCAACGAGCTTGGCGAGATCGAGTACGACCTTGGCCTGCTTCCAGGTGGCGTCGTCCTGCATCTTGCCGTCGATCATGACCGCGCCAGCACCGTCAGGCATCGCGACAATAATTTTCTTGGCGAAGGCCACTTCATCGGGATCAGGCGAGAAGACCTTTTTTGCGATCTCGATCTGGGAAGGATGCAACGACCAGGCACCGAGACAGCCCATCAGAAAGGCATTGCGGAATTGCGTTTCGCACGCCGCGGCGTCCGAAAAATCTCCGAACGGTCCGTAGAACGGTTTGATCCCGGCAGCTGCGCAGGCATCAACCATTTTCGCGATGGTGTAATGCCAGAGATCCTGCTGAAAGGCTGTACGCGGAGCGTCGCCTTGCGCATCGGCAAGCACTTTATAGTCGGGATGGCCACCGCCGACGCGCGTGGTCTTCATCGCCCGCGACGCAGCGAGATCGGCTGGCCCCAGACTCATGCCATGCATGCGCGGAGAAGCTGTCGCGACCGCTTCCACGTTGTTGACGCCCTGCGCGGTTTCTAAAATCGCGTGGATCAGGATTGGTTTTTTTAATTTGTGCCGCGCTTCGAGTTGCGCGAGCAACTGATCGAGGTAGTGGATATCCCATGGACCATCGACCTTGGGCAGCATGATCACATCAAGCTTGTTGCCGACAGCGCCTACGATTTCGATGATGTCGTCGAGCGCCCAAGGCGAATTGAGCGCGTTGATGCGGGTCCATAGTCCGGTCGCCCCGAAATCGACCGCCTTCGCCATTTCGATGAAGCCTTTGCGCGCGGCCTGCTTGGCCTCGACCGGAATGGCGTCTTCCAGATTACCCAGCACCACGTCCACTTGCCGCACCAGTTCCGGAACCTTGGCGCGCACTTTCTCATTGTGCGGCGGCACGAAATGAATCATGCGCTCGAGTCGTACCGGTAACTCGCGCAAGGGCGCGGGTGCGCCAATTGCGAGAGGGGAAAAGAACTGACGCGGCAGCTTCATAGGACCTTCCAAAAGATGCTTCTGCCGTTTAGAGCAATGCAAAGGCCGCGCCAAGTGGGACGACCGGAGCGCCGTTAATGATCGACGTTCTTAATCTCGCGCTGCCTTATTTCGGGCTCATCTTCATTGGTTTTGCCTGCGGCAAGCTCAAGCAGATCCCCGACACCGCGCTGGCCTGGATGAATTTTTTCATCGTCTACGTGGCTTTGCCGGCATTGTTCTATCGGATTCTTGCGCAGACCCCGCTGGAGCAGCTCGCCCGGCTGGATTTCATCTTCGCCACAACGTTGGCGACATTCTGGGCTTTCGTGGTGTCGTTCGTCATCGGTATGGCGATCCTGCGCGGGAATATCGGGCAATCGACCATCGCTGGCTTGGCCGGCAGTTACGGCAACATCGGCTATATGGGTCCCGGCCTCGCTTTGGCGACCCTCGGTCCGCAGGCGGCCGTGCCGGTGGCGTTGATTTTCTGTTTCGACACGCTGCTGCTGTTCTCACTGGTGCCATTTTTGATGGCGCTCGCAAATCCACAACAAAAGAGCATCGGGGCAACCACCATCGAGGTGGCCAGGCGTATTGTTACCCATCCGCTGGTGATTGCGACCGCAGTTGGCATTGCCTCGGCGGCGGTTCATTTCCAGCCGCCCGTCGCAATGGAGAGGCTGCTGCAATTCTTGCAGAATGCGGCTGCTCCTTGCGCACTGTTCACGCTCGGTGTCACCGTGGCTCTGCGGCCGCTGAAGAAGATACCATGGGAGGTGCCGTTCCTTGTGGCCGTCAAACTCGCCCTGCATCCCCTGTTGGCATTCCTGTTGCTCTCGCTGTTCGGACCATTCGAGCAAAGCTGGGTCTATACGGCGATACTGATGGCAGCATTACCGCCGGCACTGAATGTTTTCGTGTTCGCACAGCAATACGATACATGGGTCGAACAGGCCTCCGGGGCGGTGCTGGTCGGTACGCTGATTTCGGTTCTCACGCTGACGTCGGTCATGTGGATGGTCAAAACCAATACGCTGCCGGCACTTTTGTTCGGGTGAATTGATGCAGCCATTGTCAGGTCTTCTTGTCGTGGATTTCACCACGCTTTTGCCGGGGCCATTGGCGACGTTGATGCTTGCCGAAGCCGGTGCCGAGGTCATCAAGATCGAACAGCCGGGCGGAGAGAACGCGCGGTACTTTCCGCCCATGGTCGACGGAGAGAGCGCAGCGTTTCTCATGCTCAATCGCGGCAAGAAAAGCATGGCGCTCGACCTCAAGAATGAAGCGGATCGCGCAAAGCTCATTCCATTCATCAAACGGGCCGACATTTTGGTGGAGCAATTTCGGCCTGGCGTCATGGCGCGGCTTGGTCTCGGCTACGAGGACGTGCGCGCGCTCAATTCCCGGCTGATCTATTGTTCTATTTCCGGATATGGCCAGAGCGGCCCGCGTGTGCACGAGGCCGGGCACGATCTCAACTACATCGGCAATACAGGCTTGCTGCATTTGCAGCCGGGGCCGGCCGGCCATCCTGTGGTCCCGCCAATGCTCGCAGCTGATATTGCCGGCGGAAGTTTTCCGGCGGTGATCAACATCCTGCTGGCGTTGCGTGCGCGCGATCAGAGCGGACAGGGATGTCATATCGATATTGCGATGACCGACGCAATGTTCACATTTACCTGGGCGGCGCTGGCGCTCGGTGCGGCGACTGGCCGATTTCCAAAACAGGGGGAGTTGTGGCTCGTCGGCGGCTCGCCGCGCTACCAGATCTACCCCGCCAAGGACGGCAAGATGATTGCCTGTGGTGCCATCGAGCAGAAATTCTGGATTGCCTTTGCCAAGGCGATTTCCTTGCCGGCCGAGTTTGTCGATGACATGCGCAACCCTATGGCGACGCGAGACGCGGTTGCCAAGTTGATATTGGCCCGATCATCCGACGACTGGCGTCCCGTCTTCGCCGCCGCGGACTGCTGTACAACGATTGTGACGCCACTCGAAGAGGCGATGCGTGACCCGCATTTCGTCGGACGCGGACTATTTGCGCACAAAGTTGCGACTGCGTCGGGTAAAAGCCTGCCCGCACTGACCTTGCCAATTAGCCCGGAGTTCCGCGAAACTCCCGGTGAGAAAAAAGCACCAAAACTCGGTTAGAGCGCTTCGCCACGCATCAGCCGCGGTTGCGCCGTCGGCGCAACGCCTTCGCGCATCACGGCGCGCCGCAATGGCCCGATGCGATCGATCAAATAGAGCCCAAGTCCCCGCGCGCCCTGAACCGGCAGAAAATCACTGAGAAGAGTGCGATTGAGCAGATCGATCGCGAGCGTTCGGCTGCCAACATCTGCGCGGCGCAAGCGGTCGTAGTTTGCTAATACGCCGGCCCCGCCAATATCGTGATGCTCACGGTACGCTGCGACCGCGAGCTCGCCGATGGTGGCTGCATCGCGCAAGCCCAGATTCAATCCTTGGGCGCCGATAGGCGGGATCACATGGGCGGCTTCACCGACCAGGGCAATGCGCTTGTCGGCGAAGTGCCGTACGGTTGCGACGTGAAGTGGGAACAGGCCGCGGCCCGGCTCGACTTCGACCTTGCCGAGTATCGAATGTGACGCGCGCTCGATCTCGCCAGCCAGATCGGCGTCATCGAGGGCCGCACGTTCATCGGCCTCGGCAGGATCGAGCACCCACACCAGACTTGAGCGATTTCCCGACAAAGGCACCAACGTGAAAGGACCGGTTGGCGTGTGAAATTCAGTCGACGTGTCGTGATGCGGACGGGAATGTTTCAAACAAATCGTCAGGGCGACCTGTGGGTAGGTGCGTTCTTCGATTTTGATTCCGGCCGCAGCCCGACACATGGAATTCCGGCCATCTGCGCCAATCGTAAGCGGTGCACGCAATGTGCCACCGTTCTTGAGCGACACGATGACTGCGTCGCTGGCTGGTACGACACTGGCTACTTCGTATCCAACAAAACGCAGATTGGGCAGAGAAAGCGTGCGATGCTCCAGCGCTTCGATCAGATGGCGGTTCTCGATGTTGTAGCCGAAGGCATCGAGGTCAATTTCGTTTGCCTCAAATTTAACCTCCGGCGCGCGCCACAGCCGCCCAGTAGCGTCGACGATGCGCATCGTTTTGAGGGGAGCGGCCTGCGCCGCGCATCGATCCCAAATGCCAAGTGTACCCAGCGCGGTCACGGAACCCGCCAGCAGGGCCGTGGTGCGATTATCCGGTTTGGCCGGCCGTTTGCCGAAGAGAACCGTGGAGATGCCGCCTTCGGCCAAGACAATCGCAGCGGTTAGCCCGGCGGGTCCGCCGCCGACCACAATGGCTCCCGCGCTATCGCTAATTCCGTCCAGCATAGACTGCTCAAATCTCGTTGGGCGTTAAACGCACTAGCATGCACAGGGTAGGCAGGAAACCACATCAAAGGCTCGCGGTACCCCGGTCTTGCCCGATGCGCTATGTAGGAGGCCGCCATGAGCGAAACGGCCGACCACAACTTTGAGCATCTATCGCCCGCTGCGGCGGGACTAGGCCATGTTTTTGCGCGGCCGAAGGCGCTGGCAGCGCTGTGCGTGATTGTGCTTGCGAGCCTTGGTTGGTTTTACGTCGCGTTGCTTGTCGCAGGCACCGGTAAAGCTTTCGGTGGTTTCGGAGCAACCGTCCTGCAGACGCTATGCGGTCCGTTGCGAGACGCGTCTTGGAGCGCGGGCGGCATCGCTATCGTCACGTCGATGTGGGGCGCGATGATGCTCGCGATGATGCTCCCAAGCGCCGCCCCAATGATCATGACCTACGCCGGCATCGCCGACACCGCCGCACGCAAAGAAGAACGTATCGTCTCGCCGTTCGTGATCGCGGCCGGCTACGCGGCGGTGTGGTTTGGATTCTCGCTCTGCGCAGCGCTGACCCAGATTATGATGACGCAAACGGCGTTGCTCGACGCCAACATGACGTCTGCGAGCGGTCTATTTTCTGGCGCAATATTCATCGGAGCTGGGCTCTATCAGTTCTCTGCGCTCAAGCACGCGTGTCTCAACCATTGCCAGCAGCCGTTCTTCTTCTTCTTTGCAAACTGGGCCACCACACCACGCGGGGTATTTCGGCTGGGACTAAAGCAAGGCGTCTATTGCCTCGGCTGCTGTTGGGCAATGATGCTGGTTATGTTTGCGGTCGGGATCATGAATGTGATCTGGATGGCGGGGCTCGGCATGGTAATGACCATCGAGAAAATGCTCGTCGGGCGGCGTTTTACTCACATCATCGGCGCGGCGCTGATCGTCATTGGCGCAGGCTTCGTCATGGCGGCTTTCGCTGCTCATTGGCCGGCGCCGGCAAGATAAGTTAAGAAAAGAAAAAGGGGAGTAGTGCGTTGACGGAAAGTTGGAGCTTAAAGGGGGAGTTGGCGCTTTCGTGCAGTTGCACCGTGTTTTGTCCCTGCGTGTTGTCACTCGGCGAACACCCTCCGACTGAGAGCCGATGCCAGACCTGGGCCGGTATTCGCATCGACGACGGGCACTTCGACACGACCGATCTTTCGGGGATCAAAGTCGGCCTGATGATGGATTTGCCCGGCATCATGTCGCGCGGTAACTGGACCGCGGCCTTGTTCGTCGATGACGATGCCTCCGCCTACGCGATGAAAGGCTTGACCAGGATTTTCACCGGACGCGCCGGCGGCACCACGCATTTGCTGTCGATTTTGGTTGGACAATTCCTCGGGGTGCGGCAGGTGCCGATCACCTATGAAACGCAAGGCGAAACTCGCATCATTCGCATTGAGAAATTTGTGGACGGAGCGATCACGCCGGTTCGCGGCAAAGAGGCGGGGCAGAACGTCGTGATCCGGAATAGTGAATACTGGATTGGTTCCGATATCATCGTGGCGCGCGCTGACAGGTCACGGTTCCGCGGCTTTGGCCGCAACTGGAATTTGGCGGGACGGTCGGCCGAGATCGTCCAGCTCGATTGGGGCAACGGTTCATGATCCTGAAAGTGGAACCGGGCGTCATGCGCAAGTGTAGATCATGACGGGATTCGAGCGCGCTCGCGCTTTCACGGTTCACATCTTCACCGCGACCGGCGCGGCTTTGGCGTTTCTTGCGCTGATCCTGGCGACTGGCGGACATTGGGCGGCAATGTTCCTGTGTCTCGGTTTGGCGCTGGTTGTGGACGGCGTTGACGGGCCGATAGCCCGTACTTTCGACGTTGAGAACGTATTGCCGCGGTGGTCAGGCGATACGCTCGATCTGGTTGTGGATTTTACAACCTATGTATTCGTTCCAGCCTATGCGATTGCGGCCAGCGGATTATTGCCTCCAGTTGTTGCGATCCCTGCGGGAATCATCGTTGTCATCAGCGGCGCTCTTTATTTCGCGGACCGCGAAATGAAAACGAAGGACAATTATTTCCGCGGATTCCCAGCCGTGTGGAACCTTGCCGCCTTCTATCTTTATTTGCTTGAGCCGCCCGAGTGGGCGGCGGTGGTCGCCGTTGCCGTTCTCGCTGGCCTAAGCTTCGCTCCCATCAAGTTCCTGCATCCATTGCGCGTGCAGCATTGGCGCACGTTCAATATTGCCCTGCTGGCGATGTGGGCGGCGCTGGCGCTTGTTGCGATTATTCAAGACCTGTCACCGGGTCTTTACGTCACCCTGCCGTTGTCGATTATCGCAGTTTATTTTTTTGCTGTCGGTTTATTGCGCAGTCCCGTCTGATCGTGTTCGATCGCTAGAATTCAGGAGTTACCTATGCCTCGACCAGTTCTGCTTATCGCCGGCGGCAGCCGCGGTATCGGCGCCGCCACCGCGAAACTTGCAGGCGAGCGGGGTTATGACGTAGCGGTGAATTACAAGACCAATTCGAATGCCGCGGCCTCCGTGGTCAAAGCGGTTGAGAAGGGCGGCGGTAAAGCAGTGGCGATCCAGGGCGACATGGCGCTGGAGACCGATATTGAGCGGGTATTCGACACAGCGTCCGATACATTCGGATCGCTCACCCATTTCGTCCATAGTTCCGGGATCATCGGCGACGCTTCACGGCTCGATGATGCCAGCGCGAAGACGATCCGCGAGGTCCTCGAGGTCGATACTTTCGGAGCGCTGCTTTGCTTGCGCGCCTGCATGCGACGCATGTCGACAAAGCATGGCGGCAAGGGTGGCGCCGTGGTCATGTTGTCCTCGATGGCGGCTCCGCTCGGCGGCGCAAATGAATGCGTCTGGTATGCCGCAGCGAAGGCCGGCGTCGATTCCATGGTCATAGGTGCCTCCCGCGAGGTCGCCAAGGAAGGCATACGCATCAACGCCGTGACGCCGGGTGTCATCGATACCGATATTCAGCCGCCGGGGCGCGTCGAACGCCTCACGCCCATGTTGCCGATGGGAAGGGCCGGGCAGCCCGACGAAGTGGCGGAAGCAGTCTTGTTCCTGCTGTCGGACAGCGCGTCCTATATCAATGGCGCGAATCTGCGCGTTTCCGGCGCGCGTTGATCCGCCTTGCGCTTGCCGCGCGGCTGCCTATGATCGTCGCCGAATTCCATTCCCACAACAAACACACGTCTAACAAGGAGTGAAACATGGTCGCGGCAGTGCGCGTTCACAAACCCGGTGGTCCTGAAGTCCTGACCTACGAGGACGTCCAGATCGCGGCACCCGGCCAGGGCCAAATCAAGATCAAGCAACACGCCAGCGGCGTCAATTTCATCGACGCCTATTTCCGGATGGGCATGTATCCATCGCCGGTCGGCATGCCATTCATTGCCGGTAATGAGAGTGCCGGCGAGGTGATGGCGGTTGGCCCCGGCGTAACCGACATCAAGGTCGGTGATCGTGTTGCCTTTGTCGGCCCACTCGGCGGCTATGCGGCCGAGCGCCTGGTGCC
>Ga0209068_10001821_pt1 | contig 10567 bp, 4 predicted proteins | sample ColStrG_CSR_2012_FD_187200 | JGI IMG/M metagenome (GOLD analysis project Ga0209068, IMG submission 187200) | Freshwater sediment microbial communities in response to fracking from Pennsylvania, USA - Cold Stream Run_MetaG_CSR_2012 (SPAdes)... | ecosystem: Environmental > Aquatic > Freshwater >...
ACGCAGAGAACAGCTCTTCCGGCGAACGTTTCCGCCCATTTGCTGGGATATAATTTTGCTATCCGATGATTTTCTTCCGGTCTCTTGCACTCTTGCTGACCGCCAGCCTGTTGCCCTGGTCATCTGCCGCATTCGCGGCACCGGCTTCGGCACCGAATGTGGTGGTCATCACTATCGACACTCTACGCGCCGACCATCTTGGCTGTTATGGCTACAAACAGGTTCGCACTCCCAACATCGACGCGCTCGCTGCCGATGGCGCGCGCTTTGAACGCGCCTATACAGCGGTGCCGGTCACGCTGCCCTCGCACACCGTGATGTTTACCGGCACCTATCCCATGCTCAGCGGCATGCACGATTTCGCCGCCAACAAGCTCAACGCTACCCAGCCGACCCTGGCTTCGGTCCTCAAGGAGCACGGATATGCCACCGCGGCCGTGATCGGCTCGGCGGTGCTGGACTCACGCTTTGGACTGAATCGCGGATTTGATTTCTACTACGACCACTTCGATTTCAATCGTCTGCAGGAATCGAACCTGGAAGAAATGGAGCGTCCCGGAAACCTGGTCGCAGATGTCACTCTGGATTGGCTGAGCAAGAACTATCAGAAAAAGTTTTTCCTGTGGATGCACTTGTACGATCCTCACTACCCGTATCGTCCACCTGCTCCGTACGCCGACGAATATAAAGACCGTCCTTACGACGGGGAGATTGCGTTCGCGGACGCGCAAGTGGGAAGGCTGATTCGCTTTCTTAAATCCAGGGGTTTGTATGCGAACACGCTGATCGTCCTCAGCGGCGATCATGGGGAGAGTCTGGGAGAGCACGGAGAAAAGACCCATGGCTTTTTCATCTACAATGCGACGCTACACGTACCGTTCATCATTCATCTGCCGGGCCTGGCATCTCCGCGGGTCGTGCCCGGCCTGGTGAATCTCGCCGACCTGATGCCAACCGTGCTTCAGGAATTGAAAATAGATGTTCCCACTCAGGTGCAGGGTCAAAACCTGCTCCCTCTTATGAGAACCAAAGATCCGGGCGAAGGCCGCACTCTGTATGCGGAGACCTTTCTGCCCCGCCTACATTTCAACTGGAGTGAACTGCGCGGAGTCGAGACCGAAAATTACCACTTCATCGATGCTCCCAAGCCCGAGCTCTACGACCTGGCCAAAGATCCGGGCGAAACTCAGAATCTGTATTCGGAAAAGAAAGCGGTAGGGGAAGAGTTGCGGGCGCGTTTGACCACGCTGATCCGGCAGTACAGTGCAGGCCCGGAACTGGCGGAAAAGACCGGCCTCGATCCTGCCCTGATGGAGCGACTGAAGTCCCTTGGATATGCGGGGTTTTCCGGGGGTGGCAGCCCGACCATCACCGACCGTGCCCTGCCCGATCCCAAAGACCGGATCCAGGCGTATGAACTGATATCGGACGCGATGGCTGAGAGCCAGCACGGCGACTATCGGGAGTCGACGGAGAAGTTGAGCCGGGTGCTCGAGACAGATCCGGACTCTGTGCCCGTGCACTATTTGCTGGGATTGAACTATTACCGCATGCGCGAATTTTCCCGCGCGGCGGAGCAACTCGAGCGGGTATTGCAACTCAGCCCGGAATATTCGCTGGCAGCGTTCCAACTGGGCCTCGCTTACGCACGGGCAGGAGACTACGATCACGCAGTCCAGGCCCTGAAGCGGGCGCTGGAGTTGGACGCAACGAATTTCTCGGCAGCCTACAATCTGGGGGTTGCGTATCAACAGAAGCAGATGACGGCGGAGGCGACTGCGGCGTTTCGTCAGTCGCTAAGCATTGCGCCGGACTATGCTCTTGGTCATCGCGGTTTGGGAGAAGTTCTGCTGTACCAGGGTCAAGTGGATGACGCGCTCGCCGAATTGCGGCGTGCAGCCGAACTGGCTCCTCAGGATCCCGGGAACCACGCCGCCCTGGCGAAGGCATTGTCTGCGAAAGGACTGAACGACGAAGCCCAGGAAGAGATGCGCAAGGCGCAGCAGGGGCGTCCTCAATAACCGGCCAGTGCGCCGAATCTTCATTTGAAACACATTCTCCAACTCCTCGCGCTGCTGGCGGTCTTGCCTGGGTGCGGCCTGGCGGCTACGGTCTCGCCCCCCCGGTCGAGCCCGAATGTGATCCTCATTACGATTGACACCGTCCGTGCCGACCATCTCGGCTGCTACGGGGCCAAGAACGTGCAGACGCCGACCCTGGACGCTCTGGCTCGCGACGGCATCGTGTTCGACCGCGCCATTTCGCAGGTGCCGCTTACATGGCCCTCCCACGCGGCGATCCTCACGGGCACTTATCCGTTTCAGAACGGAGTGCAGGATTTCACTGGGCAACCGCTCGACCAGCGTTTTCGCTCCGTGGCCCAGGTATTCAAGCAGCAAGGTTATGCCACCGGCGCGGTAGTCAGCGCCTTCGTGCTGGACCGCAGTTGGGGGCTGGCGCGCGGCTTCGATTCTTACGACGATGCCTTCGCTGCGGAAGTTTTTCAGCAGAAAGATATCGGACTGGTGGACCGCAAAGCCGGCGAGAGTGTCACGCGCGCGCTGAGATGGCTGAATGCGGGCGGGGTGCAGAAGACTCCGCGACGGCCGTTCTTCTTCTGGCTGCACTTGTACGATCCGCACAGTCCGTACGATCCGCCGGAACCCTTCCGCACGCAGTATCGCGGGCATCTCTATGACGGAGAAATCGCCTACGCGGACCACGAACTGGGCCGCCTGATGGCCTGGCTGAAACAGAACCGCATTTACGACCGCACTCTGATCGTCGTACTCAGCGATCACGGGGAATCGCTGGGAGACCACGGCGAAAAAGAGCACGGATTTTTTGTCTACAATTCGACCGTACATATCCCGCTGATCGTGAAACCGCCCGCTGGAAGCGGATTTCGTCCGGGCCGCGTGACCAGGCCGGTGGAAACCATCGCCGTCGCTCCCACCCTGCTCAGTCTGGCCGGAATGAAAGTCGCGACTGAAAAGCAGTTCCAGTCGCCAGCCCTCTTGGGCGGCGAAGCGGGAAAAGAAGATGCGGGGAACGAAGAGGCGGCCTATAGCGAGAGTTTTTATTCCTTCAGTTCGTTCGGCTGGAGCCCGCTGCACGCCTTGCAGACTACGCGATACCACTACATCGAAGCGCCCGTGCCGGAACTCTACGATGTGCTGGCCGATCCGCAGGAGAAAAACAATCTAGCTCCGCAGCAGAAGGCCACGGTCGCGGTTCTCGAAGACAAGTTGCAATCGCTGCTGCGGCAGAATCCATTCAAGCCGGCGGAAGGCGGCAGCGCCGGACTAAGCCCCGACGCTTTGGAAAAGCTGCGCGCGCTGGGGTACGTTGCCTATCGCTCGCCGGTTTCTCCAGAAGCGCTGGCAGCAGGTCTGCCCGATCCCAAGAGCAAGCTGTGGGAATTTAATGCCATCCTGGAAGCCGGAGACGCGTTTCATGCCGGCGACTTTTCCGCCGGCGCCGCGCTTCTCGGCCGAGTGCAGGAGAAGGATCCACAGATGTATATCGTTCCCTTTATGCTGGCAGAGGGCGCGGCGCGAGAACAGAGATGGGAAGAATCCGCTGCTGCCTTCCAGAAATGTCTGCAATTGAATCCCAATTTTGATCAGGCCATGACCGGCCTCTCTCGGGCCCTGGTTTTCTTGGGAAAAGACGACGAAGCTACGCAGTGGGCGAGAAATGCGTTGAAGGTAAACCCGGCGAACTATCGGGCCTGGTATCAATTGGGTCTCATCGAGTCCAAGACCGACAAGAGTGCAGCCATCGCGGACTACCAGAAGGCCGTATCGATTCAGGGGAGTTTTGCCCCGCTGCGGCGCGACCTGGGACTGCTTTACTTCCAGCAGAAGAATTACGCCGATGCCGCGGACCAGTTGGCCAAGGCGGCCGAACTGGGCGTCAACGATGCTCCGCTCTACAACTTTCTGGGCATTTCGTACGGTCACACCAACCGGTTGTCCAAGGCGGTCGAGACCTTCAAGAAAGCTATTAAGCTGGACCCGAAGCTGGCGGAGGCCCATTTAAATCTGGGATACGCGTATCAACGATTGAATCAAGTCCGCGCCGCAGAGGAAGAGTACGCGTCAGCCTGCAGACTGGAAGCAAGATTCTGCCAGTTGGCGCCGTAGTCCGGCTCTTCAAGAGAACAAACTATTGTGGTTTGGAGTCGGTGCTGGAGACTTCCAGTTTCTGCAGGACCTGTTTTGCCCGGGGAGCGAAAGGATCGTCCGGGAAGGCTTTCAGGAAGGCCCTAAGCTCGGCGGCGGCATCGTCGCTTCGCCGTTGCTGCAGATAGAGGTTCACCAGGGCCAGGTGGGCTTTAGACATGATCGGATCGAGTTCGAGGCATCTTCTTAACGATGCCTCCGCCTGAACAGGCCTGCCACTCCGGGCATAGAGCGACCCTTGCAGAAAATGTCCGAAGGCCGAGTCGGGCTGCTTGCTCAGGCCTTGCTCGACCCATTGTTGACCTTTATCGAACTGTTGCGTGAGCAGGAAAAGATTGCCCAGGTTGAAGTAAGCGGCGGCGTCGCTGGGATTCACTTTGACGACCTGCTCGAACTGCTGTTGTGCCTCAGGGAAGCGAGACTTGGCCAAAAAATCCGACCCAAGATTATTTCGAGCTTCATAGAACTCTGGCGCCAGTTCGAGGGCTTTCTGGTAGTACCGGATGGCGTCATCGGCTTTGCCATCGTTGTCAGACCGCACGCCTTTCTCAAACTGCTTGCGCGCGCCCTTGGGGATCTGCTGCGCGTACTGGTTGGAGCCGGTGAGACGGGTGTTGCCGCCCTTGATCGACGGCGAAGCCTTCTGCCTGACTTGGCTTGGAACCAGGTCGATGGTTACAAGCTTCATTGACGTCGTTACCGGATCAACCGACACATCCTCCTGCACCGGCAAATAGCCTTCCTCGTTAATCACCAGATGGTATAGATTCCCAGGCAGTCCACTGAAACCGAAGTTCCCCTCACTGTCGGAATAAACCGAGTTCACGGTCTCACCGCGACTGCTCAGAGTAACCAGGATCGGCGATTTGATCTCGTTGCCTGGAGTAATTCGTATCCGGCCGACAATGCTTCCCGCGGCCTGTGCGGAAATCCGTCCCGGGAAGGAAGCGTGAAGAAGGGCAATAAGGATCGCGCAAAGGAGTGCCGGTGGCTTTAGTCGCCCGCGCATGATTCGCCCCTACCTGGATTGTTGCTAATAATAACAAAGGGGTCTGCTCCGTTTGTCAGGAGCAGACCCCAGTCTTGCGAAGGGTCCAGGGCTAGAAGGAGATCTTCAATCCCAGCTGCATTTGCCGCGGATTGAAGGCAGAACCAGCCTGACCGAAGTTGCTGCTGGTAATACGGTTGTTGGTTGCACTGTGCGCGCCCGGGAGCTGGAAGTTCGTGTGGTTGAGCGTGTTGAATGCTTCCGCACGGAACTCCATGTTCACCCGTTCGGTGACCTTGATCTTCTTGTGCACTGAAGTATCCCAACCCACAAAGCTGGGACCAACGAAGGTATTGCGGCCCAGATTACTCACACAGCCCAAACAGGGAGCCGAGAAAGTAATGTTCGCAGGGGTCGCAGCGTTGAAGAAGCCGTTCGCCCATTGATCATGCGTGGCGCCGCTGAAGCCAGAGACGCTCGAGTCCGGACGGTCGTTGGCGACACCGTCCAGGTTGTAGTCGCCACCGTGGTTGGTGCAGTCACCGGCATTCACGTCGGCTGCGGTGCAGGTGGTCCCGGCTGAGTTCAGCAGCTTGCGGCTTGAGGCCCGGAACGGCTCCCAATGTGCTCCCGTCTGCCAGGAGATCACGCCAATATTGCTCCAGCCACCCAGGATGTGGCCCAGGATCCCTTGTTGCGAACGGTACCAGGGCAGTTCCAACACATAGTTGCCTACCAACCGCTGGCGAATGTCAAAGATGGAGTTGCCGCGGTCCAGGGCAGGCTGAGTGACGTCGGTAGTGTAACCTTCGCCGGCGGCAGGACCGTTGGAGCTGGTGGCGCCGCTGTGCCAGGTTGAGCCTTCGTCAATGGCGTGACTAAAGGTGTAGTTCATGTTGAAAGTCATGCCGTGAGCGGCCTGCTTCTTAACCGACACCTGGAGCGAGTTGTAGTTGGAGTTCGAAACGTTTTCCCAGATGCGTAACGTTCCAAAGTTAGGATTGAGCCGACCCAGCGGATTGGTGGCATCGACCTGTCCGCATAGCTGTCTGCCGAAGGTGTCGGTCACGCAGGAGCCCGCCGGCAGCCGGCCGCCGGGAATGCGGTTCACGTTTTCGGCCCGGAACAGCTTATGTCCGGTCGTCCCGGCGTAGTTCACCTCGACGACCAGCTTGGGCATGATTTCCCGCTGGAGGCCGAGGAAGTAGTTGTACACGTACGGATCCCGGATTCCCTGCGGCAAGACGATTCCGGTCAGGAACGCGGTGTTGGGATTGCTAGCGTCCCAGCCGGTTAAATTGCCCGTGGCTTGCGCTCCCGTACCCTGATTCGGATTGGTGGCGGGACCCGTGAAGGTCGGAACAGCGGTGGTATCCGGCGCGCAGGTGGGGTTGCAGGCGTAAGGCCCGTAGATTACGGTATCGGAACCGCCGTTGATGGAGCTCGTGGCGGAGTTAAACGAGTAGTACGGCAGGTTCCAGCGAGAGTTGGAAAGCGGGTTGTACAACGTACCCTCGTAGGACACGCCGAAGCCGCCGCGCAGAGATGACTTCCCGTCGCCAAACATATCCCAGGCGAAGCCAACTCGAGGCCCAATGTTGTTGTGATCTCCCTTGCCCAGGCTCTTGGCCGTGGTAAATCCACCCGGACCGCAAACGCCGGAGATCTGCGCCAGTGCCATCTCTGCCGGAGTATCGCAACCCGGCAGCCCAGCCGGGATGCTGGCGCTCTGAATCTGACCCGCGCCGGTCGAAATGTTGTCGATGCCCTGAGAGCCCGGTCCGACGATGAATGTAGTGACCTGGTTGTTGAGTTCCGTGTGCCGGGTGTAGAGATCGTATCGAATTCCCAGGTTGACAGTTAGGTTACGCGTAACCTTCCAGTCATCCTGGAAGTAAGCGCCCATCTCCAGATTGCGCCAGTGCCGGAAATTACTGGCGAGGTGACCGGGTGTTCCGCTAACGATGCCCGGATCGATTCCGGCGGTCTGCGTGTAAGGACTGTCGGCGGCAAAGAAAAGCGGATCGAAGAAGTAGTACGACGGACGAGCTACGTTGAACTCGCTGTTCTCAAGATTCCGCCGGAAATCCACGCCCGCCTTCAGGCTGTGCTTGCCGTGGGAGATCGAAACCATATCGGAGTAGGTGTAGATGTTTTCGTGGAACGTCTGCGGATAGCCGGCGTACGAGCCAAACCCCATAGTGCCGTCATCGAAGCGCAAATCAGGAACACCCGGCGTAGCTACCGATACGTCTCCGGTTTCGTTCAAGGTATATCCCGCTCGAAACTCGTTCAACACGGAGGGACTGAAAGTATGGATGTAGCTGATCTGGCCGTTGGGAAACTTCTGAATCACGGGATTGAGGAACGCCGCGCCGCGGCCATTACTTTGACTGACCGTGTTGGGAAAGCCGAAGTTATCGCTCAGGCGGTTCCAGTTCATTTGAACAAAGAGACGATCCTTCGGGCTGAAGTTGTAATCCAGACGGGCCGAACCTTCCCAGCCGTTGAAGAGGTTTCCCTCCGATACGTTGTTCTGGTTCTGGGAACCGTTAAAGGAAATTGCACTCAACTGGAACGGGACACCGGCGCGCGGGAAAGTGCCTGCCTGGATGGGCAGGGTAGGGCAGCCGGCAGTGGCCAGAGCCGTGTTGTCCGCTGCCGTCACACCAATCACGGCTGCGATCCGGCTGGCGATTAGCGGAGTGCTGTTGTTGGAACACAAATAGTCACTGAAGGACGAGAACCCCGACCCTGAACCGGTGCCCAGATAGTTAGTGAGATCGGTAACCGGCGCGCCGGGATGGGTAGGTTTGAAGTTGCTATACAAAAGAGCTGCGGCTGAATTCGGCAAGGCGGAAATCACTGCCTGCTCGAACTCGGGTGACTCGACGATCAAGGTGCTGGGCGGGGCCGACTCACGGAAGTGGTCTCCCTGGTAGGACAAAAAGAAGAACAGCTTGTCTTTGATGATCGGTCCGCCGATGGTTCCACCAAACTGGTTGAAGCGCAGTGCCTGTCGATCTACGCCCTGATGATTCAGGAAAAACGAGTTGGCGTCGTAGGCGTCATTGCGATTGAACTCCCAACCGCTGCCGTGGTAGCTGTTCGTACCCGCCTTGGTCACCAGGTTGGTCACCGACCCGGCGCTATTGCCGTACTGGGCTGACATGTTCAGTGTCAATTCCTGGAATTCCTGCACCGTATCTTCGATCGGCTGGTTGACCGCGCCGCCGCTGAGGCCCTTGTTTGAGGCGCCGTTGATCAGGAAGCCGTTGAAATCCTCGCGCAGGCCGTTGACTACGGTGTTGGCGCCATTCTCACTCAGGACGCCGCGTACATTCACGGCTCCCGGCGCCAGCTGCATCAGGTCGTAGATGTTTCGACCATTCAGGGGCAGATTCGCCACCTGGTCTGAGGTCACCGTGGAGGCGAGCTTCGAGTCCTCGGTGTTCACCGTGCGGGCTTCGCCGGTAACTTCAATCACTTCACGGGTTTGGCCCAGAGTGAGCTTGAAATCAACGCGCTGGATGGTGCCGGCGTTGAGGGCGAGATCGGTATTCGTCGTAGTCTTGAACCCCGACGCCTCGGCCGTAATCCTGTACGTGCCTACCGGAAGTTCTCTGGCTACATAAGATCCGGTCTGACTGGTGGTAGTGGCGACCGACAGATTCGTGCCCACATTGGTCACGGTCACCTTCGCGTTGGCGATTGCCGCACCCGACGGGTCAGTGACGGTTCCTGTGAACTGGCCATTCTGGATCTGCGCAAACGCGCCCAGCGATAGCAACAGCAACGACAACAGCACGAGGCAGAATTGCACTCTCTTCATTGGGCTACCCTCTCGCGTGATGGGAGATATTGTTCAACGGAAACGATAGAACCAGCTTGGCGTCTTGGCTCGATAACGGGCGTTCCGTGAAAGTACGCGACCACCTTGTTATGCACTAGACAGAAACTGTCAAGGCCCGTTAAAGCTATCTTCTTGATTCCTCTGGAAAAAACCCAGCCGTTTTTCCGGACCTGGTAATGCTATAGCCGGACAGGAACCTGGTGAGTTACTGGCACGTTGCACTCCAAAAGGGCTGGGACAGGCGGTTCAATGACTTAGGAGTAATCCTGTTCCTGCAGCTATGATGAACAGTAGACGTGACTCAACAGCACTACAAAATTTGGAATACCCTGAAGCCAGCAAGTCGTCAGGAGTCTCCCCGATAGTGTGAATCTCCGGATGGACAGTTACGAATTTGTTATGGACGCCGAACTGACCCTGACTCACCGCCCGCCACGGCTTATTACGCCGGTTCCTTCTTCGATCACCAGCTCCTGGTCGACGGCCTGACCGCCGATATTGTCGACCCGACCCGATGGCCACCGGACGGTGATGGAATCGATCCGGGTGGCAGACCCCAGGCCGAAGTGCAGACGGGGGTCGCTGGCGGACTCAAAGCCGCTATTCGTGCGTACCTCGGCACTTTGCTTCAAACCGCCGGCGTTGACCTCGACCCGCGCGCCGAATCCGTCGCGATTGGACTTCTTTCCTACCGTCTTGATACCCAGCCAGTGTCCCTTTCTGGCTGACTGGTTGCGTAAAAGGGCCGGAGAGCCATCCAGGACCGTGATCAATAGATCTTCGCTGCCCCGGTTCAGGAAGTCAGCCGTGGCGGCTCCACGGGCCACGTAGCGTCGCGCCAGGGGCGCTCCGGCGGTGAGGCCGATCTCGGCAAACTTGCCTTCTTGCAGGTGGCGAAACAGCAGGGGCCGCTCGGCATAGGTCACGCCGAACGAATGCTGGTCTACCTGCGGATTCACGTGCCCGTTGGCGATGAAGATATCCTCCCAGCCGTCGTTGTCGAAATCGAGAAACTTGACCCCGAAGCCCAGGAAGGGGACGCTGACCGGGCCAAACCCGGTGCTTCCCTGGAGATCGGTAAATTGGCCGTCGTGGTCGTTGTGATAGAGGTTATTGGTATCGTCGGAGAAGTTAGTCTTGACGATATCAGGCCAACCGTCGTGGTCGTAGTCGGCAGAGTCGATGCCCATGCCGGCCTGTTCACGTCCGTCCGCGCTATAGGCCACTCCTGCTTCCGCGCCCACCTCCGTGAAGTGTCCTTTGCAGTCGTTGTGATAGAGCAGACTTGGCGAGGAGTCGTTAGCCACGTACAGATCGAGACATCCGTCGAGGTCATAGTCCAGCCAGAGGACACCCAGTCCGTAGTAGGCGCCGGGATCGAGATTCAGTTTTTCCGTGACATCGGTGAAAGTACCGTCTCCGTTGTTGTGGTAGAGGCGGTCGCGACCGCCCTTGAGTCCACGCGGGCCGCAAGAAACAGGGATCCCGCGATAGGTGCAGAAGGGACCTTGGCCAAATTCGGGCAGGTTATTCAGATCG
>Ga0209068_10001823_pt1 | contig 10558 bp, 7 predicted proteins | sample ColStrG_CSR_2012_FD_187200 | JGI IMG/M metagenome (GOLD analysis project Ga0209068, IMG submission 187200) | Freshwater sediment microbial communities in response to fracking from Pennsylvania, USA - Cold Stream Run_MetaG_CSR_2012 (SPAdes)... | ecosystem: Environmental > Aquatic > Freshwater >...
GGCGTCGAATCCCAGTCATCTGGAAGCGGTCGATCCGGTCACGGTAGGCCGCACGCGGGCCAAGCAGGATCGCGCCGGGGAAGGTGGCAAGGCGAAGTATTTGCCCCTGCTCGTTCACGGCGACGCAGCCTTCGCGGGCCAGGGCATCACCGCTGAGACGCTGAATTATGCCGACCTCGGCGGTTACACCGTCGGCGGCACGCTCCACGTCATCGTGAATAACCTGATCGGATTCACCACCAACGCACGCGAAGAGCACTCCTCGCGCTTCTCGGCGCAACTGGCGCGGCGGCAGCCGATTCCGATCTTCCACGTCAACGGCGAAGACGTGGACGCCGTCCTCCGCATCATGCGCATGGCCACCGAATACCGCTACAAGTTTGGGACGGACGTTGTCGTCGACCTGATCGGCTACCGCCGCCACGGCCATAGCGAAGTCGACGATCCCACGGTCACGCAGCCGCTGATGTACAAGGCAATCAAGGAGCATCCCCCGTTGTGGGAGATTTACGCCAAGAAGATCGGCGTTGCAAACGTTGCGGAGCGGGTGGCGGCGATCAAGAGCGAATTCGAAACTGCGCAGAAGAACGCAACCCTCATTACCAAGAAGCCGCTGCTGCGCGAACTCCCAAAATACTGGGATGGCTACTTCGGCGGGCGATACCACGCGGAGTACGAAGTTCCGACGGGCGTGCCTCGTGAGGCGATGCTGGAGCTAACTGGACACCTGACCACTTACCCAGAGGGCTTCCACATTCATCCCAAGGTGAAAAAATTGCTCGATCAGCGTGCCGAGATGGGCACCGGAAAGAAGCCGCTCGATTACGGCATGGCGGAGGCTCTGGCATTTGCCAGTCTCGTAAAACAGGGAATCCCAGTTCGCCTGAGCGGCCAGGACGCCCGGCGCGCCACCTTTAACCAGCGTCATTCGGTGCTGATCGATACCGAGGACGAAACGGAATATGTTCCGCTGAGGAACCTCGCTCCCCGCCAGGCGGCGTGCGACATCTACAACTCGACTCTTTCCGAAGCGGCGGTCATGGGCTTTGAGTACGGCTACAGCCGCGACTATCCGGAAGCGCTCGTGCTGTGGGAGGCGCAGTTCGGCGATTTCGCCAACGTGGCGCAGGCGGTCATCGATCAGTTTGTCAGCGCGGGCGAAGACAAGTGGGGACTGCTCTCCGGCCTGGTGCTGTTGCTGCCGCACGGCTATGAAGGACAGGGACCGGAGCACTCCAGCGCGCGCATCGAGCGCTTCCTGCAACTGGCGGCACGCGACAACATCCAGATCTGCCAGCCCTCGAATGCGGCGCAATACTTCCACCTCTTGCGGCGACAGGCGCTGCGCAAGTGGAGGAAGCCGCTGGTGGTGTTTACGCCCAAAAGCATGTTGCGGCATCCCGATGCGCTTTCACCGCTGGACGATCTCACGCATCAGCGCTTCCTGCCTGTGATTCCGGACACCGAGACCACCGGCACCAAGCGCATTCTAATTTGCACCGGAAAGATCGGGCACGAACTGCGCATGGAGCGGCAGAAGCGCAAAGACACAAGCACCGCCATTGTCTTCCTGGAGCAGATGTACCCGTTCCCCGAAGCGGAACTGTTGGCCGAACTGGATCGGCACGCTTCCGCGCGCGACATCGTGTGGGTGCAAGAAGAGCCGTCGAACATGGGCGCGCTTTTCTACATGCTGCCCCGGTTGCGTCGTGTCGCGCATGAACGCCCTGTGCTCTCCGTCAAGCGCTCGGGAAGCCCGAGCCCGGCGACGGGCTCGGCAAAGGCGCACGAGGTGGAGCAAAAGACCTTGCTGGCGCTGGCGTTCACGACTCAGGGATAGCAGCGAGCAGGGTCGTCGCAAGCGCGGGCAAAATAAAAACCCAGGATCGGTTCCTGGGCTCCATGCAGCCGAGATCCAAAACTCGTTTAGGGCCAGCGCTTCGCCGCGTCTTCCCAGCCTGCTGCCCGCGCCGGGACAGGCGTAGTCGATGCCACCACCGGCGGAGGGATCCTGACCGGTTGCTGCTGCGGAGCAGTTGTCAATGTTGGCTTGGGCATATCCAGTCCCTGCTCCTTCATCATTTCTTCTGAAAGCAAGGGCGCAGCCACACGCAGTGCTTCCACCTCTTTTTCCAGTTTTGCCAGTTCCAGTTCCTTCTGTCTCAGAACTTCGTACACATTTTTCATACTTAGGCCCCTGTGGTCTCGCGATGAGGTTATAAGCGCAATGTATTGTCCCGACCGCCGATTTGTCAAGAAAAACAGGTAATCGCGAGGGCACGGCGGCCTAGCGAAACACCACGATGGCCACCAGAATGCCAAGAACCAGGACGACAATCGCCAGTAGATTCACATGGTTCGACAGCCAGGACTCTTCCTCCGGCGCCGACGCATCCAGAAACAATGGCTCATCAGACTCCTCGGCCGCGGGCACCGGCAAACCGGACGGCTTGCCCTTCTTTTTCTCGCAATCCAGGCAGTAGGTTCTTCCTTCCGACACCGGGAAACCGCAGGCCACGCACTTCTGTACCCGCCGCATGGCTTCCGGGACCGGGGCCGCATGGGAGGGCGCCGTCGGATCTTCCCGATCAGTTGCCAACTCGGACGGTATGGATTCTTCGACCGGAAGGAGGGCGCCCTCAACTTCCCCGGCAGGCTGCGGAACGGGCTTCCGCTCCAGTTTCCGCTCCTGCTGCGGCTCAATTCTTTGTTCCACTCCGGTAGCCGCCACGTTGGCACCTGCCACGCGAGTACCAGGGGCTTCTGCGCGCGGCTCAGCGGGCGTCACACTCCGCGCCACAACACCGGCACGCACGAATCCGGGAACCGAGCCGGGATGGCCCTCCGACAGGTCGAGCGCCGTCACGGTCAGGTCCGCCATACGTTCCAGCGCGCTCAGGTCACGTTCCTCGAAGGCATAAGCGTGATCGGAAAACAATTCGAACAGCCCGCGAATCTCGCCGCTCCGCCGCAGCAGGGGCAGCACCACGATCGACGCGATCCCCATCTCCCGGCAAGTTTCCAGATTCACGCGCGGATCGTTTTCCGCGTTGTCGCAGCGCAGCAACTGCCGCCGCGCGATACTCTCGCCCGTCAATCCCGACTGCACCTGCAATCGCGCTCCTACCGGAGGCGCGGACGCTCCCGCGCTCGCCCGGCAGACCATTTCGTCGCCGCTGGGCAACGCCAGCGCAGCCCCAGTCGCTCCCGTGATGTACTGGGCGCGCTCCACCAGCAACTGGAGCGCCGCCTCCAGTTCCTGCTCTCCCAGAGCCTGCCCTCCGATGGGGCTGTCGGCGGGAACCGCAGCATCGGCTGGCGGAGTCACACTTTCTCCGCCGTTTTCCGCCGGGATGGGAGCGTCGGGTTGTGCCGATCCATACATGTGGAAACGCGTCATCGCGATCCCGCCGAACGAACCGGTGCAGGATAGCGTGAGACGGCCTAATCCGAGTCTCGCTTTCAGGACATCCGGCTGTCAAGCATGCAGGGGTTGGTGGGGCTACTGCGACCGTTCGTCTTTGTGCCGGAGCCAATCGAGGAAAGTCTGCTCAAACGGCTTGTCGTACGACATCAGCAGGTGCCGGACGCTGCGTCCGCTGACAAAATGGCAAACTTCTTCCGCCAGGTTTTTAGCATGATCGCCGGCGCGTTCGAGCGATTGCGTCATGAAAATCACTTGCAGGCTGGCATGATGCGCGATGTTCTCTGGGTTCTCGATGTGACGCAGAAATATCAGGTTGCGCAGCCGGTCCATCTCGGCATCGGCCCGCAGCACATCGACCGCTTTCCTTACATCGCGCTTGGAAAACGAATGCGCCACATCCGCCAGCATTTTTTCCAAAACGGTCGCCATCTGCGTCAGATCCCGCGCATCTCGCGAATCGAGGCGGTTCCCTGCCGCCTGCGCGCTGGTCGCAAAATTCAACAGCAGGTCCCCGATGCGCTCCAGCCCGATCATCAGCTTCATGCAAGCCAACAGCTGCCGGGTTTCGGCTTCCGGCACTCGAGTGATCGTCGAGGTCACCCCCGAGTCGATCTCCACGTCGATGGCGTCGAGTTCCTTCTCGCACTGCCGGATGGCGTTCAGGCGCGACATCGATCCGGTGGCAATTCCTTCCGCCGCAATGGCCGCAGCTTCCCGCGCCAGTTCGCACGCTTCTACGGTTCTCTTCACCAGACCGGAATACGACGGATCCGGGGACGGCAATTTGACAGCCGTACTCATACGGGCACTACACCTCCCTGCCTGCCGCTGGAGCAGACATCGTCAATCGCACACACCTCTATTCAAAGGATAAACGCTTCGACCCGCAAACGGGTTACAGGGCCGTGAATTTTACAATTTGCCGAACCTCTTCCGGGCCTCAGGAGGAGGCAGGCTTCGGCGAGGCCGGCAGCGTAAACAGAAACGCCGAACCGTGGTTCAACTCGCTTTCGGCGCGGATCGTCCCTCCATGCGCTAGAACAATATGCTTGGCGATGGCCAGCCCCAGTCCCGTGCCGCCCGACTCCCGCGAGCGCGCCTTATCCACGCGGTAGAACCGTTCGAAAAGCCGCGGCAGGTGCTCGGATGAGATCCCCGGTCCAAAGTCCCGGACATAGAACTCAACACCCGCCGCCGCGTCCCTCGCGCCCAGAACCACGCGCTTCCCCACGGCCGCATACTTCAGCGCATTCTCAATCAGGTTCGAAAAGACCTGGTGGATCGCTTCCCGGTCGGCTTTCACGTTCTCACCCGCAACGTTCTCTTTCTGGAGGTCGACCTCATACGACCGAGCCAATTCACGAAAACTTTCGAGGGCATCCTCCAGCAGTTCCTCCGAGCTGACTTCCTCGGTATCGAAGCGCTGCTCCCCCGATTCCACCCGGGCCAGCGTCAGCAGGTCCTCCGTCAGGCGCGACATGCGGGCGGCGTTCTTGCGAATAATTTCCAGAAAATCCTGCACATGGCCGTTTTCGCCCGGATGGTCGAGCAGCGTCTCGGTATATCCCTGAATCGAGGTCAGCGGAGTCCGCAGTTCGTGCGAAACGTTGGCGATGAAGTCGCGCCGCGTCTTCTCCATGCGCTCGGTCTCTGTCAGGTCGCGCAATACTGCAACCGCCCCGCCGCCTGGCATCGGAGCAGCCGTCACATCAAACGTGCGCCCGGTCGTAATTGTGTTCGAGCGCGCCGAGGTCACGACCTGCTCGCGCGCGGCGCGCTGAATTGCCGCCAGAAAATCAGGGTCGCGGACGTTGTCCACCAGCGGTGCATTCAGGCGCGGAGCATGAGGCAACAGCCGGTCCATGCCGCGATTGGCCCACTGCACTCGCCCGTCCGCGCCCACCGCGATCACCGCGTCCTGCATGCTGTTCAGCAGTGTCTCCAGTTCCCGCTGGCCGGTCTGCACGCGGGCGAAACTCTCTTCCAGCCGGCGCGCCGTCTTATCCAGCGCCGCCGCAACCTGCCCGATTTCATCCGCGGAAGTCGAAGCGATTCTCGCCGTCAAGTCCCCCGCGGCCACGTGCTCGGCAAACGTAACAATACGGCGCAAACGGCGCGCCACATACTGCGACGCAGCCGCTGCCACGACCACTGCGAACACGAATGCCGTCAGCGATCCCCAGAACAGGGCATTCCCCAGCTGACGATTCGTGGCCTCGATCTCCGCCAATGGATATGCGAGCCGTACCGCGCCACCGGAAACCGGCGCCGCCACGTACAGGAAAGGAACTCCCAGCGTCTGACTTTTTCGTTCGGCCTCGCCCACCTTCCCGCCCAGTGCCGACACAAACTCCTTCCGCTGCGCATGATTTTCCATGGCGCTGGGATCGGCCTCCGAATCGGCCAGCACCTTGCCGGTGGGATCAATCACAGTGGCTCGGGCTCCCGCTGCCTGTCCTTCCTGTGCGGTGATGTCGGCCAGCGAATGCTGGCGGTCGGCCTCCACGCGGTAGGCAAACATCAGCGTTTTCTGGCGGAGATTGCGCTCGATCTGCTCGTGCAAAGTCTGCTGCCAGACCCTGTGTACCGTCAGTTGGATCGTTATCGCCGTCACGCCAATCACCAGCAGGAAAACCAGCATCAGTTTGAAGAAGATGCGGCTTCTCAACGCGCGACCTCGAAGCGGTACCCAGCCCCGCGGACCGTCTTCAAATAACGCGGGTTCTCCGGATCGGGCTCGATTTTTTCCCGGATCCGCCGCACATACACATCCACGGAGCGTGGCGTAACATAGGCGGTGTCGCGCCACACCGAATCGAGTAGCTGATCGCGAGTAAACACGCGACCGGTATGCCGCATAAAGTAATCCAGCAGCCGGAATTCGGTGGCTGTGGTCGGTATCGCTTTCCCGCGCACGGTCAGGGTCATGGCGGAGGGGTCGATTTGGATTTCGTCCACCTTGGTCGGAAGCGGCGGCAATGGCCGTTCAAATCGCCGCATCACCGCCTTCACGCGCGCCACCAGTTCGCGCGGGCTGAACGGTTTGGGAATGTAGTCGTCGGCTCCCAGCTCCAGGCCCAGCACGCGATCCGCCTCACTGCTTTTCGCAGTCAGAAAGATAACCGGCACAGACGATAGATGCACGGAATTCCGGATCTGGCGGCAGAGTTCGAGCCCGTCTTTTCCCGGAACCATGATATCGAGCAGAAACAGCGCCGGGCGCTGCCGCTCGGCGTCGAGCACAACCTGATTTCCGGTCGCATACAGCCTCACGTTGAAGCTTGCGCCCTCCAGGTGATGGCGCACCAGGCGGGAAATGTCCGGATCGTCTTCCACAACAAAAATGGTCGGCTTCACGGCGTCCATTGTAGCCGGGAAGCATGTGGATTCGAAACGATCGCCGCCGGTGTTTTCAGGCTTGGCTCGTCAATCAGATTCCAGCCCCGGCAGAGACGGCATTGGATAGCCCGGCACATCAGTGCCGGGTAGAGTGGGAGTGCCCACCGAGCCTCGCAGCGACGGCACAAGTTCTCACGCACTGTCTTTAGCCCCTGTGGGCAGCGAGTCTTAGCTTGCCCTCACAAATATTTCCTAGACTCGTTCTACAGAAAGACCCACGCGTTGTTCGCAACGGTAACCTCTCGGCGAAACTGCTGTAACCCTTGAGTTAGCAAATGGCGTAATCAAAGGGTCGTATTCCTCCGATGGATGAGCATACGCACTCTGCGGATGCTATCCCTCCGCGGCGGCTTGCTCATGATCCAACGCCTTGCATCGATTGCACTTTGTCTCGCACTCGCGACCGCACCGGCGATCAGTTCCGATCTCGCCTACAGTTCGGAAGGCTGGTCGCCGGACACCCGGCCGGAGATGACCATTCGGAAAACCGTGCAAGAAGTCCGCCTCGGCTTCCACGTCTCGTCCCAAAACGGGCGCCCTGTTCCAGAGTTGCAACCCGGCCAGTTCTCTGTCTATCAGGACGGCCACGCGATCACCGGCGTCACTGGCTTTTATGCCGACCAAAACGTCCCCCTTCGCCTTCTGATCATGATTGACGCCAGCGATTCTATGACTCGCGGTTTTGCGTCGGAGCGCAAAGCCGCCGCCGACTTCCTCGAAAGAGTGGTCCGCCCGGACGTGGATCAAAGCGCCGTCGTCGCCTTCTCCACGCACGATTCGATTCAAGTCGGCGCGAATGCTTCCGCGCCGGAAAAACTGCGCCTGATCGGAGACCTGCATTCCTCAGGCCTGACGGCTCTGTTTGACTCCGTTCGCGAAGCCGCCAACCGCATTCCCGCATACGATCACGGGACCACCCTCTCCCGCCGCGTGCTGGTGCTGCTGAGCGATGGCGACGACAACTACAGCCTGCACTCCGTCTGGGACGCGATTGCGGCGGCCCAACAGTCCGACGCAGTCGTGTACGCTGTCTCGCCGCGCAATCCCAAACTCCCTCTGCCGGGGAATGCAAATCTCGAAGAACTCACTGCCGCTACCGGCGGACGCGTCTTCTTCCTGAAAAAATACGAGCAGTCGCCCGAAGCCTTCGCCGAGATCGAACGCGAGATTCGCTCCGAGTACGCCGTCACCTTCCACCCCGAGGGTAAACTGTGCGGCTTCCACAGCGTGCGCGTCGAGCCCGCCGACCGCAGCCAGCGCGCCCGCTCCCGCGAAGGATTCTATGGAGACTGTTCCTAGAAGAGTTGACCGCTCGTAGTTCGGAGTTCGCGCAAGCCTCCCCAAGGCGCAAGCGTCGCGAGCTCCGAACTGCGAAACCATCCGGACTACCGGTTACCGGCTACCTCAAAACCATTCCCGCCTCAGCCGAAAAATCCATCGCCACAAAATCGTTCCGAAGAAACTTCGGGAAGGCAGCCGCCGCGATCATGGCAGCGTTATCGGTGGAAAGAGACCGCGAAGGAAAGAACACGGGCAGCCCCTGCATCCCCGCTTCGCGCTCAAACGTTACGCGCAATTCTTGGTTGGCCGCCACGCCACCGCTTACGAACAAAGTCCGCACGTCATACTCGCAGGCCGCAGCCAGCGTTTTCGCGACCAGATCTTCGACCATGGCATGCTGGAACGAAGCCACCAGCCCCCGTGTCTGCCGGTCGCAGACCTTGAGATGGTCTTCGAGCGCCGGGCTCTCCTTGCCTGCCAGCGCCTGCCGTCGCGCCTCGATCGCCGGCTTCAGGTTCTCGGTCTCAACGTATCGCAGTACCGCCGTCTTGATGCCACTGTAAGAAAAATCAAACCGCGCGCCCTCCGCCTGCGGAAGGTTGCGGTCGCGCCGGTCGCGATGCTTGATCTGCGTCGTCTGAAACTTTACAGCGTTAGGGTCGCCATGAGGCGCGAGACGGTCAATGATCGGCCCGCCCGGATAACCGAGCCCAAGCAGCTTGGCAACCTTGTCGAACGCTTCTCCGGCAGCGTCGTCGCGCGTGCGCCCGATGTTTTCGTACGTCCAGCAGTCTCCCTCGCTGCGCGCAAGATACAGATGGGTGTGTCCGCCCGAGACTACCAACGCGAGTACGGGAAACTGAAGCTCCGCGTCCCCGCTCTGTCGCTGTTCCAGCAGCACCGCGTGAATATGCCCCTCCAGATGATTCACCGCGATCAGAGGCTTTTCCAACGCAAACGCCAGCGCCTTCGCGAAACTGATGCCGACCAGCAGCGCGCCTGACAACCCTGGCCCCTGCGTAACCGCGATCGCATCCACCGACTCATATGTCTGCCCCGCTTCGGCCAGCGCCTGGCGCACCACGGGAACAATCGCGCGCAGATGCTCGCGAGAGGCCAGCTCTGGAACCACTCCACCGTACGGCTGGTGGGTAGCAATCTGCGACGCCACAACGTTGGAAAGAATCTGCTGCCCCGAGCGCACCACGGCCGCTCCCGTCTCATCACAGGAGCTTTCGATACCGAGAATGCACGCGTCAGGCATAATGAAAATCAGTTGCTCGCTTCTAGTTGCTGGTTTCTAGTCTAGAACAGCTGAATGCTGACCGGAGCCAAACAACACGCCACCGAAATCGTCCGCACGCTGCGTGTGCACGGACACCAAGCCTATCTCGCCGGTGGATGCGTGCGCGATCTGCTGCTTGGGCGCGAGCCGTCGGACTACGATGTTGCCACCGACGCGTCGCCGCAGCAGGTGATGAACATCTTCCCGCAGACGTTTGCCGTCGGCGCGCAATTCGGCGTCGTGCTGGTTCCCGACAATGAAGATGGGGAGACGGGCACCCTCGCCCGTCAGGGTCCGCATAGCCCCGCCGACCGCAAGAGCACAGTCGTCGAGGTCGCAACTTTCCGCTCCGACATCGGCTACTCCGACGGCCGACATCCCGACGAGGTTCGCTTCAGCAAGGATCCGCGCGAGGACGTGCAACGCCGCGACTTCACCATCAACGGCATGATGCTCGATCCGGTCACCGGCGAAGTACTCGACTATGTGGGCGGGCGAGCGGACCTTACAGCTGGAATCGTCCGCGCCATCGGCGATCCCGAGCGGCGCTTTGCGGAAGACAAGCTGCGCATGCTCCGCGCCGTCCGCTTTGCCGCGCGCTTCGAATACACGATTGACGCGGCCACTTTCGCCGCCATCCAGAATCTGGCCGCGCAGATTCACCAAGTGTCCCGTGAGCGCATGCGCGAAGAGCTGACTAAGATGCTCACCGAAGGCCGCGCAAGTCGCGCCTTCCAGTTGCTCGACGAGAGCAAGCTGCTGCCGCAGGTTTTGCCGGAAATTTCGGCGATGAAGGGAGTCGAACAGCCTCCGCAGTTTCATCCTGAGGGCGACGTCTTCGTGCACACCTTGCTGCTGCTCGAAAAACTTCCGGCTGGATGTTCGAAGACGCTGGCTTGGGGCGCGTTGCTGCACGATGTTGGCAAGCCGCCGACGTTTCGCATTGCTCCGGATCGCATCCGTTTTGACGGCCACGTGGAAGTGGGCGTGAAGATGGCCGCGGAGATTTGCCGTCGTTTGCGCTTTTCGAACGATGAGACCGATCAAATTCTTGCGCTGGTCGCCAATCACATGCGCTTTGCCGACGTCGAGCGTATGAAACAGTCCACGCTGAAAAAATTCCTGCGCCTCGATGGCTTCGACGAGCACCTGGAACTGCATCGCAT
>Ga0209068_10001827_pt1 | contig 10543 bp, 6 predicted proteins | sample ColStrG_CSR_2012_FD_187200 | JGI IMG/M metagenome (GOLD analysis project Ga0209068, IMG submission 187200) | Freshwater sediment microbial communities in response to fracking from Pennsylvania, USA - Cold Stream Run_MetaG_CSR_2012 (SPAdes)... | ecosystem: Environmental > Aquatic > Freshwater >...
GTAATAAGGAAGCCCCTGGGGTCGCGGCAGAGCGTGCCTTCCAGCCAGTCCGTTTGCGGCTCGGCCCCAATAAAGATGAAGAGAGCGCCTGCGGCAAGGTTCTCCGTGGTTTCGGTGTCGAAATGGCGCAACGTGATGCCACTTAGCCGGTCTTCTCCCTGCACTTCGATGACTTCCGTATTCGGAATAACTTTGATGTTCGGAATCGTTCCGATGCGCTCCCTAAGGTAGTGCGACATCGACTTCGAGAGCGAGTCGGCACGCACAAGCATGTTGACGGAGCGCGCGTAGTCCGAAAAATGCACGGCTGCTTGCCCCGCGGAGTTAGCGCCGCCAACAATATAAATATCTTCGCCCTTTACCGAAGCCGCCTCGGTCGTCGTTGCGCCGTAGTAGACTCCCGCGCCAGTCAGCCGATCCATTCCTGGAATGTTCAATCGACGCCACTGCACTCCGGCGGCGATCACGACACAATGGCCCACGAGTTCTTTGCCGTTGGAGAGCTTCACGACTCGGTACTCTCCTTCTCCCGAAAGCGAAACGGCTTGCGCGGGCGCCAGGACCTCGGTTCCGAATCGCTTCACCTGCGACACGCCACGGCGGGCAAGGTCGGCACCGCTTAGACCGGCGGGGAAGCCAAGGTAGTTCTCGATGCGCGAACTCGAACCAGCCTGCCCGCCGGGAGCCTCGCGCTCCACGAGAACGGTCTTCATCCCTTCCGTGCTGCAATACAGCGCGCACGCCAGTCCGGCAGGCCCCGCGCCCACAATCACGACATCGTAGAATTCGCGGCTGGGAGTACTAGCCAAACCCAGCTTTGCCGCGACAGCCCAAACGTCCGGCTTCTCCAGAACCGAACCATCCGGAAAAATCACCACTGGCAATGTCGCCGTCTTATCTCCAATGGCGGCCTGAATGCGAGGATCGGACGTAGCATCCGGCTCCATCCATCGATAAGGAATCTGGCTCTTAGCCAGGAAGTCCTTCAGCTCATACGTCGCAGGCGACCAGCGCGTCCCTACAACATAGACGCCGTCAAAGGACTCGCGACTCGTCGCATTCCAGTCCTCCAATAAATCGGACAGTACGGGGTAGAGATTCTGCTCCGGTGGTTCCCAGGGTTTCAAGAGGTAGTGGTTCAGCTTGACCTTGTTAATGGCGTCGATCGCAGCATTAGAGTCGGCGTATGCCGTTAGCAAAACCCGGCGGGCCGCCGGCTGCAGCGGGAGCGCTTCCAAAAGGAAGTCGGTGCCACTCACCAGGGGCATGCGCTGGTCGACCAGAAACAGTGCAATCCGGTCGCCGCGCGCGGTCAGTTGGCGGACAAACCCCATCGCTTTCTCGGCAGACTCGGCCGCCAGAATGCGGTATTGGGCGGCAAACTTCGATTTGAGATCACGCTCGACCGCGCGCAATACTGCAGGGTCATCGTCAACGGCAAGGATGTAGGGCTTTTTCATGGCAAGATCGGGACTCATCAAGCTTGCCACCGGATTCACGGGCAGGTCAAACGCTAGCCACGGAGTTCATTTCCGGATGGGGTCATTCCCACGATTTGACAGTAGAGCTGGACTCACGACCTCGAATACCGTGTTCGCGAACTCTTCGTCGAGGGGGGCGTTCTTGATCAGAAGGCGAAGGTAGAGAGGACCGTAGAGCAGGTCGAGCACCGCATCGGGCTCGAGATCGTCGCGAATTTCACCCCGTTTCATGGCCAGCCGTAGCAGCCTGCGAGCCTCAATTCGCCGTGGCTCGACCCAGTGTGCTCGAAAAGCTTCCAGAATCTCGGGATCCGACTGGCCTGCGCCAATTACCGTGGCAACGATTTGCCCGAGTGGGCTACGGAAGATGACGGCCCAACGCTGCATCTGCGCGTGAACTGAGGCGAGCACGGGCCCAGCCGAAGGGAAGCGGAGCTCGGATTCGACCGCGGATACAAAGGAATCTATGACGAGTTCCGCTTTATTAGGCCACCAACGATAGATCGTCGCCTTACCCACACCAGCATGTGCGGCAACCGCCTCAACACTGAGTTCGTTAAACCCCACTCGGTTCAGCAGCGCTAAAGTGCTTTGGATCACAGCTTTACGAGCTTTTTCGCTGCGCGGGCGACCGGGGGATCTGGGCTTTGGCGGCGCTGTTGTTGCAGGTAGTGGCATAGTCTTTTTTTACAGTAGCAAAATTAAATCCGATACGCACCGTCTCGCATCCAAACGCTTACCAGGAAAATCTGGATGGCTTTGAGCTAGCTGGATCGCTAACTTTGGTAGGCACGCTCCTAAGGAACCTTCGATGTGGATAGTCGCTTTAGCGTTACGCAGGCCATACACCTTTGTGGTGATGGCACTCCTGATCCTGATTCTGACTCCGGTCGTCGTCATGCGCACTCCTACCGATATCTTTCCTGAAATCAATATTCCGGTAGTCAGCATTATTTGGAACTATCAGGGGCTGTCTCCGAAGGAAATGTCGGATCGTATCACCTCCACGACGGAGCGCGGACTGACGACGCTGGTGAACGACATCGATCACATTGATTCGCAGTCGCTGACGGGAGTGGCGGTAGTCAAGATTTATTTTCGGCCGACGGCGAACATTCAGACGGCGATCGCGCAAGTGACGGCTGTATCGCAGACTTTCCTGCGCTTCCTGCCGCCGGGATCGACGCCACCGTTGATCATCCAGTACACGGCGTCAAGCGTCCCGATTTTACAAGTTGGATTGAGCAGCAAAACCCTGCCCGAGCAGCAACTCAACGACTTGGCGCTCAACTTTGTGCGCACGCAGCTCATCACGGTGGAGGGCGCGGCAGTTCCTTACCCCTACGGTGGCAAGTCGCGCCTGGTTTCCGTGGACCTGGATACGGCTGCTCTGCAAGCGAAACACCTGACCCCGGTGGATGTGGTGAACGCGATCAGCGCGCAAAACCTGATTCTTCCGTCTGGCACTGCCAAGCTCGGAACGCTGGAGCATCAGGTGGAGTTAAACGCGAGCCCGCAGACGATTGCCGAGCTCAACGATCTTCCGATCAAGACAACGAATGGGACCACAATCTATGTGCATGATGTTGCGCACGTACGCGACGGGTTTTCGCCGCAGACAAACATTGTGCGGCAGGACGGTGTGCGCGGCACCCTGCTGAGCATTCAGAAGAATGGTGGCGCTTCGACGATTGATATCGTGAAAAACATTCGCGCGATGCTGCCGCAGGTGGCTCAGACGTTGCCGGACGACGTGCAGATGACGCCGCTGTTCGACCAGTCGCTGTTTGTACGGGCGGCGATCGAAGGCGTACTCAAAGAAGGTTTGACAGCGGCCTGTTTGACCGCTGCCATGATTCTGCTGTTCCTGGGGAACTGGCGCAGCACGCTCATCATCGCGATTTCGATTCCACTTTCGATTTTGACTTCCATCATTCTGCTCAGCGCGATTGGGGAAACGTTCAACATCATGACCCTGGGCGGACTGGCGTTGGCGGTTGGAGTGCTCGTGGATGACGCCACCGTGGAAATCGAAAACATCGAGCGCAACCTTGGCATGAAGAAGGAATTGAAACAAGCGATTCTCGATGGAGCGCAGCAAATCGCAGTGCCCGCGTTCGTTTCCACTCTGGCCATCTGTATCGTTTTCGTGCCCATGTTTTTCCTGACTGGGGTAGCGCGGTATCTGTTTGTGCCGTTGGCGGAGGCGGTAGTGTTCGCAATGATGGCTTCGTATTTGCTTTCGCGAACTCTGGTGCCGACGATGGTGATGTACCTGCTGCGTGGGCACGAGCACGACACGCATCAAGCGCCCACAACGTTTTTCGGGCGTGTGCAAGCGGGATTTGAGAGGCGTTTCGAGCGGCTTCGTGATTCTTATCGTGAGACGCTCGCCGCCACGATGCGGCATCGCCGGATTTTCGTGATGGGTTTCCTTGTGGTTTGCCTGCTGTCCGGTGGGTTGACGTTTTTTCTTGGAAGAGACTTTTTCCCGACCGTCGATGCCGGGCAGTTCCGGTTGCATGTTCGTGGCCCGGCGGGGCTGAGAATCGAAGAGACAGCCCGGCTGGTGGATCAGGTGGAGCAGGTTGTCCGTCAAGAAGTTCCGAAGAAAGAGATTAATACCGTCCTCGACAACATCGGCCTGCCCTATAGCGGGATCAATCTCTCGTATAGCAATGCGGGAACGATTGGCACGTCGGACGCTGAAATACTCGTTTCTCTCAATCCAGGTCACGAACCGACGGCGCAATACGTGCATCGACTGCGCGAAGAATTACCGAAGGACTTTCCTGGCACTGAATTTTTCTTCCAGCCGGCTGACATCGTCAGCCAAATTCTTAACTTCGGGCAGCCCGCGCCCATCGATGTTCAACTTTCCGGACAGAGCTACGCGCAGAACTACCTGATTGCCGAGCAGATTTCCAACCGGCTTCGTCATGTGCCGGGCGCAGTGGACGTTCACGTGCAGCAGTTGATGACCAACCCAACGCTGCATCTCGACGTCGACCGTGTGCGTGCCCAGCAGGTCGGGCTGACGGAGCGCGACGTGGCTCAGAACCTGCTGGTGTCTCTGAGTTCCAGTTTTCAAACCGCGCCCACGTTTTGGGTGAATCCGAAAAATGGCGTTAGCTACAGCCTGGCAGTGCAGTCGCCGCAGTACAAGGTGGATTCGCTGCAGGCCCTGATGAATACGCCGATCAGTGGCGCGGGCACCGCCACGCAGCAAGTTCTGGCGAATCTCGCCATCGCAACTCCGAAATCCGCACCCGCAGTAGTGAGCCATTACAACCTCGCGCCGACCGTGGATGTCTATGCCAGTGTGGATGGGCGAGACCTGGGTGGCGTCGCTGATGACACATCCGAGATCGTCCAATCGTTCCAGAAGCAGCTACCGCGAGGCACGCAGATGCATATTCGCGGCCAAGTGGACACGATGGAGTCTTCCTACAAAGGTCTGCTGGTTGGCCTGCTAATGTCGATCGTGCTGGTCTATCTGCTAATTGTGGTGAACTTTCAATCCTGGCTGGATCCATTCATTATCATTACGGCCCTGCCGGGGGCGCTGGCCGGGATTTTGTGGATGCTGTTTCTGACCCACACCTCGCTGAGCGTCCCGGCATTGACGGGCGCTGTAATGTGCATGGGCGTGGCCACGGCCAATAGCATCCTGATGATTTCCTTCGCGCGCGAACGCATGGCGGATGGGAGCAGCGCGGTGGAAGCGGCGATGGAGGCTGGTTACACACGTATTCGGCCGGTCATCATGACGGCTCTGGCGATGATCATTGGCATGTTGCCTATGGCCCTGGGCTTTGGAGAGGGCGGGGAACAGAACGCTCCGCTCGGGCGGGCGGTGATCGGTGGCCTTGCCGTTGCGACCATTGCCACGCTTTTTCTAGTTCCAGTGGTCTTCAGCATTTTCCATGGCCGACGCGAGAAACGCGCACAGGCCGCAGCGCTTGCAGCAGTCTAATTTTGGTGAGGAACTTTTATGGCGAATGAAACTCTCGTACCACCGCAGAATGAGCGTCCCGCTGTGACAGGTCGCTCACAGCCACGATATTTTGTGCTCGTCATCGTAGCGATACTGTTCCTGGCCGGAGCAGCCGTGGCGTTCGCGTTGCGTTTCGGAGAGCGTCGCGCGTTAGCCAAGGAAACAGAAGCGCTGGCTGTTCCGAGCGTGGTCGTGATCCAGCCCAAGGTTGAGCCCCCGCAGCAGGACGTCACCCTGCCTTCTTCGCTGCAGGCGTTCACTGAGTCCCCAATTTACGCTCGCACCAGCGGCTATGTGGCGCACTGGTACAAAGACATTGGCAGCCAGGTGAAAAAAGGCGATTTGCTGGCGGACCTGGAGACCCCGGAAGTCGACCAGGAGCTTTTGCAGGCTCGTGCCGCGCGCGGCCAAGCTGAGGCGCAGATGAATCTGGCCCGGATCTCGGCCGAGCGATGGGAATCGCTGCGCAAAATGGACGCCGTAGCTCAGCAGGAAACCGACGAAAAATCCAGCGGTTATACACAAGGCCAGGCGGCGCTTGCCTCCGCAACCGCAAACGTTCACCGTCTGGAACAACTCGAATCCTTTAAGCACATTTATGCGCCGTTTACCGGAGTCATCATCCGGCGTAACACCGACATCGGAGCTTTAATTAATGCCGGCAACAGCGGCACAAATCAGGAATTATTTGTGCTGGCGCAGATCAATCCTATTCGAGTGTTCGTGGAAGTTCCCGAGCTTTATGCGCCTTCGGTTCGTCCTGGTGTCAAGGCTGTCATCGAACTGCCGTCGTTCCCAGGGCAGCAATTTAACGGCGCTGTGACGCGCTCTTCGGATGCAATTGACCCGGCAACACGCACTCTGCGCACGGAGATCGACGTTCCCAACCGCGATGGCAAACTTTACCCGGGCTCTTACGCGCAAGTGCATTTCGGAGTGAGCGTCGCCGCGCTGCGGCTATCCGTTCCAGTCAACGCGCTGTTGTTTCGCGCAGAAGGGCCGCGAGCAGCCGTCGTCGATGCCAACGGTAAAATCCATCTGAAGGCCGTGACCATCGGCCGCGACTATGGCACAGACGTGGAAGTACTCGGCGGCCTGGATGCAGGCGATTCGATTGTTCTGAATCCGAGCGACTCCCTGGAAGACGGTCAAACAGTCAACGTGGTGAAGGCTACCACGCACTCATGAGCGCCCGGCCATTATTCGCCGCAGTATTGTTGTGCAGCGTGACCGCGCTCGCAGCCGGGCCCAAGTACAAGAAGCCGGAAGTCTCTGCGTCGCAGGCGTGGCAATCGCCCGTTCCCTGGCAGACGGCAAGCCCTTCGGATGCTCTTCCGAAGAACGCCTGGTGGAAGATATTTAGCGACGCCGAACTCGATCAGTATGAAGATCGCGCCGTTGCCAACAATCAGACTCTCAAGGCTGCGGCCGCTCGTCTGGCCCAGGCCCAAGCCTTTGCGCGGGTAACATCGTCCGGACTCTTTCCGGAACTGGATGCGGGCTTCTCGGCCCAGCGGCAGCGTCTTTCCGCCAACCGTCCCACCAATGGCGCGAACATTGTTCCCTCCGCCGTGACGCAAAATGTCTTCAGCATTCCATTCACTTTGAATTACGAAATCGACCTTTTCGGCCGCGTGCGCAACAGTCTGGAATCCGCCAATGCCTCGCTGCAAGCGTCTGCCGCCGATCTTGAGAATGTGCGCTTATCAATCTGCTCGGAACTGGCGGCGGACTATTTTCAGCTTCGGGAACTGGACGCCGAGATCGCCGTTGTGCAGAAAGCCATCGATTTCGAAAAAGACGGCCTGCAGCTCGTAAACCGCCGTCATGATGGTGGCGCAGTTTCCGGCCTGGACGTGGCGCAGCAGCAAACCGTTCTCGATTCCGCATACACTCAGATCGCTCTGCTTCAGCAGCAGCGCGCTCAGTTTGAGCACGCCGTTGCCGCCTTGCAAGGCCTGCCCGCGTCCGATTTCAAAGCTCCGGTTCGCCCGCTAGACGTTCAGCCGCCGGTGGTTCCCATTGGGGTGCCGTCCGAGTTGTTGCAGCGTCGGCCGGACATCGCCTCAGCCGAGCGCCAGGTGGCTTCCGCCAACGCGCAAATCGGTGTCGCCAAGTCCGCGTTCTATCCCAGCCTTTCCCTTGGCGGTGGCGGAGGGTTCCAAAGCAGTAACATCGCCAAGCTTCTCGATGGACCCAGCGGTGTCTGGTCGCTCGGCCTCTCCGCTCTTGAGCCACTCATTGCTGGAGGCCGCCATCACGCACAACTGGAAGGCGCCAGGGCAGCGTACGACGAGACCGTCGCCAGTTACCGCGAGACGTCGCTCGTCGCTTTCCAGCAAGTGGAAGATGCCTTGTCCGGTCTCAGCGCGCTGGCCACCGCATCCGATTCGCAGGATCGAGCCGTCTCCGATGCCGCGCGTTCGCTCACTCTGGCGGATGCCCGCTATACCGGCGGACTCGTGACCTATCTGGATGTCATCACTGCGCAGGAGCAAGTTCTCACGAATGAACGCCTGGACGCGCAAATTAAGGGACAACGCCTGGTAACGGACGTTCTGCTGGTCAAAGCGCTCGGCGGAGGCTGGGATTCCGCGAGCCTGACCGACGTCGGAGTCAAGCCGACGCTAAAGCAGAGCTTGCAGCAGTAGCCGCCGCCTCGTGCAAGAATGATGCATGCCGAATCGGCCTTCAATCCCCAATTTCCTCTACGGCACAGCCTGGAAAGAGGAGCGCACCGCGGCGCTCACCGAATCAGCCATTCGCGCTGGTTTCCGGGCCATCGACACTGCCAATCAGCGCCGGCATTATTTTGAGGCGGGGGTGGGGCAGGGCTTAGCGGCCGCGTATCGGGATGGCGTCCTCACGCGCGAAGATCTTTTTCTACAGACGAAATTTACCTACCAAGCGGGGCAGGACCATCGCCTGCCTTACGATCCCGCCGCGAGTCTCGCCGAGCAAGTGCGGCAATCGATGGCGAGTTCACTGGAACATCTTGGCACCGACTACGTGGACTGCTATGTCCTGCATGGACCCTCATCCGGTCGAGCGTGGGCGGGAGCTGACGCTGAAGTCTGGGAGGCAATGGTAAGCGAGCGAGACGCCGGGCGCACGAGGCTGCTCGGCGTGAGCAACGTTGCTTTGCGGCACTTGCAGCAGATGCTGGACGCCCACAAAGACGTTCCGGCATTCGTGCAGAACCGCTGCTACGCGCGGTTAGGCTGGGACCGCGAAGTGCGCGCGTTTTGCAGCGATCACAACATCATTTACCAGGGTTTTTCGCTGCTTACCGCCAATCAGGAGGTGCTGTCGCACCCTGCGGTCACTGGTCATGCCGCCAACTCCAACGCCACGGCAGCTCAGGTCGTGTTCAGCTTCGCGCGCGCGGTCGGAATGCTTCCTCTCACCGGTACCTCGAACCCCGAGCATATGCGGCAGGATCTTGAAAGTCTGAACTTGACGCTTCCGGCAGAGGTGGCGAGCGCGATTGAAGGCATTGCGGGATAGCAGCGACTGACCGCTGGCGAAGCCGTACAATAGAACGTGCGGCAAGTTTTCCGCCGCGAATCATGCGCCGAGTCTACTTCGACAATAACGCGACTACGCCCCTGCTGCCCGAGGTCCGGGCGGCCATGGAGCCCTATTTTTCCGAGCGCTTCGGCAATGCTTCGTCCCTCCATCACCACGGTCAGGACACGAGATCCGCCGTGGAGCATGCCCGCGAATCGGTGGCCAAGTTGCTTGCGTGCCGCGCCGCAGAAGTAGTGTTCACTAGCGGCGGCACCGAGGCGGATAACCTAGCCGTTTTTGGTGTCGTCAAGCCTGGCGATCACATCATTACTTCGACCATTGAGCACCATGCCGTTCTGTTTTCGGCACATCGGCTGGAAGACCTGGGTTGCGACGTCACTTACATCCCCGTGGACGCCGACGGACTCGTTGACCCCGACGATATTCGGCGACGTCTACAGCCGAACACCTCGCTCATCTCCATCATGATGGCCAACAACGAGACTGGCGTCGTGCAGGCAGTCGAAGCTATCGGAAAAGTCGCAGACGAAGCTATCGGAAAAGTCGCAGACGAAGCTGGAATCTACTTCCACACCGATGCCGTGCAAGCGGCGGGCAAGATTCCGCTCGACGTCAATCGTATAGGTTGCCACTTGCTTTCAATTTCCGGGCACAAATTTCATGCGCCCCAGGGCGTGGGCGCGCTGTATGTAAGGAAGGGAACTCACTTGCAGCCCCTGTTTTACGGAGGCCGCCATGAGCGTCAGCGCCGAGCGGGAACAGAGAATGTGGCGGGAATTGTTGGCCTCGGCAAAGCCGCTGACTTAGCCGTCGCGAGTTTTGCGAACGGAGAAATCGAGAAGATGACGGCGCTGCGGGATGGTCTCGAGTCTGCGATTCTGGCCGCAACTGAAGCCTCGGGAGTGAACAGCGGCGATGCCCCGCGCGTACCTAACACCACCAACATCTACTTCGATTCCATCGAAGGGGAAGCGTTGATCATCGCGCTCGACTTGAAGGGCCTTGCGGTGTCCACCGGCGCAGCCTGTTCCTCGGGCGCAACCGAGCCTTCGCACGTGTTGACGGCCATGAATCTGCCGCCAAGTCGAGCACGCGCCAGCATACGTTTCAGCTTGGGAAAGCAAAGCACGCAAAAAGAAGTCGACTTCGCCATCAGCATCGTGCCCGAGACAGTAGCGCGGCTGCGCGATCTGTCGCCAATCTGGAGAAGGAAGGTTCTAGCGGCAACCTAACAGAAAAAGGGTGCCCCATCCTCGTTCGCGTTCGGTGCGAACAGGGTGGGGAACTTAGCCTAAAGCCTATGACTCAGCCCACGATAGCCGTCGCCATGTCCGGAGGAGTAGACTCCTCCGCTGTCGCCGCCATGCTGCGAGCCGAGGGGCACAGCATCGTCGGCCTCACGATGCAGCTTTGGAACCAGCGTCGCTTGGCTGGCCACGCGGGCATGCCCGAGTCGGTACAAGGCCGCTGCTGCTCCATCGATGATGTCTACGATGCCCGCCGTGTAGCCGAGACGATCGGCATCCCCTATTAC
>Ga0209068_10001828_pt1 | contig 10542 bp, 10 predicted proteins | sample ColStrG_CSR_2012_FD_187200 | JGI IMG/M metagenome (GOLD analysis project Ga0209068, IMG submission 187200) | Freshwater sediment microbial communities in response to fracking from Pennsylvania, USA - Cold Stream Run_MetaG_CSR_2012 (SPAdes)... | ecosystem: Environmental > Aquatic > Freshwater >...
TGACAACGCTTCGCACCTGGTCTCTCCCGTCACCGCTGAAAACGGCGCTATCGTAGTGTGAGAGCCTGCTTTCAACAAGCGGATATGGACTTCTCAGCCGTGCCGATCCGTGACGATCGTGTGGCTCAGCGCGGGACGTCGCCGGCGAGGGTGATGCGATGCATGGTCCGGGTGTGGCCTTGGTAGTCGTTGATCGGGTTGTGCATCGCGCACCGGTTGTCCCACATCGCAAGGGAACCGGGTTGCCATCGGAACCGGCAGGTGAACTCCGCCCGCACGGCGTGGTCGAAGAGGTATCGCAGCAACGGGCGGCTCTCGTCTTCGGACATGTCGGCGAAGCGCGCGGTGTGCGCCACGTTCACGTACAGCGCCTGGCGGCCGGTCTCGGGATGGGTGCGCACGACGGGATGCTCGGAGACATATTCCTCATCCCGGTCGTTGCCGCTGTCGCGCATGCGGTCTTCCCTCGTCTTCGACACGTCGGCCAGCGCCGAGCTGTTGATCGCCCGCAGCCCGCCGAGCAGGCGTTGCATCCCCGGTGAGAGCGCGTCGTACGCCGCGTACATGTTCGCGAACTCGGTGTCGCCGCCGTAGGGCGGAACCTCGCGGGCGATCAGCAACGTCGCCATCGGCGGACGTTCGAGGTACACGGTGTCGCTGTGCCAGATGCCGCCGAAGTTCACCGTCTCGTGCGGGAGTTTCGTGACCGCGATGATCTCGGGGAAACCTTCCATCCCCTTCACGAACGGGTACTCCACGGGGTCGCCGATCCGGCGCGCGAACGCCAGGAACTCCTTGGGGCCGAGGTCTTGGCCGGCGAAGAAGACGACGAGGTGCTCGAGCCACGCGCGCCGGATCTCGGCCAGGGTCTCGTCGGCCAGGTCGGTCGCGAGATCGACCCCGGTGATCTCGGCGCCGAGCGCGCCCGCGATCGGCGCGACGTTGATGGATCGGTACGCGTCGTCGGTCGTCATCGTCGCTCAGGGTGTCGTCATAGGGCATCGGCGCGCAACTGGCGGCGGAGGTCGACCTTGCGGACCTTGCCCGCGGGGGTGCGCGGGAAGTCATCCACGATCAGCAACGCTTCGGGCCATTTCTGCCGGGCCAGGCCGATCCGTTCGAGCTCGGCGGTGACGTCGCGGAGCTCGAACGAAGGCACTCCGGGCGCGAGCCGCACGACCGCGCACGCGTGCTCGCCGAGCCGGGGGTCGGGCGCGGCCACGACCGCGACCTCGGCGACCTGCGGGAGCCCGGCGATCGCCTCCTCGATCTCGGCGGCCGAGATGTTCTCGCCCCCACGGATGATCACGTCCTTCACCCGGTCGGTGATGGTGAGGAAACCGTCGGCATCGAGCACGCCCATGTCGCCGCTGCGATACCAGCCGCCGGCATCGAACGCCTCCGCGGTGATCGCGGGATCGGTGTAGCCGACGCACAGATCGGGGCCACGCGACCAGATCTCGCCGGCGGTACCGGTCGCGACGGGCGCACCGTCGTCGTCGAGCAGCCGGATCTCGACGCCGGTCATCGGCGGGCCGTCGGTGCCGTAGCGCTTCCCGGCCGGATCATCGAAGGAGCAGCCGGTGACGGAAGGATGTTCCGTCGAGCCGTAGGCGCGCACGATCGCGATGCCCCGCGACGCGGCGCGCTCGCCGAGCGCCGCAGGCACCGGCGCGCCACCCAATCCGACTCGACGGATTCGCCGGGCGTGCTCGGGCGTGAAGTCGGGATGGTCGAGGATGCTCGTGAGGAACACGGATGCACCCGTGCCGGCGCCGATGTCGGCATCGAGCATGATCTGCAGGACGCGCGCCGGATCCCATCGATCGATCAGATGAATGTGCTGCCCGCCCTCCATCGGGGCGAGCACCGCACCGAGCATGCCGGTCGCATGGGTCACGGGGGAACCCATCAGGTTCGGTGCGCCGGGCGTGATCCACGATCGCATGTGCATCAACTCGGCCAGCAGTGTGCGGTGGGTGTGCATCACACCCTTCGGGTCGCTCGTCGTTCCCGAGGTGTATGCGAGCACGCACACGTCGTCGCAATCCGCGGTCGCGATCGCCGTGGCGGTCGCGGCATCGTCGACGACGTTCCACGGCACGCGCCGGACGCGCTCGGGCGGAGAGCCGCCCGCCGCCCCGACCACGATGTGCAGTCGCAGATCCGCCCGCGCGTCGGCCGGCGCGCCGTCGATGATGTCGAGGTAGTCGACGTGGCCGTAACGATCGGCCGAGATGTACGCGCGGGCCCCGCTCTCGCGCAGGATGAAGCGCACTTCTTTCGGGCCGTAGATGTGCACGATCGGCACGAGCACGTAGCCGCCCATGGCGAGGCCGTAAAAGGCGACGACCGCTTCGAGCCAGTTCGGCAACTGGAACGCGACGACGTCACCCGGCTCGAGTCCGGCCTCGCTCAGCGCCGTGACCAACCGCAGGGCGTCGGCGTGGATCTTCGCGTAGCCGGCGTGACCCGGCCGCGACTCCGACCAGATGTGCACGGTCGCGTCGGGCGTGGCGCGCAGGCGTGAGTCGACGAGCGTGCCGAGCGTCTCGTCGGTCCACCACCCCTGCGCGAGGTAGCGCTCCCGGAGCGCGTCCGGCAGCTGCCGCACCGGCCACCGCTCGTCCACCGCGCGTCGCATCGGCACCCCCGTGACAATTGAGAACCACACTAGCGAATGATGAGAGTACGGTTATCATCGCGTCGAAATCCGCCAACCCGGGAACCGCCGATGCTGCCCGACCACGAGTACCACCAGCTCGCGGTGGTCGGGGTCGTCGAGGAGACCGCCGACACCCGGTCGTTCGTCCTCGGCATCCCGCCGGACCTCGAGCGGGCCTTCGCGTACTCGGCCGGGCAGTTCTGCACGTTCCGGGCGACGATCGACGGTGTGCCGGTCGTCCGCTCCTACTCGATGTCGAGCTCCCCCGACACCGGCGACCCCTTCACCACGACCGTCAAGCGAGTGCCCGGCGGCCGCATGTCGAACTGGATGAACGACGTGCTCGAGCCGGGCGCGACGGCCGAGGTGATGCGTCCGACGGGGCTCTTCGTGCTGCGGGAGCACGACAATCCGATCGTGGCCTTCGCGGGTGGGAGCGGCATCACGCCGGTGATCTCCGTCATCAAGAGCGCGCTGGCCACCACCAACCGCCCGATCCTCCTCGTGTACGCGAACCGGAGTGCCGACTCGGTGATCTTCGGCGAAGCGCTCGAGCGGTTGCGCTCGGCGTCCGCCGGCCGGCTCGCGGTCCATCATCACCTCGATACCGAACGCGGCTTCATCGATCCCACGCAGTGCGCCGCGTTGGTCGGGGAGCGCGTCGATGCCGATTTCTACCTGTGCGGGCCCGGCCCGTACATGGACACCGTCGAGGCCGGCCTGTCGACGCTCGGCGTCGCGCCGGGCCAAGTCGTGATCGAACGCTTCGTCACTCCCGACGCCGCACCGGTCGACACCAGCGGCGTCGCTCCCGAGGAGCTGGTGATCCGGCTCGACCGCCGCAAGCACACCGTTCCCTATCGCGGCGGCGACACGTTGCTCGAGACCGCCCGGCGCGGCGGCCTGCGCCCGCCGTTCTCGTGCGAGGCGGGCAACTGCGCGACGTGCATGGCGCATCTCGACGAGGGAACGGTCACGATGCGCGTGAACAACGCGTTGTCGGCCGACGAGCTCGACGACGGTTGGGTGCTCACGTGCCAGTCGATTCCGACGAGCGCAGCGGTGGTCGTCAACTACGACGCGTGATCCCGCGCGCGGCGGCGAGCTGGTCAGAGCTCGGGACAGAGCGAGCTGAGCAACGCGAGTGTTCGGTCACGGGACTCGATCCGCGCGTCGCGATCCGTTCCCAGGGGGAGGACGCGAACCGCCAAGTCGGTGACGCCGGCGTCGCGGAAGCTGCGCAGGCGATCGACGACTGCGGTCTCGTCGCCCGCCGCGAGCACGTCGCCGACGTCGGTGGCGTCGCCGTGCTCGAGCAGGCGTTGGTAGTTCGGCGAGTACTCCGCGTGCCCGAGTGCCTGGTTGGCCCACGCTCGCGCGGCGTCGACGTCGTCGTTGGGGCACAGCGCCACGGGGACACCGGCCACGACGCGCGGCGCGGGTCGGCCCGCGCTCGTCGCGGCGGTGGAGATCGACGGGACCACGTGCTCGGCGATGGCCCGCTCGTCGGCCATCCACAGGATCGTCCCCGACGCCAGCTCTCCCGCGACGCGCAGCATCATCGGCGCGAGGGCCGCGACGAGGATTGGTGTCGGGACGATGTCGGTGACGTCGAGCGGATTGTGCACGCGGTAGTCGTCGTTCTCGACGTCGACGGCCCCGGGACCGGCGAAGGCCGCGTTCAGGACCTCGAGGTAGTTCCGCACGCGGCGGGCCGGCCGGTCGTAGGGCAGGCCGAGCATGTCGGAGACGATCCAATGGTGCGAGGGACCGAGACCGAGCGTGAAGCGTCCTTCGCACACGGCCTGGTTCGACAGCGCCTGTTGCGCCATCGCGACGGGGTGGCGGGTCTGGATGGGCATCACCGCGGTCCCGAGCTCGATCCGCTCCGTCGCGCCGCCCATCACGGCGACCGCGGTGAGGCCGTCGAAGTCGTTCGGGACCTGGGGCACCCAGATCGACGTGAAGCCGGCGCGCTCGGCTGCCCGCGCGTCCGCCACGAGCCTCGCGACCTTGTCGCGGTACCGGCCCCGCTCGGGGCCGATCATCAGGCCGATCCGCACCTGGTTCCCCTTCCGACGAGCTGCGCGGGCCCGACCCTAACGAGATTCGAGCAAGGTGGCAATGGCGTTCTCTTTTTTTGAGAGCAAGCTTGCGCACAATTCGACTATCGACCATACTCATCGTGAATTGCACGGTCGAAAGGGAGCACGATGAGCCGGGTCGCGGTGATCACCGGCGGCGCATCGGGCATGGGTCTGGCATCGGCCCAACGCCTCGCGTCGCAAGGCCACAAGGTCGCGTTGTTGGACCTCGACGCCGACGCGGCGGCGAGTGCCGCCGCCGACCTCCGTGAATCCGGCGCCGTGGCGATCGGGATAGCGGTCGACGTCAGCGACCGCGGGGCCGTAGACGTTGCCATGGCAAAGGTGCGTGCCGAGCTCGGGCCGATCGAGATCATCGTCACGAGCGCAGGGTTCGACGCGTTCGAGTCGTTCACCGACATCACGCCGGTCGCGTGGAACCGGATGATCGACATCAACCTCACGGGCACGTTCCACTGCATCCAGGCCGCGATCCCCGACATGCTCGCCTCGGGATGGGGCCGGATCGTGACGATCTCGTCGTCGAGCGCGCAATCGGGCGCCAACCGCATGGCGCACTACGTCGCGTCGAAGGGTGGGGTCATCGGCCTGACGAAGGCGTTGGCGATCGAGTACGCGCCGAGCGGCATCACGGTCAACTCGATCCCGCCGGGGGTCATCGACACGCCGATGGCGCGCCGGGCCGAGGCGCGCGGTGACGTCCCCAGCATCGACGCGATCGCGGCCCGCGCTCCCGTACGCCGGGCCGGTACGCCGGACGACGTCGCCGCGGCCTGTGCGTTCCTCTGCTCCGACGACGCGGGATACATCACCGGCCAGCTGATAGGCGTCAACGGCGGCTGGTACTTGTGAGCCGAGCTGCGGAACCCCGTCTCGCGCCCATCCCCACGGATGAGTGGAGTGAAGAAGCGCGCGCCGCGCTGGCCCACGCGTACTCCGACGATGTCGCGGCGCGCTTGTTGTCGACCGCGCCCGGCTCGATGCCGATGCCGAACGCGCTCTCCACCTTGATGCATCATCCCGCGCTCGCGGGCCCGTTCCTCACGTACAACAACGTGCTGCTGCAAACGCCGACGCTTGATCCCCGCGCCCGCGAGCTCGCCGTCCTGCGCGTCGCCTGGCGCACCCGATCTCACTACGAGTGGGTGCAACACCTGCGCCTCGCGCCCCGAGTCGGCATCACCGCGGAGGAGATCGCCGCCGTCGCGGACGGCGCCGATGCCGACGGGTGGACGCCGCTCGAGGCCGACGTGCTCGCCGCGACCGATCAGCTCATCGACGGTTACCGCGTCGAGGACGACACCTGGGGTCGTTTGGCCGAGCAGCTCGACGAGCGGCAGCTCGTGGAGCTCGTGTTCGTCGTCGGTACGTACACCGCGCTGGCCATGGCCTTCAAGAGCTTCGGTCTCCAGCTCGACCCGGAGCTGCAAGAGATCGCGAACGCATCATTTCCCGAGTTCGAGGAGTAGCAATGAAGCCCATCGAAAAGCCGGCCGAGGGCAGTTGGACTGCGCACTACCCCGACCTCGGGACCGAGCCCGTTTCGTACGAGGACTCGATCTCGCCGGAGTGGCACGAGTTGGAGCGCGAAGCGATTTTCAAGCGGTCGTGGCTCAACGTCGGACGCGTGGAGCAGCTCCCGCGGAAAGGGAGCTACTTCACGAAGGAGCTCGCGGTCGCGAACACGTCGGTTGTGATCGCGCGCGATCTCGACGGCGAGGTGCGCGCGTTCTACAACATCTGCCGCCACCGCGGGAACAAGCTCGTGTGGACCGACTTCCCCAAAGAGGAGTCGAACGGCAACGCTCGCGCGTTCACGTGCAAGTACCACGGCTGGAAGTACGACCTCGACGGCGCGTGCACCTTCGTGCAGCAGGAGAGCGAGTTCTTCGACTTCGACAAGGCCGACTACAGCCTCGTCCCCGTGCACTGCGACGTATGGTCGGGCTTCATCTTCGTGAACCTGGCCGACGAGCCGAGCCAGACGCTCACGGACTTCCTCGGGCCGATGATCACCGCGATGGAGGGTTACCCGTTCGATCAGCAGACCGAGCGCTTCTTCTACCGCGCGACGGTCCACAGCAACTGGAAGCTCTTCATGGACGCCTTCCAGGAGTTCTACCACGCACCCGTCTTGCACGCGAAGCAGTCACCGGTCGCGTCGCTGCCGGAAGTGCAGGCAGCCGGCTTCGAAGCACTGCACTACGAGATCGATGGCCCCCACCGCATGGTCACGACCACCGTCGGCCAGGGTTGGCGCATGCCGCCCGAGATGCTCAAGCCGACGGAGAGCCTGACGCGCAGCGGTTTATTCGGGCCGTGGGACGCGCCCGACCTCGGCGCGGATCCTTTGCCCGGCATCAATCCCGGCCAGGTGAGGAACTGGGGCCTCGACTCGTTCCAGATCTGGCCGAACTTCGTGATCCTGATCTGGGAACGCGGCTGGTACCTCACGTACCACTACTGGCCGACGTCGCACAACACGCACGTGTTCGAGGGCAATCTCTATTTCGTTCCCCCGAAGGACGCGCGCGAACGGCTGGCTCAGGAGATGGCGGCGGTGACGTTCAAGGAGTACGCGCTGCAAGACGGCAACACGCTCGAGGCGACCCAGATCATGCTGGAGTCGCGAGTGGTCACCACGTTCCCGCTCAACGACCAGGAGATCCTCTGCCGCCACTTGCACAAGGTGGCCGCCGACTGGGTCGCCGACTACACGCGCGAACGCGCGGAGGTGTCCGGATGACTGATGCACTCCTGCCCAGCGCCTTCTCGGAGCTCGAGCCGTACGCGGCCACGTGGTGCCTGCCCACGGAAGGGGAGCGCTACGCGAAGCGGCTCTCGAGCTCGATGGACGAGATGCAGACGTTCTACGACGCGTTCTTCCCCAGGGGCGAAGAGGCGATCGCGCACTGCGAGAAGTTCCCGCTCGCCGACATGCCCGAGGACGCCGAGCGTTTGCTCCAGTTGTTGTACTCGCTCGTGATGGTGTCGTTCCCGGTGGAAGCGTGGCGCCAGCCGAACGTTCCCGACTCCGGTGCCGCGTACCTCGACCTGTTGATCGAACCGCGCCCGTGAGCGGGCCAGGCGCAGATCCGGAGGCCCGGACGATCGAGATGGGTCGCACGGGCGATCGAGGGCCGGAGGTCGAAGCCGCATGAGCATCGTCATTTTGCGTGCCGACCGGTGGGTCGACATCGATGCGGGCGAGGTGCGCTCGCCGGCAGTCGTCGTCGTCGAGGGCGAACGGATCGCGGCCGTCGACCCGGCCGAGTTGCCGAGCACCGCTACCGAGATCGACCTCGGTGACGTCACGTTGCTGCCCGGTCTCATGGACATGGAGCTCAACATGCTGCTGGGTGGCCCCAGCGGCGGGAACCCGCGCAGCGACGTCCAGGACGACCCCGCGTTCCGCACGCTGCGGGGGACGCTCAACTGCCGGACGACCCTGCTCGCGGGCTTCACGACCGCGCGCAACCTCGGCCTGTTCGTGAAGACGGGCGGTTACCTGCTCGACGTCGCGCTCGCGCGAGCGATCGACAACGGCTGGATCGACGGCCCGCGTCTCGTGCCCGCCGGACACGCGATCACTCCGACCGGCGGGCATCTCGATCCCACGATGTTCCAGCGGCTCGGGCCCGGCATCATGCCGCTGAGCGTCGAGGAGGGGATCGCGAACGGCGTGTCGGAGGTGCGCAAGGCGGTTCGCTACCAGATCAAGTACGGCGCTCGCGTCATCAAGATCTCCGCGTCGGGAGGAGTGATGTCGCACAGCGGGCTCGCCGGCGCGCAGCAGTACTCCGACGAGGAGCTCGCGGCGATCGCCGACGAAGCACATCGGGCGGGCTTGAAGGTCGCGGCGCACGCGCACGGTGACGACGGCATCCGAGCGTGCATCCGGGCCGGCGTCGACTGCATCGAGCACGGTTCGCTCGCCAGCGACGAGACCATTCAGCTGATGGTCGAGCACGGCACCTTCCTCGTCCCGACGAGCTACCTGTCGGAAGGGCTCGACGTCTCGCGCGCGGCACCCCAGCTGCAGGCCAAAGCGGCCGAGGTGTTCCCGCGGGCCCGCGCGATGTTGGGCAAGGCGATCAAGGCGGGGGTCAAGATCGCGTGCGGCACGGACGCGCCCGCGATCCCGCACGGCGACAACGCCAAGGAGCTGTGGGCGATGGTCGACCGCGGCATGACGCCGATGCAGGCGTTGCGGGCGGCGACCGTCATCAGTGCCGAGCTGATCGGCGTCGACGACCGCGGCCGCCTCGCACCCGGACTGCTCGCCGACATCATCGCGGTGCCGGGTGATCCGTTGGACGACATCACGATGACGCAGGACGTGCGCTTCGTGATGAAAGGCGGCCGGATCTACACGGGAGTGTGACCGTCGGCAGGCGGAACGACCGGTACGAGAAGGCCGTTCTCGCGAGGGTGCGCTGGTACGGTTTCCGGAACTGAAAGCGGATTTCCTGAAATGACCGAGATCGACGACACCGAGGACGCGAACGAGCCTTCCTGGCGCGAGCGCGCGGTGTCGCGCAGCTTGAACGCGGCCCGCTCGCGGGCGGAGCAGCGGGTGCAGCGCTTCCTGGATGCCGCGTTCGAGTTGATCGACGAGAAGGGCACGACCGAGTTCACGATCCAGGAAGTGATCGACCGGTCGAAGCAGTCCCTACGCGGCTTCTACCAGTACTTCACCGTCAAGGACGAGCTCCTGCTCGCCTTGTTCGAGGAGACGGTTCGTGAGGCGACCGATGACCTGCGGGCTGTCATCGAGACCGAGTCCGATCCACTCGAACGGCTCCGGGTGTTCGCCGTCCGTTTGCACGATTGGTGCGATCCCTCCGACAAGCCCCGCAAGCGCGGGACGCACAATCGCCGTCCCATCATGGAGTTCTCCGTGCAGCTCGCGGTCGACCATCCCGAGCGAGTGAAGTCCGCAATGGCGCCCCTCTCGCGGATGATGCTGGATCTCGTCAAGGCCGCGAACGCCTCCGGCGCGATCCGTGTGGCCGACACCCGGCTGGCCGCCGCGCTCATGCAGCAGACCGTGATGTACAGCTGGTTCGGCAACCGCCTCGCCGATGACGCCAAGACGCGCGTCACCGCCGAGGCCACCTGGGACTTCTGTCTCCACGGGCTGGGCGTCGAGCCCTCCGGGGCCTGACCGGTTTCACACCCGGTCGAGGTCGAGCATCCGGATCGCGTTGCCGCGCAGGACCTTGTACCGCTGCGCGTCGGTGAGCGACGTGGTCATCCGTTCGATCTCTTCACGCGCGAACGGCCACGTCGTGTCGGTGTGCGGGTAGTCGGTCTCGAAGCAGATGTTGTCCTCTCCCACCTGCGCGATCGACGCGACGCCGTGGGCGTCGTTCGTGAAACACCCGAAGATCCGGCCGCGGTAGTACGTCGAGGGAGGTTCGGGAATCGTCGCTTTCGCCCGGGTCCAGCTCGAGTGGAACTCCCAGACGTTGTCGGCGCGTTCGAGCGCGTAAGGGATCCAACCGATCTGGCCCTCCGAATACGCGAGCTTCAGCTCGGGAAAACGCACGAGCACACCCGAGAACAAGAAGTCGGCGAGCGACGCCATCGAGTTGTTGAACGACAGCATGATGTCGGTCGACGGCGGCGCGTCGGGTGAAGCGGCCGGCATCTTCGACGACGAGCCGATGTGCATGCACAACACGGTGCGCGTCTCCTGGCACATCGCGAACAGATGATCCCAGTAGCCGGTGTGGATGCTCGGGAGGCCGAGGTGCGTCGGGATCTCAC
>Ga0209068_10001829_pt1 | contig 10541 bp, 9 predicted proteins | sample ColStrG_CSR_2012_FD_187200 | JGI IMG/M metagenome (GOLD analysis project Ga0209068, IMG submission 187200) | Freshwater sediment microbial communities in response to fracking from Pennsylvania, USA - Cold Stream Run_MetaG_CSR_2012 (SPAdes)... | ecosystem: Environmental > Aquatic > Freshwater >...
GGTGGGTTGTCCGTTTCAGCCAGTTCTTGGAGGACTTGTTCGGTGTCGGCGCCGAGGGGGCGGCCGGCCCATCGGATGTGCCCAGGGGTCTCGGACAGGCGCGCGATCAGGCCCTGCATGGGGGTGCCGTCCACCTCGACGATGGTGTCCCGGGCGGCGAGATGGGGGTCGACCGCGAGATCAGCCATGGTCATCACCGGGGCCGCGGCGGCGTGGGCCTCCTCGAACGCGGCGAGCACCTCGTCCATGCGTCGCCCACCGATCCAAGTGCTTAGGACCTCGTCCAACTCGGCGCGGTGGTCGACACGACCGGCGAAGGAGTGGAACCGGGGATCGCCGCCCACCCCGAGGAGATCGAGCACTCGACGGGCCACCGACTCGGCCGATGTGCTCACTGCTACCCACCTGCCATCAGCAGTGCGGTAGGTGCTCCGGGGCACGCTGTAGGGGATGCCCGAGCCAAGCCGGGGCTGCTCGTAGCCGAAAAGGGCAAAGGCGGACGCCAGTGGTCCCATCAACTGGAACAACGACTCGAGCAGGTTCACGTCGACCACCTGGCCGATGCCCGAGTGCACCGCGGTCAACGTGGCGAACGCCGCCACCAGCGCCGTGACTTCGTCGGTGAGGGCGATGGGCGGTAGGAGAGGTGGCCCGTCGGGCTCGCCGTTGATGGCGGCGAATCCGGACATGGCCTCGGCCAGCGTGGCGAACCCGGGCCGGCCGGCATAGGGCCCGTCCTGACCGAAGCCGGTGACCCGCGTGATGACGAGCTTCGGGTTACGGGCGATGAGCTCGTCGGGAAGCAAGCCCAGTGCTTCGAGCTTGCCCGGGCGCAGGTTCTCGACCAGCACGTCGGCGGAATCACACAGACGGTTGACGATGTCGACGCCCTCCGCCGTCTTGAGGTCCACCACGATCGTCCGCTTCCCCCGACCCACCAGCTTCCAGAACAGGGTGACGTCGTCGCGAGGGTCCCGCCATCCCATGGACCGCACCGCGTCGCCGTCGCCCGGACGTTCCACCTTGATGACGTCGGCGCCGAAGTCGGCCAGATAGCGAGTGCATCCCGGCCCGGCCAGCACCGTCGAGAGATCGATGACCCGAAGATCACCCAGCGCCCCCTCGCCCCCGGGACGGGCGGCTCTCGCACTCATGGGGTGGTGGCGATGGCGAAGCAGCGGTCGGTGAGGTCGCCGAACGAGTAGTCGAAATACGTGCCGGCGTAGAGATGGCGAGTCTGTTCGGTCCAGGCCAGAGCCTCGGGCGAGGAGATCCGGCGGTGGATCTGGAGGATCCCTCCCTCGAACACGCGGTATTCCGCCCACGACCCCGGGAACTCTTTCACCGAGGCCACCTCGACCCAAGGCACCGCTCGGGTGAGCCCGAAGCGACGAACCCGATTGCGATGGGTATGGCCGGCGAAGTAGCCGCGGATGGTCGGGCGGGCGCCGACGAGCTCGACCAGCCGCTCGCTGTCGTCGGGGTTGATGCCGAAGTAGTTGTCGGGACGGTTGGCCGACTCGGGGTTCCACACGTGGTGATGCCCGAAGAGCAGGATCGGTCGATCTGATCCGGTGGCTTGGTCGTCCAGCCAGGCCAATGTCTCAGGTGTCACCCCACCGGAGGCCTTGCCATCGAGCGAGGTATCCATCATGAGTAAGCGCACCCCGGGAAGATCGACAACCACGTGTGCGTCGGTGGCGAACGGGGAATGGTTGTAGCTCTCGTGGTTGCCGCGGATGTGGTGCAACCGTTCGCCGAAGGCGGCGTAGGTGTCGAGGAACTGCTCGTATTCCTCCACCGTTCCTCTCGAGGTGAGATCTCCTTTCACCAACAAGGCGACAGGATCGAGGGCCTGTATCTCGACCACTGCGGCCCGGTTCATGGTCACCGGGTAGGGATCCTCACCATCGGCCACCGCGAAGGTGGGCCCGATGTCCATGCCTTCGATGATCCCGCACTCGACCTCACCGAAATGGACGTCGTTGACCGTGGCGAACGTACAGAGATGCTCACCCGAGGGGCGGGCCAGGGTCCGAAAGGCGAACCCGTCGAGCTCGTAGACCCGGTCGGCATCGAGTCCCTCGTAGCGACGAACCTCGAAGCCGTCGTGGACCACGGCCTCGTCGTCAGCGACCGTCGTCAGCTCCATGCCCCCGTTGTAGTCGGCGGCCGGACCGTTCGCGAGTATCAGGGGAAGACGTTGAAACCCTGCGGCAACGCGGCCCGACCGGTGAGCGCCCGCAACAACATCGCCGAGGACGGCTGGGCGGCCAACGCCGACAGCACGATGAGGGACACCCGAGCGGCGGCCTCGGGCGGCTCGGCGTCCATCTCGACGGCGGCGGCCAGATCGAGGGTGTGCACCGTGAGTTCCACCACCCGAGTACCGAGATAGTCCCCCAATGACAGCGTGCCCGCAGCCGTGACGCACACGGCGCCGGCGGGGGCCGCTTCGACGGCGGCCAGGGCCGAGCGGGCTCGCTGGCGTACCGCTCCGACCGGATCCTCGCCAAGCTCGGCAGCCTCGTCACGACCCCGCGCCGCGATCGCGGCGTTGGCGTCGGGAGCTTGCATGGCTCGGCGGAAGTAGTCGGCGCCCGAATCAAGATCAATGCGACCCACTGGCTCGAGGTAGCGCTCGACGGTCAGGAAGGCCCGGCTGGCGTGGGCCACCACCTCCAGCACCGACCACTCCCCCAGCCCGGGGTCGTGCCAACGCGACGGGTCGACCGCCTCGACGGTGGTCAGATACCAGTCCGATACCTCTCGGAAGGCCGGAAGTACTTCGTCGAGTGTGAATCCTCGGTCACCGCGCATGACCCTGAGGCTAAGGGGGTCAGGGGCGGTCGCGGCGGGTCGGTAACGGGCGAGACCACCATCGTCCGGAGAAGCGCCAGCGTGGAGGCTCATCCACGGACGTCCCCTGCGCAGGCCGGGGCCAGGCGATCTCGACGGCCGCCATGATGGCGGCCAGTTCCTCGTCGGTGGGCACCGGGCGGACGGCGGCGACCGCCGGGCCTTGCCCTCGCAGGGGCCTGCCGCTCACAGCGGGATGTTCCCGTGCTTGCGGTGAGGGAGCTCCTCGCGCTTGGAGCGCAACATCTCCAGCCCGGCGATGAGCTTGATCCTCGTGTCGGCGGGGTCGATCACGTCGTCGACGAAACCGCGCTCGGCCGCCACGTACGGGTTGGCGAAGCGCTCGGTGTACTCGTCGACCAGTTCGGCCCGGCGGGCCACGGGATCGGCGACGTTCTGCAGCTCACGGCGATAGAGGATCTCGACTGCTCCTTGCGGGCCCATGACCGCCAACTCGGCCGACGGCCAGGCAAACGCCAGATCAGCGCCGATCGACTTGGAGTTCATCACCACGTAGGCGCCGCCGTAGGCCTTGCGGGTAATGATCTGGATGCGGGGCACCGTCGACTCACAGTACGCGTAGAGCAGCTTGGCGCCGTGACGGATGATGCCGCCGTACTCCTGGTCGACGCCGGGCAGGAACCCGGGCACGTCGACGAAGGTGACGAGCGGGATGTTGAAGGCATCGCACGTGCGCACGAACCGGGCTGCTTTCTCGGACGACTCGATGTCGAGCACCCCGGCCAGCATCATGGGCTGGTTCCCGACGATCCCCACCGGGTAGCCGTCGAGGCGCGAGAACCCGCACACGATGGAGCCGGCCCACTTGGGGAAGTACTCGAAGAACTCCCCGTCGTCGACGACCTCGCGGATGACGGCCTTCATGTCGTAGGGCAGGTTGGGACTGGCGGGCATGATGTCGACCAGCGCCGGGCAACTGCGGTCCGGCGTATCGGTCGGCGCGAAATAGGGCGGGGGTTCCAGGTTGTTCGACGGCAGGTAGGAGAACAGGAACCGCACATCCTCGAGACACGACCGCTCGTCGGGGGAAACGAAGGTGGCCACGCCGGATTTTGAGGCGTGACTCTTGGCTCCTCCCAGTTCCTCAAGGGTGACCTCCTCGCCCGTCACCGTCTTCACCACGTCCGGACCGGTGATGAACATGTGCGAGCTCTCGTCCACCATGAAGATGAAGTCGGTCATGGCTGGGCTGTACACCGCACCACCGGCACAGGGGCCGAGCACCACGCTGATCTGGGGCGTCACGCCTGAGGCCAACACGTTGCGATGGAAGATGCCGCCATAGCTGGCCAGCGACACCACGCCCTCTTGGATGCGGGCGCCGGCGCCGTCATTGAGCCCAATGAGCGGCGCACCCACCGAGAGGGCCAGGTCCATCACCTTGTGAATCTTCTCGGCGAACACCTCGCCTAGCGCCCCACCGAACACGGTGAAATCCTGCGAGAAGACGAACACCTTGCGTCCGTCGATGGTGCCCCAACCGGTGATCACGCCGTCGGTGTAGGGGCGCTCGTCGATGAGGTCAGCCGGAACACGGTGCCGGGCCAGCATGTCCAGCTCGTGAAACGAGCCCGGGTCGAGGAGGAAGTCGATGCGCTCGCGAGCGAGCATCTTGCCCTTGGCGTGTTGCCGCTCGACGGATCGCTCGGAGCCGGCGTGAAGCGCCTCTTCCTTGCGTTTCTGGAGCTGTTCGATGCGCTCGCTCATGGAGTGTTCCGACATGACGGTCACAGTACCGGCCGTCCCCCCGGGGCACCGAATGCAGCCCGATAGGGTGCCCGCTCATGAAGGAGTTTCGACGCCTGTGTGTGTACTGCGGTTCGACCACGGGGAACCGCCCATCGTTCCTGCACGCCGCCGACGCCGTAGGTCAGTTGCTCGCCGCCCAAGGCATCGGGGTGGTCTACGGCGGGGCGTCGGTCGGGCTCATGGGTCGCGTGGCCGACGCCGCCCTGGCCGCCGGAGGTGAGGTCATCGGTGTGCTCCCCGACAAGCTCTTCGAGCGCGAGGTGGCCCACGCAGGACTGACCGAGCTGCACGTGGTCTCCTCGATGCACGAGCGCAAGGCCCTGATGTCGGAGTTGTCCGACGGGTTCATCGCCCTTCCCGGTGGCTACGGCACCATCGAAGAGGTCGTGGAGGCCGTCACCTGGACCCAGCTCGGCATCCACGCCAAGCCGGTCGGCCTGCTCGACGTCGACGGCTACTTCGAACACCTCATCGCTTTCTTGGACCGGGGCGTGAGCGACGGCCTCCTGGCCCCTGAGAGCCGGCGTCTGCTCGTCGCCGACCCCGAACCCGCCGCCTTAGTCGACCTCCTGCGCACCGCCCCCACCACCCGACTTCCCAACGGTGATGAGGCCCCCGCGCCCTAGAACTGGGGGCCGCGGACGCGGCCGGGTCAGCCAGGTCCTAACCTCCCCCTCGTGGAGCTCCCCGTGATGCCTCCGGTGGCACCGATGCTGGCAAAGGCCACCGAGGAGCTCCCTCCGGGCGAAGGCATGATCTTCGAACCCAAATGGGACGGATTCCGTTGCATCGTGTTCCGCGACGGGGACGACGTGGAACTGGGCAGCCGCAATGAGCGCCCCTTGACTCGGTACTTCCCCGAGTTGCTCGACCCCCTGCGGGCCGCGCTCCCTCATCGCTGTGTCATTGATGGCGAGATCGTCGTCGCCTCCGGTGACCGTCTCGACTTCGATGCTCTGCAACAACGCATCCACCCGGCTGCGTCTCGAGTGGAGCGCCTCAGCGTCGAGACACCCGCTTCGTTCGTGGCCTTCGACCTCTTGGCCATCGGCGATCGCTCGATGCTGGGCGAGCCCTTCCATGAGCGCCGGGCCCAGCTCGAGCGCGCCATGGGCAAAGCCACCAGTCCCATTCATCTCACCCCGGCCACCACCGATCGGGCCGAGGCCGCCGACTGGTTCGTGCGCTTCGAGGGGGCCGGACTCGACGGCGTCATGGCCAAGCCCCTGGACGGCACCTACGAGCAGAACAAGCGCACCCAGTTCAAGGTCAAGCACCGCCGCACCGCAGACTGCGTCGTCGCCGGCTTCCGCATGCACAAGGACGGCGACGGGGTTGGCTCGATCCTGCTTGGCCTCTATGACGACGCCGGACAGCTCCACCACGTGGGGGTGGCCAGCAGCTTCACCGCCCGCCGACGCAAGGAGTTGCTCGGGGAGCTGTCGACCCATATGGAGGACGCGCTCGAGCAGCATCCCTGGCGGGCATGGGCCGAGCAGGAAGCGGCGACCGCCACCGCCGGGAGGATGCCGGGAGCGCCGAGCCGGTGGAACGCCAAGAAGGATCTGAGTTGGACGCCGCTGCGCATCGAACTGGTGGCCGAGGTCGCCTTCGAACAGGTCCAGAACGGACGCTTCCGCCACTCGGCCCGGCTGTTGCACTGGCGGCCCGACCGCGACCCGAGCTCGTGCACGTTCGCCCAGCTCGAGGTCGTGCCTCCGCTGGAGTTGTCGGCCATCTTCCACCGCTAGCGCGGGTCAGGGTTGCTGGTCGCGCTGGCCCGGTCCGCTCTGGGGAATGGTGCACGGGGCATCGCGGGGGCAGTCGTCGCTGCGGGTGGAGCTGTACACGGCCAAACCGAGCGTGGCGCAGCCAACGCCGACCACCACGCCGAGGGTGGCCATCCGGCGCAGGGTTCGCGTGGAGGGCGCTCGCGGGATGCGCACGAGCGCCACCACGCCGGCCACGCCCGCGGCCACGGTCAGCCCGATCCAGAGGAGGAACAACCACACCGAATGGTTGCGGGTGATGGTCGCCACGACGATGGCCACTACAGCTGCCGCCGCTCCGCCGACCGAGCCGGCCACCAGGCGGCGTTCAGTCATCGGACGGTTCCGGGCGGGCCCGGCTCGGTTGCACCCGCTTCGGCTCTCCGGCCTGTTTGGCAAAGTTCGGGGGCCACGGCGCGTCGCCCAGCCCGCCGGCCTCGTCGCGGGCGGCCAGTTCGAGCAGCCCGTCGAGCGAGTACGGCGTGGCGTCGATGGTCGCCTCGAGGTCCCCAACCTCGACCAGGCGAGCCGGCACCGTGGCCATGGTGAAGTCCTCCAACTCGACGGCGGGCAGCTCGTCCCAGCGGAAGGGGCACGACACCATCGCCAGCGGATTGGCCCGCACCGAATAGGCCGACGCCACGGTGCGGTCGCGGGCGTTCTGGTTGTAGTCGAGCAGGACCCGCCGGCCCCGCTCCTCCTTCCACCATTTGGAAGTGGCGATGTCGGGGCGGCGGCGCTCGACCTCGCGGGCCAGGGCCACCGCGGCGCGGCGCACCTCGAGGAAGTCCCACTGCGCCACGATGCGGGCGTTGACGTGGATTCCCCGCGACCCGGATGTCTTGGGGAACCCCACGATGCCGTGATCCTCGAGCACCTCACGCACACAACCGGCGACCTGACGAACCTCGTCGAACGTGACATCAGGCTGGGGATCGAGATCGATCCGCAACTCGTCGGGGTGGTCGAGATCCCATCGCCGCACGGCCCACGGATTGAAATCGATGCACCCCAGGTTCACGGCCCAGATGAGGTGGGCGAGATCGGCGGGGCAAAGCTCCTCGGCCGTCCGGCCGCTGGGGAAGGCCACCGTGGCCGTCTGCAGCCATTCCGGGGGGTTCTTGGGCACCCGCTTCTGGAAGAAGAGCTCACCCTCGGCCCCGTTGGGGAACCGCTTGAGCACCGTCGGGCGGAGGTGCACCGCCCGCAGCGCGCCCTCACCCACAGCCAGGTAGTACTGCACCAGGTCGAGCTTGGTCTCGCCCCGAGCGGAGAAGAACACCTTGTCGGGATTGGACAGGCGGACTTCCCGTCCCGCGACCTCGATCATGGTGAACGGGCTGGCCATGCCCGCAGGATACGGGGCCAGCCTGGGATCTTGGGTCAGTCTGGCCTACCATCAGTGGGGAAGTGGCCGTCTGGCCGTTCACCGAACGCACAACGTTGGCCGGATCGCAACGGCCGAAGGAGTCCCCCATGCTTGCCGAGATCTTCAGCGAAGGTGGCCTCATCGTCGTCGCCCTTATCGCCCTCATCTTCGCCGGTGCCAAGCTCCCCCAGCTCGCTCGCAACCTTGGCTCGGCCAAGAAAGAGTTCGAGAAGGGCCTGAAGGACGGCGACGACAGCACCGAGGCGAAGGACGAGAAGAAGGACGAGCCCAAGGCCATCGAAAAGGGCACCGACTCCACCATCAACCAGCAGTCCAAGGGTGAGACCACCGCCTGAGTTCAGACCTCGTTGAGTCGGTTCAGCTTCGCTGAGCGGCCAACCGTTCGGCCCGGTGCAAGACCCCGGCCGCATCAATCTCGTCGCACAGTCGCGCCAGGGCGGGGGTCGGCCCTGTCCACTCCAACTCATCGACTGACGCCATCGTTGGGGCGTCGGGTTCCACGGTGGCGATGCGACGGAACAAGAAGGCCAACTCGGCGTGGTCGCGCAAGGTGAGCGCCAGTTTCGCCGCGCCACGCACGTCGACGTCCCAATCGGTCGCCTCCGGCGGGATGTGCTCGAGGTGGTGGTATCGAGCGAGGACGGCGGCGGCCGACTTGGCCCCCCAACCGGCCAACCCGGGGAATCCATCGGCGCTGTCACCGACCAGCCCGAGGTAGTCGGGAATCGAGGCGGGGCCGACACCGAACTTCTCGGTCACGCCGGCCTCGTCGTAGACGACACCCTTACGCCGGTCGAGCTGCACGATCCGCTGGCCCACCACGCACTGGCCAAGGTCCTTGTCGGGCGTGCAGATGATGACCTGATCGACCCGGTCATCGGCGGCGGCGATCACCGCGGCCGAGGCCATGGCGTCGTCAGCCTCGAACTCGACCATGGGGAACACCACCACCCCCATGGCGGCGAGACCCTCCTCGATCAGTGGGAATTGGCCCAGGAGGTCAGGCGGCGTGCCCTCGCCCGTCTTGTAGCCGGGCCACAGGTCGTTGCGGAACGACTCGATGACATGGTCAGTCGCGACCCCGACGTGGGTGGCTCCTTCCTCCAGCAACTGAAGGACGGTCCCGAGCACGCCGCGGGTGGCCGCCACTTCGCGCCCCGCCGTCGTCACGTGCGAAGGCAAGGCGAAGTGGTAGCGGAACAGCTCATAGGTGCCGTCGACAAGATGGACCAGCATTGGTGCGTCCCCTGCACGGATCGAACGGGATGGGGGTGATCGGCGATTGCCTGGTGGTGCAGCTACATTACGGCCGATTCGGGCATGGGCGGCTCGAACCCCCAGCTCGACCTCGTCAAGAGAGACCATGCCATGCCCGACCTTCCCGCGGACGCACCGCCTGACCCGACCTCGCGTACACGGCGCCGGTTCGGTTGGCCCGCGTCAGCGACGGGTCCACGCCGGGCCGCCGTGCTTCGGTGGACCGGTGCCCCCGGCTCCCCTCGGCGCATCGTGGGCCTCGTGCTGCTCGTCTCGCTGCTCCTCGGCCTACTCGCCGCAGCCGGTATCGGTGAGACCTCCGCGGCCCAGCCGGCGCTCGACGGGGGGGCCTGGCTGGCCTCGGCCAACGGTTCGCTCGTCCATGCCAACGGCGTCTCCGCGCGAATCGACTGGACTACGTCAGTGTCGGGTGGCACCTCCCGGGTGATCCAGAACCGCACCGGCGGATTCATCGATCAGGGCAACGGAAGGTTCCTGAGCATCGACGGAGCGGCCATGAAGGTGAGCAATACCACCGAGATCGACGGCAACGACATCGAGATCGAATCCGGGGGGTCGCACTCCTTCGTCGTCTACAAGAGCGACGGCGTCATCCAGGAGATCGACCCGACGACTCTCGATGCCATCGGCGACGCCGTCGACCTCGGCGGCCCCGTCGGCTCAGCCGGGGTCGACGCCCAGGGCACCCTTTACGCGGCCCTCAACGACTCCCGACAGATCGCCGTCGTCAAACGCAACCGTCTCGAGAGCCTCATCGGGGACGGCTCCGACGCCGGGGCCCAACTCGTCACGGTCGGCACGGCCGTCACCGCCTTGGACACCGCGGCGGGTGTGGTCCTGTTGCTCCACAACGGTGAGGTCACCGACAGCATCGACCTAGGCCTGCCTCAGGGCACCGAACTGAAGGCCCCTCCGCTCGAATCCGGCTCGACGTTGTGGCTCACCGATGTGACTCATCGCCAACTCATCGGGATCGGGATGGACGGGAACCGCGCCCAGACGGTCGACATCCCGTCGAGCACCACTCCGAGCGAGCCGCAACCCGCCGGCGACCAAGTGTACCTCTACGACAAGGCGACGGCCGCACTAGCCACTATCGACACCACCACCGGTTCGGCCCGCACCCAGAAGCTGGCGGGTCTGACCACCAAGACCGAGTTCTTCGGCAAGGACGGCCTGGTGTACGTCAACGACTTGGGCGGTCCGTCGGCCTTCGTCGCCAACGATCGAGGGGTGGTGTCACCGCTCGTCAAGTACGCCACCAACAAGCCCTTACCCCCGCCCGTGATCTCGGCCAAACCACAACCGCCGGTCAAGAAGCTGACGCCAAAGGTGAAGAAGAAGCCGGCGCGCAAAGCCCCACGGGTACTGAAGATCCACCCACGCCCCAAGCCGAGGCCGAAACCCAAGCCGAATCCCAGACCGAAGCCCAAGCCGACCACGACCACCACCTCGACCACCTCCGACCCCAACTC
>Ga0209068_10001831_pt1 | contig 10535 bp, 5 predicted proteins | sample ColStrG_CSR_2012_FD_187200 | JGI IMG/M metagenome (GOLD analysis project Ga0209068, IMG submission 187200) | Freshwater sediment microbial communities in response to fracking from Pennsylvania, USA - Cold Stream Run_MetaG_CSR_2012 (SPAdes)... | ecosystem: Environmental > Aquatic > Freshwater >...
GAGGGAAATGAGTATGGCGAGCGAACGGTCTTCGGTCGCGCACCGAGTGCGTGCGCTGCGTGGCGTAACAGTAGTTGCTGCAATTCTAGTTTCGTTAGGGTTATTGCTTTTATGCGCTTGCGGCGGGGGGAGCTCAGCGAAAACTCCGCCCGCTATTTCTGTTTCTCTTGCTCCAGCGGCTCAGACCAACATTGATCTGGGGCAAACCTTGAACTTCACCGCCTCGGTGAGCAATGACTCCAGCGGCAAGGGCGTGACCTGGACTATGTCGGGCTCAGGTTGCTCCGGGAGCGCTTGCGGCACCTTCACCAGCAGCGCTCCAACCGCAGTAACGTACACCGCTCCCGCATCTGTCTCCGCTAACATGACGGTGACGGTTCAAGCGACTTCTGCCGCGGACACGTCGAAATCGGCGTCCACGCCGGTAGTGGTTTCTCCCTTGCCGAGCATTACGACGACAACCTTGGCCAACGGCGCAGTCGGAACGGCCTACAATGCCAGTTTGCAGGTCACCGGCGGTGCGGGTACGCTCACCTGGAGTCTGGCCAGCGGCTCCTCGCTGCCCGCAGGCCTGTCTTTGAGCAGCCTGGGAACGATCTCAGGCATGCCCACCACGGCGGGCAAGACCACGTTCACGGTGAAGGTCACGGATGCTTCGGGCGGTCATGAGGGGCCGTGTTCACAAACACAACAGCTCAGCATCACGATTGCACCGCCCCCGATTTCTGTTTCTCTTAATCCATCTGCACAAGTCAACATCGATCTGGGGCAGACGTTGAGCTTCACCGCCACCGTGAGCAATGACTCCGGCAATCAGGGCGTGACCTGGGCCGCTTCCGGCCCAACGTGCAACGGTAGCGCCTGCGGAACCTTCACGAACAGCACGACCTCCGCAGCCACCTACAACGCTCCAACATCGGTCTCCGCAAACATGACGGTGGCGGTACAGGCAATTTCTGTGGCCGATACGACGAAATCGGCGTCCACGGTGGTGGTGGTTTCTCCCTTGCCGAGCATCACGACGACAACACTAGCCAGCGGTGCGGTCGGCACAGCCTACAGCGCGACGTTGCAGGCCAGCGGCGGCGCGGGTTCGCTCACCTGGAGCATGGCCAGCGGCTCCTCGCTTCCCGCGGGACTGTTTTTGAGTGCTGCAGGAGCGATCTCCGGCACGCCCACAGCGGCGGGCACAACCACCTTCACGGTGAAGGTCACCGATGCTTCGCAGGGTCAGCCGGGGCCGGCATCAGCCACGCAACTGCTCAGCATCATGATCGTCCCCGCGCCGCTGATCATCATCACGACGTCGCTGCCGAACGCCACGGTGAACGTTGCCTACAGCGCGCCATTGCAGGCTTCGGGTGGCACTACGCCCTATACCTGGACTGTGGCGAGCGGATCTTCACTGCCCTCATGGTTGACATTGGGCAACTCCGGCACGAATTGGTCGCTTAGCGGAACGCCCACGGCGGCCGGCACGTCCACCTTCTCACTCACAGTTACCGATTCAACTAAGCCCACGGCCGAGAGTAAGACGCAATCGTTGAGCCTGACGGTTGGCGCTTCGGCAGCCTGCGGGAGCGGGAACGAGGGAGCGTTGAGCGGCCAATACGCCTTCAGCCTGAGCGGTTACAACGCCTCCGGATTCATGGCCGCCATCGGCTCGTTCACGGCGGACGGCAGTGGACACATTATGGCCGGCACCGTCGACAGCAACGGGATTTCGCTGGGCGTCAAGAATGGCAGCATCACGACCAGCGGCAGCTCGTATTCGGTGGGTTCCGACAATCGCGGCTGCGCCACGATTGTGACTCCGTTCTACACCTTTAAGACGCGCTTCGCTCTCGACACGACCTCGGGCGCGGCAACCGGCGGCGCCATCCAGGAATGGGAACCGGCCCCGAGCCAATACATCGCCTCCGGCCTGATTCTGAAACAGACTGTTCCAGCTTCGTTGCCTAACGGCGTCTGGGTGTACGAGCAGTTTGGCGTCTTCAGTACCAGTCAAACCCGCACCGCCGTCGTCGGAACACTCACCGCCAGCAACGGTTCCTTCATTGCCGGCGAATACGACTCGGATGCCGGCGGCAGCCACTCCACTCACACCGGCTTGACCGGCAGCTACACTGCGCCTGTTGCCACGACCGGACGCTTTACAACCACTACCACGCTGAGTGGCATTACTGCGCATCGCGCGGCGTATCTCGTCTCCGGCACGCGCTTCCTCGAGATCACGACGGACGCTCTCGGCTCCACCACGTCCGCCCTGGTTGGCGATGCGCGCCTGCAGAGCGGTTCGTTGACCCTCAGCGGCAATCTCGCCTTCTATACGTCAGGGATCATCTCGGGCGGCACCGGAGGCATCGTCGACTTTGGGCGCGTCACCATCAGCGGTTCTACCCTGACGGCTAGCGTCTACGAAGACGAAGCCGGCACCTGGACCACTCCCACACCCTTCACCGAAACTTGCGGTTTCGCCATTGACTCCTACGGCAAGATGACCCTCAGCGGCAGCAGTTGCCAAACCAACGCGCCGGTCATCTATTTGTATGGCCCGAACACTGGCTGGATGCTCGGTACAGGTTCCAGTACCTCCTTCGGCCACATGGAACCGCAGTCGGCGACGACCATCACCTCGGGCCAGTACTTCTTCGGCACCCAAATGACCGACCACTTCTCGGTAGAGACCGACACGGGTACCGTCACTCTCGCCAGCGCCGGCGCCACCGGCACAGGTGACAACACCTCAACCACTTCTCCCCTGCAGGCCGATCAGCCTGTAAGCGAGACATTCACCGTGAATGCCGATGGCACCTTCAGCAGCTCGGACAATTTGGGAGTGGTTTCGGGCGTAATCGTTTCCGATTCCAAGATCGTGGCGGTTGGCAACCAAACCAGTCTCTATCCGACCATACTGGTAATCAGCACGGTTCCATAGGGTTAGCCGCTACCTTGGAGGGGAAAGGGCCTTGGCGCTGCGGCGTCAAGGCCCTTTCCACAAGTGCATCAGAAACGCGATGCGCCTCACCAAAGCCGGCGGCGACACATCTGGGCTGCCTCAGTTCGAAAATATTGTCGCATTGTTCCGGGTGTGTTCACACCTGCTGGCGAAACACTCGAGGGCGATTTCCCCGGGGCAATCCTCGCTTCCATTAGATTGAAGGTGCATCCGCAGCGTCGGTTCATTCGTCCAACTCCGCGCCCCACCCTGATCCACGCTCTCGAATCAGCTCAACCGGTTCAGACCGTCCACGTACGCTTTTGCGCTGGCCTCGATGATGTCGGTGGAAGCGCCGCGACCCATGACGCGGCGGTTGCCGATCTCCAGGTGTACGGTGACCTCTCCCATGGCTTCGGTGCCTGCGGTTACGGCTCGAATGTCATAGCGCAAGAGCTTCGCTTGGGTGGCGGTGAGTTTTGCAATCGCTTTGTACACGGCGTCGACCGGCCCGTCGCCGATCGAAGCTCCTTCCTTGGTCTTGCCGTTCACTAGCAGACGCACGGTCGCGGTCGGAATCGCGGTCGTGCCGCTGTAACTGTGCAGGTACTCCAGCTTCAGGTTTTGCTGCACCGGGGGCAATTCATCGTGAACTAGTGCGGCCAGGTCTTCGTCGAGCACTTCCTGCTTCTTATCCGCCACGGCAAGGAAGCGTTGGTACATGGAGTCAAGCTCCTGCTTGGAGAGCTGGTAGCCGAGTTTCTCCAGCCGTGAGCGCAGCCCGGCCCGGCCCGTGCGCGCCGTCAGGACCACCCGGCTACCCGCAAATCCCACGTCAGCGGGAAGCATGATTTCGTAAGTCTGCCGGTCTTTCAGGACTCCATCCACGTGGATGCCGGAACTGTGCGCAAACGCATTCGAGCCGACCACGGCTTTGTTGGCTGGGACCGGCATTCCGAGCATGTCGGCGACCATGCGGCTGGTGCGGAAGAATTCGCGCGGCTCGACCCCGGTGCTCACTTCGTAGTAGTCGGCCCGGGTGCGGATGCCCATGACGATTTCTTCCAGGGCGGCATTGCCCGCTCTTTCGCCGATGCCGTTGATCGTCCCCTCCACTTGGCGCGCACCATTACGAATGCCTGCCAGGGAGTTGGCCACCGCAAGACCTAGGTCGTCGTGGCAGTGGACGCTGATAGTTGCGCGCGCAATGTTGGGAACGTTCTCGCGAATGCCGCGAATCAGCGCACCGTACTGCTCGGGAACTGTGTAGCCCGTAGTATCAGGAATGTTCACGACCGTCGCGCCCGCATCGATCACCGCCTCCAACATCTCGTAGAGGTACAACGGCGCGGCGCGGCCGGCATCTTCGGCGTAGAACTGAACGTCGCCAACGCAGTTGCGCGCACGCTTCACGGAATCCACGGCCAGGGCCACCAGCTTTTCCTTCTTACCTTCGAGCGTCTTGCCATAGCGCTCGTCGCGGAACTTGCCCATGATGTGAATGTCGGAAACGCCGATGCCGGTGTGAATGCGGGGGCGCGCGGCCTTGGCGAGGGCCTTGCCGCAGGACTCGATGTCGGCGGGAACCGCGCGAGACAGCGCGCAGATGACAGGCCCCTCGATCTCCTGCGCGATCTTCCGGACGGCATCAAAGTCTTCTGGAGACGACGCCGGGAAGCCAGCCTCGATAACATCCACCTTCAGGCGGGCGAGTTGGCGGGCCAGCGTTATCTTGTCACGGCTCCCCAGGCGGGTTCCCGCTGCCTGTTCGCCATCTCTCAAAGTGGTATCAAACACCGCGATCTTTGACGTAGCCTTCATTCCCGCATCCTCGATGAATGTTTTGGACTGTTATCGAAGCAAACAGCCGAACCGCTCCAGCATACCGCAGGAGGGTTTTAGGGGGATAAACACAACCCGGAGAAGGCTGTGATATTTCCAGAACTCATTTTGGTTGTGCGGGAGATGACCAACTGTCGTCAAAGAACGTGCGCGCTGTTCCTTGACCAGTAGCGGCCACAACGCCGCCGGACAGGAACGCGTCCGAACTACCGTTGTAGCCGCCATTGTCGGGCTCTGCTGCAGGCTCTAGTCTCCCGAGGGCATGAGCATTTCTTCGGGACCCACAATCTCTGAAACGAGGGTTGAGGGGCAGTCGCCCAAAATCGGCTGGCACGCGGCATCGGGACCGTGTTTTGGACGCACCTGCGGCTTCATTTCGGCAAACTGCTCGGCTTCGGTCGAACCCGCAAGCGCCGTCACCGATGAAGCTCCACCAGCAATCACTTGCGTGAGTGCGTCAAAGTAGCCCGTACCCACGAAGCGCTGGTGCTTGACTGCCTCGTATCCGTGCTGGAATTCGCGGCTGAATTCTTTCTCTTGCAGTCTGGAATAGGCCGTCATGCCGGCAAGTTTGTATCCGCGCGCCAGTTCGAACATGCTCAGGTTCAGGGCATGGAATCCGGCCAAAGTTACGAACTGGAACTTGTAACCCATTTTGGCCAACTCCGACTGGAAGTGGGCGATGGTGGCATCGTCGAGGTTCTTCTTCCAGTTGAACGACGGCGAGCAGTTGTAAGCCAGCATCTTGCCCGGATACTTGGCATGCACCGCTTCGGCGAAGAGCCGTGCTTCGTTCAGATCGGGACGTGACGTCTCGCACCAGATCAAGTCGGCATACGGCGCGTAGGAAATGGCCCGTGAGATGGCCGATTCCAATCCGCCTTTGATACAGAAGAAGCCTTCGGGCGTTCTTTTGCCGGTCAGGAATTCGCGATCCCGTGGATCGATGTCGCTGGTCAACAGGTGTGCGCTGTCGGCGTCGGTGCGGGCCATGATGAGTGTGGGCACGCCGAGCACGTCCGCCGCCAGACGAGCCGCCACTAACTTCTGAATGGCTTCCGAGGTCGGCACCAGAACTTTTCCGCCAAGGTGTCCGCATTTCTTCGCGGAGGAGAGCTGGTCTTCAAAGTGCACGCAGGACGCGCCCGCTTCGATCATCGCTTTCATTAGCTCAAAGGCGTTCAGGGTGCCGCCGAATCCAGCTTCGGCGTCGGCGACGATGGGAGCGAACCAATAGGTGTCGCTCTTTCCATCCATGTGGTGGATCTGGTCGGCGCGCATCAGCGCGTTGTTAATCTTGCGAACCACGTTGGGAACGCTGTCGGCCGGGTACAGGCTCTGGTCGGGATACATATGACCGGCGTCGTTGGCGTCGGCAGCGACCTGCCAGCCGCTCAGGTAGATGGCCTTCAGTCCTGCCTTGACTTGCTGGACTGCCTGGTTGCCGGTGAGTGCGCCGAGGGCTGGCACGTAAGATTCGTGATGCAGGAGCCACCAGAGACGTTCCGCGCCAAGACGCGCGAGCGTGTGGTCGATCTGGATCGAGCCCCGCAATTTGACTACGTCTTCGCTGCTATAGGGCCGCTGCACGCCATTCCAGCGGGGGTCGGACTGCCAGTTCTTTGCTATCTCTGGGGCGGATAAGTTGCGCATGTTGGATCTGTCCTCCGTTCGTTCTGGTAGCAGTAGAATCCCGGAAGGCGGACGGTGGCAAACTAGGACATCCGTATTGGGCAACTCGTCCGTTTTGTCCTAGTCAAGCAGCGGGCCGGGCCGGAAAGCCATACCATATCCCTATGACGACTACCGCCCTGCCCAATCCAGAAGTGGAAACCCAAGTTCTGACCCCGGAAGCGAGTGCGTTCTTAACGAAGTTGGCGCGCGAGTTCGAACCTCGCCGACACGAACTGTTGCAGCGCCGGCACGCTCGCCAACAGAGAATCGACGCGGGCCAGATGCCCGAGTTTCTCCCGGAGACGGCACATATCCGCGAAAAAAAATGGACGGTTGCGCCCATCCCGCCCGACCTGCTGGACCGGCGCGTGGAGATTACGGGCCCCGTCGATCGCAAAATGATCATCAATGCGCTGAACTCGGGCGCCAGCGTGTTCATGGCGGACTTCGAGGACTCGAATTCTCCGACGTGGCTGAACAACCTTGAGGGGCAAGCGAATCTTCGGGATGCGATTGATGGCACCATCCGTTACGTGAGCCCGGAAGGCAAACGCTACGAACTCAACTCACAAGTGGCTACGTTGCTGGTCCGGCCCCGCGGCTGGCATCTCGAGGAAAGACATTTCCTGGTGGATCGCAAACCCATCTCCGGGTCGCTCTTCGATTTTGGGCTGTATTTCTTTCGCAATGCGGAACGGCTAATCCGCAAGGGAACTGGACCTTATTTCTATCTGCCCAAGCTGGAAAGTCACCTGGAAGCGCGCTTGTGGAACGATGTTTTCTGCTTTGCGCAAGATGAACTCGGCATACCTCGCGGCACAATCCGCGCTACCGTCCTGATCGAGACGATTCTGGCTGCCTTCGAGATGGACGAAATCCTTTACGAGCTGCGGGAACACTCCGCGGGATTGAACTGCGGCCGCTGGGACTACATTTTCAGTTTCATCAAGAAATTCCGGAACCGGCCGGACTTCGTGCTACCCGACCGCTCCACCCTGACGATGGATAAGCAATTTCTGAAGTCCTACGTGGACCTTTTGATTCAGACCTGCCACCGGCGGCGCATTCATGCGATGGGCGGAATGGCGGCGCAGATCCCGATCAAGAACGATCCGGAGGCCAACGAGCGCGCTCTGGAGAAGGTCCGCCAGGACAAACGTCGCGAAGTGCATGCGGGACACGACGGCACGTGGGTGGCGCACCCCGGCCTGGTGCCGATCGCGAAGGAAATATTTGATGAGCACATGGAGGAACCGAACCAGATCGGCCGTCCGCGAGAGGACGTGCGCATTAGCGCGAAAGATCTGCTGGCCGTCACCGAGGGCAAGATCACCCAGGAAGGTCTGCGCTGGAACATCGACGTGGGGTTGCAATATCTGGAGTCGTGGCTGCGGGGCTCGGGCTGTGTTCCCATCTACAACCTGATGGAAGATGCCGCCACCGCCGAAATCTGCCGGTCCCAGATGTGGCAATGGGTCAGACACGGAGCCGTGCTCAGCGACGGCCGCCTCGTCACGCAAGCGATGGTGCGACAAGTGATCATTGAGCAGAAGAGCAAATTGCAGGGTGCACGTCTGGTAGAAGCTGCCGAGATCTTCGACCACATGATGACCAGCCCGGATTTCGCGGAATTCCTGACGCTAGTGGCTTATGATTACATCGACTAAAGCTTGCTGATGGAGCGCCGGGTGCCCCCGTCCGGCGGGATCCTTCGGCTTCGCTCAGACAGGCTCGCGAGACGCCCGTCACTCCACGGTATGGGTCGATGATGAGCCACAGCACCGCCGAGATCTCGAATGAATTCCTCGCACAACTGAAGGAAGACTTGGTGTGCCGCCGCGTGGGTCACGGGATGGCGCGCCTCGAAGAGCATCGCCACCTGCTGGCCTCGTTTGACCCAGAAGAAAAGAATGCCGGACTATTCGCCGGCTATCTTGCCCAGTGGGTCGACGTCGGCTTTCAGCGAGTGGGACTAGTCAAGGACGTTGTCGCCCGCTTCTCCAAGGCTGTTCGTGGACGCTTGCCTCTGCACGCGTATCTGCACTTACGCATGGCCGAGGGCATGGTCGCGATGGCCGAAGAGTCGAAAGACGAGGCCATTCGGCACTTTGATTTTGTCCTGGGTCTTGACCAGGAGACGGACGACAAAGAACTACTGGCCATCGCTAACTTCTGGAAGGGTCGCTGCCTGCGCATGAAGGGAGAGTACGATCAAGCCCTGGCGTTCGCGGTGAAGGGCAGAACCCTTGCCTCCGAACTCGGCCACGCGCCCATGGCCGCCGTCATGCGTGTGCTGGAGAGCTGGCTCTGGTTTCAAAAAGGGGACGCGAAGCAAGCCGTCGACATCCTGAAGTCGGCCGAGGCGATCCTGAGCAAGACCGACGACTACCTGACTCTGGGCAACATCCATTCGTCGTACGGCCGAATTGCGGGCCGTCAGGGGCGCTTTCAGCACGCCATCGAGAACTTTGCGGCTGCCATCGCACAGTACAAGAGACGCGATCCGCGGCATCGGAACATCGCACGCTCTCTCAACAATATGGCGTACGTGAAGCGGCTGATCGCGCTGCAACTGCGCCGCAAAATCGATACTGAAGCGGCGCGCCGCCGCAAAGCTGCAACCCGCGGCCATGCGAGCAGCGGCGACCGCAAGCTTCCATATCGCAATCGTTTTGAGCAGCTTCGGCAGGAGGCCTTCGCCGACCTGGGCGAAGCTGCGGCCATCTATGAGCAGTATGGCAATCACCACGGACTGGGCAGCGTGCACTTGAACTACGGTCATCTCTATTTGGACAACGGAGATCTGGAGCAGGCAGACGCCGAGGCACAGACCGCCTTTCGCTTCGGCGAAGAGAGGCGGGACTACATCCTGATGGCACGGGCACGTTTGCTGCTTTGCATGATCGAAAATGCACGCGTCGAGGAAGAAATCGGCGAAAGTACCGAACCCGGCGGCCACGCGCGGCTGGCCCAGGATTGCGCCCAGGAAGCCATCGAGTTCTCAAAACACACGGAGAACCGGCGACTGCTGGCCAATGCTTACGTTTGGCAGGGGTTGACCTACTGCAATCGCTTTTTTGACGATCCCGAATCGGCGCGGCGCTGCTACGATCAGGCCACCACCCTTTCCAAAGGCGACCATGCCGATAGCGTCTGGGAAGATCTGCAAACGCTGAAGGCTAAGACACTGCGCGGCGGCAGCGTAAGCCCGACGCTGCGCGCGTGGTCGCAGGGGTCGGTCGGGGACAAGACGTTCCAGGAGATCACCGAGGAATTCGCCGAACTGATTATTCCCAAAGTCTGGGAACGAGAAGGCCGCAAGGTGTCGCGCGTGGCGGCCCGCCTCTCCATGTCACCGAAGAAGGTCCGTCGCATTCTCAGTCGAGTTGGGCGGAGCAAGCCCCGGCAGAAATAGGCCGCAATGCCATCGCGGGCGCGGCTTGCTGCCTTGCAGCATCAGTCAGCTTACGTTACGGCTGTACAAGCAGCCGGGAGTGGTGTCAATATGTCAGCGATGAGTGCTGCGGCGCAACAACGGGCCACACGAGAAACGAAAGCGGCCACCGTCGTTATTAAGAAGTACGGCAACCGCAGGTTGTATGACACGCTGGGCAGCCGCTACGTGAATTTGGACGATATCGCTGTAATGATCCGGAAAGGCAAGCAAGTCCAGGTGGTAGATGCGAAGACGGGCGAAGACCTGACGCGCGTCACACTCACGCAAATCATCACAGAAGATGCCAAGGAGACGCCGACCGGACTGCCGCTAGAACTGTTGCGTCAGCTTATCGTCGCAACCGACCAAACCCGGCAGGAATTTATTATGTGGTACCTCAAGTCCGCGTTCGACACGTACCAGACCGTGCAGGATGCGGTGCAGAGCCGCTTAGGTGCCATGCAGTCTGCGATCATGTCCCCAGTGGAATCCGTGAAGCGTTTGCTGACCGGCCCGCCACACTCTCGGTCGCCACGGGAGGACGAGTCGGAACTTAAGGCTCTGCGCAAGAAGGTAGCGGAACTTGAGAGCCGCATCAAAAAATCCCCGTCTCAAAAACGTCCGAGCCGACGCAAGGCCAGGCGA
>Ga0209068_10001832_pt1 | contig 10535 bp, 3 predicted proteins | sample ColStrG_CSR_2012_FD_187200 | JGI IMG/M metagenome (GOLD analysis project Ga0209068, IMG submission 187200) | Freshwater sediment microbial communities in response to fracking from Pennsylvania, USA - Cold Stream Run_MetaG_CSR_2012 (SPAdes)... | ecosystem: Environmental > Aquatic > Freshwater >...
GCATGATGCGATTTCATGTCCAAAATCGGGCGCTGGCTACGCTGGCGGTGCGGGATCGCAAGACGTCACGGTACCTGCTGTTCGACGAACAGTCAGCGCTCTGCGGCCGCCGGTTGGGAGACGACCAGACGGCGGAGGTGGTGCGGCGGACCCAGCAGGTGCAGCCTCTGGCCTTTTCTGGCATCCACGTCATTTCGCCTCGTGTGCTGCCCATGATGACCGAAGGGGGCGTGTTCTCCATTATCACGTCGTACTTGCGGCTGGCCGGACGCGGAGAAAAGATCGTCGGGTTCCGGGACGACCAATACTATTGGCGGGATTTGGGCAAGCCGGAAAACCTCAAACGGGCCGCCGAGGACGTGATTCAGGAGACGGTTCGCCTGCCGTAGTACCCGCGAAAAGTCGTTGACGCGGACACTCGTGTTTGCCCCACACGGCAAGACGCTGGCGCTACGAAACCAGTAGAAGCGATCAATTAAGGCCGTTCAGTCATGGTGGCTGTCGAGTTGATGTTCCTGGCCCAGAACGCTGGCGGATTTTTCGCCGGCGTAGCGGCCGGGGTCGTTGCGGAATTTCTTGCGGCAGGATTCGGAGCAGAACGAGAAAGTGTCGCCGTGGTAGCGCTCCACGAGATTCGGATCGCTGTGGCTGAGTGTCATTCCGCATACCGGATCGCGCAGGGCCTCGCGTTGGACGGCGGTTTTTACGTCGGGTTGAGGACCGGTAAGAGACAGCGGTGTTGCCCGCATGCGGCTCTCAGAATCAAGCAGGAAGTTTCCGGCAACCACGATGCGGTCCCCTTCCGCGACTCCCTTCGCGAGGGCCACGGAGTCGCCGTAGGCGCTGGCAACTTCCACCGGACGCGGCTCAAAGACTCCGTCGCTGGTTTCGACGTAGACGATCTTGCGCATGCCGCTATCAAGCACGGCTTCCGCCGGGACGGACAATCCGGCGGGCGGTTTGGCCTGAAACTCCACGTCGACGAACATGTCGGGGCGCAGCAGGAGTGCGGGATTGTCGGCTTCCAGACGCAGTTTCAGGGTGCGCGAAGTCGGATCGAACAGAGGAGTGTTGGAACTTACTCTGGCGTCGATGGCCCTGCCTAACTCCGGAATCGAGACTCTGGCGCGAGTGCCGGGACGGAATTCACCTCCCTGTCCGCGAACGTCCGCGATGATCCAAACCTTGCGGAGGTCGGCGATGCGGTAGAGTTCCGCGCCTTTCTCGAATCGCTGCTGTGGAGAGACGCTTCGGGAAAGCACGATTCCGTCACCGGGAGCCACCAGGTTGATGGAACTGGTGGTGCGGCGCGTTCGGTTCAGTTCCTTGAGTTGTTCTTCGCCCATGCCGAGCAGGCGCAGTTGTTCTTCATTGATGCGGACAGAATCCTCCACTCTTTTCTGATCGCTCGGATCCATACCGGTTTTCAAGCGCTCGACGCTGGAGAGAAACCCCAGGTACGACGCCTCCGCATTCCGAAAGTCGGGACTATAAAGAGAAGCCAACGGCTGGTTCTTCTTGACGGAAGTGCCGGGAGGATTGTTCTGGAGCGACTGGATCCAGCCGTCGGTTCCGGCCATGAGGCGATAGACGCGGTTGTCGTCGGCGGATACGCGGCCAGTGGTACGAACCGTATGCGATGCGGAATCGATGGCAACGGTCTCGACACGAACGCCGATGAGTTGTTGCTGCTCCGCGCTGAGTGAGACGGAGCCGGGCGGCAAGGAAGACTTCGCGGGACCAGTGTCGCCATCGTAGACGGGCTCCAGGGTCATGCCGCAGTCGGGAGCAATTCCGGGTTTGTCCGATCGATAGGCGGGGTGCATGGGATCGACGTAGTACAGCAGGCGGCGGGTGGAGGCCTGAGACTTTTCGCCAGATCTGCCAGTGACGTGCCCAGCGACAAAAGAAAGGACCAACAGAATGACTACCGAAGCAACGATTGCCGGCGTGCGCTTCATATCTCACTCCAAACTAAAGTCGTGCGCTTGAAACTGAGCGGGTTGGCGCTCGAGTTCAGGCTGCTACCGCCTCCGCAATTTGCAAGAGGCGGGGAAGATCCTCGATCACGACGGTTTTGCGATCGACTGCCAAGATGGCCAATTCGCCCCAAGACGACAGCAGGCGGCTCACGGTAAACAACGAGGTTCCCGTCATCTGCGAGAGCTCTTCACGGGAAAAGCCGATGGCGTCAAGTTCGCCGGGTGTGGGCTGCCCGGCCAAGTGGATCAGGAGACGCGCCAGCCGCTGAGGCACTCGTTGAGTGGTCACCTGGCAGAAACGCTCTTCGAGGGTCCTGAGGCGGCCGAGCATAATGCGGGTGGCATTTCGATGAATGAGCGGAAACCGACAGGCGAAATCCTCGAAGACCTTAACGTTCCAGGTGAGCACCGTGCAGGAACGGATAGCTTGAGCGCTCGAGGCATGCGTTTGCGAGGCGTCGGTCAAATCGTCAATCAAGCTGCCCCTGCGGTCCACGCGCAGGATGATTTCCTTGCCGCCCTCGCTGAACTGAGTCACTTTGACGGTGCCGGCCGCGATGACGTAAACAGAGCGCACGGGGTCGTCCTGTTGAAAGACGATCTCCCGATGGGAAAAATGTTGCTCCCGTGCCGTGCTGCCAATTTCGCGGTACTCCGCTTGGGATAGTCCACGGAAAAGAGGAGTTGTCCGCAGGCAGGAAATAAGGGCATCCAGGGGCGAACTTGGGGGAAGCGGCGCCACCACCGGTAGAGCGCGCCGCCCCGGTGCAGGCCGGCCTAGGTTTTTTTGAGTCTGGGATTTCCGGTGGGGGCTGATGCGGAGGAGTTGTGTCCTCGGATTTTCTGTTAGGGGAATTTCTGTTGCAGACAAAGGAACAAGATTTGAAGCCACGCGCGCCCTCCCTGACGTCGCGTCTAGAAAACCGTTCCGCGCGAGCTTTGCTACCCATCTTAAAGAATTGCCTTCGGGTCATCCTTGGTGAACCAGGACGAGCGCCGGCAAAGGCGACGGCAGCTTCCGCTTACGCGTTGCAGCTTTCGACCGCGTGAATGTGACCTGCGATTGTGAACCTGGGCTGAGGCGGGGGAGGATTGATCAAACTCAACCTTGGGAAATTGATCGCAAGATACGGGCCAAAAAACCAACCACACAATCGTTGGGGTTCTTGTTACTTTTCCCCGTTGCTGTCAAGACTTCCGACTTACAGCGTAAAGATTCCAAAACTTTGAACGTCAAGAAATTGAGACTTAGGCTCTGATTGCTTCCGTCTTCATTTTCTTGACGCCCCAATACTTTGCCGCAAGATGTCCGCTTTGGCTGTGACTTAGATCACCGGCTCGCGTGAAGTGTGTCACGTCTTGCTGCGTAGCAACGACTCGGATTCAAGCGTTTCGATATCTTGCAACAATTGAGGACGAGTCTTCCTCCCTGACAGGTTCGTCTTCAACGGTTTTCCCAGGGCCCTGAGGAACTGAAGTTGCCGAGCGGCATCGCCCGGTGCCAAGGCAGTTGGAGATTCAAGGAGAGATGATGATGAAAAATTCAACAGTATCGACCCGGCTTACCAGATTGTTCCCAATGTTGTTCTGCATCGTAAGTCTAGCCGGCGCCGCGCAGCTGTCTGCGCAGGCCACCCAGAATCCCCAAACGTCAAGAATGAGAGGCACGACTAACGCGCAGCGCAAGGCTGCGGCCGCGAAAGCGGCGGTGCGTCGTGCGACAACCATGCGCTCGCAGAAGCAGGGTATGCGTCCGAACGCGGCCATCGGAATACCGGGCGGAACTGCGATCACCGACCCGGCGCAACTGTATTTCAGCGGCATCTACCCGAATTACGCCAACAGCCCTCTCCCGAACCCGTCCGACACGGTGAATTGCGCGGCGCCCAATTTCTGCGGAATTCGGAAGTTTGTGGACACATTGCCAGGGCTGAATGCTCCAAACAGCTTGGGACAGCAGATCCCCGTCGCGGTGCCGGATACGACAACATTTCCGGGCTCCGACTATTACGAGATCGGGGTGGCGGAGTATTCCGAGAAATTGCATTCGGATCTTCCTGCGACAAAGCTGCGCGGCTATTGCCAGCTTGTCGCTGGTGTTTGCGCTCCGGGACAGCCGCAATATCTCGGGCCTGTGATCGTTGCCCAGGAGAACCGGGCAGTACGCGTCAAATTTGTGAACCTGCTCCCCAGCGGCGCCGGGGGCAACCTCTTCCTGCCAGTAGACAAGACTGTAATGGGATCTGGATTAGGCTTGGCGAACGGGTCGGCTCCTTATCTTGAGAACCGCGCCACACTCCATCTCCATGGCGGAAATACTCCGTGGATCAGCGATGGCACGCCGCACCAGTGGACCGTCCCAGCGGCAGATTTTGCAACAACCTACCCAAGGGGCGTTAGTACGCAGTTCGTCCCCGACATGTTCTATCTGAATGGCGTTGTGGTTCCGCAATGCAGCGCCACCGTCACCACACTCTGCTCCGGCGGGACTCCCGCGCAGTTCCCGGTGGGAGCAACGAACGATCCCGGCCCCGGCGCGATGACGTTCTACTGGACCAACCAGCAGAGCGGGCGGTTGATGTTCTATCACGATCATGCCTACGGAATTACCCGCCTGAATGTCTACGCCGGTGAAGCTGCGGGCTACCTGCTGCAAGATCCAGTGGAAGCAGACCTGACCAATGGCACAAATAGCACTGGCATCTTCACCGCGGCTGGTATGGCTCCGGCCCCGATCCTTCCTGCCGCGCAGATTCCGCTGGTCATTCAGGATAAGACGTTTGTCCCACCGAACCCTGCTAGTGCGCCGGTTTACAGTATCGGCCTGCTGGCACAAGGTTCCGGTTACACGGCTCCTACGGTCGCAATTACGGGCGGTGGTTGCACCACTACTCCGACAGCTACGGCGACGTTCGGGGACATTATCGACCCCTTCGGACAATTCGTGTTTGGCGCGATCACTGGTGTCACGCTCACCAGCGGAGGCGCCGGTTGCACATCGGATCCAGTCGTCACGATCAGCGATGCCACCGGCACCGGCGCGGCGGCTTTTGCCTCTCTTGCGATACTTTCCCAACAGGATCCCACGTGGGACACCGCTCTCTGGGGCGGCACGGGCAGTCTCTGGTACCCGCACGTTTACATGACGAACCAGTGGCCCGACAACCCAGATGCCAGCAATGTGAACCCGATGGGCCGGTGGGACTACGGTTCCTGGTTCTTCCCGCCGTTCGCAAATGGCACGTTCCAGGTGCGCGGGCCGATCGCTTGTCCGCTTCCTACGAACCCAGCTGCTATGTGCCCTGGATTCCCGACCGTTCTTAATCCTGCCCCCGCCGTTGATGCCGTGGGTGCCCCGAATAAGGGCGCTGGCAGCATCGCCTCTCTGACGCCGGAAGCTTTCATGGACACGCCTCTCGTCAACGGTACAGCGTACCCGACCCTCACCGTGCAGCCCCAACCATACCGGCTGAGGATCCTCAGTGCCGGCAACGACCGCACGCTCAACCTGTCGCTGTTCCTGGCTTGCGATATCGCCGGCCAATACACGCCGAGTGCCTCCGCCATGCCTTGCCCGGCTAACTCCACGGGCATCGCGGGCACAGAAGTGGGCATGGTGCCTGCGGTTGCGACCGCTGGTTTCCCGGCATGGTGGCCCACGGATGGACGCGATGGCGGCGTACCCGATCCGGCTGCCGCTGGGCCGAAATGGAATGTAATCGGTACCGAAGGCGGCTTCCTGCCAGCGGTGGCAGTGATTCCCCCGGCCCCGAACAACTATGAATATAACCGCAGAAGCGTGACGGTTTTGAACGTGTCCAGCCACTCGCTGATGCTGATGCCGGCCGAGCGGGCGGATGTGATCGTTGACTTCTCCGCTTATGCTGGCAAAACCCTCATTCTCTACAACGATGGGGCAGCGCCAATTCCGGCCTTTGACACGCGCTACGACTACTACACCGGCGACCCGGATCAAACCGGAACCGGCGGCGCACCCACTACGTTGCCGGGCTACGGTCCCAACACCCGCACCGTAATGCAAATCAAGGTAGCGGCAGGCACCCCGGCACCATTCAACCCGGCCCCACTCCAAACGGCGCTGCCGGCTGCTTTCAAGCTCGCGCAACCTGTACCGGTCGTGCCTGAGCCAGCACTGAACAAAGCCTACGGCGGGAACTTCCCCGCAGTGTATGGACGTCTCCAGAACAACGGCGTGACTTTCACCCCAATCGGTGCGGCCGCACCGGTAACAATTCAGTTCGGGATGAAGACCATTCAGGAGCTTTTTGAGCTTGACTATGGCCGGATGAACGCCACGCTGGGCACGGAACTGCCGTTTACCAACTTCAACACGCAGACCACGGTCCCGCTCGGTTATGTCGATCCGCCGACGGAGAACATCTACGACTCCAACGGTTTGTCCTCGGCGCTGATCGGAACTGCGGGCGATGGGACGCAAATCTGGCAGATCACACACAACGGTGTGGACAGCCATGCCATCCACTTCCACCTGTACAACGTGCAGGTGCTCAACCGGTTTGGCTGGGATGGGACGACCAGACCGCCTGAGCCAATCGAAATGGGATGGAAAGACACGGTCCGCATGAATCCGCTGGAAATCGACTACGTGGCGTTGCGGCCGATGTCCCAGTCGTTGCCCTTCGCGATTCCGGACAGCACAAGGCTGCTCGACGTCACCATGCCCGTGGGCTTCGACCCGGCGTTGTCCGCGGTAGGTCCGAACGGGAATGCAATTCCACAACAAAACGTCATCGCTCCTCTTGGCTGGGAGTACGTGTGGCACTGCCACATTCTCGGCCACGAAGAGAACGACATGATGCGCGACCAGATCTTCCAGGTCCCGCCGGAGACGCCAGCGAACCTGGTGGCTGTCGGAGGAACCCCAACCGGAGCGATGCTGGCCTTTACCGACAAATCCGCTAGTGAAACCGGCTTCACGCTGGAGCGGGCCGACGACGCTGGGTTTACTCTCGGCGTTGTCGACATCGGTCTCCCCGCCCAGCCCGGCTATGGAACCGTGGTGAACTACACGGATGCCGTCGCGGCTGGCGCCTCGTACTACTTCAGAGTGCGGGCGTTCAAGCCGGACCAGTCCTACTTTGGTCTGCCGTTACCCAACCTGGCGTCTGCTTGGTCGAACGTGCTGCACTACGTTCCTGCTCCGGTTGCCTCGGTGAACCCGACATCATTGAACTTCGGGAGCGTGGTGTACGGATTGACGAGCGCACCACAGACGGTGGTCTTGTCGAACGTTGGAGCCGCCACGCTGAACATCGCGAGCATCTTGATCGGTGGCGCGAATCCGGCTGCCTTCATCATGGGAACCAACACGTGCGGTGCGACCTTGGCGCCGGCTGCGAGCTGCAGCATCACCCTGACCTTCACACCGCCAGGTGTGGGCCCGTATGCAGGCTCGTTGCTGATCGCCAGCAACGATCCGGTGAATGCGACGTTGACGGTTCCGATGACCGGCACCGGCACGCCCGCGGCATTGACCATCATGGCCAATCCCGCGACCATGGTGCACGGCGCCGCAGCCCTGCCGGCCTTCACGGTCACGCCCACTGGATTGGTTGGGACCGACACGCTGGCCTCACTTGGCTTCAACCAGGTCTGCACCACCACCGCTACCCTGACCAGCCCGGTCGGGTCTTATCCAATCGACTGCTCGACCTCGACTATCACGGCCCCCAACTACACGGTCACGTACGTGGCGGGCACGCTGACCATCACTCGGGCGCCTGCTTCGGTGACGCCGAACACGGCTACCAAGGTATACGGCACGGCGGATCCGGCGCTTACGGGAACGCTGACGGGCTTCCTCGCAGCCGACGGCATCACCGCCACTTACGCTCGCACGGCTGGCGAGACTGTTGGCACCTATACCATCAGTGCCACACTCTCCCCTGCTGCTGCGCTAGCCAACTACGCGATCACCTACAACACCGCGGCGTTTACGATCACGCCTTTGGGCGCTTCGGTGACCGTGAACCCGGCAACCAAGGTGTACGGCACGGCGGATCCGGTCTTCTCCGGAACGCTGACCGGATTCCTCGTAGCCGACAACGTGACGGCGACCTACAGCCGCGTTGCGGGTGAGAACGTTGGCACCTACGTGATCAGCGCCACGCTGAGCCCAGCTGGCGTGTTGGGCAACTACACCATCACGAACAACCCGGGCCTGCTCACGATCACCCGGGCGACGTCCGCCACAACGATTACTGCGCACGTGCCGAATCCGTCTGCCGTCGGCCAGGCCGTCTTGATCAGCTTTAGCGTGACTCCCCAGTTCACTGGGACACCGACTGGGAACGTCACGGTGACTGCGAACTCGGGCGAGAGCTGCACAGGTGCTTTGACCAGCGGCGCGGGAAGTTGCGCGTTGACCTTCCTCTCCGCAGGTGCGAAGACCATCACCGCAACCTACGCGGGAGACGTCAACTTCGCAGGCTCCGCATCGCTTGCAACTGGCCATACCGTGACCAGTGCGGCCGGAATTGTCGTATCACCAGCAGCGCTGGTGTTCGCCCCTCGGCTGGTCGGCAGTAACAGTCCGGCACAGCCAGTCACCGTCACCAATAGTGGTGCGACCACGGTCGCGATCAGCAGCATTGTGATCTCGGGCGTGAACGCCGGTGACTTCACTAGGACGACCACCTGCGGCGCCAATCTGTTCGCAGGCGGGTCGTGCACGATCAATGTCCGGTTCCGCCCGGCCGCAGTCGGCGCGCGTTCCGCGACGCTGACTGTGAACAACAACTCGGCCAACCCGGCGCCAACCGTGGCGCTCAGTGGCACGGGCCTGGGAGCGCCAGTTGCCTCTTTCGCACCTACGTCCGTGACGTTCGCGCCACAAACCCGGAACACGACCAGTGCTCCGCAGACGGTGACGCTTACCAACACGGGAGGTTCGCCGCTGGTGATCACGAACATCCGGATCGCCGGTGGAAACGCCACGAACTTCGCGATAACGACGAACACCTGTCCGATTGGCGGTACTGGCCTGGCGGCAGGCGCGAACTGCACAGTCAACGTAACCTTCAGACCGACTCGGCTCGGGTTGCGCACCTCGAACCTGCGCCTCACCGACAACGCTGTCCCAAGCCCACAGAATGTGCCGTTGAGTGGGACCGGCCAGTAGCCTGACCGTTAAACGCAAGAAGATAATCGGCTGCCCGCGAGGAAACCTCGCGGGCAGTTTTTTCAGGGCTCCGTTTTCGTACGCGACGACTTCGATTTCGACTTTGCACTTGCAGCCTGAGCGCGGCTTAGGTACTATCAGCAGACCCCGGTGCAGCCATGACTAATGAACGGAACCTCCACCGAATCAGCCTTAAAATCCCTGGAGTACGAGTATCTCTGCCCTGTGCCGGAGTGGGGGGAACAGTGAGCTGAGCAACAAGAAATTCAGGGCTCCCGAATCCCACCCGCCAGAGACGCTGGCTTGGTGGGTTTTGTCTTTTTGGAACCATTGCGGAAGGTAGGCTATGAAGGATCAGAAACCAGATTCGCCCATGACTGGGGCAAACATTCTGTGGGAATGCCTGGAACGTGAGGGAGTGAAAACCGTTTTCGGGTATCCCGGCGGCGCGATTCTGCCCGCCTATGATGCGCTCAAGCACAGCAAGATCCATCACGTGCTGGTGCGCCACGAGCAAGGCGCGACGCACATGGCCGACGGGTATGCGCGCGCCAGCGGAGAAGTCGGAGTGGCGGTGGCTACATCAGGGCCCGGCGCTACCAACATGGTCACCGGAATTGCCACGGCCATGCTCGATTCGTCGCCGATCGTTTGCATTACAGGCCAGGTTGGCAGCAAACTGATTGGCTCCGACGCCTTCCAGGAGACGGACATTACCGGTGTCACGCTGCCCATCACCAAGCACAATTACCTGGTGACCCATGCCAGCGAAGTTGCGCAAACGGTCCGCGAAGCGTTTTATGTGGCGCGCTCCGGACGTCCGGGGCCGGTGTTGATCGACATCACGAAGGACGCGCAGCAGACCACCTGCCCATTCGACTGGGAAGCGGCCGCGCCGCAGTTGCCGGGGTACCGTCCCGATCTTTCACCGGCCGCGCACGAATACGAAAAGGCCCTGGAGTTGATCCACAAATCGAAGCGCCCGGTGATCCTTGCCGGCCATGGCATCGTGATTTCCGGCGCCATGCGCGAGGTCCGCGACTTTGCCGAGCGGGCCGGCATCCCGGTCGCCCTAACGCTGCTGGGGTTGGGCGCGCTTCCCGCATCGCACCCGCTGAATCTGGGCATGATGGGCATGCACGGGGAAGCGTGGGTCAATCACACTATTCAGGAAGCCGACCTGCTGCTCGCGTTCGGCATGCGCTTCGACGACCGTGTTACGGGCACCCTGAAGACTTATGCGCCCAACGCCAAGAAGATCCACATCGAGATTGATCCGGCGGAGATCAACAAGAACGTCAAGGTCGATGTGGCGCTGGTGGGGGACTTGCGGATCGTTCTGCACGAGTTGCTGCCCCGCATTGAAACGCTCGACCGCAGCGAGTGGCTCG
>Ga0209068_10001833_pt1 | contig 10532 bp, 8 predicted proteins | sample ColStrG_CSR_2012_FD_187200 | JGI IMG/M metagenome (GOLD analysis project Ga0209068, IMG submission 187200) | Freshwater sediment microbial communities in response to fracking from Pennsylvania, USA - Cold Stream Run_MetaG_CSR_2012 (SPAdes)... | ecosystem: Environmental > Aquatic > Freshwater >...
GACGTCTGGACCGATGATGCAGTAAGGGTGCTCAACGCTCACCATCCCCCACGTGACGCGACCCATACCCCGGCAGCGGCCACATAGAGCGCGCCCAGGGCACCACCCGTCAACCAGGCAGCGACCTGGCTCAAAGGCACACTAGATGGATCGAATGGGCGAGTTATACGCTGCACCGATGGCAGCAACAACCGCTCCCAGAGAATCGCCAAAAGCCACAAGATCGCGGCGAACCAACCCGCATGCACAAAGTCTGAGAGCGTCGTGTCGACCGATTCCCAGTTCCCTGCCACGGCCCGGCCTAGCACCAGTCTGATCGCCAGTAACCAACTCCCTAGCCGCATACCGGCCCCTGGATCGCGTTCGATAGTGACGCGGTCAGACAGCCTTGTCAATCGCTCAAACGTCAGCCAAAGCCCAAAAAACGCGAGCGTAGCCAAACCAGCCGAAAAGATCACCACCTCGGCGCCCGGCCCGTCTCCGATATTGCTACCGGCGAAACACAACGTTACCCCAAGCAAAGCGCCAGCCAGCGCATATGCCGGAGCCAGGTTGTTGCGCTCTAACACATCGTCACGCATCAAGATGCCGGCGAACGGCATGGCAAATACCGCCAGCCCCAGCCAGCCGACGCCCAATATCGCGTATATGACCACATAAAAGGGATCGTCGCGCACATCGTGCGCCGTGTAGCGCGTCAACACCCAAATAATCAGGCCCAGACAGACAAGTGGCAGTGCGATCATCAGCCAGCGCAAAAAAGCCCCTGACCGAAGTAGCTTTATCCGACTGGCATCGCCATACCATGTTCTCCAGGCCGGCAGTGCGACGATGAGTCCAATGAATGCGAATATTATTTCCAATGTTATCTCCAATGAAGCCCAAAACCGTCCCAGGTGGCCTTGCAGCTTTGCGGCGAACAACGTTTTGTAGCCCCGCTGTATACCTCATTATGACTGGAACCGTTTGCTGCTCGTTTATTTTGCTCGGTATTTCCCGGTCTATTTCACAGTGCTTTCATTGCACTCGGCACAATCCGCTCCGGGATGGACGCTGGGCGAACAGTTGCGAAGGGTTCGATCAACAAGGGTCTTGCGTAAGCACAAGCCCAACCTTGTTGGAAGGAGCGCCTAGCCACATGCCGCGCAGTCCACCACACATGGGCGAATGCCAGGCCACGACACCCGCACGGGAGCGCGCAACGTAGCCCGGCAGCTAATCCAGCCGCGCTGTCAACTGACGTCGTCAACCGTCCTGGCGCTGAGATAAGAATCCCACCAAAGTATCGACAGTATGACGAGGATGCAGCGTAGAATGTCGTCGCTCTCATGCGCGACACGTTCCAACGCCTGCTCAAACTGGCCGCCGGTTACAGCTTGGTCACGCTGATCGGGCCGCTGTTCACGATCGTGCTCACGCCGCTGTATACGCGCGTGCTCACCCTGGACGATTATGGCATCGTCAGCGTGTGTCTGACGCTCAGCGGCCTCCTCGGCGTCATCGTTTTGCTGAGCATGGACCAAGCCATCGCCCTGCATTTCTTCGATGGTGACGAGCAGCACAAGCGCACGGTCGTGACGACGGCGGTGGTTTATGTGGGCGCCGCAGGCTTGGCGACCGGCTGCATCGTTTTTGCCCTGGCTGAGCCGCTCGCGCTGCTCCTATTTAAGGACCCGACACGCCGGATCACATTGCAACTGCTGGCAATGCTGGTCGTGTGCGCGCCGTTGTATGCCGTCCTCACCGCGGCACTACGGCTGCGCATGGGTGTGCGGCGGGTCAATGCGCTCGGCCTTGCCTATTTGCTATCCTATGTCGGGCTCAATGTACTATTTGTGCTTATCCTGCGGCTCAAGGTGACCGGCATCATCGCTGCCAATGTGCTGGCAAATGTGACCGGCGTCGGTGTGGGTCTGGCGCTTTTTTGGCGCCCCTTGCGGGGTACGTTCGAGTTACGGTGCTTGCAGCCGCTTCTTAGAGGGGGTCTTGGGCTCGTTCCTGGTGTGATTGGCTATGTCATGCTTGCGAATATCGACCGGCTGCTGCTGACGCAATACGTTGATAAATCCTTGATCGGTCTATACGATATCGCCAACCGGCTATCATCGATGCTGTATGTGGGCTTTAGCGCGCTGTGGAGCGCCTGGTGGCCAATGGCGCTCGAGATGACACACCGGCCCGATGCACCCCGCCAATACGCACGCATCTTCGAATATTTCGCGGCGGCTAGTATGCTAGCGGCACTGGCGCTTGGCCTGTTTGCGCCGGAAATCTTGAGGGTTTTCACGCGCCAGCCGTATGTCGCCGCCGCACCACTCGCGATGGTGCTCATGATCTACAGCGGGCCGTTGGCATTTATGAACGGTTCGTTCCAGATTGGGCTGTTCGTGCGCAAACGCACGCGCTGGATCAGCATCGCCTCGCTCATCAGCGCCGGTCTCAATATTGTGCTCAATGTGATCTTAGACCCATATCTTGGCGTCTGGGGCGCGACGTGGGCGACCGTGGCTGCTGGTCTGGTCTTTTCGGCAATCGTGTATGCGGCCGGGCAACACGCGTTATTCGTCGATTACCGCTGGCTGCGCACACTCGCGCTGGGGGCATGTTATCTAAGCCTGCTGGGCATATTTGGCGGGCTGCTTGGCCCGTTGAGCGCCGGTTCGCGGGCATTGGCCGTCGCACTGTTTGCCAGCGCCATCTTTGCCGTGGGCTTTGTGCGCTGGTCGCAGTTTGCGACGGGGATCCACATGGTCACGCGCTGGCTGGCGGCGCGCGAGGTCGCACGATAGGGGTCGTACAACGATGACGATTGCTGCCCGCAGCGCCGAAGTGGCGCTCAACAGCTTGCTGCGTGTGCCCTACTTCAAAGGCAAGGGGACGCTCGCGCTTGGCATCTTACGTTTGTGCCAGTCGCAGCCACCCCTGAGCGGCCGGACGATAAACGGGGCGCACGTCTTGCTCCAGCTCGACTACGGGACAAACCACATGTTGCCCTACCTCATAGGTCAATATGAGCGCGAATTTTCCAAAGTCTTCTTGCGGTGCGTAGACCGCCTGCCAAGTGGCTGTGCCTTTGTGGATGTAGGGGCCAACGTCGGTCTATATACCTGTATGGCCGCACAAGCCTTCCGGACCCGGCAGACAATGGGTGTCGTCCATGCCTTTGAGCCAAATCCCACCGCTTACCAGCGCTTACGGGACAACATCGCGGTGAATCACTTCGAGCGTGTCATCTGTAATCAGATCGGCGTGTCTGATAAAAGCGGGGAATTCACGCTCTATGTCAGCGACGCATCCAACACCGTCGGGTCGCTCCGGCATGTAGAAGCTTATCTCACCAGTCAAATCACGGTGCCGGTGACGACGCTTGATGCGTATTTCGCGGACCGACCTGAACGGATCGGATTGATTAAAGTCGACATCGAAGGCGGTGAGTTCAACGTTTTTAAGGGGGCGCAAGCGCGCATCACGCGCGATCAACCCCTGATCTTGTTCGAGGAAAACGCCGCCTTTTGCGCCGCTTGGGGACACCGACCCGAGGACATTCATGCGTTTTTGTCTGGTCTGGGCTACACACTCCAAGTTATCGCCAGCGGCCCAGGCGGCAAGGCACGCCTGGTCAACTTGCTGAGTCCAGGCCACGACGATGGGCAAACGCGTAATATCCTCGCCAAGCCAGGCACGCACACAGGACAGTTTTGATGTCACGAAGCCATCCTAGTTCAACCGCCGCTCCGAGTGTCATGTCCGTCCGAGTCGCAACGCCCAGGCATGAGGATTGGCAGACACGACCATACCCATCGACGCCATCGCCATCATCACCGCCGCGTAGCCGTGTTGTTCAGGGCGCCTCAGCCCTGACGCAGCGGGCTAGATGTGACGCACGCGCCTGTGCCAGTGATCAGGCCATCGTCTTTATGACCCCTGCTCTGTCTCTTCTCGCCCAGGCCCAGACCTAAACCAAGCTCATGCCACCCCTGTCAAAACTCATATCGCGCGCGCTGACGTTTGTGCGACTACTCGAAAACCCGGCGCAGATGAAGCTATACCGCACCGGCGGGATGGTGCCGGTGTATGCCGCGTTTGATAAGCCATGGTTCCGTGCGCTCCATATTCAGACGGTGCTCGATATTGGCGCCAACGACGGCCGCTTCGCGCTGGCGTTGGCGGCCCTGCTCCCAAACGCTTGTATTTACGCCTTCGAGCCCTTGCCCGAGGCCTACCAACGCCTGCGCCAGACAGCCCAGCGACACCCTACCCAGTTACGGGCGATCCAGTGTGCACTGGGCGATCGCGACGGTGAGGCAGACTTTCTGCACTATTCGTTCGAGGGCTCGTCGTCATTTCTTAGGCCGAGTGAGATGTTCCTGAGAACTACCCCCGAGCACTGCCAGACCGAGCAGATGAAGGTATCGTCAAGGCGGCTGGATGGGTTGGTAGAGGCAGGTGAGATCGGCATCCGACTGCCGCTCCTTGCCAAACTGGACGTGCAAGGTTTTGAAGACCAAGTGCTCTTGGGTGGTGTCAACACCTTGTCGCAGGCGAGTGTCATTCTGATCGAGTCTTTTTTTCAAGCGCAATATGTATCGCAAGCCATGTTCGCAGACGTGTATGCGCGCTTGACAGCGTGGGGGTTCAGGTATTCCGGAAGCATCGATCAACACAGCACTGATAACGGCCTGCCCGCCTGGGAAGATGCGCTCTTTATCAAAGGAACATGAGTCAAACACAAACACAATCGCAAGCCCAAACACCCGTAAGCGGCCGTTTAGGCCAGGGTGCAACGCCCACCCACACGCTGTCTGCCGTGCGCGAGTATTGGAATGCGCGCCCGTGCAACATCCGCCATTCGCAGGCGCCCATCGGCACCCGTGACTACTTCGACCAAGTCGAGGCGCGTAAATATATGGTCGAGCCACACATCCTGGACTTCGCCCAGTTTGAGAGTTGGCGCGGCAAGCGCGTGCTGGAGATTGGCTGCGGCATCGGCACCGATGCGGTCAACTTTGCCCGGGCCGGGGCTGACTACACCGGCATCGAGCTGTCGCACACCAGCCTCGAGCTAGCGAAGAAGCGGTTCGAGTTGTTCGGGCTGACCGGCACCTTTTACCTGGGCAATGCCGAAGACCTCGCGCATATCGTGCCGCCGTCGCGCTTTGATCTGGTGTATTCGTTTGGCGTCATCCATCACACGCCCGATCCACAGCGCGTGATCGATAGCGTCACGGCCTATATGGGCCCACATTCTCAGTTCCGGTTGATGATGTATGCAGCCAACTCCTGGAAGAATGCCATGATCGCCGGCGGCTTTGATCAACCCGAAGCCCAGTTTGGCTGCCCGATTGCTAACACCTATACCCAGGCCGAACTCCGTCACATGCTCAGCGCCTACGACGTGATCGACATCCATCAAGACCACATCTTTCCCTACATCATCGAACGGTATGTGAACTATGAATACGAGTTCCAACCTTGGTTCAAAGCGATGCCCGAGGGTATGTTCCGTGCTCTCGAGCGCGCCCTGGGCTGGCACACCCTGATCACCTGCACATTGAAGACGCCTTAAAGACCCATCGATGAACACGAACGCTCAACGCATCTCTGCAACACCCCCCGACACCATCTCCGTGATCGGCTTGGGCAAACTGGGCGCCAGCATGGCAGCATCCATCGCCAGCCGCGGCTTCAATGTCATCGGCGTTGATATCAATCAGCGTTCGGTTGATCTGCTCAACGCCGGTCGAGCCCCGGTGCAAGAAACCGATCTGGAGCGCTATGTAAGCGACAACAAGTCTCGACTGCGCGCGACGACCGATCATATCGACGCCGTCGTCAACAGCAAGCTGTCGTTTGTCATCGTGCCCACGCCCAGCGACGACCGGGGCGCGTTCAGCCTGCGTTACGCTGTGCACGCCTTCCGCGAGTTGGGGCGCGCGCTCAAACAAAAAGCGGACTATCACCTGGTCGTCATGACCAGCACCGTGCTACCTGGCTCAACCCGTTACGGCTTATTACCCGTGCTCGAACGCGAATCAGGCAAGACGTGCGGACCGGACTTTGGCTTGTGCTACAGCCCCGAGTTCATCGCGCTTGGCAGCGTCATCCGCGACTTCCTCAACCCCGATTTCAACCTGATCGGCGAGTTTGACCCGGGCTCCGGCGAACGGCTAGCAGACTGCTATGCGCGCATCATGACCAATGGCGCGCCCGCGCGCCGCATGAGCCTGGAAAATGCTGAACTGACCAAGGTCGCGCTAAACACCTATGTGACGACAAAGATCACATTTGCCAACATGCTGGCTGAGATTTGCGAGAAACTGCCGGGCGGGGACGTCGACGCCGTCACGAACGCGCTGGGCATGGACACCCGGATTGGCCGGAAATACCTGACCGGCGCACTTGGGTATGGAGGCCCGTGTTTCCCGCGCGACAATGTGGCCCTCAGCTTTTTTGCCCGGGCCGTGGGGGCAAACGCCGAACTTGCCGAAACAACCGATCATATAAACCGGGATTTGGCCGAGCGCGCCGTCGACCGGCTCAAGCACCTCATCGCACCCGAGGCGACTGTGGCTGTGCTGGGGCTCAGCTACAAGCCTGCTTCGGTCGTGATTGAAGCGTCACAAGGCATTCGCCTGGTCAAGGCCTTGTCGAGAGCGGGCTGGCGTGTGCTCGGCCACGATCCACTTGCAAACGACGCGGCCCGGGTGGAACTCCAATATCACGCTTTGGTCGTCGATGCGCTTGATGACTGCGTGCAGCAGGCCGAAGTGATCATCATTGCCAATCCCGACCCAGCCTTTAAGCGCATGGCCGGGATGATCGCTGAATCGGGCAAACAGGTGATCGACTTCTGGCGCTTGCTGGATAAAGACCTGACCGGCGCAGGCGCGCAGCCGGACCAATACATCCCTTATGGCCGTGGCCGGGACGATGCGCAAGCGGGGATGGTGCTAAAACGGCTATGGGCGCAGGAAAAACCATGAACGATCACCTTATTGTCGTCACCGGCGCAGGTGGATTCATCGGCGGGCATCTCGTTGCCGATCTAGTGCGCCAAGGGCATACCCGCGTGCGGGCGGTCGACCGGAAGCCGCTTAGCAGATGGTATCAGCGTTTCGACGCGGCCGACAACCGCGTGCTCGATCTGTCCAAGCTTGAGGCGTGTTGCGAAGCCACCCAGGACGCCCACACCATTTACAACCTCGCGGCGGACATGGGCGGTATGGGCTTTATCGAGACTCACAAAGCCGCCTGTATGTTGTCGGTGCTGATCAACACCCACATGTTGCTGGCCGCCCAAAAGAGCGGCGCCCGGCGGTTCTTCTTCGCCTCGTCGGCCTGCGTCTACAATGCCGACAAGCAGAAAGACGCCGACGTGACCGCGCTCAAGGAAGAGGACGCCTATCCAGCTATGCCCGAGGACGGTTATGGCTGGGAGAAGCTGTTTAGCGAGCGCATGTGCCGCCATTTCCGCGAGGATTTTGGCCTCGAGACGCGCATTGCGCGTTATCACAATGTGTATGGGCCGCTTGGCACCTACGACGGCGGGCGCGAGAAAGCGCCGGCCGCCATCTGCCGCAAGGTCATCCAAGCCAAGCTATCCGCTACCCACGAGATCGAAATCTGGGGCGATGGTGAGCAGACACGCAGCTTTATGTATATCGATGACTGCCTGCACGGCACGCAGTTACTCACGCACAGCGGCTTTACCGAACCGATCAACATCGGCTCAAGCCAACTGGTGACCATCAACCAGTTGGTCAGCATCGCGGAGAGCATCGCTGGGATCAAATTGCACAGGCGCTACAAACCCGACGCGCCAAAGGGCGTGCGCGGGCGCAACAGCGACAACACATTGATCGAACGTATCTTCGGCTGGGAGCCAAGCGTGCGGCTGGAAGACGGCCTCGAGCAGACATACCGCTGGATTTACAGCCAGATCAAAAGCGGCGCCGATGCCAAACAGTGGGACTAGGGGTGAGACCCGCTGAGGTCCGGCTGGACATGCGGCTATGTATTTATGCGCGTCTTGTTTTTGAACTTTAACCCGGTGCACAACCGCGTCATGGGCTTTGCCAAAGCCTTGGTGAAGCTGGGGCATACGTCGACAGTGATCTCGGTCAGCCGCGACCGTCGTTTCACGCCCAAATGGTCAGTTACCGACGGTGTGCGCTACGGGGCGATGCCAAACTTCCCCAGCCGCTACTACGGTTATGCGCCGCTGGATAACTTGCTCAGGCTGGCGCATATGACCACGCACCGCTACGACGTGATTCACGCCGTCGATCACAAGCCAAACACCTATCTGTGCGGCTACGCTGGCCGGAAGCACCCCGGGTTATTCGTCGCCGATTGGCTGGATTTGTGGGGCGGCGACGGCGGGCTGAACGCGGCTCGCCCACGGCGGCTGCCGCTCGTCTACCAGTTGGAAGCAAAATGGGAAGTTGAGTCGAAGCTAAAAGCGGACGGCGTGGCGACCATCAGTCACTTCTTGCGTGAGCGCGCCATCGCCCTGGGCTGTACCCCTGAGCGGGTCATCTGCCTGCCTAACGGCTGTGACACGAGCAGCCTGCCAGCGCTCGGCTTGGATGTGGCCCGCGCCAAACTGGGGGTTCCGGTCGGTGAGAAGATCATCGGCTATCTGGGCATGGGCATCAACACCGATGAGATGGCGCTCCTCATGCGCACCCTCCAGCACAGCCCTAGCACACGCTTGATGGTGATTGGCCCGCCAAATCCGGCCTGGCAGGAAGCGGCCGGACGCAGTGGCGTGACATCTCAGCTGTGGCAAACAGGCTATGTCGCCAATGACGATGTGCATGTCTACCTGTCCAGCGCCGATGTGCTGTGCACACCGCTCACGACCAGCGCCGCTAGCCAAGCCCGGCTGGCGGGCAAGCTCATGTCATACATGATCGCCGGCCGGCCGTCCGTGGTCACCCCGGTCGGCGAGACCGCGCGCGTGATCACAGACAACAATATCGGCCTGGTAGCTGGGCCAGACGACTACCCCTGCGCGGTTCAGTCGCTCCTTGATAACCCTGCGCACGCCTCCGAACTCGGCCACAACGCACGCCACGCCGCCGAGACTGACTTTAGCGACGAGCGTCTGACGGGGCGGCTCGTGGCGTTTTACAACCAACTCCGAACGCCTTCGACTCAGGCCGATGGCCCGCTACCCGGCCAGAGCCAGGGCACGAAAGCGCCTGGGCTGATCTAGATCATGTGTGGCATCGCCGGAATCTTCCATCTCGATGGGCAGGCGGTCGACCTAGTGGCGCTAGGCCGCATGGCCGATGCGCTTCGTCATCGCGGCCCTGACGACGAGGGATATGCGCTGTTCAACCCTGCGAGCGGTGAGTCACTGCATCTCAAAGGCCCGGATAGCCCGGCGGGTGTTGCGCTGCCTACCCTGTCCACTTTTCGACCCGCCAGTCAGCCAACCTACAGCCTAGCGCTCGCTGAGCGCCGCCTGGCGATCCTCGACCTCTCGCCTGCCGGTCACACGCCGATGACCACACCCAGCGGGGATCTGACGATTTCGTTTAACGGCGAGATCTATAACTTTGTCGAGCTGCGGGAGGAGTTACGGGCGTGTGGTCACGTATTCCACACCGCTGGCGATACCGAAGTGCTACTGGCCGCATATCGCGAGTGGGGCGAGGCGTGCCTGACGCGCTTAAATGGGATGTGGGCGTTTGCCTTGTGGGACGCGCCCAGGCGGAAACTCTTCTGTTCGCGTGACCGGTTTGGCGTAAAGCCCTTTTATTACACCTACGCCCAGGGCAGGGGCTCGTTTGGCTTTGCATCCGAGCCAAAAGCGCTTTTCATAAGCGGCCTGATTACCCCCAGCCCAAACGCGACGGTGCTAGCCGATTTCCTAGCCGGTTACGAATCAAGCGACCCAGGCGCGTGCATGTATGCCGGCGTCGCCCAGCTCCCCGGTGGGCACTCGCTCGTCATCGAGGGCGGCCAGCTGCGTGTCAATCGCTATTGGTCGCTCCCGGTCAACCCCGATCTGGGCCCAGTGGTGCTCGACGCGCGCAAGATCGACGAACTGAGGGCGCTCCTGACCGACGCCGTGCGGCTGCGGCTGCGCTCCGATGTGCCCGTCGGCACGTGTTTGTCGGGTGGTCTGGACTCCAGCGCAATCGTCGTGCTGATGAATAGCCTCATGCACGACGAGCACCTGATCGCCCGGGACTTGACCGGCGAACACCAAAAGACGTTTACCGCCTGCTATGAAGAGCCCGAGGCCGATGAACGCACCTATGCCGAGATGATCGTCAAGCAGACGAACGCGGACTGGCATAAGACGTTTCCAACGGCCGCCGGGCTGATCGACGACCTCGAGCGCCTGATTTGGCACCATGACGAGCCACCGATCACCAGTTCGATCTATGCCCAATGGTGCGTCATGCGGGCCGTCCGGGCCGCCGGTGTCACGGTCACGCTCGACGGTCAGGGCAGCGATGAACTGCTTGCGGGCTACCTGCCCTACGACGTGTATTGGGCCCAGTTACTCCGGGCTG
>Ga0209068_10001834_pt1 | contig 10526 bp, 8 predicted proteins | sample ColStrG_CSR_2012_FD_187200 | JGI IMG/M metagenome (GOLD analysis project Ga0209068, IMG submission 187200) | Freshwater sediment microbial communities in response to fracking from Pennsylvania, USA - Cold Stream Run_MetaG_CSR_2012 (SPAdes)... | ecosystem: Environmental > Aquatic > Freshwater >...
GCTGAAGCCCCGCGTGTCGGCAGCGAAGTCCCACGCCGTGTTGTTCCAGAGCGACCAGTTCAGGAACTGGCTGCGCGTGCTATTAGCGTAGCGGTTCTGATCAACGTCGTCATTGGTGGCGAACCGCCCGAGCTTCATCTCGATGCGTCGCGTGGGCTCAGGCTGGGGAAGTTGGTCTATCGCCCGCTCGGCCAGCTCGGTCTCGGATGAGAGGGGGAATACATATCGGAAGTAGGCCCGTGCTATGTAGGGGGTCTTGGCCAGCTGGATCGAACCCGCGCGAATGACATCCCCGTCGGTGAGCCCCCCCAGTCCAGTGGCGTTGCTGATGCCGTCGCCCTGGAACATCTCCACATCGAAGTAGAACTGAAGCCGGGTCGTCAGCTGCGACCCCAGATACAGCCCGTAAGTCTGTGAGATCTGGTTATCCCCGTTAGCCTTGAAGCTCTTGGCATCCCGGTACGGGCTGCGGAACGGCAGCACCCCCTGGTCGATCACGGTCGCCTGGGCCCCCAGGATGCGTGGAAACCAACCAGGTAGCCCGAAGATCTGCGGCTCTGACATTCCCGCCATGACCCCGGCCATCCACGAGGGGAGCCTCAGGGCCACATTCTCGTCGGGCGACGCGGCCTCATACGCACTGATGGGGGGTGTCTCGGACTCCACCGCCCCAGCCCTGTGCATCTGTCTCAGCCAGGCGGGCGCCTCTCCTCCGGGTTCGGCATCCGCCCCCATGACCCTGCCCGCTAGTAAGAGAGACAGCAGGAGGCCTAACCACCAGACCTGTCGCAGCGGGATTGCTTCTCGCGGCACCCACCGGAAGTCTTGGTTCGTCTGATCCCACCGGCACGGCAGCTGGGCCCCAACCTGTCGCACGGGCCTTCTCGAATTCACTTCCTTCCGTCGGACGGGACGCTTTGCCAGCTCAGGACCTTCAGGCCGGGCTCCAGGCTCAGCCGCCAGGCCACCTGCTCAACCCAGCGATCGTTCCGAGCAATGGTGATCAATTCCGCGCACATCGTCACGGCGCCACTGCCGCCGATGTTTGTACTCTCGAACGACTCAAGGCGGACTTTCTCCGGGTCCAGCGACCGAAGAAGGAGCCTCCGGAGGTGGGCTCCGTCCGTGTCGACGTAAGTCGCCTCGATGCGATAGTGCGCCACCGCCGCAGGCCAAGTGACCGCAGTCGCATGCATCAAGCGCTTCAAACGCCGACGTAGCGAGCTTCCCTTCGCTCCTCCTTCTCGGATACTCTGGATCACATCCCGCACCCTGATAATGCCCAGCGGCCTCCGTTCCCGATCAACCACCGCGATGCACCACACACGGTGACGGAGCGCTGTCCGGGCCACCTCGTCCTGAGACGTCTCGGGCATCACATTGACCACGGGCCCCCTCGCGACCTGCTGCAGTGGGGTTCCGGGCTCACCGAAAATCAAGCGTTCGATGGGAACCACGCCGCTCAGCCGTCCCCCGTCGTCAACAGCGCACAGAACGATGACCTCCTCGGCCGGGTCCGCCGCTCGCAGCCGAGCGATTGCTTCGGCCACCGTGGCCCCCTCGTGGACACGCAAGAACTGGAGTGACATCATGCGAGCGGCTGTCTGACGGTCGAACGCCATGCTTGCCCTCCACCGCCCCCCCGCCGCGGCAGCTACTGTGACTCTCGAGGACAGGGTAGACAACGACAACTTTTATCGCGATATCGGCATCAGTGCTAACACCCCAGTCTCTGATAGCTAGGAGCGGGCGGGCTAACAGGGCAAGATTCCGTACGAGATCTCAACCGGAGCTCGCTGACGGAACCGCGGTGACGATCGGCCAGGGAGTCGAGAGGATCTTCCTAGGCCCCACTCCTCTCACGAGGACGCGGGCGTGGGGGCGGAGTCGGGTGGTGGACCGAGACGTATCTCGGCCAACCGATGCTAATCCAGGAACCGATGTTTCAAGTGCAGGATGTCCCGATACGTGACCGCTCCGAGTATCCGATCGTCGTCGTCGGTGATCGGCATCGCCCCAAAACCATACCGCAAGAAGAGGTCCGAGGCTTTCTTTAATGTCTGATCAGGTTTCAGGCTGATGACCGCCTCGATCATGATGTCCTTCAACCGGTCTTCCTCGTTCGCCTGCAGGAGCTTCTTCAGATCCGTCACTCCGATCAGCCGGTCCGTTGCGTCCACGACGTAAAGGTAGGTGATGACGTCCTTCCCTCTAACTAGGGTGCGGTACCCGTCCTGGACCTCGCCCACCTTCTGGTCTGGAGAGAACTTCAGGATGTCCGTCGTCGCATAGTTCAAGATCTTCTGGTCCTGCTGCTCAAGGATCGCGTGGATCTTGGCCACGTTCTCGGCCTCCATCAGAGTGACGAGCTCGTTTCTTACATCCGCCGGCAACACGGAAAGGACGTCGGCCGCCTGCCCTGGCGTCATCTCGTTGAGAAGATCCGCCACCTTGTCCTTCCGCAGCGAGAGAATGAGATCTCGTTGAACGTTCGGGTCAATTTCCTCGAGCGTGTCGGAGGCGTGCTCTGTTTCGAGTCCCTCGAAGAGGACGACTCGCTGCTGGGAATCCATGGTCTCGAGCACGTCCGCGAGATCGGCGGGGTGCATCTCCGACAGTTCTTCCTTTAGAACGTTGAGATGGATCGTTCCCTTGAAGCTCCCAAGGTCCGTGGGGAGAGGCCGGATGTAGGTCCAGGAGATGAGCCGCTCAGTACCCTTCTCGGGCATGCCGAGGACGCGCCCCAGCCCTCTCAGCCCAAGGCGGCGGAGCAGGCCAGAACGGCTCAGGTCGACGCCCACGACGTAGAGCTTCCCGTTGCGGAGCGAGAGCTTGACGTCGTAGACGATCTCGACCTCCTTGCCCTCAATGTCGAGTACCTTCTTGTCGAGCACGTGGTCGTTCAGAAGGATCTCGCTCTCGCGGGGCTGCCGGACGTAGGGTTCCGCCGATTCAATCTCGATCTGGACTCTCTTCGCTGACACCGACGTCACACGGTCCCACGGGAGCACAATCGTCGGATCCCCAAAGGGGCGGTTGACCAGAACATGGGTCACTTCTGCAACCTTCTCCCCTTCCACAACCACCAAATCACCGAGCTTCCCGAACTTCTTGTCATGCAGGAACACCTTCGTCCCGATGAGCTCCGACAGGAAATATTCAACGATCTCGTTCATCGGGACACCTGGCGCCGTCTCCACGCCCTCTCCTCTCACCTGAGGACCGAGATGAACTTGTAGATCAAGATCCCGACAAGGAGAATCAGATAACACCTCAGAACGACCAGGCAGACGGTCACTAGTCGTGTTGTCTTGATGTGCGGAGTCGCGTACCGCCGGTTGATCTCTCGGATCTGCCCGATCATTTCACGGTACGCTTTCCGAATCCCGATGACGACGAAGCGATAGACGTTCACCTTCATGGTGCCGATGCTCCTCCTGCGTCAGTTGCCGAACACGCTGGGGAACAGCACACTGAACCCGTACAGCGTCGACAGGACGACGATGGCGGCGACGATGCTGATGTTGACGAAATTCTGCGTCGCGGTGTTCATGTACCGCCCCATTGACTCCTCATTGTTGAGGAGCAGGATGAGAAAGACGAGCGCCGCTGGCAGCAACGTCACAGCAATCACCTGCACGAACAAGGTGATCAGCACCAGGGGTGCTCCAGGGATGAGGGTGACCGTTCCTGCGGACCCAAGCAGCAGCAGGTAGAGTGCGTAGAACCACGGCGCCTCGCGCACCTTGTTGTTGAGCGAGTGCGCCCATCCGAGCACCTCGCCGAAGGCCCACGAACTAGCCAAGGAGATGCAGATCGCCCCGAGGAAGCCAGCGTCGAACAGTCCGATCGCGAGCAAGGTACCGAGGTGCTTGTTGATCCCCATGAGCTTGACGGCCGCGGTTGCTGCGTCGTTGATATCGACCCCATTCAGTAGTGTCCCAGTGAGGATGACGCAGAACGCCGCGACGATGACGGTGAAGAACGAGCCGACGGCAGTGTCGAACCGACCCAGCGCGATGTCCTTCTCCTGCATCCCCTTGTCGACGACCGCACTCTGCTGAAAGAAGAGCATCCACGGGGCTATGGTCGTCCCGATGTTGGCCATGAGCACGAAAAAGAGCTCGTTGCTGAAACCACCGGGAGGAAAGTGCGGGACCAGGCTGCCGTAGAGGACCGCATGGATCGGCGGATCCACGAGGACAGCCGCGGGGATGTATATCAGGTTGACACCGCAGAAGAGTAGGGCGATCTTCTCCCAGGTCCAATAGCGCCCCTGGAGGACCATTGCAGCCATCATCGCCGTGACGATGAGGACCGTTACCCACGACGGGATGCCGAAGATCCGCAGGGCGGCGGTCATGCCGATGAACTCGGTCATGAGGGTCAGCCAGTCGGTGAGGATGAGGTCCAAGAGAGAAAACCATCCCCAAAAGGGACCGAAGGCGTAGAAGATCGCCTCGGCGTGCCCGCGCTTCGTGACGGCGCCGAGCCGGACTGTCATCTCTTGGACGTAGTAAGCGACGGGCCCCAGGAGGATGAGGAACCACAGCAGGTGGTAGCCGTATTTGGCTCCGGTCGCCGCGTAGGTGGTGATGCCGCCCGCGTCGTTGTCTGCGACCATGACAATGATTCCGGGTCCGGCCAAGATCAGATAGAGCCTGATGGCCTTGAAAAGGCGCCGGAAGTGGTAGTAGAGCGTAGCCCAGAAGCTCATTGTGCCACGTGCATCGCCGCCTCGAGGGATGGCTCGATTGGGGACATCGCGTGCCTCGGATGGTGCATTCGGAGCAAGGCAGCACGATCACCAAGAGCTCACACGCGGCCATTCCACTGACCACGTAAGCGAGACCTCAGTCGCGATCGTAGCCGAGGTTCGATCCCCGTTCGCGCTACGATCTCGTCCCATTGGTCCGTAACCTCAACTCGACTCGGACCACAAGAAGCTTATTTCGCTGCGCGTGGCTGCCGAGCCACCGGAACTGAAAGGGGTCAACCGAATCGGCAAGCGAACCCTCGGGGAAGCATACAGGATGACCACAGATATGTCAGCAATCGCGACGCGGCCGACTGCGCTGCCACCGGGGGCAGGAGGGGCTAGCTGGCATGCCCAACGCCACGGTAGCGATTCTCCTTCGGGTTCGGCATCACCACAAGCACGGCTGATCCACCCGGGCATCCCGTGTGCCTTTCCGGCCGATCTCAGGATGGCACGCGCGGGCACTTCAGGGCGAAGTAGGGATGCGGTCGTCGACCGTGAACCGGGGAATGTTTATGTTGGGGTCGGTATGGCATGAAAAGCGTGGTATAAGCTACCACTCTTCCGGCCGGAGGGGGCAGCCCGGTTGGGGGAAGTTAGTCAGAGTTTTCTTCAGGATTTCTTTAGGTTCGGTTCCGTAGAGTAGGCGCGGGGACTGCGGGTCCTAGTCGGAAATCGGGGGCGCTCCATGCGATCATCGGCGGTCGTGCTCGGCGTGGCGTGCGGTGCGCTCTGGCTCACGGTAGCCTGCGAGCGACCTAACGCCAGCTCGCCGAGTGCCACAGCCGGCCAGGCGCCCGCTGCTGCGGCATCCGACGGGATGGGGGAGACGAACGTGGTCGCAGTCCCGCCCGACTCGCCGCAGTCCAGGCAGCTCCGGGTTGAGGCGGTGCGGGCCCGGAACGTGGTCGCCGACGAGATCGTCGCCCCCGGTCGTATCGGCGCCAACCCTAACCGGGTATCGCGGGTCCTGCCTCCCGTCCAGGGGCGCGTGCTCGAGGTCATGGCGAAGCTCGGCGACTTCGTGGACCAGGGGCAACCCCTGCTCAGCTTGGACAGCCCCGATGCCGATGCGGCCGTTGCCACCGACTTCCAGGCCGAGGCCACCGAGCGGCAGACGAAGTTCGCCCTCCAGAAGGCCGACCTCGATCTGCGGCGCGCCAAGGAGCTGTACACGTTTGAAGGCATTGCGGAGAAGGACCTATTGCAGGCCCAGAATGACCAGGCCACCGCCACCTCGAACTACGAGATCGCCCAGGCGGTCCGCGAGCAGGCGCGGCGGAAGCTCGATCTCCTGGGACTCAGGCCCGGGGCATTTCACCAGCCGACCGTTGTGCGGGCGCCGATCCCGGGGAAGGTCCTCGAGGTCAACGTCACGCGTGGCGAGTACCGGGGCGCCGTAGCCAGCCATAGCGACACCACCACCGCCCCGTTGATGACCATCGCAGATTTGAGCACCGTCTGGATGTTCTCGGACGTTCCCGAGCCCTACATCCGGTTCATCCGCGTCGGCGAGCCGGTTGAGATTACCCTCGTCGCATTCCCGGGTGAGGTCCTCCGGGGCCACGTGGCGCGGATCGCCGACATGCTAGACGCGCAAACGCGGACGCTGCGGGTTCACGTCGAGCTTCCCAACCCCGCCGGCCGCCTCCGGCCCGAGATGTTCGGCAGCATCCGCCACGCCGGCGCGGTACGGTCGCTACCAGTTATTCCCCTTCCAGCCGTCGTCCAAGAGTATGGCGTGACGGTCGTGTTCGTCGAACTCACCCCGGGCCGGTTCGAGCGACGCGAGATCACGATCGGTCCGCGCAGCGGAGACGTCGTCTCTGCGCTGACCGGCCTCAAGGTGGGTGAGCGCGTAGTCGTGGCCGGCGCCATGCTGCTGAAGGGCCAGTAGCCGATGCTCGCCGGCCTTCTTGGGTTGGCCCTCAGGCATCGGGTGCCCGTGCTGGTAACGGTGCTTGCCATGGCCGGCGCGGGGGTCTGGGCATTCAATCAGCTGAAGCTCGAAGCGTACCCGGACATTTCGGACACGGGCGTCGTCGTAGTCACGCTCTATCCTGGCTTCGCCGCCGAGGAAGTGGAGCAACAGGTGACGATCCCGATTGAGCGGGCCCTCAACAACACCGCTCGTCTGATCAGCCGTCGCTCTCGCACCATATTCGGGCTCTCGATCGTGGAGCTCACGTTCGCCGAAGGAACCAACGACTACTTCGCGCGCCAGCTGGTCCTCGACAAGCTACGAGACGCCACTCTGCCCGATGGTGTCACGCCAACCCTGGCTCCCCTGTCTACGGGCGTTGGCGAGTTCTACCGGTACGTGTTGGTAGGCAAGGGCTATGACGCCATGCGACTGCGGGAGCTGCAGGACTGGGTCGTGACGCAGCGGCTGCTGCAGATTCCCGGGGTCGCCGACGTGACGATCTTTGGGGGCCTCGTCCGACAGTACGAGATCCAGCTCGATCCGAAGGCGCTCAACAAATACAAGTTCAGCGTTCGGCAGGTCGCGGACGCGGTGAAGAACAACAACCGAAACGCGGGGGGCGCGCTCCTGACCATGGGCCACCAGTCGCTCGCCATCCGCGGCTCCGGACTCATCCGTTCGAGCGAAGACATCGGGAACATCGTCCTCGACGCGCAGAAGAACGTCCCGGTTTACGTCCGTGACGTCGGGCGGGTGACGGTGGGACACCTCCCGCCCACGGGTATCTTCGCGATGAATCGTGATCCGCTCGGACCGGGCGGCGTCGAGGGCATCGTGCTGCTGCTGAGATGGGAGAATGCCAGCGAGGTGCTGGCGAAGATCCACGAGGCGGTCGATGAGCTCAACCGGACGCGTCTACCTCAGGGTGTCCAGATCGTCCCCATCCACGACCGGACCGAGCTGGTCGAGAGCACGCTCTCTACGATCTCCCACGTGCTCATCGAGGGATTTGTCGTGGTGGTATCGGTCCTCCTGCTCTTCTTGGTCAGTCTGCGCGCTGCGCTGCTGACGGCCATCATCATCCCGCTGTCGCTCCTCTTCGCCTTCGTGTGCATGTATCTGTCGGGGGTAACCCTGAGCCTGTTGAGCATCGGGGCGCTGGACTTCGGGATCCTGGTCGATGGTACGATCGTGATGGTAGAGCGAATCGTCCGCACCCTCGAGGAGCGTGGCGCGGCCGGCTCCAACGAGGAACTCACGGAGCACGTACGGGCGGCCGGTCTTGCCGTCCAACGCCCCATTCTCTTCTCGCTATCGATTATCGTCGCCGCGTACATCCCACTTCTCACCCTCGAGCGGGTTGAACGGCGGCTCTTCACGCCCATGGCATTGACCGTTTGCTACGCGCTGGTCGGATCCCTGGTGCTCTGCCTCACCCTCGTGCCCGTCCTCGCGACCTTCGTGTTCCGAGGCCGCACACAGGGGAGGCGGCATCGAGTCCTCGACCGGATCACGGGGCTGTACGAGCGCATCATCCGAGTGACTGTGCGACACGCCGTGCTGACGATAGTCGTCGTGTTCGCCGTTGTCATCGGGTCCGTGTATGTGGGGACTCACCTCGGCACCGAGTTCATTCCGCCGCTCGACGAAGGCGAGATTTGGATCCGCGCAAACCTGCCCTCGGGAATCTCGTTAGAGCAATCGGCCGAGGTCGCGGCCCGGATACGGGCACTGATCCTGGAATCACCGGAGGTGAGGCTGGTCAGCTCCCAGACCGGGCGCAATGACTCGGGTACCGATCCATTTGGGCCGAACCGCAACGAGATCCTCGTAACCCTGAATCCGTATAACACCTGGACGCGCGGCAAGACGAAGGCGGATCTCGTGGAAGAGCTGTCGCGACGGATACAGGCGAATATTCCGGGTGTCGCGCTGAACTTCACCCAGCCGATCATCGACATGTCCACCGAGGACGCCACCGGGTCGTCGGCGGATCTCGCGGTAGTAGTCAGCGGCCCGGATCTCAAGACGCTGCGAGAGATCGCCCGCCAGACACTCGAAGTAGTCCGTGACATGCCGGGTGCTGCGGACACGTCGATCGAGCAGGAAGCCGATCAGGCGCAGGTCCGCATCCGAATCGATCGGACGCAGGTCGCGCGGTACGCTCTCAACGTCGGGGACGTCCAGGACGTGATCGACCTGGCCCTCGGCGGGAGCCCGATCACCGGGGTATTCGAGGGCGACCGGCGGTTCGACGTGGTGGCGCGATTCGTTCCCGAGGCACGCGCGGATCCCACGGCGGTAGGCACCTTGTTGATTCCGACGCGCGACGGCGGCTCGGTGCCGCTATCACAACTCGCGGACATCCGGGTGGTCGACGGGGCCACGATTATCGCGCGGCGGGAGAATCAGCGGCAGATCACGGTCCGGACCAATATCCGGGGCCGTGATCAGGGCGGATTCGTCGCCGACGCCCAGGCCCGGTTGACCCGGATGGTCCCGCTGCCCCCCGGCTACAAGCTCATCTGGAGCGGCATGTTCGAGAACTTCGAGCGGGCGCGCGCGCGGCTGATGGTCATCATCCCGGTCACGATCGGAATCATCTTCGCGTTGCTGTTCTTGACCTTCGGGTCTGCGCTGGACGCGCTGCTCGTGCTGTTGAACGTACCGTTCTCCCTGTCGGGCGGGGTGATCCTTCTTAGTCTTCGGGGGATTCACCTGAGCGTGTCCGCTGTTGTGGGCTTCATTTCGCTCTTCGGCGTCGCCGTGATGAGTGGCCTGCTCTACATCTCGGAGATCAACGCGCGACGGAGCGTGCCGAACACCCCGCTCCTCGATGCGGTGATCCGCGGCGCGCGGGCCCAGTTCCGCCCGCGTCTGATTCTCATCATCGTCGCCGGGTTCGGTATGCTTCCCGCCGCACTCGCACGGGGCATCGGGTCGGACATCCAGCGCCCCCTCGCTACGGTCGTCGTCGGTGGTTTGTGCATGGAACTCTTGCTGACGCTGCTCGCGCTGCCGGCAGTCTACTGGCTGGCCGAGCGGTGGCGAAGAGAATGAGCATGACGTGTCGGTCGCCTGGGTTTGGAGCTGGAACTGCCGCGGTCTTGCCGCTGGGAGATCTCGAACGGCTCCTGCGGTATTGGCTGGTCCCCCAGCTACGTGACGGATCCGGCTACGCCCGGTGGTCAGGCGGAAGAGAGCACGATGCGCATCCTGCTGATCGATGACGATCGGAAGTTTACGCGCTTGCTGGTCAAGGGCCTAGCAGAGGAGGGCTTTGTCGTCGATGTGGCCCATACCGGCGGATCGGGTGACGAGATGATCAGCGTGAACCACTACGAGATTATTGTGCTCGATTGGCTGTTGCCGGACCGGTTGGCAGTGTGCCGAGCTCTCCGAGCGCGAGGAATCTCGACCCCCATTCTGATGCTCACGGCGCGTGACGCACTGAACGATCGAGTGGCTGGGCTCAACTCGGGAGCGGATGACTACCTCACGAAGCCGTTCGAGTTCAGCGAACTGCTGGCTCGGATCCACGCCCTTTTGCGACGCTCTCAACCGGCGAACTAGCTGGCTCGGCTCGGTGCGCTCGAGCCCCGCGAGCGCGTGGTCCACAACATCTCGCTTGCGACGATTCTGAAGGAGGCGATGGCGCACTTGGCACCGGAAGCGCTCCAGCGGGACGTGACACTAGCCCTGGACGCCACGGCGGACGTCGTGATCAGAGCAAACCCGGAGGCAGCCAGCCGTCGCCCTTTCCCGTTCTTAGCGGGGTTTTGGTGAGTGCGGGGTCGACCGTGCCAGGCCCATCTAGGCACGGAGGACAGCCCAGCGCCTCGG
>Ga0209068_10001836_pt1 | contig 10525 bp, 10 predicted proteins | sample ColStrG_CSR_2012_FD_187200 | JGI IMG/M metagenome (GOLD analysis project Ga0209068, IMG submission 187200) | Freshwater sediment microbial communities in response to fracking from Pennsylvania, USA - Cold Stream Run_MetaG_CSR_2012 (SPAdes)... | ecosystem: Environmental > Aquatic > Freshwater >...
TCACTTACCTGGGGCATCGTATTCGCTTCCTCCGATTCTTCTATGGGATCGGTTGTTGTGGTGCGGTTGCAGGTGGATCGCTGAGTACCATTTTAGGCTTCTTAGAAGCCGGATGGCAGCGGCAGGGGGGCTTCGGTTTCGCGTTCGGGTATCTCGAGACTATCGGCTATTGGCTTTCGGCTCTCGGCTGAATCGGGTGCAAAGGTGTACGGTGTGGCTGCAAAGCGGACCCAGCAGTCTCCCTTGGCGATGCGGTCGCGGAGAAGGCTGTAGGGAGAGCAGAGGCGTCCCATCTCGAAGCCCAGGTCTTGCGTGCGGCCTTCGTGGAAGACGGCGAAATGGGGGGTTTGGAGGCCTTCCGGGGCTAGCTTGTGGTCGACGACGCGCTCGGCGACGGAATAGAGACCGGGATGGCTGGGCGCGGTGAGGCAGAGGCTGGATTCGAGCTTAGTCCAATCCGACCACTCGACAGGCGCAGGCGACACGTTCATGCCGTGGCGGGCGAGTGACTCTGCAACAAGGCGTACCAGTCCTTCCATGGGGCTCCTCCATAGTGCCGACGGAGTGATTTTGAGCACCCTCGCCGGGGAACAACTACTGTGTTTTCAATGGCATGTCGTTTACCGGGGGAACCCGGAAACGGCTACTGCGCCGGACCTGTCCTGAGCAGTTTTGCCAGCCTTGCGGGTGGAATAAAACTGCTTGGAGTTGTGAAGTTACGCCTGTATGTTGGGCCTGTCAATAGCCTAGTACAAGATATTGGGCCTTCGAAGTGACCGAACAGATTCCCTCTGTAAGTGCCTCTTTCTACGGCAATTATTACAGTCGTGTTAACCGGGGCGACGGCGGTAGGCCGTCATGTAGCCTCGCTTGGATGTGGAAATCGGGGACTTTTTCGGAGGTTGCGCCGAAGGGCTGGCAGCAGTTGTCCCATTTCCGAACTCGCTGCCGGCATCTGCAGCTTCGAGAGGAACGTAGACATCCTCGAAGATGTGGCGCGGCGTGATGGTGACCATGCCGTTGGATTCGACGAGATAGTCGCCGCGCTTTCCGTTTTGCTCGCGACCAAGCGCGTCGACAAAACTGAGAGGCGCGCTCAAGATGCGAGCGCGGATGATGAAGCGCGTGCGATACGTTTGCCATTCGCTGGGCGACTGGGTTGGATTTTCGGTAGGGAATGCTTTTTCGATTTTTGACGCGGTCGATTTCGGGGGAGATGTTTTCAGCACGTCGTGTTCACCGGGAGATGCGGGCGGGGGCGTGGACCGCGGCGCAAAATTTCTTTTCGAACTCAATTCTTTCTTGCTGTCGTGTTAGTGAAGGTACGCAGAGGAAGGCGTGTGGTCAATCCCACAAGATTGGTGCAGTTGAGAGAAAACTTCAGGATGGGGTGACGAAGGTCACAGACAGCTTTAGGAGTTTGTGACGCGCGTGGAAGTTCGCGCTGGGAGCGGGGTTGAGAGTGGACGGATTTCTGGGCGGGAAAATTTTGCGATGGATCGAACTGGATTTCCACAGAAGGCGCACAGGAAATGCAGAAAGCGGTGGCAACATTCGGGATGACAAGGAGAGGGTCTCTTCGAATCGGGACGGATTTGTTGTAGGGCCCAGGTTAGCGTGCAAAGGACGCACGCGAACCTGGGGCACCGGGCATCATGTCGGCGCGATTGCCTTTCACACCGTGAAGTAGGAGCACAACATCGCCGTTCGGATTTGCAGGCTGCAACAGCCAACCTCGCAGTGTTGCGCCACCCGAGGCTGCGAGAGACACGTCCTGCAATTGGACGGAATGACGCTGGCAGGCAGCACGCTGACGCTCCGTTTGCGGAGGAGTGATGGGAGAACTCATGGGGTGGAGCGTAAGCCAAGACAGGGCAATGCCACCGAAGATGTTTCCGGCGAGGTAGAGGATCAGGAATATTTTCAATAAACGGTGCATGAAGAGATTCTGGGTGGGGAACAGCTTACAGGACCACTAGGGCTGAAGCCCGATTCTTTGTTGTGCTGACGCGGCGCTGAAGCGCCGCTCTTTCACGGTAGAGTGAGGGTTCTTGTTCGATGCCCCAAGGGCTTAAAGCTCTGCGCCGTCAAAAAACAAACAACAGGTCCGTCCATTTCGCGGAATCGCCGGAAAATCGGCGATTTTGCTCCGGTCGGGATGACAAATTGAATCTAATGAGGGGTTCCTTAAGTAATCAGGTGTGGCTCCTATGATTCTCAAACCAGGTGGTGAGGCGGCGTTCGAATTCGGCTGGTTCTTGGCCGAAGGCGCCTAGATGTTCTGCTTTTGGCACAACCCAGAAGTCGAGGTGGTTGGTGTCTTTTTGCTCGTGGCTCCTTGCGAAGATTTGTTCGGAGTGGCGGAGGGGGATGTTGCTGTCGATTGCGCCGTGGATCAGGAGAACTGGAACCGTGGTGTGAGCTACAGCTTCTTCTGGGGAAATGGTGTCCATGTCCAGTTTGTATCTCGCGCGGGCATAGAGGAGCGTGAATTCGACCAGGGGGCGGAGGAGGGTGCGTCCGACCCAGGGGCCGGTACCGAATTGCTGGCCCATGCGGTCGTAGCCGATTTCTCGGAAGCTGGCGAAGGGGGACTCGGCGACGACGGCGCAGAAATCGGAGTGTGCGGAGAGGGATTGCAGAATCTGGGCGGCTCCCATCGAGGCTCCGAAAGCGAAGATGCAGGGGGATTTTTGCTGGGCGGTCTTCTGCTGGGCGATCTTCCGAACTTCCTGCTGATCTTCTTGATTGCGGAGCCACTCGGCCCAGCGATGGATATCGTCGCTCTCGAGGAGGCCGAAGGTGGCTAAGGGGCCGTCGCTGGCGCCGTGGGCGCGGGCATCTGGTAAGAGGACTGAATAGTGGTGGCGGAGTAACAGCTCGGCGTAGCCCAGCATTCCGGCGCGGTTGTCGCCCAGGCCGTGGAGTAGGAGGACAGTGTCGGCGTTCGGCTGGCTGGGACGCAGGAACCATCCACGGAGCGTGGTGCCGTCGTTGGATTGGATGGAGACGTCGATGGGAGTGTTGGCCGCGTTGAGGGTCTCGGCGGCGTGACGGGCGACTTCGTTGGTGTGGGTGCGGGCGGGGTGGAGCGTACTCTCGCCCAGGAAGGCGCTGCCTATTAGCGAGACTCCGAGGTAGAGGACGACGAGGCGGAGGGCTGGGATCATGGCTAAGGATGATACGTGCAGGGAACGCGGAGGGTTCCGGGGCTTGCAGGGGCGTTGCGAGATCGGACAGCCGGCAGCCGTTCCCTCTGAACACTGGGGCTGAAGCCCGCGCATTTCAAGACGTTAACGCGGCCCTGAAGGGCCGCTCTTTCACGATGCGTTGAGATTTCTGTTGCGCCCTAAGAGCAGATCACTCCCCTTCAGTACGTTCCGCGTCGGAATGACTTAAGGAGAGGATCTCTTCGAATCGGGGGGCTGTGTCATAGACCCAGGTTAGCGTGCAAAAGAAAGCACGCGAACCTGGGGCACTTGGCGGTGCCTCAAGGCGAGCCGCAAACCAAGAGCAGATTCCTCACTTCGTTTCGGAATGACAAAGCCTGAGTGATCGGAGTTTTAGGTCGAGGTTTATTTGGAGGGGGTTTCTTCTTCTGACTCTTCGGGGATTAGGTCGGCGCTGTGGCCTCGGACGGAGAAGGTGGCTGGGTCGTCTTGTTTGGGATCGAAAGTTACGCGGACTGGTTGGCGCTCCCACTCCGGCGGAGGGCAATTGGCTTCGGGGCCGCCGTCTGCGGATTGGCCTGCTGGCTTTTTGAGGACGGGTTTGCGGCGGGCTAGCTGAATGACGATCGCGTAGAGTTTTTTGCCGTCATCGGACACACCGCAGTAGGCGGCGTAGTCGCGGTACCAGGCGACGGTGGAGTAGGCGGGGTCGAAGTCGGGGAGGTTGAGGGCGGAGACGCGGCCAGTTGTGCGATCGACTTGCAGCCAGCCTCCGAGTTGCCAGCGCCAGCGGAGAGGTTTGGATTCCTCGGCGGGGAGGCTATCGTTGACGCGGTAGGCGCGGCGGACTACGAAGAGGTGGTCGGTGATTTCGTGCGGGGCACCAGTGGTGAATTCTTTGAGCTTTTCGTCGACATAGAGGGGGCGGATTTTGAGGTCTTTGGGCGTGGCGTCGTCGAGGAGCTTGATAGTTTGCCATTTCCCGAAGGCGACGGTGTGGGGTTTGCGGGCGGCTTGGAGTGGGTGAGGGGCGAGGGTGAGCAGGAGCAGCAGGAGCGAGAAGTTGCGCATGTGGCGACGGTAGACTCGGTCGGGAGAGTGGGCAAGTCTACTTTCAGAGGTAGCCGGTGCATGTAAGATCAGGGAGGCAATTCTGTTCCTAAAGCATGGGCCCAGTCACGCATAGCATTGTCATCCCGGCTTATAACGAGGCGATTCGAATCGAGGCTACGCTCGACCGGGTGCTGGCGTATGTGTATGCGCAGAAATGGAATGCGGAAATTCTGGTCGTGGACGACGGGTCGCAGGATGCCACGCGGGAGATTATTTTGCGCTATGCGGCGGCGCATCCGATGTTGCGGTTGGTGGAGAATCCGGGGAATCGCGGAAAGGGATTTAGTGTGCGGAACGGTGTTCTGCATTCGAAAGGCGAGCTGATTGTGTTTACGGATGCGGATTTGGCGTCGCCCATTGAAGAGTCGGCGAAGTTGCTGGCGGCTTTGGAAGGTGGCGCGGATGTGGCGATTGGGTCGCGGTGGCTGGATACGTCGCTGCAGACACGGAGACAGCCGTTTTACCGGCGAGTCCTGGGACGGATTTTCAATTTGGCGCTGCGCGTGATTCTTGGAATGAATTTTAAGGATACGCAATGCGGGTTTAAGGCGTTTAAGCGGACGGCGGCGCAGGCGGTGTTTCCGTTGCAGATTATTGAGCGGTGGGGATTCGATCCGGAGATTGTGTTTTTGGCGCAGCGGCTCGGGTTTCGGGTGGAAGAAGTCGCAGTGAAGTGGGCGCATCAGGAGAACACGAAGATTAATCCCATCAAGGACGGGTTGCGAATGTTTACGGAGTTGCTGACGATTCGGTGGTACGCGTTGACGGGGCGGTATGGCGCCGCGAAGTAGCAGTTTCGGCGTGTTACCTCAACGGCTAAAGCCGAGGTTCAGGACGGAGGGTGATTGCAGCGCTGAAGCGCTGCGCCACCCAAAGGCTTGGAACTGGTTTATTCCTTGCTTTCAACATGCCGAGCTGCGCTCGGAGGACAGGCGAGGGCGCCTGTCCCCACGTAAGTTTCTCCAGCAGTAACAGATTTTTTGCGGACCGCAAAACTCAGCAGTCTTGGCGCCGAAAGGGATTCCTCCTCTTCGCAAAGAGCGCTCAGGGTCGGAATGACAATTACATTTAATGACAATTACATTTTTAGAACAGACTGAACGAAGCGCCTCCACCCCATGCAAAATTTAACGATTGATATTCGGGAACTGATTGCTTTCTGCGACGAGGAAGGCAGTGCGCGGCGGCATGCCAAGGCGGCGAAGGAGATCGTTGGGGACGAACTGGCGCTTCCGCTGCTGGTGCGGTATTTTCGGGAGCGGCGGCGGGAGGCGGAGGTGCTGGAGGAGCCTTGCGTCTCCGGGAATTCGCGGGGGCCGCGGTTGAGTGGGTGGCTGCATGTGAAGGCACCGGGAGCGGGAATGCTGTATCAGGTGCAGGTGAAGACGTGGTCGCGGCTGTCAGTACGGGGCCGGCATTTGGATCTGGATGCTGCTCCGGCGGAGATTGCGCGCTTCAAGATGCAGCGTTGGGAACGGTATTGGGATGAGGGGCGGTTTACGGATAGCGAGCTGAATCAGGTACTGACACCGATGGCTGCGCCGTTGGCCGGAGTTCCGGTAGAGCCGATGGCGTGTTTGTGGGATGCCGTGCATCCGAAGGGCGGGCTGGAGGCGTTTTTCTCGACGGAGTGTGTCGGGTCGTTTTTCCAAAAAGTGAACGTGTTTTCGATATTCACGTTTTTGCGGAGCAAGAATGTGCCGTCGATACAGGTGGAAGTGCCGGATCACAGCGATGGGTTGCGGTGGCTGGCTGGGGAGATTCCTGGGTGGAAGATCAACGGGGTTTAACCACAGAGGTCACAGAGGTACACGGAGGAATTCGCGGCTAAGAGCCGATTCCTCAGGGCTGCAGCCCTTTGGAATGACAATATTTAGGCGACAGAATTTAGGCGACAGATTTTGCGTTATTGGTTTTGCGTTTGCGTGCTTGGTTTTACGTTTCTGACTTTGCGGTCTTAACTGCGCCTATTGATTCTGCTGCGGTTGGACGATTGTGCCTGGGCGTAGTTGCTGTTGCTGGATTTTTACGCCTTCCTGCTGGGCCGACTGATCGGGTTGGGCTTCTTCCGCAGGGTCTGGGCTATCGGCGTTGGGATCATCCGTATTTTCGGCGTTGTCCTGATTGGCATCGGGGGCGTTGGGATCCTGTGGCTGCACTTGGGCGGCAACACTATTCGGCATACCTTGTTGCGGCTGGAATTGTGGCGGGAATTGCGGGGCTTCGTTCTGGCCTCCGGCCTGCGGAGGAGCCGAGCCGCGCGCGGTCAGCACAACCCTCGACAGCGCAGAGGGATCGTTGGCGGGACTCAACATTACGTAATTGAAATGAGAGCCATTGAGTAGATCGGTCATGACGTCGCGAGCGGGACCGGGGCCCAGACGACCGACAACACGCTCGCTGGTATCGCCCGAGCTGATATCAAAGGTCGCGCCGGTGTTCTTTTCGACGGCGGTGAGAATGTCCCTGAGAGTCGAGTTCTTGGCATCGATCAGGAGCTGACCGTTTTCATAGCTGACTTGCGGAGGGACGGCCGACTCGCGAGCGGGTACCGAAGGAATTGGAGGCGCGGGAGCCGGAGCGGTGATTTGAGCTGGCTTTTGGGCGTGATGCGGACGGTGTTGCGTAGCGAAGGCGCTGCTCGCGAAAAATACCACCAAACCGAGAAAACCTACCGTCACCGTGCGCTGCTTCATCATGGCGTAACCCCAGTTCCGGCGGGCCCGAGAGCGCCGGACAAGCTCAATTCTAGCACTGCTGGCAAGCCTTCTGGACACCTGGGAGAATCGGCGGTGTAGAGGGCTAAGACAGCTCTCCGAGATAGAACGGCATCGTACAATCATCTTGCAAAATATGTGGCGGAATTGGCGGAACCCGGGAGCTGGGCGGACGGCGAGGTCGGGGTGTAAGTTGTTCATCTGTCTGGCTTTGGCTCTGGTTGGCGGCGCGCAGGCGCAAACCTGCAGCACGGACGAGGAAATGGACGCCCCGACCCATACGGCGTTGCAAGCAACGGCTCAGCGGTATTTCGCGTTAGCGGCCAAGGGGGATGTGGGGGCGCTGCGGGAGAATTCCATTGCGAGCGTGGCGGGGAATTTTTCTGGCATCGCAGGAGCGGTGCAAGGGAACCAAGCCAACTTGGCGACCGGAAAGGCGACGCCGCGGTCCGCCTTTGCGTTGACGATCGAAGAGCAACCGGCGGGACAAGCGGCTCCGAGTGGGTTGGAATTCTTCTGCGGAGCCTTTGGCAAGTCGGGACAGACGGCATCGAGTGCGGTGTTTGTGTTGACGGATCTTCCGGTGGGGCGGTATGCGGTGGTGATTTTGGATGTAGCCGCGTTGGATGGGAAGAGTGATCCTTATGTCGTGTCGTTCGTGCTGCAGCAGGTGGCAGGGGATTGGAAGCTGGGCGGCTTCTACGCCAAGGCTGCGCAGGCGGGTGGTCACGACAGCACGTGGTTTAGGGAACGGGCGCGCGCATTTGCGGCCAAGGGCGAAACGCACAATGCCTGGTTCTATTTTCTGGCGGCGCGGAGCCTGGCGACCTTTGTTCCATTCATGAGTACGCGGGAAACGGACACCCTGTACGACGAGTCGCAGAAAATCATGCCGGCGGATCTGCCCGGAGACAAACCGCTGGAATTGCTGGCGGGCGGCAAAAGCTACAAGATCAAGACGATTTTTGCTTACGGCGTTGCGGGAGAAGTGAATCTGATTGCGAAATACGATTGGCCCGATGTCTCCGATGCGACGAAGACTTATGCGGAGAATCAGGCGGTGGCGCGGGCCATGGTGGCCAAGTGGCCGGAGCTGCGAGACGGGTTTTCCGCAATTGTGACGCGAGCGACGGAAGCCTCGGGACGGGATTATGGAACGCTGGTTGCGGTTCAGGATTTGAAGTAGAGTTTTCGGCGAGGTTGACCTCAGCGGCTAGAGCCGTTTTGTTGGGACGGTTATCGCAGCGCTGAAGCGCTGCGCCGCCCAAAAGCTTAGAGCAGATTCATTTCTGGCTTTAACATGCCGAGCTGCGCTCGGAGGACAGGCGAGGGCGCCTGCCCCCGCGTGAATATCTCACCCTAAAGCAGGTCCCTCCACTCCACAGTTGCTTTGCTTCGCGAAGCAACTCCTCCGGTCGGGATGACAGATTTTTTTATGATCGGGATGAACAAAGTTGTTGGGTCGGTATGACAAACTCTCTTTTGTATCAAAATGGCAAACTTTTTTGGGGTCGGCAAGCAGCAGGACGCTGGGGTCGTGCGGAAATGGCCTTTTGCGTTGCGCACGGCGAGGACGCTCATGTCTGTTTTTTTATGCAATTTTTTATGGAACGTCTTCGAAGACACAGTCTTGAGGCGATTTGTCGGGGCGGAGGCGAAGGAAGACGGGGGCACGGAGTTTTTTGCCGGCGGCACCTTCGTTGGTCCACTCGCCGAATTTGATTTCCGCTACTAGTTCCGGTTTGATCCAATGGACCTCGCGGAGGGCTTCTACTTTGCCGGAGAAGGGACTCTTCTTGGTTTCGCGCTTGCTGAGTTCTTTCCATACTTCGCGCTGCGAATCTTCGTCGAAACCGCTGCCTGCCTGGCCTACGTGGATTAGCTGGCCTTTCTCGTTGTAGAGGCCGAGGACGAGCGAACCGAAAAATTCGCGTGAGCCTTTGGGCTTGGTATAGCCGCCGATTACGCACTCGATGCTGTGGGTGATTTTGATTTTGAGCCAGTTGTTGCTGCGACGCTCTTCATAAATGCTGGCACGGCGCTTGGCGACTATGCCTTCGAGGCCCTTCTGTTTGGCGGCTTCGAAGAGAGCGATTCCCTGCCCTTCGTAGTGATCGGAGTAGCGGAGGATTTCGTTGGGTTCGGATTCATTCGAGGCGATAAGGCTGGCGAGTTTCTTCTTGCGTTCCTCTAATGGAAGCCTGCGGAAATCGCTGCCATCGAGGTAGAGCAGGTCGAAGGCGTAGTAAATGACTGCGACGTTTGGGTCTCTCGCGGTGCGCTTGCTGGGTGACTTGAAGCCGGAACGTTGCTGCATGCGGCTGAAGGACGAGCGGCCTTCTTCGTCGAGAGCGACGATCTCTCCGTCGAGGACGGCTGTGGTTGCTTTGAGGTGGCGGGGAATTTCGGCTAGTTCAGGGTACTGTGGTGTGAGGTCGTTCTGGTTTCGGGACACCAGGCGAATTTTTCCCTTTTCGATGAAGGCCACCGCGCGGTAGCCGTCCCATTTGATTTCGAAGAGCCAGGCATCGTTGTTGAAAGGCTTGTCCGTGGTGGTGGCTAACATGGGGTGGATTGTGGCGGGCATGGGCCTCACTACTGGGGACGCGGGGGAAACCTTTTTCACCACAGAGGACGCAGAGGGCACGGAGGAGAATAGGTCTGGTTGGGGATCTTTGGTTTGAGAGCTCTCGGATTTCTCGCCGATTGTTTTCGAGTTGTCTTTGGTGATTGGCTTTTTATCTTCGGATTTCTTATCAACCGCTTCCGGTTCTTCAGCAGCAATCGGCGCCGGTGACATATTTCTCTTCGCATCCAGCTTGGCGACTGCATCCGCTAACCACGGGGCCTTGAGCTTGCCGCTGCGCCCACCTGGGCGGCTGACCCAGGTCGCATCGTGCTGTTGGGCGATCTCGCGCATGGTGCGGCCCGTGAGGGCGGAGGAGTCGTCGTTTTCGGCGTCATAGCCTTCTTCGACCTGGTCGTCGCGTTTTTTGATGAGCAGCCACTCGTTGCCCTTACTTCCGGGGCGGCGGCCCTTCATTTTGACGATGGCAAAATCTCCGTGGAGCTTTTTGCCTTCAAGTCGAAATTTGAGATCGCCCTGCGCGAGCATGGCGAGGGCTTCCTGATCGGTGGTGGGAAGATATTTGCCGGCTACCGGCTTGGGGGAAAGCGGCTGCCAGGTGCCGACATCCCAGACCATGACCGTGCCGGCGCCGTAGTTGCCTTCTGGAATGATGCCCTCGAAGTCGAAGTAAGAAACGGGATGATCCTCGACTTGCATGGCGAGACGCTTGTCGTCGGGATCGAGCGAGGGGCCTTTGGGAACGGCCCAAGACTTTAGGACGCCTTCCATTTCGAGGCGGAAGTCGTAGTGCAGGCGGGAGGCTTCATGGCGCTGGACGACGAAGCGGTGACCGGAGTTGGGTTCCAGCTTGGGCGGAGGCTCCGGCGTGGCCTCGAAGCGGCGCTTGCGCTGGTATTCGTCGAGGGACATGGAGGAATTCTACTGCGGCTTACCAC
>Ga0209068_10001839_pt1 | contig 10516 bp, 10 predicted proteins | sample ColStrG_CSR_2012_FD_187200 | JGI IMG/M metagenome (GOLD analysis project Ga0209068, IMG submission 187200) | Freshwater sediment microbial communities in response to fracking from Pennsylvania, USA - Cold Stream Run_MetaG_CSR_2012 (SPAdes)... | ecosystem: Environmental > Aquatic > Freshwater >...
GGCCAGCCCGCCCGCCGCACCTGACCCCACCAGGTCGCGCACGTCGACCCCATGGTCATGGAGGTAGACATCGGCCAACCGTTCCAAGCGTCCCGTCAGCAGCCGCACCTGCGACGGGGTCGCCCCCTTCTGAGGGGAAAACACGGCGGCGGCGTCGACAAAGGTGGTGCGCACATCGCAGGCCACCACGAGATCGACACCGCGCAACCGCTGCAGCGGATAGAGCGCGCGCAGAGCCCCCAGCCCTCCATCGGTCGAGGCCGAGCCACCGACGCCCACCACGATGTGGCGAGCGCCGCTCTCCACGGCCTGGGCGATGAGCTCACCAGTTCCGGTGGTCGATGACGCTACGGGGTCGTTGCCTTCGGACCCGCCGGCCAACAACAGACCCGAGGCTCGGGCCATTTCGATGACGGCCCGATGACGCTCATAGCGCCACGGCGCCTCCACCGGCCAGCCGAGCGGCCCGGTCACCGTGGTCACGCGATTGGGTCCACCCAGGGCATCCAGGGTCCCTTCGCCTCCGTCGGCCATCGGGACCTGATCGCAGGTATGGCCGAGCGACTCCACGGCCCGAGCGATGGCGGCCGCGGCTTCAGCCGCGGTGGCGGTACCGCGAAACTTGTCGGGGGCGGCGACGACGTGCACGACCGCCATCCTGACCGGACCCCACCCTCGGTGCACGACCCGAGGCTCGCTCCTGGTCGCGGACGCGTCGGGCCTGAGGCATGATCGACCCGTGACCATCCCCTCGGCCCCGCGTGGACGTCCCATCGTGATCGCCTCCAACCGGGGGCCCCTGTCGTTCCGGGTGGGTGAGGACGGCCAGCCGGTAGCCCGCCGAGGTGCCGGCGGCCTCGTTTCTGGTCTGGCGCCGTTGGTTGCCGGCACCGAGACCACCTGGATCGCCGCGGCCATGAGCGAGGTTGACCGCCAGGTGGCGGCCGCCGGTCTGATCGAAGCCGAGGGCTTCCGAGTGCGACTCCTGCCCATCGACGCCGACATCTACCGCATGGCCTACGACGTCGTGGGCAACGCCACCCTGTGGTTCGTGCACCACGGCTTGTTCGACCTGGCCCGTCGGCCCCGCTTCGATCATCGTTTCGCCGAGGCCTGGGCCGCCTACCGGGAGATGAACCATGCCTTCGCCGATGCCATCGCCGACGACGCGCCCCAGGGGGCGGCCGTGCTGGTGCAGGACTACCACCTCGCCTTGGTCGGCCTCCGACTCGCGGAGCTCCGGCCCGACCTCCGCACCGTCCATTTCGCCCACACCCCCTTCGCAGAGCCCGACCTCATCAACGTGCTTCCCGACGCCGTGGCCCACGAACTGTTGGACGGCCTCGCCGGTTACCACGCCTGCGGATTCCACACCCAGCGCTGGTCCGACGCGTTCACCGCATCGTGTCGCGACGTGATCGGACATGCGCCCACCACCTTCATCGCCCCGCTGGCGCCCGACCCGGCTGACCTCGCCCGGGTGGCCAGCTCACCGGCCTGCAACGAGGCCCTGGTCGCCCTCGACGTCGAGATCGGCGATCGTGCGCTGATCGTGCGCGTTGATCGCATCGAGCTGTCCAAGAATCTGATCCGCGGGTTCCACGCCTTCGACGACCTGCTCGAGCGCTACCCCCAATGGCGGGAGCGAGTCATCTTCGGCGCCTTCATCTATCCCTCCCGCGAAGGCCTGCCCGAATATCTTGCCTACCGCCAGGAGGTCGAATCCGTCATCGCCGCTATCAACCGCCGATGGGCGACCCCGACGTGGACGCCGATCCTGGCCGATCTCACCGATGACTTCCCCCGCTCGGTGGCGGCGCTACGGCGCTACGACGTGCTGCTGGTCAATCCCATCCGTGACGGGCTGAACCTGGTGGCCAAGGAGGGGGCATTGGTCAACCAGCGCGACGGGCTCGTCGCCCTGAGCCCGGAGGCCGGTGCCTGGGCCGAATTGGCTGGCGCCGTGCGCCGGGTGCACCCCTATGACATCTCGGGCACCGCTGACGTCCTGGCCGCGGCGCTGGAGGCGGGCCCCGTCGAGCGCGCCACCGAATCCGCCGCGCTACGCCAGTTGGCCCTGGCCCGGACCCCGGCCGACTGGCTCGCCGATCAGCTCACCGCCGCCGACGCCTGAGCTCAGGGAGCGGCAAGGGCCTCCAGCACGGCGAGCGCCCCGGTCGGACCATCGACCACGAGGTCAGCCCGATCGAGGAGCTCGGGCGAGGACTCGGGGCTGCGGACCGCCACCCGAACGGTGACAACCCCGGCGGCGGCCAACTCGTCGAGCGCATCGAAGGCCGGCAGATCACCGACGTCATCGCCGATGAAGATGACGGCGCTCAGCCCCTCGGCCAGCTCGAGGAGTGTCGACCCCTTGTCCACCGGGATCGGCGGGTGGAGCTCGAACGACATCTTGGCGGCGCGCACCTCAAGACCGGTGCGGGCCGCCTGCCCCTCGGCCCATGCCCGCACCTCATCAGCGCGATCGGGTCGCTCCCGATAGTGCACCGTCACCGAGAGTCCCTTGGCCTCCATGCGCATGCCCTCGGGTGCCGTCGCCGCGCTCTGGGCCACGACGTCATCGATGACCTCCCGCCACACGCCGGCCGACGGATGATCCTGACGCTGGCGGCCGATCACCCGCTCCAGGCCGTAGATCCCGACGAGCGCGACGTCGGGGCCGAAGGTGGGCTGGAGGAAGCCGACCGGTCGACCGGACACGATCCCGACCCGGGCGTAGCGGCTAGCCAGGGCATCGAGCACGGCGACCGCCCCAGGGAGCGGGACGGCGTCGCCGGGCTCGGCCACGATGAGCGCCAACGTCCCGTCGAAATCGCTGAAGACCCCGCTGCGGTCCGGCGCGTCGCGCATCGGAGCCAGCACGGCGAACAGGTCACCGCCAGCCACGACGTCAGGGGGCGGCAGTAGTGGTGGTGTCCGCCGCCGCGGTGGTCGTGGTGGCTCCGGGCGTCGCTAGTCTGCCGTCGGTGCCGATGATGACGAGCACCGTCGCCCCCTTGAGGTCGGCCACCGGTGCGGGCGACGGCATGGGCAACACCGCGGTGGCGTCCAAGCCGAGGGCGGCGGCCACGGCGGTGGCCTGAGCCTCAAAGCCGGGGGCGTAGTAGACGGCGCTGGCGACCGCGGTCGGCGCGTTGCCGACCTGCACGCCGACGTAGCCCTTGGCCCCGAGCGCGTCGGCGACCAGCCGAGCACCGGACTTGGTGCCGCTGGCATTGGCCGAGAAGACCTTCACGGTGGCCGGATCGACCGCCAACGTCGTCTGGGTGGTTTCGGTGACGGGCACGTCGCCGCCCTGGTTGGCATCGGTGTTCGTGGCCGACTCGGACTTGGTGGTGCTGACGAATCCACCATCATCGCTGAAGCCCTTGTACAGCAGGACCGCTCCGATGAGCACGGCTACGGCGACCAGCACGGCCCCGGCCGCCGTACCGCGCTTGTCGGTGGGGTCGCGGTCGGGTGCGGGCCTGGGAGCGACGCCCCCCGGGTCGCTCACCGGCCTGGGTGCTCGTTCGCCTGGTATCCCTCACTACGGGCTCGGCGACGGCGATCGCGAAGGCGCCGGAGGCGACGCACCACGAGCGGGTCGTAGGCGTAGGCCTCATCGGACTCGAGCAGGTCGTTCAGGATCTGATAATACCGGGCGCCGGACAGCTCGAAGCGCTCACGAATGGCGGCTTCCTTGGGGCCAGATTCTGTCCACCACGAGCGTTCGAAATCGAGGATCGCCCGGTCGCGGTCAGTGAGCTCCATGCGGGGAACTGTGCTGCACTGGCCACCCCAATGCAAGGACCCTCGACCCGCGGGGTGCCTCTGTCGAGGCGCCTCGGTGCCCTCAGGGGCGTTCAGCTCGCCGACTACGATCCCTTTGCCCGCCCGGGTAGCTCAGCTGGCCAGAGCGCCGCTCTTGTAAAGCGGATGTCCGGGGTTCGAATCCCCGCCCGGGCTCCAGGATCTCTCACTCACAGCCATCACGAATCCCAACTCAATCCCAGCTGCGGGACTAGTACGCCAGCAATGCGTGGATCGATTCGAGAAGGCACCGGACCTCTAGGAGTTGCGGGTCTACCTCGGCCTTGACCCGGTTACTGGGAAGAGACGACCGGTCAGCCGCACATTCCACGTGGGAAGACGATCAGGCGGGCCGGGTCGCGGGGCGGTCGACGTGCCGATCGGGCGTCATGAAGCGAGGTCGTGGCGGTGATGGCATCGCCTCAGCGGCGACGCAAGCGCTCGGCAGGGAGTCGGAGGTCGGCGGACATCGCCCTGCGCCCGGGCCTGGACCAGCGCCATTTATCGAAACGCTCGCGAGGCGGCGTACTTCGGCACGTACCACTCGCCTCAGGCGAGCAGACTCGGTGAGCATTATCCGCCGCGTGCTGGCCTGACCCCGGCTGGACAGTCAACACACTCGGGAAAGCCTACGGTTCGCCGTCGTGAACCTCGCCCACCAGCTGCGACACCTCTTCACGCTGCTCTCGTTCCACAACGCACCTCGGTGGCTCGACCTCCTCGATCTCACCATGTTGGATCAACCACAGCTGCAAGAGGCGAGTCTCCGTGCCCTTTCCCGACTCGACGAGCTCGTCGTGGGAGACCGGGAAGATAGCTCCATCGGCGACGAGGACATTCTCATGGTCGTGGCGAGCTTCCTCAGCGACCTTGGCCTCGACGAGGTCGACCGAGGGTACGTGATGCGGTACGTCACGACGCAGCTCAACAAGGGCGGCCTGGACTGGACCCTTCAGAGCAACTGGACTCGCCTGCTCTGGCACGTGCGCTACCAGGCCGATCCCACCCAGCCGGACGTTTTGGCACCTCAGCAGCGAGTGGCTTTGCGTGAAGCGATCGGGTCGGAGATGCCGAGGGACCGGTGGGGTGCCGTGTTCGTGGACTTCGAGGATGAACTGACCGCCGAGGAGAGCCAGATCCACGAGCATGGTGGCATCCAGTTCGAGCAGCTCGTGTGGCGGCGAGGCTTTGAACGGACCTGGGAGCGGGTGGTCGCCGTGCTTCCAGAGGCCGAGGTTGACGAGCTGCGGCGATGGGCCGAGGTTCATGACGACCAGGCAGGGCTGACGGTGCGCTACTACTTCGGCGGGAGGTTGCCGCACCCGTCCGAGGAGCTGGACCTCTTGAACGGTCGATAACTGGACGGCGTACTTCGCGCGGTTCTCCCCACCCGGACCTCGCCGCCGAGGCGAGCGACATTGCCGGGAGTAGTGCGGCACTTATCCGTCGCCTTCAGCCCTAGGCTCCCGCCGTCCGATACTCATCACATGGGGACGGGAGCGGAGATTTGAGGCCTGAGACAGCCACCCGGATCAGGAGAGGCGTTCTCGCCGGGGCGGTCATGACGGCGGCACTCTTATGCAGCTCGCTCCTCGTCGCGTGTTCATCCGGCGATACTGGTGCCGCCGATGGCCCACCCACGCTCGTGATGACCAACGATCAGGTACCGGACCCCTGCAAGTTGCTTACGGCACAGGAAGTTGGCGAGGCTTTCGGGAGCCCTGTCACCGGGTCGGAGACCGCGGGGCCGCCGGTCGTGCCGTTCGGACAGCGAGATTGCTTCTGGGGTCCGCCTGGGGGGTCGGGACTCGTGAGCTTGGGGGTAGTCACGAGCGCCGGATTGGCAGCGGGCATCGCTGCCGAACCAACCGGCGCCTTCAAGAACTTGGACGGAGCTGACAGGGCGTTCGCCACGCTATTCAGTGGTCAGCCCAGGCCGACCCCATCGGTGACGAACAAATGGGTAACCAGTGCAGGCCTCACCACCGTGACAGTCCTGTCGGGCGACACCGTTCTAAGCCTCGGCTTTCTCGACGGTGCCCTTGGCAACGACTCGCGCCAGGCAATGCTCGTCGAGAAGGCGCTCGCACGACTTGAATCGCCGACCACCGATACGACCGGGGGATGAGCCCGCTCAGAACCCACACACTGACGCGGCAGGGATTGCCTGAGCGCATGCCACTTTGGCGGCGTACTCCTCTCACTTCTCCCCAGCCCGGCCTCGCCGCCGAGGGGATGACGTATGCCGGGATGCGCTCTCGAACTGATCTAGCTCAGAACCCATTCGACCTTCGATAAGGTTCGGCCGCGGGAGTGGTCGAGGTGTTGAAGCGATCGGTTGGATCGCGTCGAGAGGAGCAAGTGATGTCGACCATCGTGGTGCAGTATCAAACCAAGCCGGAGCGAGCCGATGAGAATCAGCGGATGATCGAGGCGGTGTTCGACGAACTGGAAGCGCGCGAGCCCAGGGGCTTCACTTACAAGGTCTTTCGTCTCGAGGACGGCGTGAGCTTCATCCACGTGGTGATCGAGCACGACATCGACGACCCCGAATCGCTCGACGCCGTGCCGGCCTTCCAAGCCTTCGTGGCCAACATCGCCGAGCGTTGCGAGGTTCCTCCGGCCGCGTCTGGAGCAACGATCGTGGGCGGCTACCGCTGACCTGCCCGGTTCGTCCGTCGGTCTCTCACGACCGCCCGGAGCCGGGCACGGCGCACTTCGTACCGTTCTCCACAGCGCGGCGACGCCGCCGACGCGATGACCTTTGCCGGTTCTCCCGTCGCTAAAGGTTGGGGACGGGTGGCTATCTCTTGGCCACCGTGTTTGTCCTGAACACGGCGAGCGTCCCGAGACGGGCGGTCCAGCTGATCGTGATGGGAAGATCGGGGCACGAGGCTCGGAGGGCTTCGGTGAACTCCACGAATCCCGGACGGCTGACCACCAGGATCGGCTCCGATGCCTCGTCCTACATGACCGGGGCGCTCGGGTGGCCACCCACCTCGACCACTTCGAGGCCCAGTAACAGTCGTGCGCCACGGACGCGTCTGATCTGGTCGAGGGGCGCCCGATGGGTCGACGACAGGAACCGCCACGCGATGGTGTCGGAGTCGATCTCCACGCTCCAAGCCAACCGCCAGGTGAGCAGCCACAACTGCCCGATCAACACGGCATTCACCGCCAACGCCGCGCTCAACGAGGCCGGATGGTCCGAGAAGACGCTGGTGAACATCACGGCGTCCGCGATCACCAGGAAGCTGCCGCAGAGAACTACCCCACTCGTCATGAAAGCCTTCGGTGCGTACAGGATGCTCTTCACCTCGCCCGCCGCATCGCTCCATTCTCCACCATCACCGATGCGGCGTGTATCGCTAACTTCTCCCCAGCCACCCTCGTCGCCGAGGCGACGACGATGGCCGGTTGCGCGTCAGCCGCGACTGGCTTGGAGGCGAATTCCCGTTGACGCCAGGGTCTAGGTGACCCACAGTGGCTGTTCTATGGCACACCCCCATGCCGCCGAGCGGCCGCTCCAGGGCCAAGCCCTGTCGAGGCCCATCGCTTCGGCGTGCCCCCCCCTGGATGACCAAAGGGTCACTACGGGACGACGACGGCGTGCCAATCCTGGCAGGCCTGTCGAGCACTGTTAGTTCCAGCGCACGAGGTGCCATAGCCAGCGTTTCGGTGGTCGAACCTGCGGCGCAGTACCCCTGCTGGTTCCACCTGCGACCGCCGCTGGCGCCACGTCGACGTGGCCGAATGGACAAGGCACCGGTCTCCTAAACCGGAGGTTGCAGGTTCGATCCCTGCCGTCGACGCTCAACTCGCCGTAGCTCAGCGGATCAGAGCACCGCCTTCCGAAGGCGGGGGTCGCACGTTCGAGTCGTGCCGGCGAGGCCCCGTCGGATCTCCGTCACCGTAGGTCCGAACAACCCAGACGCGCCGGAGCCAGGTTGGCACCGTGGGCCTGCAAAGCCTGCTGTGAGGGTTCGAGTCCCTCCCGGCGCTCCATCAGAAACGACAACAGATGGCGAGCAAACTCCGCCCACTTTCCCGCAGGCCGACCTCGGCGCCGAGGCGATGACGTATGCCGGATACACGCGGCGTCCAGACCTGAAGCTCCCGTTGCAGTGTGTGGAAGGCTTGATTCATGAGTCTCTATGTCGTGATCCAATGGTCGGTCACCGAGGGTGAGGAGGCGACGATCGAGAGCTCGCTCGGCATCATCCGTGACCACATCAGGTCGGAACACCCCGGCATTCTCAGCGTGAGGATGTTTCGTCAATTCGCCGGGGGGCGCCCCCACCGGGCCTACGACTGGTGGGAGGAGTACGAGAGCCTCACCTCGCTCGAACAGCAGACCGCGACACCAGAGTGCGACGCGGTGTGGCTCCCCATCCGCGAGATCGCGGTGCCCGGCTCCTTCCGGCAAAGCATCTGGAGCGATGCGGGGAAGGCCGTCTGGTTGGATCGCTGACCGGGGCGTCGTCATACGCCGCGCTGAGAGCGGTCGGCGGGGCACCCAGGCTGGATCCTTGCGCAGTATGTCCGGGCGGACCTCGTTCGCCTCCTCGGCTGAAGAGAACCCTCCGAGGAGCATGCGCGTCGCAACCCCCCTGCGGTGGCTCGCGGACCCGCCGCCACCCGCTAGGCGCTCAGTTCCTCCCGCTCGCCGTCGGTGAGGAGTCCCTTAGGTGCGATGTAGCGGTAGGCGTCTTCGACTATGGCGGCGATCTCACCCCAGTCGACCTTGTGCGTGCCGGATGCGTCGAAGTACACCCCAAGTCACCCGGAGAAGATCCCACTCGCTGAGGTGGGCGGCGCAAAGAATCGAATGGGTTCGGCAATAACCATCGCCTCTTGCACGCCGGGAGGCGCCGGACACCACGCCCACGCCTTGGGTCGCGCTCGTGCCGCCGATGGTCGACCAACGGCAGCGCGAGCCGCTTGGGGGGCACGCAGCCGAGTACACCGACCGGACGACTGCCAGGTGGGCGGCTAGGTTGCTGCGCGATCGTCAGCCAGAAAGCAGAAAACCGTGGACAGCGACACCGAAGACACGTCGGGAGGGGACCAGTCCGACGACCAGCCCCTGGTGGTGGCCGAGACGGCGCCAGCGTCGACCGCGTCCTCGGGCGGTGGTAACGGCGGCGACGCCGATGACGACGGGCGCGGCGACGGCGACGGCGACGGCGATGAGGACTGGGAGCGGGTGCTCGCCCAGGTGTCGAGGGACACAGCCATGACCAAGATGCTCGTCGCGATCCTCCTCGCCGTGGTGGTGGTCGCCTCCGTGGTTCTCGGCGTCCTGATTCGCACGGGCGACAAGACCACCGGGACGGCGACGGTCACCACGTCGACCGCGGCGCCGACGTCGACCGTTGCGGCCCTCGCGTCGGTAGCGGGCCAGCCCTGTGTCGCGATGGTCGACCCAGCCCCAGCTGGAGCGCCGTCCGTCGATGTGGTGGTCGGACCGGCGCCCACGTCGCTGGTGGTCAAAGACATCAAGCAAGGCACCGGCGCAGAGGCCACAGCCACGAGCACGGTCAGCGTGAACTACGTCGGCGTGGCCTGCTCCACCGGCAAGATCTTCGACGCTTCCTATAAGGGCGGGACGACGACGCCGGCGAGCTTCCCCGTGGCACAAGTGATCCCCGGGTTCGGCAAAGGTGTCACCGGCATGAAGGTCGGTGGTCAACGCCTGATCGGGATCCCGAGCGACCAGGCCTACGGCGCCACGGGTCGAGGGGCCACTATCGCTCCCGACGAGGCGCTCTGGTTCGTCGTCGAACTCACCGCCGTCACTCCCTGATCGGGACCTCGCTGTGCAATTGAAACGCCGCATCCCGCAGGGTCCGCATACTGAGTGACCCGCCACGGCGAATCGGGCGCGGCTAGCTGGCGAAGAAAGAAAGCGGCTCTCGGGCTCGCGTCCCAACTCCATCCCAACTACGGGGCGATACGCCGCTCGACGGGCCAGTACGAGCCGGACCGCAAATGCCACCCTGACCAGCCTATTTGTGTCTGCCTGTCACCCGATGAACAAGCCTGGCGGTATTTGTGAAGCGGATGTCGTGGGTTCGAATCACACCTCGGGCTCTCGTGTGATCTCGGCGCGGTTTAGCGTGGAGGGGATGCTGGCGCGAGTGGTACGTCGATGACGACCGAGAGCGTGACGGCGCTGTTCACCGACATGGTCGGCTCCACCGCATTGGCGTCGGCTATGGCGCCGGACGAGGCCGACGAGCTGCGACGCGGGCATTTCTCGATCTTGCGCCAAGCGGTCGCAGAGGCGGGCGGTACCGAGGTCAAGAACCTCGGCGACGGCCTGATGGTGGTATTCGCGACCGCGTCAGCGGCACTGTCGTGCGCGGTTGGGATGCAGCAGGGTGTCGATCGCGATAATCGTGTGCGGCGACACTCGGTGGGCTTGCGGGTGGGGTTGAGCGCGGGCGAGGTGATCCGCGAGGACGATGACTATTTCGGGGATCCCGTGATCGAGGCTGCCCGCCTGTGTGCCGCGTGCGAGAGCGCCCAGATTCTTGCCGCTGATGTGGTCCGGGCGCTGGCCGGTCGCCGTAGCCGCCACGTCTGTCATCCGCTTGGGGAACTCGCGTTGAAGGGTCTGCCCGATCCAGTTCTGACGGTTGAGGTTGCTTGGGAGTCGCTCAGTACCGCTTCGCACACCGTGCCCTTGCCCGGTCGTCTC
>Ga0209068_10001842_pt1 | contig 10512 bp, 6 predicted proteins | sample ColStrG_CSR_2012_FD_187200 | JGI IMG/M metagenome (GOLD analysis project Ga0209068, IMG submission 187200) | Freshwater sediment microbial communities in response to fracking from Pennsylvania, USA - Cold Stream Run_MetaG_CSR_2012 (SPAdes)... | ecosystem: Environmental > Aquatic > Freshwater >...
ATCTCGAGCTGGGCAGCGGAAACACCGGCGGATCCAACCTGGGCAGCGGCAATACCGGCGATCTCAACGTGGGCAGCGGAAACCGCGGAAGCTACAACCTGGGCAGCGGCAACGGACCGGACAACGGGACCATGCCGAGCAACTTCAACCTGGGCAGCGGAAACACCGGCAGCTCCAACCTGGGCAGCGGAAACATCGGCAACTCGAACGTGGGTAGCGGAAACAACGGCAGCACGAATTTGGGGAACGGAAACACCGGCCAGACGAATTTCGGCAGCGGGAATCATGGGAGTGGCAATGCCGGCTTCGGAAACTTTGGCAACAGCAACGTCGGCTCAGGGAACGCCGGCAACAACAACGTGGGATCCGGAAACACCGGTAACGGGAACATCGGGTTCGGGAACCACGGCAACGGCGACATCGGCTTTGGCCTGACGGGCGACAACCAGGTGGGCTTCGGCGGCCTGAACTCAGGCACCGGAAACATTGGCTTCGGCAACTCGGGCAACAACAACATCGGCTTTTTCAACTCGGGCAACGGCAATGTCGGCTTCGGGAACTCAGGTGCGACGGACACAGGGTTCGGGAACTCGGGCAACGTTGACACCGGGGTCGGGAACTCGGGTGCGACGAACACTGGGTTCGGGAACGCGGGCTCGGCAAACACGGGCGGCTTCAACTCGGGCAGCTTCAACTCGGGCAACTTTAATGCGGGCTACTTCGACGTGGGTAGCTTCAACGCGGACGTCGGAGACACCGGCTTGTTCAACTCGGGCGCAGCAAACACCGGGTTCTTCAACTCGGGCATCACCAACTCGGGTAGCTTCAACTCGGGCGGCACGTTGACGATCGCCGGCAACACGGGCTTCTTCAACGCGGGTGATACCAACACGGGCTTCGCGAATTCGGGCTCCACCAACACGGGCGGCTTCAATTCGGGCAGCCTCAACACGGGCTTCGGCGAGACCGGCACCCCAGCTGTTTCGAACTCGGGCTTCGGAAATAGCGGCAATGGCAACTCGGGCTTCTTCAACTCGGGCATCGGCAACTCGGGCTTCGAAAACTCGGGCCCCGGCGGTCACAATTCGGGCTTCCGTAACTCTGATGTCGGGGGGTACAACACGGGCGTCGGAAACTCGGGCGGCAACGGCAATACGGGCTTCTTCAACTCCGGCGCCAACGGTTTCGACTCGGGCTTCTTCAACTCGGGTGCCGGTGGTTTCAACGCGGGATACTTCAACTCGGGCGACGGCGGTTTCAACACGGGCTTTTTCAACTCGGGCGACGGCGGTTTCAATACGGGCCTCGCTAACAACGGAGGCGGCCAGAACTCGGGTGCCGTGAACTCGGGTACCGCCAGCTCTGGCTTCTTCCACCAGTAGCTTCGGCTTGAAAATCGGTTGCTAGAAGCGATAGCGCAAGATCCGGCCCTACGAACGGCTCGGATGTGAACGCCCGCACCCGCTCGTCGAGCATCTTGGCGCGCAGCGCCGAGTGGCATACCACGCTAGGGCAAACGGCCCAAAGTCGTCGGTTAGCCGTCGATCGGTTTGCCAGACGACGGCAAGCCCCTATTCTTGCAGCATCTGGTGGGTTACTCGAGATCAAGGGGCCCGATGACAGCGGATGCCACCTGCACGGCATGCGGGATCGAACTCCGGGAGGGCGCGCGATTCTGTGACGGCTGCGGGGCGCCCACAACCCAGCAGCACTCGGCGGAATACAAGCAAGTGACGGTGCTGTTCGCCGACGTGGTGCATTCGATGGGCATCGCCCGGGCGGTAGGGGCGGAACGCCTGCGCGAGATCATGGCGGACCTGTTCGATCGCTGCGCCGCGATCGTCAACCGTTACGGCGGCACAGTGGACAAATTCACCGGCGATGGCATCATGGCCGTTTTCGGCGCACCGATCGCGTTGGAGGATCATGCGGTTCGCGCGTGCTTGACCGCCCTGGACATCCAGAAAACGGCGCACGAGCTCGCCGCGAAGGTGCAAAGCAAAGACGGCGTCCACATCGAACTGCGGGTCGGACTGAACTCGGGCGAGGTGATCGCCGGCGATGTTGGCTCCAGCCCGTGGAGTTACACCGCCGTCGGTCACCAGGTCGGCATGGCGCAGCGGATGGAATCGCTTGCGTCGCCCGGGGGAGTAATGCTCAGCGAGTCGACCGCGCGCCTGGTCGCCGACATCGCAATGCTGGGCGAACCGGAGGGTGGCCACATCAAGGGCGGCGACGAGTTGGTGCCGGCCCGGCCGCTGCTCGCGATGAGGGCCGGGCGCCCGCGCGCGGACCTGCACCGACGGGTATCGACGCTGGTCGGGCGGAAATGGGAGCTCGCCGCATTGGGCGCGATGCTGGATCAGGCGACAGCAGGCCGGGGCCGCGTAGTCGGCGTGGTCGGCCCCGGCGGCATCGGCAAGAGCCGCACCGTCGACGAAGTGGTGGCGATGACCGATACCCGTGGGCACCGGGTTATTACGACGTACTGCGAGTCGCACACCAGCGAAGTCCCGTTCCTGGTGGTGGCCCGGCTGCTGCGGGCGGCGTTCGGGGTGGAGGGCATGAGTGACAACGAGGCCAGGAAAGTGCTGCGCGAGCGGGTCCCCGACGCGGATCCCGCCGACCAGGTGGTTCTCGACGACACGCTGGGAATCCGCGACCCCGCCGACGAACTGCCCGATATCGCCCCCGATGCCCGCCGGCGGCGGTTGACAGCAACGGTAAACACAGTTGTCCTGGCCGTCAAAGCCCCCAGTGTCTACGTCATCGAAGACGCGCATTGGATCGATGAGACCAGCGAATCATTGCTGGCTGACTTTCTGACAGTCGTTCCGCACACCCCCTCGTTGGTGTTGCTCACCTATCGTCCCGAGTACACCGGCGCGTTGAGTCATCTGGCCGGAGCGCAGACGATTTCCCTTGCACCACTTGATGTTCTCGAGACCACGGAATTGGCCAGCCAACTGCTGGGCACCGATCCGTCGGTTGCCGCCCTGACCGCGCGGATTGCCGAACGTTCGGGCGGCAGCCCGCTTTTCGTCGAGGAAATGGTGCGCGATCTGATCGATCGGGGCGTGCTCTCGGGCACCCGCGGTGCGCACGTCAACGCGGGTCATTCAACCGACGTGACCGTGCCGGCCACCCTGCAGGCCGCGATCGCCGCGCGCATCGACCGCCTGGACAGCGCGGCCAAAGCGACGTTGAACGCGGCTGCGGTCATCGGTTTTCGGTTCCGCGCAGACGTGTTGGCGACCTTGGCGGACACCTCGAAGCTGGCCGAGCTGGTGCAGGCCGAGCTGATCGAGCAGATCACCTTTACCGGCCCGGTGGAGTATGCGTTCCGCCAGCCGCTCATTCAGTCGGTGGCCTACCAATCGCAGCTCAAAGCTGGCCGCACCACGCTGCATAAACGCCTGGCGGCCGCACTCACCGAGCGCGACACGACATCGGCGGACGAGAACGCCGCGCTTATCGCCCAGCATCTGGAGGCGGCCGGTGACTTGGCCGCCGCGTTCGGCTGGCACATGCGCGCGGCAACGTGGCTGACCCGCCGCGACATCCGCGCGGCGCGGATGAGCTGGCAACGAGCACGCAACGTTGCCGACGGTCTGCCGAGCGACGATGCCGGGCGTGCTCCGATGCGTATCGCGCCGCGGGCGCTGTTGTGCCTGACCGCTTTCCGGGTCGGCGCCAGCGCCACCGATGGCGGCTTCGAGGAGCTGCAGGAGCTGGCGATCGCGGCCGATGACAAGACGTCACTGGCCATCGGTATGACCGGCCAGATGTCGGCGCTGGTCGCCCACGGGCATTATCAGCAGGCCGCCGCGATGGTCGGCGAATTGATGAGTCTCGCTGACTCGCTTGGTGACTCGATACTGTCGGTCGGGCTCGTTCTGGCCGCCCTCACGGCGAAGTTCGGAACCGGTGAGCTGACCGAAGTCATACGGTTGGCCGACCGGATCATCGTGAACCCTCGAGAAGATATGGCTGAGGGCGCCATCATCTTTGGCTCGCCGCTGACCTTCGCCACGATGCAGCGGGCGGCCGCGCGGATGTGCGGAGGTGCCCCCGGCTGGCGCGACGACGTCGACGCCGCGGTCACGATGAGCAGTGAGATCGAACCCGGATTGCGGGCGGCCTTGTTGCTGTATATCTACGGGATTGGGGTGGCCAACGGGCTCTTGCTTCCCGACGACGCGATGCTCAGCGTGTCGGAGTCCAACCTTCGCGCCGCGGAAGAGCGCGCGGACGAGTTCGCCTTGGCCTCGGCCCGATTCCTGCGTGGCCTCATACTGGCGCAACTCGAAGGAGCGCAGCGTGCCGAAGGTCTCGAGGTGCTTGCCCAGTCGCTCAAGACCGCATTGCATAACCGGATCAACCAGGCAGCGGTACGCCAGCTCAATGTCGAACGCGCCAAAGAGCAGGCGCGAACCGGCGATCTAGACGGGGCGATAACGCTGCTGCGTGACACCGCCGAGCAGCAAACCACCATGGGGTTCCGCGGGGCGGCCAGCACCGCGTTGGTGGAAACGCTGCTGCAACGGGGCCGTCCGTCCGATGTGGACGAGGCGGCTACCGCGATCGAGGAACTGGCCGCCGTCCCCACCGAACCCGCCTTTGTGTTGTTCGACGTTGCGCTGCTGCGGCTTCGGGCATTGGTTGCGCAGGCTCGCGGCGACGAGGCGTCGTACCGCGACTTCGCCGAGCGCTATCGCGCGATGGCAACGTCATTCGGGTTCGAAGGGCATATGGCGTTGGCTCAAGCCATGTGAGTGCCCGGCCGGACCTGCTGCCGCGAGAGTGCAACTGCCGACATCGCTTCTCGGGAAATGTGTCGCCAGTTGCACTTTCGCGGTGAGCTAGAGTGGTTGTTATGCCGCTTGAAGGTGAATACGCGCCCAGCCCCTGGGATTGGTCCCGCGAACAGGCCGACAAATACGCCGAATCCGTGGAGCCGACGCCGCGGACATGAAGGGGATGCCCATCATCCTGCTGACCACGGTCGGCGCCAAGACCGGGAAACTCCGCAAAACTCCGCTGATGCGGGTCGAGCACGAGGGCGAGTACGCGGTCGTCGCATCCCTCGGGGGCGCCCCGAAGAACCCGGTCTGGTACCACAACATCGCTAAAAATCCGCGGGTCGAGTTGCAAGACGGCAGCGTCACCCGCGACTACGAGTCCCGCGAGGTGTTCGGCGACGAGAAGGCCAGCTGGTGGGAGCGCGCCGTCGCCGCCTACCCGGACTACGCCGACTACCAGACGAAGACCGACCGCCAGATTCCGGTGTTCGTGCTGACACCGGTGAGCTGAGCCGTGGCACCATTGACCGGTGTCCGCTGAACTGAGCCAGAGTGGGTCGCCGCTGCCTGTGTTGTCAGCGGCTGACATTGACGGCGCGGCAAAGCGGATCGCCCCGGTGGTCGCGCCCACCCCGCTGCAGTTCAGCGACCGTTTGTCGGCGATCACCGGCGCTCAGGTCTACCTCAAACGCGAAGACCTGCAGGTCGTGCGCTCCTATAAGCTGCGCGGCGCATATAACCTGCTGGTCCAGCTGTCCGACGAGGAATTGGCGGCCGGTGTGGTGTGTTCGTCGGCGGGCAACCACGCGCAGGGCTTCGCGTATGCGTGCCGGACGCTGGGCGTGCACGGCCGCGTCTATGTGCCGGCCAAGACGCCCGCCCAGAAGCGCGACCGGATCCGCTATCACGGCGGGGAGTTCATCGAGCTGATCGTCGGGGGAAAGACCTACGATCTGGCCGCCGAGGCGGCGCATGCCGACGTCGAGCGCACCGGCGCGACGCTGGTGCCGCCATACGACGACCCGCGCACCATGGCCGGTCAGGGCACCATCGCCGTCGAGGTGCTCGACCAACTCGAGAACGAGCCCGATCTGGTGGTGGTCCCGGTGGGCGGCGGCGGCTGCATCGCCGGCATCACCACCTACCTGGCCGAGCGGACGACGAATACCGCGGTGCTCGGTGTCGAGCCGGCCGGAGCCGCCGCGATGATGGCCGCGCTGGCCGCCGGCGAGCCGGTGACCCTGGACCATGTCGACCAGTTCGTCGACGGCGCCGCGGTGAAACGAGCCGGAACGCTGACGTATGCCGCGCTGGCCGCCGCCGGTGACATGGTGTCGATCACCACCGTCGACGAGGGCGCGGTGTGCACCGCGATGCTCGACCTCTATCAGAACGAGGGCATCATCGCCGAGCCGGCGGGGGCGCTGTCGGTCGCGGGCCTACTGGAAGCTGACATCGAGCCCGGGTCGACGGTCGTGTGCCTCATCTCCGGCGGCAACAACGACGTATCGCGCTACGGCGAGGTGCTGGAGCGCTCGCTAGTCCACCTCGGCCTCAAGCACTATTTCCTGGTGGACTTCCCGCAGGAGCCGGGCGCGTTACGCCGGTTCCTCGACGACGTGCTCGGGCCCAATGACGACATCACCTTGTTCGAGTACGTCAAGCGCAACAACCGGGAGACCGGCGAGGCGCTGGTGGGTGTTCAGCTCGGGTCCGCCGCTGATCTGGACGGCCTGCTGAACCGGATGCGCGGCACGGAGATGCACGTCGAAACCCTGCAGCCCGGGACGCCGGCGTACCGCTACCTGTTGCTGTAGCGCGAGTAAGACTTCAGATATGACGGCACCAGGATCTCGGGGTTGAGGTCATCCGCGGGGACCGGTGTCCCGGCCGTCACGCTGAGCGGCACGGTGCCGGCCCAATAAGGCAGCCCGAGGTCTTCGGGGTCGTCGGCCACGCCGCCGTCGCGCACCTTGGCCGACACCTCGACGAGGTCGAGGGCCAGCACCCCGGTCATGGCGAGCTCGCGCGCGTTGGGCGTCCGGCAGTCGGCGGCGCGCCCGGATGCGACGTGGTCGAGCAGGCAGTGCAGTGCTTGGAGTTTCTCCGCCGGGTCTTCGACCAGGCGCGCGTCGCCCACCACCACCGCGGAGCGGTAGGCCAGCGAGTGATGCAGCGCCGAGCGGGCGAGCACCAGCGCGTCGATGAGCGTCACGGTGACGCACACGGGCAGGCCCTCGCCGGCCTTGGCGGCCAGCATCGGTCCGCTGCCCGTGGAGCCGTGCAGGTACAGCGTTTCGCCAAGGCGCGCATGAGTCGTCGGCAAAACCACCGGCCTACCAGCGCTGATGTAGCCCAGGTGACAGATCAGCGCCTCGTCCAGGATGCGGTGAACGGTCTCTCGGTCGTAGCGGGCCCGCTCCCGATAGCGGTTGGGCGTGGTGCGGTCAGTGGGCTCGTATGCGGTGTCCAATGGATTGCCTTCAGTATTGTTCTAGTACATAATTTACATCGTGCCAGTACAAGATATGATAGCCGGAACGGGCGCGGAGTCGATAGCCGCCAGCGTCGAGGAGGCCATCTCTTTTGGGACCTTGGCGCCCGGTGATGCGCTGCCACCGATCCGGGAACTGGCGGCGCGGCTCGGGGTGAACGCCAACACCGTCGCCGCGGCCTACCGCGTCTTGCGCGATCGCGGGACGGTCGAAACCGCAGGACGGCAAGGCACTCGCGTCAGGGGCCGGCCGGCGACCACACCCCGGTCACTGCACGGGCTTGACGTGCCCACCGGTGTACGCGACCTGTCCACCGGTAACCCCGACCCGGCTCTGCTGCCCATCGCGGGTGCCGCGCTGACCGGTTCGGCCACGCCGTTGCTCTACGGACAGTCGGCTTTGACGCCCGGGCTGGTCGAATACGCCCGCGGGGCACTGACTGCGGATGGCATCTCAGCCGATCACCTCGCGGTGACGAGCGGGGCGCTAGATGGCATCGAACGCGCGCTCAGCGCGCATCTGCGACCGGGGGACCGGGTGGCCGTCGAAGATCCGGGTTGGGCTAACTTGCTTGATCTGATTGCCGCGCTAGGTCTTTCGCTGGAACCCATGGCGGTCGACGATGAAGGCCCGCTGGTTGCCGACCTGGCTCGGGCGCTGCAGCGGGGTGTGCGGGCGGTCGTTGTCACGACTCGCGCGCAGAACCCCACTGGCGCTGCGCTATCCGAGGATCGCGCCGGCGCGCTACGCGCGCTGCTGGCCGGCCGGGCCGATGACGTCCTGCTTGTCGAGGACGACCACTGCGCAGGCATCTCCGGTGCGCCGCTACACGCGCTGGCCGGATCTACCAGCCACTGGGCTTTCGTGCGGTCGGCGTCCAAGGCTTACGGCCCCGATCTGCGGGTCGCTGTTCTGACCGGAGACCACCGCACCGTCGAGCGGGTGCAGGGACGGCTGCGACTCGGGCCGGGCTGGGTGAGTCACCTGTTGCAAGATCTCGCCGTCAGTTTGTGGTCTGACGATCAGGTGACACAGCTCATCGGCAAAGCCGAGGCTCGATACACCAGCAACCGCGACCAGTTGTGCGCCGCGCTGGCCGACCGCGGCGTATCTAGCTGCGGGCGATCCGGCCTGAACGTCTGGGTACCGGTACCCGACGAGACGGTTGCCATCACCCGGTTGCTGAATCTGGGCTGGGCCGCGGCGCCGGGAACACGGTTCCGGATACGTACCGGCCCGGGCATTCGCATCACCGTCGCCGACCTGACCGCCGGCGAGATCGATCCACTCTCCGACGCGGTCGCGCAGGCCGTGCTCGCTACCGGTCGGGCCAGTGTGTAAATGATGTATATCTTTGACATCTGCCACACGCGTCCCGGCTGAGGTGGCTGCAGGATGTCTGCCCGGCTCTCAGCGACAACGGCTCACTCTCACCGGCGGTTGTCGCTGTGAGCCGGGCAGAAGTGTTGTCGCCTCCGGAAGAGACAGGTGGGGCGGCTGTGACTGGGCCGCGTCAGGCGGGTCGACGCAGGATCGCGAACGAATGGACTTCCAGCACAGTGCTATCGACGCCGACGCCCGGCTCGCCCCAGGCCAGTACGACCTCGCCGCTGACCGGCACCGTCACGGGTGCGGCGCCCAGGTTGCAAGCGATCACCAACATCCCGCGGCGCATCATGATCCAGCGCTGGTCTTCGTCATAGTCGATGACAAGGTGCTCCAGCCACGGGTCGGCCAGGTCGGATTCGTTGCGCCGCAACGCGATCAAGTCGCGATACACCTGACCAAGCCGGGCGTGCAAGCCGGATCCCACCTCCGCCCAATTCAGCTTGGAGCGCTCAAAGGTCTGCGGGTCCTGCGGGTCGGGAATGTCGTCGGCATCCCAGCCGTGCTCGGCGAACTCGGCCTTGCGGCCCTCGGCGGTGGCGCGGGCCAACTCCGGCTCGGGATGGGAGCTGAAGAACTGGAAGGGCGTCGAGGCGCCCCATTCCTCGCCCATGAAAAGCATTGCGGTGTAGGGCGAACCGAGCACCAACGCGGCCTTGATCGCCAGCTGGCCACAGGACAAGTTCTGCGACGGCCGGTCCCCGAGGGCGCGGTTGCCGACCTGGTCGTGGGTGCAGGTGTACGCGAGCAGCCGAGTGGCCGGGATCGACACAGTGTCCAGCGGCCGCCCGTGCCGGCGCCGCCGGAACGACGAATAGGTGCCGGCGTGGTAGAAGCCGTGCCGCAGCGTCTGCGCCAGCGTGGCGAGTGAACCGAAATCGCTGTAATACCCTTGCCGTTCGCCGGACACCGCGGTGTGGATGGCGTGGTGGATATCGTCGTCCCACTGCGCGGCAAGACCGTAACCGTGCTGATCGCGCGGGGTAATCAGCCGCTGGTCGTTGAGGTCGCTTTCGGCGATCAGCGACAGCGGCCGGCCCAACTCAATTGATAGCCGGTCGGTCTCGGTCGCGAGCTCCTCGAGGATGTCGATGGCGGTGGTGTCGACCAGCGCGTGCACGGCGTCCAGCCGCAGGCCGTCGGCGTGGAAGTCGCGCATCCAGCGCAACGCGCATCCGATGATGTAGCGCCGCACCTCGTCGGAGTCAGCGTCGGCGATGTTGACGCCCTCGCCCCACGGGTTCGACGCCGAGGAAAGGTACGGGCCGAACCGCGGCAGGTAGTTGCCCGACGGGCCGAAGTGGTTGAACACCGCGTCGATCAACACGCCGAAACCTTGTGCGTGGCAGGCGTTGACGAGCCGGAGCAGGCCGTCGGGGCCGCCGTAGGGTTCGTGCACGCTGTACCACAAGACGCCGTCGTAGCCCCAGCCGTGGCTGCCGGAAAAGGAGTTGACCGGCATCAGTTCGACGAAATCGACTCCGAGATCGACCAGGTAGTCCAGTTTTTCGATGGCGGAGTCGAACGTGCCTTCAGGAGTGAAGGTGCCGACGTGCAGTTCGTAGATCGTCGCACCCTCGACTGATCGGCCCGGCCAAGCGACCGCAGTCCCGGGCAAAGGCCCCCACAACTGCGAACGCTCATGCACCCCGTCGGGCTGGCGGGCCGACCGCGGGTCGGGCAGCACGGTGGGGTCGTCGTCGAGCAGATACCCGTAGCGGGCATCCGCAGCCGCATCGACAGCAGCGTGCCACCACCCGTCATCCGGGCGCGTCATGGCATGCACCGTGCCGTCGACGTCGAGCCGCACCAACGCGGGCTTTGGCGCC